>Ga0126381_100004626_pt1 | contig 15013 bp, 12 predicted proteins | sample PanSoiMetPlot_28_FD_96465 | JGI IMG/M metagenome (GOLD analysis project Ga0126381, IMG submission 96465) | Tropical forest soil microbial communities from Panama - MetaG Plot_28 | ecosystem: Environmental > Terrestrial > Soil > Tropical forest > Bulk soil | place: Panama | collected 2016-02-17
GGCCAGGATCTTGCCGATTGGCGTCGCGAAAATGTTAATCGGTTGATCGAGCAACTGCACGAAACGATCAAATCAACGCGTCCTAACATGCTCTTCGGAGTTAGTCCTTTCGGTGTCTATACAAAAGGATCTCCTGGCAATGTGACGGTTGATCTGGATCAATATCATGATCTTTACGCAGACCCGGTAACCTGGCTGAAGCGTGGATGGGTCGATTACCTGTCACCGCAACTCTACTGGCGCGATAAAAGTGCGCAGAGCTTCTCGGCTCTGCTCCAGTGGTGGCGGAGCCCCACGGTTAACCCGCGCGAGATTCCAATCTATCCCAGCATCGCACTGGAACGCCTGGGAAGTCCTTTTCATTGGCCCGCTAGCGAGATCGCTACGCAGCTTTCGGTAGAAGCTGTCACGAAGCCACGAACATCCGGCGGATTCATTCTCTGGAATATCGGACCACTGATGACTAACACGAAGGGGATCGACGGAGTTATCGCGCGAGCAGATAGGAACGCCGGCAGTGTCGGCACGGCCGTCACCCGGAAATAGTCGCCACGCCAAGACGCAGGAAGAGGGATCTCACGCCAAGACCTGCCCGCAACGCTTCGCGCAGCGATGCGGGCGCGGCGCAAAGACGCCAAGGTAAGAGTTTTTTTAGTCCGGAAAAGGGCGATACGCTGTCGGGAATAGATAGCAGATAGCGATTTCGTCCTTGATGGTAGAGCGGCTGAGCCGCGCCATGCGACTGCCACGCGCACTGCACGGCTCAGCGAGCCTCGCCTTACCATTTAGGGTGGATCTCAAAAATCTTGGCGTCTTTGCGCCTTGGCGTGAAATCCCTCTTCGCGCGTCTTGGCGTGGCGACTATTTCCGGGTGACGGCCGTGCCGACGCCTCGCCTTACCATTTAGGGCGGATCTCAAAAATCTTGGCGTCTTTGCGCCTTGGCGTGAGATCCCTCTTCTTTCCTCTTGGTGTGAGGTCCCTATCTTGTGTGTGCGACGCGATAAATCTCTTCCAACCGATCAATCGACTTATTGAAGTCATGGTTCTCGCGCACCCATTTTGATGCGTTCGACACAATCTGAGGTGCTGGATTTCGGTGAAGCTGTATTAACAACTGTGCGAGCTGCGCGTCATTACCCGGATCGAAGAGAAAACCTGTCTTACCATCTTCAACAATTTCCAGTGGTCCTTCCACTTTTGTCGCTATAACCGGCGTTCCAGCCGCCATTGCTTCGAGCAGAACTAAACCGAACGGTTCGCGTGTTGACGTGAGCACAAAAACGTCCAACGCCCTTATAAGAGAGGGGACGTCGTTTCGAAAACCGAGGAAGTCTACGACGCGGCTTAGCCCTTCAGTTTTCACGAGATCCCGAATTCGTTCTCCTTTCTGTCCCTCCTCTCCGACCAAAAGCAACCGCGCAGCTGATATCTGATCGTATACACGACGAAACGCGCGGATCAGCGTGGGATGATCTTTTTCGCCCCGGAACTCGGCGACCATACCGATCAAGAATGCATTCTCCGGCAGTTTCAGTTCGTGCCGAATCGTCTTGCGATCCGGCAGAGCATCGAACTGTTGAACATTTACCGCCGGCGGAAGCAACACTACTTTGTTTCGGCTGACCCCATGCTCGTTGACAAACCGTTCCGCCATCGCGCGCGAGACTACTACCAAATAGTCGGGAAGCCAGCGATAGGCTGCACGATGCTTGATTGGGATAGTAATGTGGCGTGTCCGAAAGATCGCCGGACGACGCCCTGGCATTCGTCCGGCAATTCCTGCAATCCAGGCGTCTTTTGCACTGTGTGCGTGCAAGATATCTACGCGATCCTGATGTATCCAACGCTTCAGCCGCCAAAGGGCCGGCGGCCAAAGACTATTCCACATTTCCAGGGAGCGATATCTCAGGCCCGCTTCCTTCGCTCGCCTCAGAATCTTGCTTTCTGCTTGCGCGATTATTGTAACGGAGTGTCCACGCTTTCCTAAGGCTTCCGCCTCCGCCAACGTTTTTACCTCTTGTCCTCCCAGGTTGAGCGATGATTCAAGGTAATAAATAACCATTTTTGGAACGCCGACACCGCCATCAACCCCGTCCGCGCCGACAACTGGGGGCGATGCGCCGAGGGCGAACGGCAATCAACGATAAGGCTAGGTCGCTGAGAAGTTCGGCACCCCCTTTAGTTTCGTATTCTTCTATTCTCGGCGTTGTCGGCGATGACGGCGATGTCGGCGTTTAGCTATCGCTCTGTGAATGAAGCGCGATCCGGTTTCCTTCGCTATCGGCAATAATCGCGCGGAAACCGTAGGGGCGGATCGAATGTTTCGGTGTAAGCACTCTTCCACCATTCTTCTCGACAACCGATGAAGCGGCTTCCAATCGACCATCCACATTCAAATAGATCAGCGGCCCGTATTGGGAAGGTTTGTTGTCTTCCATCTGAACCAAACATCCGCTGACACCGCCTTCTCCCGCGTGTGGCAAAACACCCAACGAGATCCCGCCAAAATCTTCTTTCGACAGCTTCGTATCGAAAACAGCCGAATAAAACTGAATCGCCCGATCGAGATCGACCACTGGAATGTCAGTCCAGACAATAGTGTTGCTCATAGTAGGCCTACCTTCGGTAATGCCAACAACGCCGTCAACGCCGATCCCGCCATGGCGGGACCAGCAAAGAAGACCGGCGAGGTCCATGAACCGAAAACCGTAAAAGGATAACCGAAAACCGGTAACCACGCACCGAAGGGCGCCCTAGATCTCTCCGACGCGGATACACGCGGCAAACCGCCGAGGTTCCTTCTGGTCGAGCGCAGGGAATTCAGCTTTGCAGGCCTCAATCGCGTACGGGCAACGCGGATGAAACGTACAGCCGACAGGCGGATTCATGGGCGACGGCGGATCGCCTGGAAGAATGATCCGTTGTCTTGTGCGTTCACGCCTTGGATCAGGTACCGGAACAGCCGATACCAATGCTTTTGTGTAAGGATGCAACGGGCGATCGACCACCTCGACAGCAGGACCAATCTCAACCAGACGACCCAGGTACATCACGGCGATCCGGTCGGAAATATACTTCACTACCGAAATATCATGCGAAATAAAGATCATCGTCAGCTCCATTTCGCGGCACAACCCGAGGATCAGGTTAAGAATTTGAGACTGGATAGATACATCCAGAGCCGACACCGGTTCGTCAGCGATGATTAATTTAGGTTCCGGCGCTAAGGCACGTGCGATGGCGATTCGTTGACGTTGGCCTCCGGAAAACTCATGCGGATATCGGCGAATGTCTTTCGGTGACAGGCCGACTGTGATCATAAGCCGGATGACTCTTTGTAAGACACCTTTGGCGCCACAATTGGCCCTGGTTTGAATCGACTCTGCCAACGTGTCATAGACCGTCATCCGAGGATTCAGCGACGCGTAGGGATCTTGAAAGATCATCTGAAAATTCACGCGTTCACATCGCACATCGTGTTTGCTGAGCTGCGAAAGATCGCGTCCCTCCAGGATGACGGCGCCTTCGGTAGACGGAACCAATTGCATAATTGTGCGCGCCAAAGTCGATTTCCCGCAACCCGATTCGCCAACTAGTCCAAGGATCTCGCCTTTTCGAAGCTGCAGACTGACTCCATCAACCGCTTTAACTCTGCCAATCTCCCGGCGAAAGACAACGCCACGATGAATCGGGAAATGGGTTTTAATACCGTTCAGCTCCAGAAAAGGCATGATAAGAAGAGATCGAACAGAAGATCAAAGCGCGGCAAAGCTGCAACCACCAACCACTTGTTTCGGCGCTTGGGCGTATCGGCGTGTCGGCGTGTCGGCGTGTCGGCGTAGACGTGCGACTTCTACGCCCATACGCCGACACCCCGATACGCCGATACAAATGCTCTTTTGTTGTTGCTGCTTCACCGCGTTGTGACCTTCTGCTCGTCGGCGATGCCGCCGTTTAACTTAATCTCCCCGTCTTGAAATCGTAGACACGCTGTCTGGTGGCCACGTGCTGTCTCCTTGAGCACGACTTCCGTTTGCCGGCAGCGTTCAACGACATAGCTGCACCGTGGCGCAAACGGACAGGCTTTGATCTCCTGAGTCAAATCAGGGGGTGTTCCGGGAATTGTGAAAAGCGGTTGCCCTTTTTGGTGAAGCGCCGGAATCGAGTGTTGCAACGATGCGTTGTATGGATGCATCGGTCGCGCAAAAATCTCTTCGGTATACCCGCTTTCCACGATCCGCCCGGCATACATCACATTTACGCGTTTACAGAATGACGCTACGACGCCGAGGTCATGCGTAACGAAAATAACAGCAAGTCCGAGATGCCTCTGCCGCTGTTTTATCAGTTCAAGGATTTGGGCCTGGACAGTGACATCGAGCGCTGTGGTCGGTTCGTCTGCGATGAGAATTTCTGGATGGCCTATCAACGCCATCGCGATCATGACGCGTTGACGCATTCCGCCTGAGAACTGATGCGGATACAGATTGATCCGGCGAGCTGCGTCCTGGATACCCACCTCTTCGAGGCTGGTGATGGCCCTCTTCAACGCCTCGGAGCGCGTCATTTTCTCGTGGACAAGCAATGGCTCGGTCAGTTGATCGGCAATTCGCAAATAAGGATTCAGCGAAGTCATCGGATCCTGAAAAATGATCGAGATCCGCTTACCCTGCACCCTGCGCAATTGTTCTCTAGAACATTTCAACAGATCAATTTTCCCTAACCGCGCGCTTCCAGACACAATCTTTCCTGGCGGTTGCGGAATCAGGCCCAAGATCGAGTAACAGGTAACCGACTTACCCGAGCCGGACTCACCTACTATTCCCAGCGTCTCCCCTGGATTCAACGCGAACGACACTCCGTCGACGGCGCGCACCACACCAGCTCGGGTGTAGAAGTAAGCTCGCAAATCCTCAACGTTGAGAAGAGCCATAGGGAGAGTGTGAGTGTTAGTCGGTTTTCAGTTCTCAGTTTTCAGTTTTCAGCTTTCGGGTGTCGGTTTCAGTTCTCGGCGTTCCCGGCGTTTTCGGTGATCTCGGCGTTAATCCTTGCTCGACTTGGGATCGAGCGCATCGCGAAGACCGTCGCCCAAGAAATTCAAAGAAAAGAGCGTCAGGGAAAAAAAAAGGCCGGGAAAGACCAGCAACCAAAGCGATGTCTGCATTGTTCGAGATCCCTCGTCGATCAGTACTCCCCAGGAACTGAGTGGCGGCTGTACTCCGAGTCCGAGGAAACTGAGTAACGCTTCGAGCAGCATGACATTTGGGACCGTCAGCGTTGCGTAGATGATAATAGAGCTCATCACATTGGGAATAAGATGACGGAACAAAATCCGGTGGTTCGGCAAACCGAGCGAGATAGCTGCTTCGACGAATTCCCGATGTTTGAGGGAAATGACCTGGCCGCGGACAATTCGCGCCATATTGAGCCATTCGACACAGCCGATAGCTACGAACAATAACACGAAATTCTTGCCAAAGATCACCATCAGCAGAATGACAATCACTGTGAATGGAAGCGCATAAAGGAAATCGGCGAAACGCATCATTACATCGTCCGTTTTCCCTCCGGCAAAGCCTGCAATCGAGCCCCAGACAACGCCGATCAACACCGAAACCAGCGTTGCTGCAAACCCGACTGCTAAAGAAATCTGTCCCCCGACGAACACTCGAGTCATAAGATCTCTGCCCAAAGGATCGGTTCCGAACAGATGTCTTTGAGAAGAGAGTTGATAAGACATCTTACCGTCCTGATAAGGCGAACCGCCCACGATCTGTTTGACAATTCTGCTGCGTTCGGACGGAGACTTATCGATGAATTCGCCTTCAAGGGTGGTCAAAGAAATGAAACCTTTTTTGGGTTCGGCGTTGGCGCGCGATTCGGTGCGCAAGAAGATCGGTTCTAACGGTGCGCTCGCCTTCAACGAAAGCTGAGTCTGCTCGTAAGTGTACCCAGTAAAAAAGGGGCCGACCAAGCAAACCAGGGCGATCCCACAAAATACGCAAAGGCCGAGAATAGCACCGTGATTCTTGCGAAGTCGAAACCATGCGTCTTTCCAGAGCGAAGTACCGCGTTCCGCGACCAGCGGCTCATTTTCTATATTCAGCGCTACAGACATGCGATTACTTCGCCGCCATTATGCCGGCGTTCATCTTGACCGTGGATCGAGCAACGCCTGCAGGATGTCAGACGCGAGGTTGAACAGAACAATCAGGACTCCGAAAAATACGACCGTTGCCATAACCAATGAATAGTCCCGGTTAAACACCGATTTGACGAACTCCTGGCCCAAGCCAGGCACATTAAAGACTTTCTCCACTACAAAAGAGCCGCTGATCAGGCCGGCAAACGCCGGCCCTAGAAAAGCGACCACCGGCAACAGCCCTCCGCGCATAGCATGCTTGAAGATGATCACGTGATCGGGAACGCCTTTAGCTCTAGCTGTGCGGATAAAGTCCTGGCTCAGCATTTCGAGCATGCCGCCTCGGGTCAATCGGGCGATATAGGCGGAATAGAACAGCCCAAGAGTGACTGCGGGCATGACCATCGGGTGAAACACAACGTAGTTTAGCCCGTGCCATCCGCTTACAGGTGCAAGCTTAAACACGAGGCCGAACAACATGGCGAGAATCGGGCCCATCACGAATGTCGGCAGACAGATCCCGAGCATCGCTATCGACATCGGGATGTAGTCCAGCAACTTGTTCTTGTTGACCGCTGCCACTACTCCCGCCGTCACGCCGACGATAATCGCTATGCAGAACGCGAGGGATCCTATCGCGAGCGAGATCGGGAACGTCCGGGCGATGACGTCGCCAGAACTCTCTCCCACGTAGGATGTGCTCGGGGGAAAATCGAAGCGAGCAAACCGCCAAAGATAGTTCAGATATTGCTCCCAGAGCGGCTTATCGAACCCATAATACGCATTCAGTTGGGCAGTTACTTCAGGATCTAATTGGCGCTCCCCGGTAAACGGTCCGCCAGGAATCGCCTTAGTAATAAAGAAAGTTACCGTGAACAGAACAAAGACTACCGGAATGAGCTGCAGCAAGCGGCCAACTATAATCTTGATCATCGGGAGTGTGAGTGTGGGTGCGTTGCTGTACTCGAGAGACGCTGCGAGATTCTCACACTAACACGCACACCCACACTCATTTCGTCCCCTCCGGCGATGCCTCGAGATCGATGAATTTATAATTGTGATTATCGAGTGCGAGCGGGTACCAGTTCTTCACGGAAGGCTGCAACAGATAGAAGTTGGTATACCAGTAGACCAACACGATCGGCGGTTCGTTTAGGAACAAATCTTCCGCCTCATGCAAAATATCGAATCGCGCCTTGGGGTCGCCGGTTCGAGCGGCGAGCGAGATCAATCGGTCGTATTCTGGATTGCTCCAATGCGTGTTGTTGTTACCGTTGCCAGTGGTCCAGATGTTCAGAAAGGTTACCGGATCCATATAGTCGCCAATCCAGCCGTATCGGCAAATATCGAAATCGATCTTGTTCATCGTATCTTGAAAGACCTTCCACTCCTGGTTTTCCAAGCCGATATCGATGTTGAGTTCAGATTTCCACATCTGCTGAATGGCTTCCGCAACAGTCCGATGGGTTTCCATTGTGTTAAATAGAACAGACAATTTTGGAAACCCTTTGCCATTAGGATAGCCGGCTTCGGCCAGCAGTTGGCGCGCTTTGTCAGGATTGTAGCGAATCTTATCAAGGACTTGGTAATCACCCATTCCCGGCGGCGTAAACCCGGTGGCTCGTTTCTGCCCAGCGCGGAGGACATTCTTGACCAGGGCCTCCCGATCGATTGCCAGATTCAGCGCCAGACGAACCTTCGGATTATCGAGCGGCTTCCGCTCCACATTCAGGCGATAAAAATAAACGCCGTTATACGGATCAATTCGGATAAGTTGGGGGAACTTCGTTCGATAGTAGGTGACTTTGTCGAGTGGAACTTCCAAGGTCTTATGAAGTTGGCCCGCTTGGAATGCTCTCTCCGCGGTATCGAGGTTTTCGATCGAATAGAAATTAATCCCGTTGAGCTTCACGTTGGCAGCATCCCAATAAAGAGGGTTCCGGACCATTTCGATTACGTCGTTCGGATACCATGACTTCAGGATGAATGGACCGTTGCCGACGAAGTTGCCAACCCTTGTCCATTTAGTGTCCCGCTCGTCCATTCGACCAAATTTCAGAATTGTCTTTGGATGCAACGGGAACCAGGAAGAATGGCGCACCAGCGAAAGCAGGTACGGCGTAGGCCCCACAAATTCGAGCCGCAAAAGATGGTCGTCCAAAGCCTTCACTCCGACTTTATCGAAATCCTTAATCTTGCCGCGGTAATAGTCCTCGGCCCCTTTCAGAACAAAGAGATACTCTGCATACGGAGCTCCAAACGATGCGGTTAGAAGTCGTTTATACGAAAAAACAAAATCGTGTGCCGTGACAGGGTCGCCATTCGACCATTTCCTGTCTTCGCCGATATGAAAGGTCCAGACTGAAAAATCGTCGTTATGCTCCCATCGATCCGCCATTCCGGGTACGCAATCAAAGGAGCTTTTCAATCCCTCGCCAACAAGACCTTCAATCAGGGCCATAATGGTGTGATGCTCCGGCACACCTTGAGCAAGTTGAGGATCCAACGTGCGTGGTTCCGTCCCTTCATGGAGCATCAAAACTTTGTGCCTGTTCGCCTCCTGAATCGTGAGGCTATCCGCGGGCCCTGCCAAGAGACCGCTGGCGAAACCGAAGAGACTCGCTACCAACAAGGGGGCCAATCCACCGAGCCGTTCCATAATGAGTGTACGAGCTTCCAAGCAGAGTGGGCGTTGGTCAACCCCAGAGTATGGCTGTTCTGTATCGCTTGGCGGCAAAACGCTGTTCTCGGTCTAGGCCCCATTCATCTGCCGCGCCCCTACTGGATCCCGATATGTTTCAAAAACGGATCGATCGATTGTTTCCGGCCAAGGAATTTCTCGATCGAAATGGTGATATCCCGCGAATTCCCCTGCGCGTAAATTTCATCACGCAGCTTACGCCCAACTTTTTCATCCAAAAATCCGCCTGGCGCTTGTTGAAAGACCGAGGCCATGTCCGCTGCAATTGCGTCAGCCCAAGCATAGCCATAGTAACCAGCGTCGTAGTCGCCCATGATGTGACCGAAACTGGCAACCGCCGCCGTTGACGGGTCCGGCGGCAAAAAGATTTCACCCGTAATGCCGTTACAAAAGTCGTTGAGATGGTTCAACTGGTCGTCGGTCGGCCCTGAGTGCAACCTCAGGTCCACAGTCGCGAAAGCGAGCTGGCGCCGATAGTAAAAAGCTTTGGTCGCAAGGTCCGCCGCCTTCAACTTGGAGAGGACTTCTTCAGGAATTTTCTTGGTGGAATCTCGATAGTCGGCCGCAAAACCATCGAGCACCTTTTTGTCCCAGGAAAAATATTCGAGCATCTGCGAGGGTGCCTCTACGAAATCCTGAGGCACGTTCGTTCCCGAGAATCTGACATATTTCGCTTGAGTCAAAATCGCGTGCATCGCGTGCCCGAACTCGTGGAAAATCGTTGTCACATGCTCATGCGTCAAAAGCGCGGGATGATCCCCGGATGGGGTCGGGAAATTGCAGAGGAGCGATGTCGTGGGCCGCTGATATCTGCCATTCTCAAGACGCTTTCCGTCGATCAACGAAAAATTCGCAAAATGATTAAACTTCCCGGGACGCGGAAACATGTCCATGTAAAGCAACCCCAACGGTGCGCCCGACTGTGCATCGATCACAGCGTAAAGCTTCAAATCGCCCACATATTTGGATGGAGCGTCAATCTCCCGGATCTGAATTCCAAAGATTCGTTGATAAACATTGAACATCCCTTGCAGCACTTTCTCGAACGGGAAATAAACCCGTAGAGCCTCGGTATCGATGTTGTACTTCTGCCGCCGTAGTTGCTCTGCGCAGTAACGCCAGTCCCAGATATTCACATCCGGCGTTTCGCTCCCCTTGGAAGCAACCTTGATCTCTTTCAGCGTGTCCTTTTCCGCGTCGAATTTCGGCTGCAAGCCGGTTTTAATCTTTTCGACAAAATCGAGCGCTGCAGTCCCGCTCTTCGCCATTCTCGGCTCCGTTTTGTAGTCCGCCCACGTTTTGTATCCGAGCTTCTGAGCGATCGTTGTTCGCAGCTGGATAGCCTGCTTCAAAAGATCCAGATTCTGGTCGCGAGCCCGATTGTCGCGAACGAGATAGAGCTTCTTGCGAGTCGCTTCGCTCGTCGCATTGTCCATGATTCCCTCAACCTGGAACGTCACGTTCGCGTTGACCTCGTACTGGTCCCCGACCTTTTTGTAGCCATCGAGAACCGATTGCGGCACTCCTTCGAGTTCTTCCTTGGTAAACAGTACCGGTGCGTTGGCGTTGTTGATATTAACCTGGAATTGTGTCTCGGCCTTGCTCAGTTCCTTGCGAAGGTTCTCGACTTCCTTCTGCTGATCCTCCGGCAGATCAAGTCCAGCTCGTCTATAGTCTCTCAGAATCTCGTCGAACAGCCGCTGATCTTCTCCCTGCAGCTTCGGATTTGTCGCGGCAAATGCTTTGATCGTTTTGTAGACGTCCTTGCGATAATCTAATCTGACCCTCCATTCATTAAATTTGTCGATTCCCTTTACGGCACCTTCGCGCACTTTCGCGTCAGGATGCGCTTGCTTTAGAACTTCGATGCGGTTCTGGACATTCACGAGATCGAACTTCAGATCGTCCATCGCCCGAATGGTGTTACGAAAAGTCACCTTTTTCGGATCGAGCGCGCCAATGACATCGAGCGCCTTATTGGCAGCTCGAATCGCCGCGTCAGTACTCTTCTCAACCTCTTCCGGCGTGTTCTCCCACTTTATCAACGAAAGGGTAGTACCAAATTTCGTGGCGCTTTTCTGCAGGTCCGCAAAACTGAGCTTCTTGACATCGGACTGAGTTTCGGCGGCAGCCGCACTCGTACCAACACAAAGCGCGCTCAACAGAAGGTAAAGGGGGAGTCTCATAACTTATAGAAGTCGCGAATATGGCCGAGGGGGCTTTGCATGGCAAGCGAGGGGGACGGTTTTGGTTCGAGTTCCGCGTTCCGGTTTCCGAGTTCTGGGTTCCGGGAACGATAGACCTACCAGCATCTACAGGTCGCGGCTTTGTTGCCGCCGTATCCGGCCGTGTTATGGATAGGGCCCAGCTCTATCCGGCAGTTGCCGCACTCGCGCGCAATCCACTCCGCGTCGTCGGGACCCGGAACTCGGAACCCGGGACCCGAACCCTGTTTACTTACCTGAAGAGCGCAGTGAACGAATAGCGTCCCTCAGCTCCGCGGCTCGCTCATACGCCTCGTCTGCAATGGCGCGCTCGAGATCGCGCTCCATTAGCTGAAGTGTGGTCATTGGAACGGCCGCACGCACCTCCTTCAACCAATCGTTTAGAAACGCCAGCTCGTTGCTCGACTCAACCCATTCGGGATGTCCGTTCGCCTGATAAAACGAAACGATTTCGTCCCTGCCCTGTTCGATCATTTTTACTGCCTCTTCCATTCGGCCGCGCTGTAATTCCAATGAAGCCTTTGCTCGCGTATTCATCATGATGACGTAGGGACGAAACTGTTCGAGGGCCCAGCGGACTTCCTCCTCGCCGCAGTGAGTCGTTAGCAGATCCATTACTCTCAAGTTTCTCGCTGTGTCACGAATCACGTTCTCGAAGTCTCTCAACTGGAAAAGACTGAGATAACGATGGTAATACTGCATGGCTTCCTGCTGCAGGCTGGCAACATCCGACTCTGTCAACAAATAGTCCTGGCCGGCTGCCTTTGCGATTTCTGCACGCGATTCATGGTACTCCAACAGAGACTCGAATCCCTTTGGTCGTTGTCCATCCGGTCGCCCATTCAACTCCATTTGGATCAGACCGAGATCGATCCGGAGCTGGACCTTCTCCCGGCCATCGCGGCCCATAATCTTGCGAGCCTTCACTTGGCCAGGCTCATGAGACCAGCCATCCAGCAGATTGTTCAGGTCAAGATTACTCACTGGCTAGACTATCGGAACAGCGTTGACTCTTGTCAAAATTGCGTAACCGGCTTTGCTGCCAGGATATTGAACCCGGTTATTGCATGATCGTTCGGCTGGGAAAGGCCGAACAGCACGTTCGGCGACACCTGTTCCTGGTTCTCGAACGACTTACGTTTCGCCAAAATCCAGAGAGTGTATTCCGGCATTGAAATCCGACGTTCAGGGTTAACCCGCGCCCCGATGTCCCGAGACTTTTCTCCTGACGAAACGTTGCTTTCTGCCGATGCACCTTACGGGTTAACTTGCGCGTATCGATTTTTTGAGGATACTGGGTGGCTCGTTCCTTTTTACCGCGTGGTGTAACGGTAACACAGCGCCCTTTGGAGGCGTTATTCATGGTTCGAATCCATGCGCGGTAGCCACCTGACAGAAGTAATTGTGAACTAGAGGATTCGCGGTGTTCACTTCAAGTTGACCAAGCGACTCATCGAAGCTGATTACAAAATTCAAGTGTTACACCCGCATGGGAAAGAGGAAATGGATCTGCTCGGCTTCGTGTTTAGTGTGGCGAAGATTTACAAGGTGACGAGCGGTTTCGCCAGAGCAAATCGATCTGCTCAACCTGGTCATTCGAGACAACGCTGCGTCCGTCCTTCTGGCCAACATCAAAGTCTTGATCCAGGAAGCACGCACCTACACTGGCCGTGCCCTAGCGTATGCACCCAGTCATGACGACTTTCTTGCGCTATCCCGCGTGGTCTCCGCTCTGAGTGCCAACCGCACCGCATTCGGTTATCGGGCGCCGACCACCAGTCCACGGTATCACCCGAATTGTTACTGAGGGGCTGAAATGACGGCAGCCGAGACGTCCGAGGGTCGAGCCGGGCATCTGCTAATTGCGAGTAGGTAAATTAGGTTGCCGCAAACCCGAAGCGATAGCCTCGCGAATCGTTGGTCCGGATATTTCCTGCCTCAGTTCCAACGGCCAGTTGGGAGACTTCGCTCTTCGTGCATTATGAAATGCACGAGAAGATCTATTAGTACCAAAGTCACATTTTCAAGCAGAACCTCATTTGATAGAGTGCGACCTCACTCGTTGCGGAAGGTGCTGTGCAATGAAGAACCAAACCCAAAACGCAATTGGACTTGGGCTGCAGGGGCCGCGCTGCTTTCAGCGAACGCAGATTGCTCGCGCCGTTTTTCTGCTCGCCATTGTTCTGGCAGAGGTCTGTTGCTTGTTCCTCCGGACAATTAAGGCGGAGTCCACGGCTCAAATAGCAGCAGAACCGAACGGCAAGGATACCGCTGCTCCCCGCGGAATGGTCTGGATTCCAGGCGGGGAATTTACGATGGGAACCAACGATGTTCGTAGCTTTCCCAACGAACGGCCGGCGCACCGTGTTCAGGTGGAGGGATTCTGGATCAATGAACATGACGTCACCAATTCCGAATTTGCAAAATTTGTCGAAGCGACTGGTTACGTCACGACTGCTGAGAAAAAACCAGATTGGGAAGAATTAAAAAAGCAACTCCCTCCAAGTACTCCAAAACCAGACGACAGTGTGTTAGTAGCCGGCTCGCTCGTGTTCACGCCGACCTCGCGCCCGGTGCCACTGAATGATCTTTCGGCCTGGTGGCGCTGGGTGCCAGGCGCCTGCTGGCGTCACCCGGAAGGTCCCGATAGCAACATCGTCGGAAGAGAGAATCATCCGGTGGTGCAGGTTTCCTGGGAGGATGCCGTGGCCTATGCAAAATGGGCCGGGAAACGGCTTCCCACCGAAGCGGAATGGGAGTTCGCCGCACGCGGCGGTCTTGAAGGAAAACGCTACGCTTGGGGCGACGAGTTTCGTCCCAATGGCAAGTACATGGCCAATACCTGGCAAGGGTTGTTTCCGGTCACCAACACTGCCGAAGACGGTTTTGTCGGAACATCGCCGGTGAAATCTTACCCGCCAAACGGCTACGGCTTGTACGACATGGCGGGGAATGTCTGGCAATGGTGCAGCGACTGGTACCGGGTCGATGCCTTCGCCCAGATCGCAACCGAACTCGCCAGCAAAAATGTGTGCCGTGACGCTGGAGGTCCCAATGAGAGCTGGGATCCAGCTGATCCCAACGCGCCAAAGCGCGTGGTCAAAGGCGGGTCCTTTCTCTGCAACCCATCCTACTGCGAGAGTTATCGACCCAGCGCACGAAGAGGTACACCCCCAGATACGGGTTCGTCTCATACCGGATTCCGGTGCGCAATTTCGGGAGCTGCCTGGAAGAGTAGCGCGACCGTTTCCGAAACCGGGAGACAAACCAATCCCTAGTTCATTGCTGGCGAGCCAATTTCTCAACCCCAAATTAGACCGCTCGAAAAAAATGAAATCACGATCAAGAGCATTATGCGTCCTCATGAAGTGGCGCTGGGTGGCGGCCTTCCCGCTGTCCTTAGCCATGATCCCGAACGTTGCCTATTCGCAACAGAACAGAGCCCAAACTACAAAACCCAACATCGTCGTCATCTTCGGTGATGACATTGGCTATTGGAACGTTGGGGCCTACACCCACGGCATGATGGGCCGGACCCCGAACATCGATCGGATAGCCAAGGAAGGCATCATTTTCACGGATCACTATGGGCAGCCAAGCTGCACGGCCGGGCGCGCTGCGTTCATTATGGGCCAGATGCCGATACGAACGGGCATGACTACGATCGGCATACCCGGTTCAACCCGCGGCATACAAAAGAGTGATCCCACTCTGGCCGAAGTGCTCAAACCTTTGGGTTACGCCACCGGGCAATTCGGCAAGAATCACCTGGGCGATCGGAACGAATTTCTCCCGACGGTGCATGGTTTCGACGAATGGTTTGGCAATCTCTATCACCTTAACGCTGAAGAAGAGCCGCAGGAACTGGACTACCCGGGCCAAAAGAATCCAGCATACAAGGAGAAGTTCGGGCCGCGCGGTGTTCTCCATACTTGGGCTACTA
>Ga0126381_100004627_pt1 | contig 15011 bp, 8 predicted proteins | sample PanSoiMetPlot_28_FD_96465 | JGI IMG/M metagenome (GOLD analysis project Ga0126381, IMG submission 96465) | Tropical forest soil microbial communities from Panama - MetaG Plot_28 | ecosystem: Environmental > Terrestrial > Soil > Tropical forest > Bulk soil | place: Panama | collected 2016-02-17
AGTTCAAGCTGGCCGCGATTCAGCGGCTGGACCGAGGCGCATCGATCGGCGAGGTCGCCCGTGCGTTCGAGTGTCAATCCGAACGTGTTGCACCGCTGGCGGCGTGAGATTCGGGAAGCGACGGGCAACGTATTTCCGGGCCATAGCAAGCAGAAGTGGACCGGGGGCCGCATCTCGGAACTGGAACGTAACGTGGCGAGCAGACACTGGAGATCGATTTCTTGAAGGTGCTTGCAGCGCATCGAGCAAGCGAATACCACAGGCGTTGACTGGAAATTCGCCGTCTACGAAGAGGTCCATGGACTTGCGCAGCGCGATTCAGAAGATTTGCTCTGGAATGGCCCGCCTACGGCCGTCCCAGGATGACACGCGAGTTGCAGGATCGGGACTGGGAAGTGAATTCAAATGGCTGCATCCAGCGCTGGGCTACGTGTCGCCCGCGCGGCTTGAAGCCCTGCACGCGCCAGCCATGGCGAATCAGAACAAGCAAGGGCTTTTCTATACCGAGGTCGAGAACCATCTTCCGATTCCTCTTGAGAGGGAAATCCTCGGCATGCGGTGAAAGGTAACGGAATCGATATTATCGCGACGACGAACGTGTCGCCGGATGCGGAAATTAAGCGGACGGCTATGCCATCGAAGCGCAGACTCCGTCGCTGGGTTCCCCGACGTTTTTTACGACAACGTCGGGAAGCATTATGAGGTCAAAGCGAAAACTGGCGCGTGCTTCGCGCCACATTCGCGTCAGATGCGCAGGGCGTTAAGTCTAGCCCATGGCCCTCATAACAGCAGTATTGGCGATCCATTCATTATTGGCGACTTATTCGAAGATGCGGGTTCCGCCTCCGCGCAGGCGACAGCTTAGCACCGCCATATCTGCGCAGAATCGATTAGACATTTCAGTCGTACCCTCAGTTTCCCGCTACAGAGGACCGCAACACTCCCACCCGCAGCGACTCAAACAGATGTAGAGCGATATGCGGCGGAATACCTCCGAAGTCCTTGTGGACGTGCTCGAGCCATGGGGCGTCCCGGTCATATTCGGGTTACCTGGAGATGACATTAAAGGGATCATGGGGGCTCCTCGGAAGCGTCAATCCTGTCTCCAATTCATTCATCTACGCTACGAGGAATCCGCCGCATTCATGGCTTGCCGGTACGCCTAGCGCACGGGAAAGCTCGGGGCCTGTCTCACGTCCTGCGCCGGGGGCCTCCACAAACACCAAAATGAATAGCGAAGACACCTCAGAAGATCTTACGCGAAGAGAATTTATGGAAACCCAGTGTTGCTCACCGGCATCACCGCGGGAGCTTTTCCCTGAAAGAACAGCTGTTCAAAAATCAACGAGGAAATCAAAGATCCCAAGTCGTCGCCGACGAAATCTGGAAGTCAACTCTGGCTCTCGATAAGCTTGGGCTCTTTTTGGAACGGACGACGCGGCGCGGTGGTGGCCAAATGAGCGGAGCGATGCCGGATCGCGCGCTTCCGATTTTGACCGTGGCAATCCGCCACGAGCAGGACACAGTTTCCGTACGCCAGCGCACGCGCCAGATTGCTTTCCTGCTGAGCTTTGACTCGCAGGATCAAACACGCATTGCGACTGCTGTATCGGAAATCGCGCGCAGCGCTTTCCGTTATGCCGCCGGCGGACAGGCGGAATTCTCCATCGAAGGGAAGACTCGCCCCAAACGCCGATTCTGCATGTTTCCGATCGAGGACCAGGTATTCCGCATTTGATAGACGTCTTGCCGATTTGAGCAAACAAAGTGATCCTGGCAACACTTGCCAGAGCATCGCGGCGGTCGGGCAGAAGATCGTCCTGGCGTTCCATACAAAGTAGAGCCTGAGAGCACCGAAGTGTGTCGTTTGAGCGCACAGGTATAGCGCACGAGGACGCCCCCATAGCGTCCGTTGTGCGCGGGCTGCAATAGAGCCGGGTGTAGACTGGTCTCTCGATGAAGATATTGGCAGCCTTGTTCACGCTTGTTGCGCTGAACGGACAAACTCCGAATCGCTGTACGGACATGAAATCGATGGACGGTCCGGCGTGGAACGGATGGGGCGCGAGCCTCACCAACGATCGCTTCCAGAGCAACGCCGCGCTAACGGCGCAACAGGCTCCCAAACTGAAGTTGAAATGGGCGTATGGATTCCCAGGCGTGCGAAGCGTGCTCGGACAACCGAGTGTTGTGGGCAACCGAGTATTTATCGGTGTCGATACGGGAGATGTTTATTCGATTGACGCCGCGACTGGATGCACTTACTGGTCGATGAAAGCCGATGCGGGAGTCCGCACCGCGATCACGGTAGCGGGCGGCTCTGCGTTCTTCGGCGACTTACGCTCGAATGCCTATGCCGTGAACGCGAACACGGGCGAGTTGATTTGGAAGGTGAAGGTGGAGGACCATCCCTCGGCTCGGATCACTGGGGCCCCGCAGTTTTTTGAAGGACGTGTTTATTTTCCGGTGGCATCGGGCGAGGAAGGCTCGGGGAGGAATCCGAAGTACGAATGCTGCACGTTCCGCGGAAGCGTCAGCGCCCTGGACGCAGCGACGGGCAAGCGCGTTTGGAAAAGTTACGTTATTCCGGATGAGCCAAAACCGGTGCGGAAAACGAAGGCCGGTGTGCAGATGTATGCTCCATCAGGCGCGGGAATTTGGAGTGCCCCAACAATCGATACGAAGCGGCGGGCTTTGTACGTCGGCACAGGCGATTCTTATTCCGAGCCCGCGGCGGATACTTCCGACGCGATTGTGGCGATCAGCCTCGATAGCGGAAAGATTCTTTGGTCCGTCCAGGATTCCGAGCACGACGTGTGGCTCGCGGGTTGCGGAGGCGCGAATCAGTCTGAGAATTGCCCGGAAACATTGGGGCCGGATCATGATTTCGGATCGCCGCCGATGTTGAAGTCGGTTGGCGGACGTGACTTGCTGATCGCGGGGCAGAAGAGCGGAAACGTTTGGGCGCACGATCCTGACAAGAAGGGCGCCGTCGTCTGGCGAACCGCTCTGGTAAGCAACACGAAAGAATTCGGCGGCAAAATTATTTGGGGCGGTGCGGCGGATCGTGATGCTGGATATTTCGGACTCGGGCCCGGTGGCATCGGCGCCGTGTCGTTGAAAGATGGCGAGCGCTTATGGTTCGCGCAGGTTAAGCCGAACGTGGCTGCGCAGCCGGGGCTCGATGGACCCTTGACCGCTATTCCGGGCGTTGTCTTCTCGGCAGGTTGGGACGGAGTTCTGCGTGCGCTCGATGCGAAGACCGGAAACGTGATTTGGGACTACAACACCGTGCACGATTTTGAGACGGTGAATGGCGTCACCGCCAAAGGCGGCTCAATGGGCGCCCCCGGCCCGGTAGTCGTAGGAAACCGCCTGTTCGCGCCTAGCGGCTACGTCGGCGTAAAGAACGGCCTCCCCGGCAACGTGTTGCTGATGTTCTCAGCAGAGTAGCAAGGACGGCGGGACTCCAGTCCCGCGGCCGGTCTCCAGACCGGCCTCTGTGCTTCCAACCCTCCCGCCTGCCGAGATTGGACTCCCTGCGGATCTGGAAATTCCCGTCCAACCGCCCTACGGAAGCGCATACACCATCAAAGCCTGATTCCGCGAATCCCCCCTCGGCCCCGCCCCCGCCGCGACAATCGCGACATATTGCTTCGTCTTCCCCTGAAAAGTAATAGGCACCGCGGTCGCGGCGTATTCAAGTTTCGTTTCCCACAGTTCCTTGCCCGTCTTGGAATCGAACGCGCGGAAGCGATTGTCATTCGTCGCCCCGATGAAAACCAAACCGCCAGCCGTCGCGATGGGCCCCGCGTATGCCCCGGAGCGGCCCGTATTTTGCTTTCCGGGCGGCAGTCCTTCCGTAATTCCGAGCGGGACGCGCCATGCGATTTCTCCCGTGTTGACGTTCACGGCGTACAGGCTTTCCCATGGCGGCTTCACACATGGAAGATTACCGATCGAATTTCCTGCAGCGTCCTTGGCTGGCGCAGAGAAGTTCTGGAATCCTGCGTTCTTGTCGTAAGCCAGATGCCCGTCTTTGCCTGCTAGAGGATCCTTGCGAAGCCATCCAATACCAGGGCTGTCTTGCGAATTGACGAAAACATAGTTCATCTTTTTGTCGGCCGCCGCCCCGCCCCAATTCGTCCCTCCAGTGAATCCGGGGAAAAACATCGCGATCCGCGGGGGAGTTCCAACGTCCTGGAAAGGCCATGGTGTGTACGGGCCGTCATTGTAGTATCCGTTCTTGTCCCAAAGATCATGACAGGCTTTGGAGTGCTCAGGCGTCGTGTCCTCAGGCGAAACAATGTCATCCCTCGTCATACTCACGCGCGCCAGTGGAGGCGGCTTCAAAGGGAAAGGCTGCGTCGGCGAATACCATTCGCCGGGCACGTTGCCTTGTGGAACCTTGCGCTCTTCGACGCCGAATACCGGCTTTCCGGTGACTCGATCGAGGATGAACATGTAGCCTGATTTGCCGGTCTGTATCACAGCAGGAATCTTCTTGCCGTCTTTCACGACGTCGAGAAGCACGGCGGACGGCGGAAGATCGAAATCCCAAAGTTCGTGATGAACGGTTTGGAAATGCCACAGAAGTTTGCCTGTCTTGAGGTCGAGCGCGACCAGCGTATTCGCAAAGAGGTTATTGCCCTTGCGATCGCCACCATAATAGTTCGCCGCAGGGCCGCCCATAGGCATGTAGACGATATCGCGCTGCTCATCAATGGTCATGGCGTAGGTCCAGGAGTTGTTCCCTGCCCTCTTCCATGAATCACCTTCCCATTGTTCGCTGCCTTTCTCGCCGGGATGCGGCACAGCGTGGAATTCCCAAAGCTTCTTGCCGGTGACGGCGTCATAGGCGCGGGAATCTCCAGCGAGGCCGACAGGGACTTCGTCCTGAGGATGAGGATTCGGCTCGCCCGGGCCAAAGACATTCATGCCCACCACGACGACGTTCTTATAAATGGTCGGGACGCCGGCGAAGGGAACGTCCATGATCATTTCACCTTCGTTGCCAAATCCCGGGTCGAGCTTCCCAGTCTTCGCATTCAGCCCGACCAGCTTATGTCCGGTCAGGAAGAAAATGCGCGCAGGGTTGTTTTTGTCGCCGGGCCAGTAGGCGACGCCTCGCTGCGACGCTACGCCCGAAGGCAGTTTGTAGCGCCAGATCTCGGCGCCTGTATCGGGGTTGAGCGCCACCACTTTGTTGCCCGCCGGGAGATATACGACCCCGTTTACGGCGATCGGCGTCACCTGATTCATCGTTCCCGCTACCGGACTATCCGCATCGGCTCGCATCTTGTACGTCCACGCCGGAACGAGGTTCGCGACGTTCGAAGTATTGATCTGCGCGAGGGGCGAATACCGCGTGCTCGAGAGGTCGCGATTATAGAGCGGCCAATCGGCCGCGGCCGCAGACCGAGTTTGCGCTGGAAGACCGGAAGTTATTAGAAGAAGTGCGGCAATTAAGCGAAGCATCCCTACGAGTCTACTCCCGTAGTGACAGAATTGCGTTATGCGTGGAATGATTTTGCTCGCATTGTTGTTTGGCTCGCCTGTATTTCCCCAAATGATCCGCTATACGATCCTCTTCAACGGACGCAATGCCGGATCCGAATTGGATACATACAGCGCGGGAGGGCGCGTCACGTCCGCGTTCGAATACAACGATCGCGGCCGTGGGCCGAAGGTTTCGGCGCAATATGTGCTCGGGCCGGACGGCTCGCCAAGGCGCACGGAGGTCACGGGGGTCGATTATTTGAAGTCACCAGTCAACGAGCATTTCTCCGAAGAAAACGGAGCCAGCCAATGGAAGAGCACTGCCGAAGACGGACACGCCAAGTCGCCAGGCTTCTACATCAGCATCAACGGACCTTTCGCGGAGCAGGCGTTCCTGGTGGACGCCATACGCAAAACGAAGGACGGGAGGCTAAAGCTGCTTCCTGCGGGAGAAGCTCGCGTGGAGCGGGTAGCCGATACGACGGCCGAAAGTCGCGGCCGGAAGTTGCACGTCACTGAGTGGGCAATTAGTGGTCTCGGCTTCGAGCCTTCCCCGGTTTGGGTAGATGATGAAGGCAAGTTTTTTGCATCGCCTGGACCATGGATGGCAGTGCTGCGCGAAGGTTGGGAAGACGTAAATCAGCACCTTTACGACACGCAGCAGAAGGCGGCAGACGCCAGATACGGAAGGCTCGGGAAGAAACTGGCGCGGCATCCAGGAAAGCCCGTCGCATTCGAACACGTTCGCGTGTTCGATTCCGAAACCGCAACGATGCGCGAAGATCAGACGGTGGTTGTGATTGGAGACCGTATCGCCTCCACGGGATCGACGGCTTCCGCGAAACTCCCACCAATCGTCGAACGCATTGACGGTCGTGGAAAAACCCTTCTGCCTGGATTATTCGATATGCACGTGCACGTTGGCGCCGTCGACGGACTCCTCCATATCGCCAGCGGCGTCACCAGCGTTCGCGACATGGGCAATACCATCGACGACGTGACGCGATTGAAAAATCAGTGGGATTCGGAAACCGCTATCGGCCCGCGCCTTTCCAGAGCGGGCATGATCGATGGTTCAGGCATGTATCAATCGCCCGCCGGCTTGGTTGGCGATACTCCAGAGCAGGTCCGGCAGGATGTAGCGCGATACGCGGGACTGGGCTACATCCAGATCAAGCTATACAGCTCGTTAAAGCCGGAATTGGTGAAGGTGGCGGCAGACGCGGCTCACGCTCGCGGGATGAGGCTCAGCGGACATGTGCCAAACGGAATGATCGCGCGCGAATTCATTGAAGCAGGCGCGGATGAATTGCAGCACATCAATTTCGTTTTTCTGAATTTCTTTCGCGATAAGGTGAAGGACACTCGGACACCCGAACGGTTTACGTCCGTGGGTGAATACGCTGCAGGGCTGGACCTAAATTCTAAGCCTGTTCAGGATTTCATTCAGTTTCTGCTGGCGCGCCACACTACGGTAGACGTGACTCTGGTCGCTTTTGAAAGCATGTTCCGAGGCCGTCCGGGCAAGGCATCGCCGGATTTCGCTCCGATCATGGACCGTCTCCCTGCGCAGGTACAGCGGGGAGCATATATCGGCGGGCTTCCGGTGACTGCGAAGAACGATCAGACCTATAAAGACTCGTACAAGGCAATGCTTGCGATGACGAAGAAGATGTACGATGCCGGCGTCCCGATTCTGGCTGGTACCGATTCCACTCCCGGAGTGATGCTGCACCGTGAATTGGAGCTCGAAGTGGAAGCCGGTATTCCCGCGGCGAAGGCTTTGCAGATCGCCACCATCAACGCGGCGCGGCTGTTGAAGCAGGAGAAGGACCTCGGGTCGATTGCCACTGGGAAGAAGGCGGATCTGGTATTAGTGGACGGCGATCCCGCGGCGAGGATCAGCGATATCCGCCGCTGCCGGATCGTGATGAAAAACGGGACTGTTTATTCTTCGGCCGACGTTTACGGGGCCGCAGGGATCGGCCCCGCAAACTAAGAGCGCTGAGCTAGCCTTTCCCTGAGCACGACGCTGAGATGTGGGTCAGATTGGTGACCTTGAACACCTGATGTCCACCGTCCGTGGTTTCGCTACCCGTCAACGAAACTGTGTGATTCATATGCTTGTCGAGCATGTCCGGAGAACCGGTCACGGCGACAGTCGCATTAGTCTTGTCATCCTTCAGAACATAAGCATCCTGCCCTGTTCCTTTCGTCAAACAGCCTTGAAGCGTAGTTTCTCGGCCAGGCGAAGCGCTGGGATTCTTCGCATCATTCGCAGGACCACCTTTTTCGGGCGCCTGTGCATACATCAGGCCGGCAAGAAAGAGAGCCGGCAGTACAGAAAACAACTTCATGAAAACCTCCTCTTCAGTGCGACCCGCGCGGGTTCATAAAATTAGAGAGGTGAATGGATAGTTTGTTTCCCGGATTGACGCAGATAAAAAAATGATTGACGCAGATAAAAAAGTCGTGTTTTAAGAAACAGAGGATGGCGCTGTTTCATCACTTTCAGTATGTGCGGCGATAGCTTCTGCACTTTGCGCGCGGGGCTCTCACGGCGCTGTAATGACGTCAAGCATAATGTTCGCCACGCCTTTATCTTCGACTTTGATGCTCTTGCCTCTAGATGGTATAAGATTCAACGCGGAAGATGGCGGCGTTACACCTTCGATGTGATCAAATGCGGCGATGAGATAACCGCCCGGAGATACGTCGCTGAATTGGAACGAACCGCCAGCGCCGCATACAACCATCTGGCCGAAGCCGATGTCGTCCATTTGCTGCGGGATCAGCACCACAGTCGAACCTTCGCCTTTCTCCACGGTTCCTTGAATCGCCCCGGCCCACCTGCTTAGGACCGCGCGGAACTCGGGTGATGAGGAACTAACCGAGAAACTCTGATTCGTGACCTCGCTTTCGCCAAGGAAGAATCGCATCGAATAGCCGGGCTCGGGGAACACTCTATACAACCCGGGAAGGAAATTCTCAAATGCAATTTGGCCGGACCTTGGAATTCCATCGCGAACCAGCACTTTCGTATCCGCATTCACAAATGTGAGCGGGTTGGTGCGAAGCGCGTCTGCGGAGTTTGAGGCGTCTTTTTCGCTTAGCCCGGGGGAGTCTTTTTCGCTTAAAGAGATGCTCCCGCTCAGCTTGAAAGGCTTCGCGGCGTGGATTTCCAGGTCGTTGATGTCTTCTCTTCCAATCCGTAACTCCGTCACGCCCGCCTGGCGCGTAGCCCCGCTTGGACCCAACTCAACAGCAGCATGAATGAGCCAATCGCCAGGGGCGACGGCTCGAAATTCGAACTTGCCATCGGCCCCGGAGATAACGTTTATTTCGGTGGATGCGGGATTTAGATAGCGCAAGCCGATCGCGAACAAAGACCGGCCGCCAGAGCGAAGCGTGAGACCCATGGCAGAGTCCGAATTACGCCGGTTGGGAATCAGCGTCAATTCGACATCTCGCACGGGCTTCCCATCGTCGTCCACCACTCTGCCGCGGATGCTTTGGACAAGCAATGTTTGGAGCCGAATCTCGAATTGACTCGGCCCACCATTCCCAATCACGACAGACTGCGCGAGCGATTGGTCCGTCACGGAAGGATAGTAGGTCCGAGCCATCGTTGTTCGGCTCCCGTCTTTCGCCACCAGCGGTTTTGCCGATTCCGGCGGCTCCGCGAGAATCGTGTAAGAACCTGGCCGAACATCTTCAAATTTGAAACGCCCGTCTTCGTCCGTGCTGTCCCCGCCCAACAGGTTCGGAATGAATGCGACAGTAGCGCCTTTGAGGGGCTTGCCGTCGGGGTCCAGAACTCGGCCCGTCACAGTCACCAGGGGAGAGAGCTTGAAATCGAGCTTGACGGGGGTCGAACTCGCCTCAATGACGAGCGGAAACATCGTAAACAACCCGAGGCTAGGTTGCGGCTGCGCGAATCCGTCCCTCGTTGCGGAAGTCCGGTAAGACCCGGGCGTAATGCCTTCGATCTTGAAGTGTCCCGAGCTATCGGAAGTCGCTTGATATCGCGGCGGCCGAGGGCCTGAGATCGAAATAGAGGCTCCTGCTATACCCGCGCCAGTTGAACCGTTGATGACGATACCTTCCACGGAGCCCGACGTGGGCGCTTGCTGCCCCGGACATTGAGCAATGAGCGCGAATGCCAGGGGGACGCAGACTCTCATCATCTTGTTTCCGATTCTCGAATTTCTGCACCGCCGTTGCAAGGGCAATGCATCCGGGTTAAGTCAGATAGTAACGTGAACAGATGGAATGGCACAGCATTCTGGACCCGGCGAGCGAGGAACTTGGCCGGCTCGCCGAGCGATATAAGCTCCACCCGCTGCACATAGAGGATTGCCGGCATCGCGGCCAGCGCGCCAAGCTCGAAGAAGGACCCGGCTATCTCTTTACGGTCTTGAAAGCAGTCCGCATCGATGACAACGAAGATTACGACGGCGTCGATCTTGATATCTTTCTTGGCGCAGACTTCGTGATTACGGTCCTCGAAACCGATTGCGCGGAGCTGCGCGATCTGATTTTACGAGTTCACAAATCGACGGCGCAAGAACAGCGAGCGGATCGGGTTTATTACCGCATTGTGGATGAAGTGGTGGACTCTTATCTTCCAATTCTCGATAGATTGAACGACAAAATCGACGAACTTGAAGATGAGGCCCTGGAAAAACCTTCCCCCGAGCTTCTGTCTTCGATCTTCGCGAACAAGCGTTCGCTGATCTTCCTGCGCGGAGTGCTGGTGAATACCCGGGACCTCGCCGCGCAGCTGCAGCGGATCGATTTTCAATGGGTCGGCCGCGATCTGGCTCCGTACCTTCGCGATGTTTACGATCACGTCGCTCGGAATCTGGACATGGTGGAGATCATGCGGGACCTGCTCGCCGGAACGTTAGACGTTTACTTATCGAGCGTCGCCAACCGCACGAACCAGGTCATGAAGGTTTTGACCGTGTTGAGCACGGTGGCGCTGCCTGCACTGGTTGTGTCCGGAGTGTATGGCATGAACGTCAAAGGACTTCCCGCGGCCGAATCCCCTCACGGTCTCGCAGTCGCTCTGGGATCAATGGCGATTATGACCGTTATCCTCTTATGGATACTGAAGCGCTTCGGCTGGCTCTGAAAGCGTCTATCGTAGACAGAATGGACCGAACGATTCCCGGCCGGCGAACACCCTTAACCGTCACTCACCTCTGCGAAACAACCAGCCTACGCACTGCTGGGACGCCATGTAGTGCAGATTGGCAATCTGCGGCGGGTTGGCAACCCGCCTGCCTGTCTCGTGCAAGACGATTTGAGAAGGCGGATTGCCAATCCGCCGCAGGATGCCATCCTGCACTACATGGCTTCACAATCACCTTTAGCGTTCTCTTATTAGCGTCGTGTGCCTACCAACGCGCGAGCAGCAATTCAACCTCCCCCGGGACCGAACTCAAATTCACCATCCCCCTCACCCGCGGAGCCACAGACGACCTCATCCTGGATCGCTTTCTATTCGACGGCTCAACTGTCGGCGCGAATACGCTTCACGTAAACACCCTCTCAACAGGCGTCCACGAAATAACATCCGAAGCCGCCTCCATTGGCCAATGGGAATTTGCGATCAAAGACTTGAGCAACTACTACGGCTTCGGCGAGCGCTTTGACCGCCTCGACCACGTCCACTCCATCCTGAAGAACGAAACCCGCAACACGGTCGGTGTGAAAGGCAATGACACCTACAAGCCCGTCCCCTTCTTCATGAGCCTTCGCGGATACGGTGTGTGGGTGGATACATATAGCGACGCCGTCTTCGACCTCAACGTCACGGACGCGACGCACATCCGCATCGGTGTCCGAGGGAAAAAGCTGCGTGTGCTGTTGTTTGAGGGGCCGGGGTTTCCGGCCATTTTGGATCGCTTCACAGCGCTAGCCGGGCGGCAGCAGCTACCACCGTATTGGGCTTTTGCACCCTGGAAAGCGCGCGACTTTCATCGCAACGAAACCGAAGTGAACGAAGACGTCGACCGCTACCGCAAGCTCGGCCTACCCGCGTCTGTGATTCTAATTGACAGTCCCTGGGCGACGAATTACAACACTTACCAGTTCAATCCCAAGCAATTCGCAGATGCCCCGAAGATGGTTCGCCACCTTCATGACGAAGGCTACAAGTTGGTGTTGTGGCATACATCGTGGATCAATCAGGAAACAGCGACTCCGGGCGAAGATGGCTTCAAAGAAAAGCTGCCGACCACCGCCGCCGCAAACTTCTCTGAGGCCGATAAGAGCGGCTATTTTCTCCAGCGTCCCGATGGCGGAACGTACATCGGCCAATGGTGGAAGGGTCGCGGAGGTCTAATCGACTTCACCAACCCAGCGGCAAAAAAGTGGTGGCAGGGGCAAGTGGCGAAAGCGATCGATGCGGGAGCCGATGGCTTCAAAGATGACGACGCCGAGGGCAACTTCATCGGCGACGTGAAGTTCACAAGCGGAGAGGACGTTCGAATGGTTCGCAATCGCTATGCCGTCGATTACAACCACGCAGTAGCCGAAATCCTCACGGAGAAGAAGGGCAAAGACTGGGTCCTGTTTCAGCGCAGCGGAACCACGGGTTCGCACATGCTGCCTTTCTTTTGGGGCGGCGACAATGACGCGAGCTTCTCCGCGACCAACGGGCTCCCCACCGTCGTAACAGCCGGACTAAACGCCGGCATGAGCGGTATCTCCATGTGGATGAGCGACCTCGGTGGCTACAACAAAATCGCTCGTCGCGATCCTGACCCCGTATTGTTTTCGCGCTGGACCGAGTACTCTGCTCTATCTCCCGGCATGGAGATGATGACGTCCTACAATTGGGGCCCATGGGATTACGGCGACGAAGCTCTGCAAACATTCCGCATGTACTCCATCCTGCACATGAGCCTCTTCCCCTATCGCTACGCAGCAGCGCAGGAAAGCGCGCGGAACGGGTTGCCGCTGATGAGGTCATTGTTGCTGATGCACCAGGACGATCCGGATGCTCGTGCGGCGGAGACCGAATATTACTTCGGACCGGATTTGCTCGTGGCGCCGGTGCTAAGCCCGGTGACGCAACGGTCGGTTTATTTGCCGGAGGGGGATTGGGTGGACTATTGGTCGGGCAAGCAATTCACGGGCAAACAGACAATGGCAGTCGATGCGCCGCTCGACCGGCTCCCACTTTATGTTCGGAGCGGGGCCATCATTCCGAAGATTCCTGAGGATGTGATGACGCTTGTGCCCGCCGATCAGTATGGCGACAAGAACGTCAAATCGATGGACAATAGGCGGGTCTACGAAATCTACCCAGGCGCCAAACTGGAGGCAATTCAAGATTTTGAGGGACGCCAGATCCAGCCAGGCGATACTCCTGGAAGCTTAACGATTAGCGGAGCTCCTGCGCGCATGATCATTCGCTGGCGATTCGGCGCGCCACACTCCGCTGTGGTGAATGGGAAGTCTGTCGCCATAACCGGCTCGGTGATCGAATTCGATCACACGAGCACGACAACGTTGAGTTGGAAGTAGTGCTTAGAGGACAGGCTCCAGCACACAGGACTTGTCCGTTGTGCGCCGGGTTACTGGAGAGCCTGTAATGCCAGAGCCACAGACCCAAACCCGCCTACTGGTAAACCCCGGCGGCCTTGAAGTCCCCAGCTTTCACAATGGAAATCGCCGATGGATCGATGTGCCGCTTCATTGCAGCATTTACCTGATCCACAGTGAGCGCCTGATACTTGGCATCCATTTGCTCATCCCACGAAAAGGTGCGGCCTTCCTCATCGCGAGTGGCCATCATACGCAGCAATGTCTGGTCCTGAGACCGTGACACCTTGCGAGTATCCAGATACGCCTTCTTCCCGTCCGCAACTTCCTGCGCTGTGAACCCGCTGGCTACAGTGCGAGCAAGTTCGTCCTTGAAGCTCGCCTCCACCTTGGGACTATTCTTGGGATTGCTGATTGCCATCTCCGACCAGGAAGCAGCGTTTCCTCGCTCAGCGGTCGGAGCTTCAAAGCTCGAACGAACGGTATAACTGAGACCTTCTCGATTCCGAATTCGATCCGGCGCCCGTCCCGTAATGGACCCGCCGAACATATAACCCGCTAGAATCATTGCCGGAAAGTCGGGATCCGTATCCGTCATCGGCAGATTTAAAGCAGCCTCGAACGTCGCGTTCTGTTTGTCCGGTGTCTCAATCTTCAAATTGATGGGCGCGGTTTTTGCATAGGTGTCCGTAATGCGCTGGTAAGGCGCCGCGCTTGTCCAATTGCCGAACAGCTCAGTAGCGGTCTTCGTAAAAGCCGCCTGATCGAATTGCCCGATGGCATCCAATTCTCCGCGCGAAGCTCCATAAAATTGCGCATAGAACTTTCTCACGTCGTCCAGCGTGACTTTGTTCAATTCTTCGATTTGCTCATCCAGTGTGCTTACGTAGCGAATATCGCCCTTAGGGTAATGATTCAAAGCGCGATCCAGGGCCAATTGCGCGAGGGCGGAAGGATCGGAGCGCCGGCTCTCAATCCCCGCAAGCCGCTGCTTCTTCACCGCGTCAAACTCAGCGTCGGGGAACGACGGCTCGCGTAGCATTTCCGCGGCCAACCGCAGGGCAGGAATAAGGTTTTCCGCAGTTGTTTGAATCGTGGCGGAGGCGGTTGTCAAGCCTCCCGACACCGTGATCCGCGCGTTGAGCTTCACCATCTCATCCTGAATCTGCTGGCGTGTGTGAGTCTTGGTCCCGCGCATCAATAGGGAGCCTGTCATTGACGCGACGGTGTTCTTCCCGGTGAGAGACTTTTCGTCCCCGAACCGTAGCTCGAGGGTCGCCATGACTTGGTTTCCGCGGTTGGCCTTGGGGAGCATCGCCACTTTCAATCCGCCGATCTTCGAACGGGTCAAGCGCTTTTCGATGTTCGAAGGCGTCGGGTCGAACTCTTCTCCTTGAGAAACAGAGAGACTCGTCTTGTAATTCTGAAAAACTTTATCGAGATCACTACCCGCGGGGACTTCCGTGCGATCGGGATTGGCAGTCGGAATGAACTCGCCCACGGTGCGGTTCGATTCTTTAAAGTAAAACTTGGCTACGCGGACTACATCTTCCGGCGTGACTTGCTTAAGCTGATCGTAATTCAAGAACAGGAGCCGCCAATCGCCCGAGGCGATGGGCTCCGAAAGGCCGCGGCCGGCATTTTGTGAATTCGTCATCCGCTGCTCCATGCCCTGCAGGATGCGATTCTTTTCTCTTTCGACTTCCTCCTTGGTAGGCGGCTCAGCCGCGATGCTCGCCACAGTATCGATGATGGCCTTCCGCGCGTCTGCCAGGGATTGGTCTTTGCTCAATCCCGCCGAGGCGATCACAAGTCCGGGATCGTGCTGTTCCAGATAGTCCATGCCGACGGAAATGGCCTTCTTGTTGTCGACCAGAGCTTTGTAGAGCCGGCCGTTGCCGCCGCGTCCACCCGCCAGAATGCCGGCCATCACTTCAAGCGCGGCCGAATCCGGA
>Ga0126381_100004628_pt1 | contig 15011 bp, 9 predicted proteins | sample PanSoiMetPlot_28_FD_96465 | JGI IMG/M metagenome (GOLD analysis project Ga0126381, IMG submission 96465) | Tropical forest soil microbial communities from Panama - MetaG Plot_28 | ecosystem: Environmental > Terrestrial > Soil > Tropical forest > Bulk soil | place: Panama | collected 2016-02-17
CGCTCGCCTACACAACGGACGTCGCAGACAAGGCAGCCGCGATCAGTCAGCAGGACGAAGACGTCTTTGGCACATTCTCAGTTATGGGCTTCTCGCTCACCGGCGGAAGTTCACCAAACGCTGGCGTGATCTTTGCACCACTCAAGCCTATTGACGAGCGCAGAAAGAAAGGCCCCGGGCACTCCGCACACGATATCGTCGCCAGGATTGCCCCTAAGCTCTTCCAGGTCCCCGGCGGAATCGTCGCTGCTTTCGAACCGCCCGCCATCCAGGGTATCGGTTCGGTCGGTGGCTTCCAGTTCATGTTGCAGGATCAGGGCCGCAACACATTCGGCGACATCGACCGCGTTGCCCATACCATGGTCGCTCAGAGTCGCGCTCCTGACTCGGGCCTTGTCGGCCTCTACACTCCGTTCACCTCGAACGATCCGCAGTTATTCGTTGAAATTGACCGTCAGAAGGCCAAGTCGATGAGCGTCCCGCTGGCTCAGATCAACGCAGCGCTCAGCACATACATGGGCTCCACCTATGTCAATGACTTCGACTTCAACAACCGCTCCTATCGCGTCTACGTGCAGGCCGATCAGAACTTCCGCAAGAACTCCAGGGACCTGCGCCAGTTCTATGCCCGCTCTGATACTGGTCAACTGATTCCGCTCGATAACCTCGTCAACATCAAGGAGATTTCAGGCCCGCAGGTCATCTATCACTACAACATCTTCCGTTCGGCCGAGATCGACGGCGCCGCAGCCCCAGGACTCAGCTCCGGCCAGGGCCTCGAGAAGATGCAGCAGCTCTTCGAGAAAAACAAGTTGCAGGGCATGATGTTCTCCTGGACCGGCCTCGCACTTGAAGAAGTCGAGTCTGCCGGCAAGGCGGTCATCATCTTCGGTCTGGGACTGCTGGTCGTCTACCTTACGCTCTCCGCCCAGTATGAAAGCTTCGTTCTGCCGTTCATCATCCTGCTAGCTGTGCCGATGGCTGTGCTTGGTGCCTTAAGTCTTGTCTCCGCACGAGGCATGGTCGATGACGTCTACGTGCAGATTGGTCTCGTCATGCTGATTGGCTTGTCGGCCAAGAACTCCATCCTTATCGTCGAGTTTGCCGAACAGCAGATAGAACACGGCAAGGGCGTCGTTGAGGCGGCCGTCATCGCTGCGGAACTGCGTCTTCGTCCCATCCTGATGACCTCGATCGCCTTCATCCTTGGTGTTCTGCCGCTTTACTTCGCTTCTGGTGCTGGTGCACTCGGCCGCCACTCAGTCGGCACGGCCATCGTCGGCGGCATGGTGCTTTCCACGTTTCTGAATCTCTTCTTCATCCCGGTGCTGTACGTCGTAGTCAAAGGCGTCCTCGTACGTATCAGCTCCAAACCAAGAAAGCGTCCTGAAGGTTGCGATGAGGTTGAGTCGGAAGTAACCGCAGAAAAACAGTTCACGCACTAGCTTCACTTCGCGCCGTTCTTCTCTTCTTTGTGGACACAACTGCAGGGGAGGGAAGAGCCGCGTCATTCCCTCCATTTCCAGAAGGGCGCTATCATGTCGCATGGCGAAGCGAAGCGTCGCGCACAAAAGCTGGCTCCCCGAGGCGAACAACCCATCTACAAGCTTTCCCTTAACGCATCTTCCTTATGGAGTCTTTGAAGCCAACGCTCAGCGCCGTCTCTGCGTGGCCATCGGCGCACATCTGCTCGACCTTCACCACTGCGCTCAAGCGGGCCTCGTCCACCGCTCGCTAATTGCTGCCTGTCAGGCTCCAGTGCTCAACCCTCTGATGTCCCTTGGTCCGCGCGCGTGGGCGCTCCTGCGCCAGACCCTCGCGCAACTCCTCCACACCTCAGCCAAACCCGCTCTTCGTCGAACCGCAGAGGAAGCACTTCACTCTATCGTCGGCGCCACGCTCTACAAAGCGGTAGATATCCCTGACTACACCGACTTCTACGCCTCCGTCTACCACGCCACGCGAGTCGGCAGCATCTTCCGGCCTGACGCTCCGCTACTCCCCAACTACAAATACATCCCCATCGGCTATCACGGACGCGCCTCGTCCATCATTCCGAGCGGCATACCCATCTTTCGGCCCAATGGCCAAACGAAACCCGCAACCCCAAAGAGCAACCCAAGTGTTGGTCCCAGTCGCTCCCTCGACTACGAACTCGAACTTGCCTTCTACGTCGGTCAACCGAATGAGCTTGGCACACCAATCCCCATCGCGCGAGCTCAGCAACACCTCTTCGGGGTAAGCCTCCTCAACGACTGGTCGGCGCGCGACATCCAGTCATGGGAGTATCAGCCACTCGGTCCCTTCCTCGGCAAAGACTTCGTGACCACGATCTCGCATTGGATCACCCCCATGGCCGCTCTTGAACCTTTTCGTCAGCCCGCACAGCAACGTCCCAAAGACAATCCGCGTCCACTTCCATACCTGCGCAGTGCAACAGACCAAAGGCAAGGCGCCTTCGACATCAAACTCGAAGCCTTTCTCACTACTCAAACCTCCCGAAAAAACAATCTCCCACCCTTCCGGCTAAGCCAAAGCAACTCGCGCGATCTCTACTGGACTCCCGCGCAGCTCGTCGCCCATCACACCAGCAACGGCTGCAATCTCCAGACCGGCGACATCCTCGCGACTGGAACAATCTCAGGCCCTGACGAGTCATCTGCGGGCTGCCTGCTCGAACTCACTCGCAATGGCACTAAGCCTCTCGCCCTGCCTACAGGCGAGACTCGCACCTATCTCGAAGACGGCGATGAAGTCATAATGCGAGGTTACTGCGAAGCTCCGGGATTCCCTCGTATCGTCCTCGGGTACTGTCGCGGCGCGGTGCTGCCTGCACGTGTCTGAGCCTCTAGCCAATTCGGCCCGCAGGGAATATTCTCAAATCGTGCTGATGTACGACTGCATGGAGAACTCCCCTATGGCCACCACTTCCTCACCGGTTCAAAATCCCTCACAATCCACGGACTTTCTTCCTCTCAAGGGTACCGATCACGTCGAATTCTACGTCGGCAACGCGCGACAGTCTGCGTACTTCTACCGCGCTGCCTTCGGAATGACGCTGGTCGCCTACGCCGGCCCTGAGACGGGTCAGCGTGATCGCGCTTCATATGTACTTCAGCAAGGAAAAGTACGCTTCGTGCTTACAACAGCGCTCCGTTCCGACAGTGCAATTGCTCGCCAAGTCAACACTCACGGCGATGGCGTCCACGCAATCGCTCTTTGGGTCGACGACGCACGCCAGGCATGGGTCGAGACCACCAGTCGTGGTGCGCGCAGCGTGCAGGAGCCTACCGAACTCTCCGACGAATTCGGTCGCGTCACTATCTCCAGCATCGCCGCCTACGGTGACACCATTCACACCTTCGTCGAGCGCAGCCACTACAACGGGCCGTTCCTCCCCGGCTTCCGGACTTACGAGAACGACGTCGTAGCGCGCCCCGTCGGCCTGCTTCACATCGACCACATGGTGGGCAATGTAGGCTGGAACTCCATGAACGAGTGGGTTGATTTCTACGCCAAGGTCATGGGCTTCTCGCTCTACCAGCACTTCGATGACAAAGACATCTCAACCGAGTACTCCGCGTTGATGTCCAAGGTCATGGCAAACGGCAACGGATACGTTAAGTTCCCCATCAACGAGCCCGCAGAAGGCCGTCGTAAGTCACAGATCGAAGAATACCTCGACTTCTACCAGGGCCCAGGTGTTCAGCACATCGCACTCGCCACCAACGACATTCTCTCCACCGTCTCGAAGATGCAACAGCAGGGAATCGACTTCCTCACTGTCCCGCACAGTTACTACACAGAATTGCAGAATCGCGTCGGCAAGATCGACGAGCCCATCGAAGAACTCGAACGCCTCGGCATTCTCGTTGACCGTGACGACGAAGGCTATATGCTGCAAATCTTCACGCGCCCCGTTGAAGACCGGCCCACAGTCTTCTTCGAAATCATCCAGCGTAAAGGCTCGCGCAGCTTCGGCAAGGGCAACTTCAAAGCATTGTTTGAAGCGATAGAAAGAGAGCAGGCGCTTCGGGGGAACCTCTAGTTCAAGTTCTCACGTGAGCATCGCCGGATAATAACGACGGTGCTGCATGATTATGCACATCTGCGTGCATAATCATTAGCATTGACGCGGGTTTTCGTGATCGGCCATCCTTGGGTTGGAGACGAAGATGAGCACCCAACCCATAGAACTCACCACCGTCGTTCCACCGCTAGCGGCCCCTCGCCCCACCTACCTGATGTGTCCCCCGACACTCTACGACGTCGATTACGTCATTAATCCGTGGATGGCCGGCAACGTTCACGCAAGCTCTCGCGAGCGCGCCGTTGAACAATGGCAGCGCTTACATCGCGAACTCACAACCATCGCCGATGTGGAACTGATCACTCCGCAGCCACGCCTGCCCGACATGGTCTTCACTGCAAACGCAGGGCTCGAGCGTAACGGCACTGTCATGCTCAGCAGCTTCTTTTATCCGCAGCGCCAGGGAGAAGAGCATCACTTCTGCACTTGGTTTCAATCATCCGGATACAACGTCATTAAGCTCCCTCGCGAGACTCCCTTCGAGGGTGAAGGTGATGCACTGTTCTCAGTCGACGGTACGCGCCTATGGGCCGCCCATGGCCCACGCAGCGTCATGGCAAGTCATCATAGCCTCGCTCGCGCATGGAATGTCGAGGTAGTCGCGCTCCATCTCACTGATCCACGCTTCTACCACCTCGACACCTGCTTTGCTCCGCTCGAGGACGGCTTCATCATGTATTACCCGCAGGCCTTCGACGCCGCATCGCTCGCGAAGATCGAAGCATACTATCGTGCCGAAAAGCGCATCGTCGTCTCTGAAGCCGATGCCGTCCATTTCGCATGCAACGCAATTAATGTCGGCCGTACCGTCATCCTGAACAAAATAAGCAGGGAACTGACCACTCAACTCAAAGCAAGTGGATTTAGCGTCATCCAGGTTCCACTTGGCGAGTTCCTAAAGGCAGGCGGCGCGGCAAAGTGCCTGGTAATGCGTCTCAGCGCGAGCAAGGAATAGCGGTGATCTCTCAAGCGCTCGCGCGCAGCCGGTCCGCTCCAACTCTTTGCTTCACCTTCGATATGTCTTTCCACGGATCCTTCTTCAACCGAGCCTTCCACTCGTCGAACTCCGCTGCCTGAAACACAGGGCGTTTCTTCTCAGCCTTGAGCTCCGCCCAACTCAGAGGCATCGAAACCGCCGCTCCCGCCCGCGCCCTCGGAGAATACGCCGCCACCGAGGTAGCCTCTCGCCCATTGCGCAGATAGTCCAGATAGATCTTTCCCGTGCGAGCGGCTTTTGTCATCTTCGTCAGGTATAGCGATGGGTTGGCCTTCTCCATCTCGAGCACAATGCTATGAGCGAACTCTTTTGCCGCGGGCCATTCCATCTCTGGCTCGATCGGCACGACGACATGCAGCCCTTTGCCGCCTGTCGTCTTTACGAAACTCTCAAGCCCCTCCTTCTTCAACACAGTCCTCAACTCCAGAGCGGCTTCTGTCACCGCACTCCACGGCAAGGCCTCGTCAGGATCGAGATCGAAGATCAATCTATCTGGCCGCTCGAGATCATCATTCTTCGATCCCCAGGGATGCACCTCCAAAACCCCCATTTGCGCCAATCCCGCAAGCGCATCGGCGGAATCCAGCGTCACATACGGTTCGACCTTTCCTCTCTTGTCGGCAATCTCCACGCTACCAATTCCTTTTGGCAAGGTTGCGTTCACATGCTTTTGAAAGAAGCACGGATGTCCTACTCCGTCGGGACAACGCACCAGGCTCAGTGGCCTTCCGGCAAGATGCGGCAGCATCCAGGCCGATATCGCCCAGTAGTAGTCCGCGAGCATCTGCTTCGTCAGTCCCGACTCCGCATCAAATATCTTGTTCGGATGCGTCAGCCGCACCGGAGCATGCTCTCCGTCGCTGGCAGTTTTCGTCGTCATAGGCAACCGCTCCTTCGCACTCCCGTTGGATACCTTGCTCTTGTGACGCTCCTCTCTCGGTTGCGGCTCAGCCTCCTCGCGAACCACTTCAGATGCAGACTTGTCCTCACGCAACCCGAGGAACGCAGATTGACGAATGAGATTATCCGAAGTCCAGGTGGAGAACCGCACCTGCACCACCATCTCCGGCTTTACCCAATGCACACCCTTTCTTACATCCGCGGGCACGCTGGCAAACGGACTGGTCGCGCGCACCAGCTTCTCCAGCCTGTCGCGCAACATCTTATGAGTCTTCTGTGTGAACCCCGTTCCGGTGCGCCCCGCATAGGTCAACTCACCACCTTTGTAATAACCCAACAGCAGCGCCCCGACACCATGGATCCCACTCGTCGGCAGTGTGTAGCCACCGACCACAAACTCCTGCTCATGCAGGCACTTCATCTTCAACCAGTCGCCACCGCGTCCTGAAGCGTAAGTGCTGTCGGCGCGCTTGGAGATGATTCCCTCAGCTCCCAATTTGCATGCCTCCTTCAGCAACTCCGGCCCACCTGTTTCAAGGTGTTCGTTCATCCGAACGACACCGTCATCGCCGTGCGTCAGAATCTCAGTCAGCAACTTCTTGCGCTCTCGCAATGGGAGCCCTCGCGCGTTGTGCCCATCCAAATGCAGCAGATCGAAGCAGAAGTAAGTTAGTTCGTTCTTTGCCTCCTCCTGCATCGAAGCCTGCAGGTCCGCGAAGCTCGTCGTTCCATCTGTCCGCAGAACCACGACCTCACCGTCGAGTGTCACTTTGTCGACGGGCAGCTTCGCAACCTCCTTCGCGATTCCGCGCATTCTCGCTGTCCAGTCCAGGCCTTTGCGAGTCAGCATCTGTACGCGTAATCCATCCTTGCGGGCCTGCATCCTGTAGCCATCCAGCTTCAGTTCGTGCAGCCAACCTTTACTCGCCGGCGGCGCAGTCGCCATCTGTGCCAATTCCGGAGTCACAAATTTCGGCTGCGTCTCCTCGGGCAAATCGGTCAAGCTCGCTTCAAGATCCAGCTTTTCAGAACCATCGCTCGCTTTCGTTTCTTGCCGAAACCACGCCTTTCCCCCCTTCGCCGTGTCCTTCGAGTTCCACACATGATCTTCGTTGCGCGCAATCTCTTCCATCGTGCGCCCAGTCACAGCCGAGTTAGGCTCCTCTTCGGGGATCGGCGGATCACTAGGCCTGCGCTCAAAGTCGTCGTGCTCCTTAATCAGAAGCCAATTCGGCTTCTTCTCCTTCGCCCACTTTCCACCCATGCGGATCAGCGCCCATTTGCCCTTGAGCTTCGTACCGTGCAGTACAAATTTCAGGCTCCCATCGCGCAGTCCCGCATCCACATCGGTGTGTCCCTGCTGCGGCTCCCACGTCCCGTGGTCCCAGAGCATCACCGTGCCGCCGCCGTATTGACCTGCAGGGATGATCCCCTCAAAACCACCGTACTCAATCGGATGATCTTCCACCTGCACAGCGAGCCGCTTGTCTGCGACAACGTAACTGGGCCCTTTCGTCACTGCCCAGCTCTTCAGGACGCCATTCCATCCCAGCCTGAAGTCATAATGTAGATGCGTCGCCGCATGCTTCTGCACGCAGAACGGCAGCCCCACCCCCTTCATTCCTGTCTTTGAATGTCCCCCACTCGGTTCAGCCGTCACATTAAAGTTGCGCATCGAGCGGTACCGCGCAAGCTGCTCATCAACGGCATCAGCAGCCGCTTCTGTATGCGCAATCGTCTTTGAAGCAGCTTTCTTTGGGGCCTTCTTAGCCGCCTTCTTCGCGCCCGCCATGCCAACTCCTTCGCCCCGCCTGGAAGGAAGCGAAGGCCTCTATGCCGACTTCCGCTTGCCCGCCGGCTTCACCAACGAGATGCCTTTCTTGCCTGTTGCCTTCGCGGTCTCCGGCTTCTCAGACGCTGCGGGTTTCTTCTTGCCAGTAGCCGCCGCCTCCTCGCCGCCACCCACGCTCTTGCGCAGCGCATCCATCAGGTTGATCACCTGCCCACGCCGCGGAGCCGCAACCTCATCCTTCGGTGCCGGCAGATGCTGCAGCTTCGCCTCGACCAACTCCTTCACCGCGGCCTCATAACCATCCTTGAACTTGCTGGGATCGAAATCCGACGCCTTGCGTTTGATCAACTCCATCGCCAATTCGAGAGAATCAGCATTCACCGCGACCTTCTTGATGTCCCTGAAATACTCCGCGGGATCGCGCAGTTCCTCGGCGTAACGCATCGAGTAACCCATCATTCCGCCCAGCTTGTCGTCGTCAGCCGCTGTTACGGCGAAGACGTGCTCGCGCCCGCCAAACGCTATCTTGCCCAGCGCCGCTTTCTTCGTCTTCTTCAAAGCGGCCCGGACCACAGCGAAGGCCTCGGCCTGCACATCGTCCTCAGGCACGATAAAGTACGGCTTCTCCATGTACTTCGGTTCCAGCTCCTCCAGCGGGACAAACTGTGACACCTCGATGGCATGCTTCGAAGGCACGCGCAGTTCTTCCAACTCCTTCGGCTCGATGATCACGTACTGCCCCTTGCTGTACTCATAGCCTTTGACGATCTCGTCCTTTTCGACAGGGTTGGCCGCCTCGCCGGGGTTGTCCTCAAGTGCCGACGCCAGCACCTTCTGGTGACGCACCCGCTCACCCGTGCTGCGGCTTATCTGATGAAAGCGAATCTCGCTCTTCGACTCCGTAGCCACATACAGCTTCACGCCAAACGAAACCAGGGAAATCTGAATCTGACCAGACCAATACGGACGTGCCATCGAGATACCTCGTGAACGGCGGGAGGCGGCCGCGCCTCTGAGAATCAGATTCGCCAACCTCCCCGCAGGGATGCCCTATTTTCGCTGAACAACGGGGCAGCTGAACAGTTGACAAGATTGCTGTTAGCAAAACCGCCAACCTTTGTGTCCACTAACCAGCCATCTAACCAAACCGCAGAAAAGCTCGCCCCGCAGTCGAGAACTTCGCCTCTGCCGCAGTACCCGACGCTCCCTGGGTCACTCCAGTCCAGCTTCCGGTCGTAATCCAGTCGCCCTTTTTCAGCCCTTCGGTCCGGCTCGATCCCTCATTAGCCAGCCATGTCACTAAACGCATGATGTCGCCCGCAGTATTGGATCCTGTCCGCTCCACTCGCACCGTGCCATCGACCGTCATCGTCACCGACTCTCTCGAAAAATCGATGTTCTGCCAGTTCGAAACCGAATCGCCAAAGACGAAGCCTCCATGCAACGCCAAATCGGCGGTAGCTGTCATCTTCGACGCCTGAGCCGGATCGGCCAGCGCCGTCTCCAGTATTTCGATCGCAGGATGCATGCTCGCAATCGCTGCCACAACTTCTTCGCGCGTGTAAGGTCTGTCCCGAGCCGGCAGATCCTTACCCAGATGGAAGGCGATCTCCGCCTCCAGTCCTCTGTACCGGTGGTTCACGCCGCGCAACTCACACCCGCTGCACGATATCCATGCAGCCGGCATCGGCGCAAACGTAGGCGTCGCATCCGGGCTGGGAGCACCGACCTTCCAACCGCCAATCGCATCGTAGGCCCACGACATCCTGTCCTGGACGACGTATGCCTCCTCCAACGTCACCGGTTTGTATTCCTTAGGAAGGTCCACAATCGGCCGATTTGTCCTGCGAGCATCCATCAACAAATCCGCCGCATTCAGCATGTCTTGTTTACGGGCTCCGGTAATCATGCCAGACAGTTTGCACCAACTACCCCCTTTCTGTCTCGCCGCCTGCCCTCAAAACAAGGCCTTTGTGCCGAAAAATCCGCCCTCTTGTTACTTTCACCATCCATACACTATCCAATAGAATGATTCGCCATCATCGTGGCGGAACAGGGAAGGGAACTGCGCCATGCTTCTTCGCAAGTCCGATAGCTCAAAGATCAACTCATCGGAGGTCACACCCCAGCACGCCGTCGAAGAGTTCAACCAGGACCGCCGACGTCTTCTCCTCAGCGCCGCTGCCACGGTCGGGGTCGGAGCCATCGCCGCCTCGCGTATTCCCGGCCTCTTCCTGCCATCGACAACCGTCCACGCTGGAGAGCAGCTTGAAACCGTCCCCAGCAAATACACTGTGCCTGACAATCAGACTCCCTTCGGCAAAGCCACCAACTACAACAATTTTTACGAGTTTGGCGTTGAGAAGGACCAGCCTGCCAAGAACTCCCATACCCTCCGCACCCGCCCTTGGACCGTCCAGGTAACCGGAATGGTCAAAAAGCCCCAGACCGTCGACATCGACACCATCATGAGGTACCGACCCATCGAGAGCCGCGTCTACCGCCACCGCTGCGTTGAGGCCTGGTCGATGGTCATCCCTTGGGACGGTTACTCGCTCTCGGAATTCATCAACTACTGTGAGCCCCTGCCCGGCGCTAGGTACGTCCAATTCTTCACCCTTTTAGACAAGAAGCAGATGCCAAACCTCCCCTTCGGCTACGATTGGCCCTATAAAGAAGGCCTTCGCCTCGATGAAGCCATGAACCCGCTCGCCCTGCTCACTTTTGGTTGCTACGGACAGGTACTTCCCAACCAGAACGGCGCGCCTATCCGCGTCGTCATTCCATGGAAGTATGGCTTCAAGAACGCCAAGTCCATTGTTCGCATACACTTCACCGACAAGCAGCCCACCACTACTTGGAACCAGCAAAACTCAAGCGAGTACGGCTTCTTCTCCAACGTCAACCCCCAGGTCGACCATCCCCGCTGGAGTCAAGCACATGAGCGACGAATCGACAGTTCCGCCTTCCCGCGCACCATCCCCACACAGATGTTTAACGGCTATGCCGACCAGGTAGCCAGCTTATATAACGGCATGGACCTCCGAAAGTACTACTGACCGCATCTAAAGACCTAGCTGCACTTGTTACATTCCGTCTGCGTTCTCTCATCGGCCTCCTCGTCCAGCGCGGCGCTGCCCGGGGCGAGGAGGCCCTAAAAACGGAAGCCCTACGGGGACCAGCTAAAGAGTTCAGCTAAACTACAGGACACCTCAGCGAAACCAACTTATGCCCCGTTCCGCTATCCTTGCCCTAAAGACCCTCGTTCACATCCTCTGCCTCACGCCCTTCTTCTACCTCTTGCGCTTCTATCAGAGCGGCGCACTGGCCCTCAATCCCGACCCCGTCAACTACATCACCCACTTCACCGGCGACTGGGCCATCTGGATGCTTCTCTGCTCGCTCGCCATCACGCCCCTCCGTCGCCTCTCGCCGCGCATCTCATGGCTCATCCGCTTCCGCCGGCTCATCGGTCTATACGCCTTCTTCTACGCATCGTTGCATCTTGCGACGTACATCTTCCTCTTCTCCGGCTACGACCTCCCCACGGTCCTCAGCAGCATCCGCGCAGGTCACCCCCACGCCATCATCGATCAGTGGAAGCAAGTCTGGCCCACCATCCTGGGAGACATTCGCAAGCGCCGCTTCATCCAGGTAGGATTCTTCGCCTGGCTCATCCTCCTCGCCCTCGCCGTCACGTCGCCCGCATTCATCATGCGAGCCATGGGAGGCAAAGCATGGCAGCGCCTCCACCGCCTGATCTATGTCACCGGAATCCTTGCCGTCATCCACTACTGGTGGCTGGTCAAAACCGGGGTCCGAACGCCGTGGAAAGACTCCGCCGCCCTTATCGTCCTTCTACTTGCCAGAGTTGCCTACAGCGCCTACAAACGCTTCAACAAACCGGTGCGTCTTGCTACTTCCGTCACGACCAGGTAGAGGAGACCGGAAGGACTCAGTTGGGCACTTGCTTTCTTCATGGCTGAAGTTGAACCACGAGGGAAGCCGCTTGCGTGCCGGCAGTCTGCGCGTAAATGGTCACAATTCCACCAAACAGAAACGCGCTAAATGCCACTTCAATGGCGGTGGTTGTGACGCCCGGAGCGATCGTTACTGGTGTCAACGTAGCTCCATTTGGCGCATAGACTGGCCCGCTGAAGGTCACGATCGCTCCACTCGGCGGGGCAGGACCGCTCAACGTGATAGTGAGGGCCACCGGAGTGTCGCTGGGAACGGGAGGATGGACTCCAAGTGAGATGGAGGAGACACTCACCGGTACTGGCGGCGCCACTGGACACTCCCATGTAGAACCGGAAAACCTTGCCAGACCCGCAGCCTGCTCGTCTTGCACTGCCACAGTCTGCCCTCCGAAGACGACTGCCACATTGCGGCCGCTGTCGAATACCATGGATGCCCCTTGCAGCGGCCCAGGACCAATATCCTGCCGCTGGATCCAGAGCTTCCCTCCGAACTCCCATGTATCTGCCTGCGGAAGCTGCGCCGCGTTAGCTGATGCGAGGCCGCCGTACAGAACAGTACCCTGACCAGTAGAGGCCATTCCGGCGCGAGAGCGGGCCAGAGGTCCGAACTCCGCAAGCTGCACCCACTCCCCGCCGTCCCATGCCCAGGTATCTCCCAGCATGGTGGCGTCGACTTGGGCGTTGATGCCCCCGAACATTACCACGCGCTTCGCCGCGATGTCGTAAGCCATGCAGTGAAAGGCACGCGGCGCCGGCCCGGCATCCTGTTGCTGAGTCCAGTTCTCCCCGTCAAACTCCCATGTGTCGCTGAACCGGTTGTTGTCAGCCGACTGTCCTGCAAACAGAACGGTGCGGTTGCGGATACTGTCAAATGCCATAGCGTGACCCCACCGGGGATGAGGCCCCGAGTCCGCAAGCTGTGTCCAGTTTGTGCCGTCCCATTCCCACGTATCACCCATCGCTTGAGCGTTCATTCCTCCAAAAAGTATGGAGACTTTGCGGGAATTGTCATAAGCCATTGAACAGTTCATCCGCTCAGAGGGACCGGTGTCTTCCATCTGCGTCCAGAAGGAGCCATCCCATTCCCATGTGTCCATCAACGGAGAGTTGCCGGCGCCACCATACAACACCGCGCGATTCCGCGCCGAATCATAGGCCATCGCGCTTCCCGCCCGCGGGCTGGGACCAAAATTGCTGCGCTGAGTCCAGAGAAGTTTCGCCATGGTGTTCCTCGTGGAAAATCAACCATCGGGCCCACTTGGAATCCTTGCGTACTGGGGAGCCCCCATCATAACGGCAGGAGCCTCGAATTGACATTTGTTCTGTCTGAGAAAGGCTTCGGTGTCACTCAAGGAAGCTCACAACCGTTACCGGTCGCCTCAACCTTCACCACAACTTCCGGTCGCAAATCGCTGTCTAACTACAGCAGGAGCTTTTATGCGTACCCTCGCAGTCGCGCTTCTGAGCCTTGTTCTCGTCCCGGCCTACGCGCAGAACGACGCTCCCAAGCCACCCGCTGTCAAATCTCACGCAAAGATCGCAAAACCTCACCCACAGCCCGCACCGAAAGAAGCGCCTCCAACCCCACTCACTCAGCGAGAGCGCGCCGTCCAGTTCCTCAACCGCTTCACCTTCGGGCCACGTCCCGGAGACGTCGAGCGCGTCCTCGCCCTCACCCCAGAAAAATGGTTCGAGCAGCAGCTCAACCCCGACTCCATCAACGACGATGCTCTCAACAAGCGCCTGAACGACTACCCAACCCTCAACATGACGCCCGATCAGGCCCTCATCGCCTTTCCCGATCGAGGCACCATCCAGGCCGTAGCCGACGGCAAACGTCCCTATCCCACCGACCCCAACCTCGCCGCCCTGTACGAGGTCCAGGTCTACAAACTCAACAAGGACATCGAACGCAAAAAGATTAATCCCGACGGCAAGCCCGCCTTTCCTCAACCCAACGAAGCCGAACTAGCCGACCAGAAGAAGGAAGACCAGGCCACCGCCGCACGTATCGCAGGCGACCTCTTCATTCTGCCCAAGAATCAGCGTATGGCGGCCCTCATCAAGCTACCCATTCCTGACCGCATCGCCTTCACCACTTATCTCGCTGCTGGCGGCCCACTCGAGGCCCAACGCAATCTCCTCCTCAACGACTTCACCCCTCGCGAGCGAGGCCTCTTCAACGCCATGGCCTCCAACATCGGAGCCGCCTATCAGCTCACCAACGAGCTCTCGCAAGCCAAGGTCCTCCGCGCCATCCTCTCCGAGCGCCAACTCCAGGAGGTGATGACCGACTTCTGGTTCAACCACTTCAACATCTACATCGGCAAAGACTCCGACCAGTGGTACACCACCAGCTACGAGCGCGACGTCATCCGCAGGCACGCCCTCGGAAAATTCCGCGACCTCCTCCTCGCCACCGCCACCAGTCCCGCCATGATGATCTACCTCGACAACTGGCAATCCATCGGCCCTGACTCCATCGCCAACGGAGTCAACCCCGCCAACCCCAACTCCAAGAAAGGCAACCGCGGCCTCAACGAAAACTACGGTCGTGAAGTCATGGAACTCCACACCGTCGGGGTCAACGGAGGCTACACGCAGGCCGACGTCACTGCGCTCTCCGCCATCCTCACCGGCTGGACCGTCGACCGCCCCAACCAGGGCGGCCCCTTCACCTTCGACATCAAGCGTCACGAACCTGGCCCCAAGCAATGGCTCGGTCACACCATCGCTACGACAAACGTTGAAGCCATCCCCGCCAACATTCCCACCGGAATGAACGAAGGCGTCGAAGCCCTTACCATCCTCGCCGCCGACCGACACACCGCGCACTTCATCAGTTGGAAGATCGCCCAGCGCTTCGTAGCCGACGACCCGCCCCCCGCGCTCGTCGATCGTATGGCCGCCACTTACATCTCCACCGACGGCGACATCAAGGCCATCCTCCGCACGCTCATCCAGTCACCCGAGTTCAATTCCAGAAAGTACTTACGCAACAAAGTCAAAACCCCCATGGAGTTCCTAGCCTCCTCCTTCCGCACCACCGCCACCGATCCCGTCAACCCCGGAGCCCTCGTCAATACCATCCGGAACATGGGCATGCCTCTCTACTACGCCCTGCCGCCCACCGGCTACTACATCACCGCCGACCACTGGATGAATTCCGCCGCCTTGGTCGACCGCCTCAACTTCGCCTACTCGCTCACGAGCAACAAATTCGCCAACCAGAAGTTCGACTCAGCCCACGTC
>Ga0126381_100004629_pt1 | contig 15008 bp, 16 predicted proteins | sample PanSoiMetPlot_28_FD_96465 | JGI IMG/M metagenome (GOLD analysis project Ga0126381, IMG submission 96465) | Tropical forest soil microbial communities from Panama - MetaG Plot_28 | ecosystem: Environmental > Terrestrial > Soil > Tropical forest > Bulk soil | place: Panama | collected 2016-02-17
GACCACGGCCGAGTTCCTGGAATACGCAAAGGCGACCAAGCGCAACAACACACCGGGCGGCATGGCATTCGGCCATGCATCCGGCGATGCCAACACCTGGCTCCACTGGTGCCTGTGGGCGCATGGCGGCAACGTCGTCGACAAGAACGACAAGGTGATCATCAACACGCCGGAGACGTTGGCGGCGCTCAACTACGCCAAGGCCCTCTACAACGAAATGATTCCCGGGACCGTGTCATGGAACGATGCGTCCAACAACAAGGCGTTTCTCGCGAATGAAATTCATTGGACCGACAACGGCATTTCCATCTATGTGGCCGCCACCAAGGATCCGGAGAAGAAGGACATCGCGGAGGACATGAATCACGCCTATTATCCCATCGGCCCAGTAGGCAAGCCGACCGAGTTGCACCTCATGTTCCCGCTGCTGGCGATGAACCACACAAAATATCCGAATGCCTGCAAGGCGCTGATGGCGTTCATGCTGGAAGCCGATCAATTCAACAAATGGGTGGCGGCGGCGGAAGGATATCTCACTCACTGCCTCAACGCCTATGACGCCAATCCGATTTGGACGGCCGACCCCAAGCGCACGCCATACCGGGATGTCGCCAAGCGCTCGCTGACGGCCGGCGGTCAGGGCTCGGTTGGCGAGAAAGCGGCGGCTGCCATCGCCGACTTCGTCCTCGTCGACATGTTTGCGAGCTACGTGACCGGGCGCGAGGATGCGGCGGGCGCGATCAGGATTGCCGAGCGACAGTTGCAGCGCATCTATCGCTAGCGGCGGCAATCGTGATGCTGGCTCGTCGGGCATGACGGTCGGAGCCTGAGGCCCATGACGGCCCTGATGCATACCAGCACCGCCGGACCCATCCCACGCGCCACCACCCCGTGGGACCGCATCAAGATGAACCGAAGCTGGCTGAGCTTTTGGTTCATGCTGCCGGCGGCGGCGTTCCTGATCCTGTTTCTGGCCTATCCGCTCGGCCTCGGCGTGTGGCTCTCACTGACCGATTCGCGCATCGGCCGCATCGGCCAGTTCGTCGGCATCGAAAACTACGCCTGGTTGTGGGACGACAGTGTGTTCTGGACATCGGTGTTCAACACGCTGCTCTATACCGGCTTCGCTAGCGTGGTGAAGTTCATGGTCGGGCTTTATCTGGCGATCCTGCTCAACGAAAATCTGCCGTTCAAGGCGCTGCTGCGATCGATCGTGCTGATCCCATTCATTGTGCCGACAGTGCTGTCGGCCATCGCGTTCTGGTGGATCTATGACAGTCAGTTCTCGATCGTTTCCTGGTCGCTCCGGCAGCTCGGCCTCATCTCGGCCAACATCGATTTTCTCGGCGATCCGTGGAACGCCCGCTGGTCGGTGATCTTTGCCAATATCTGGCGCGGCGTGCCGTTCGTGGCCATTACGCTTCTGGCGGGCCTTCAGACCGTGTCGCCATCACTCTACGAGGCCGCCACCATCGACGGCGCGACCCGTTGGCAAATGTTCAGGCACGTCACCTACCCGCTGCTTACGCCAATCGTCGCCGTGGTGATGACCTTCTCGGTGCTGTTCACCTTCACCGACTTTCAGTTGATCTGGGTGCTGACACGCGGTGGCCCGGTGAACGCCACGCATCTGATGGCAACGCTGTCCTACCAGCGCGCCATTATCAGCGGCCAGCTCGGCGAAGGTGCCGCTATTTCGACCGCGATGATCCCGTTTCTGCTCTCCGCAATTTTGATCTCCTGGTTCGGATTGCAGCGCCGCAAGTGGCAGCAGGGCGAAAGCGATGACTGACGCGCTCGCCCCCAAGCTCACCGATCCGAAGCGCATATTGGCTGACGTCGTGCGCGCCGATCACTCGGAGGGCATGAGCTATCTGCAGACATTGCCGCGCCGGCTGGTAACCGTCTATCTGCCGCTGTCGGTCATCCTGATCGTTCTCTTGTTTCCGTTCTATTGGATGGCGCTGACGGCGATCAAGCCGGATGATGAGCTGCTTGATCTCAATCGGCACAACCCGTTCTGGACCTGGACGCCGACATTCAGGCACATCCACAAGCTGCTGTTCGAAACTTACTATCCGCTCTGGCTCTGGAACACGACGCTGGTCGCGGTCTGCGCGACAATTCTGTCGATCGTCGCAAGCGTGCTTGCCGCCTATGCCATCGCGCGATTGCGCTACAGCGGCGCGCGATGGGTCGGCGGCGCGATCTTCCTTGCCTATCTGGTGCCGCCGTCAATCCTGTTCATACCGCTCTCGACCGTAGTCTTCCAATATGGCCTGTTCGATTCACCGTTCGCACTCATCCTGACCTACCCGACGATCTTGATACCGTTCTCGACCTGGCTGCTGATGGGTTACTTCAAGACAATCCCCTTCGAGCTCGAAGAGTGTGCGCTGATCGACGGCGCGAGCCGCTGGCAGATTCTCACCAGGATCGTTCTGCCGTTGGCCGTGCCGGGGTTGATCTCGGCGTTCATTTTCTGCTTCACATTGTGCTGGAACGAATTCATCTATGCCTTGACCTTCATCTCATCGACTCAGCACAAGACCGTACCGGTCGCAATCGTGAACGAATTCGTCGATGGCGATATCTATCGCTGGGGCTCGCTCATGGCGGGCGCGGTGGTCGGCTCTCTCCCGCTTGTCATTCTCTATGGATTGTTCGTCGAGCACTACGTCTCGGCCATGACGGGCGCGGTGAAGGAGTAGGACGGGAGTAGCCGATCCGTCTTGGCGCTTGCGCGCGCGTGCTAGACTTGGTGCAAGAAGCGGCCCGGAGGTTGCGGCATCACGGTTCTGCTGTTTCGGAGGCCGCGGCCGGCCCGCAAGGTGACGTGTCGGGACCGGACTTTCCCTGTGTGAGGAAGGCGAGACCGTGGAGGCGCTTTTCATCGGCCAGACTTACATCGATGTCACCTTCCTGACCGATCGCCTCCCGACCGGCGACGAGAAGCACGTAGCCTCCGCCTATGCGGTATCCTTTGGCGGGAACGCGGTCACCGCCGCATTCTGCTGCGCCAAGCTCGCGATCGCGCCGGAGTTGATCACCTCCGTTGCCGATGACTGGCTCGGGCGAATGTTTATCGAGATGGCGTCGAAGTACGCCATCGCGATCCATCCGCGGCTCGTGCGCTCCTCGTCGCTCTCCTTCATCATGCCGAAGGAAGGCAAGCGCGCGATCGTCCGATGCCGGGACGACAACTACCTCAGTTCGTTTCCCGTCCTTGATCTTGCGGGCTGCCGCGCGCTGCACCTCGACGGACATCAGCCCGACGCTGCACTTTGGTACGCCAAGAAATGTCGGACCGAAGGGATACTGACCTCCCTGGACGGGGGCGGACTTCGATCGAACACGCATGAGCTGCTCGCCTACATCGATGTCGCCGTGGTCGCCGAACGGCTCTGTCAGCAGATGAACCTCACGCCGGTGGACATGCTCGCGTACCTCAAGGCGCGTGGCAGCCGTATCGGGGGCGTTACGTTGGGGGAGCGAGGTCTTCTCTGGTACGACGAAACGGGCGCCGTTCGCTCACTGGCCGCGCTGCCGATACCGCCCGAGCACATCGTCGACACGAGCGGTGCCGGAGACGTGTTTCATGGGGCTTATATCTATTCGTATCTCGCGTCTCCCCGGGCGAGTTGGGACGAGCATTTCCGTTTTGCACGGGCTGCCGCTGCGAAAAAAATCCAGCACCTGGGAAACGAAGCCGGCTTGCCGACGCTCCCCGACGTGCAGGCGATACGATCTCAATACGGGGACTCGTGACGCGCGCCAAGGGGTTGCTTCAGGATCGTCCGGACGCGTCAGCTCCCGCGAGCGACCTCAGACCCAAAAATGTGGCCGTGGGATGCACGATCACCTGCGTCGGAATGGCTTCAAGATAGGATGTCATCCGGCCCTTCTGCTCGAAGCGCTGACGGAAAGTCGAGTTCGAGAGATGGCGCAGAACGCGCGGCGCGATCCCGCCTGCGATGTAGACTCCGCCTCGTGCGCCGTAGGTAAGCGCCACATTGCCGGCAAAAGAGCCCAGCATGGCGCAAAACAGGTCGAGCGCGGCGCACGCTGCAGGACAGCTCGCCTCCAACGCGGCGTTCGTGATCTCAACCGGGTTGCCAAGCGGCGCCGGCACGCCATCTACCGCGGCAATCGCCTTATAGAGATTTTCAAGTCCCGGCCCCGACAGAATCCGCTCCGCCGACACGTGTCCGAACCGTTCGCGCAAGTATGCCAGGATGGTGTCTTCACGTCGCGTCGTTGCCGCGATGGTCGCGTGCCCGCCTTCGCTGGGAACGACGATCCATCGCCCCTCGTCACCGACCAGGCCGGCGACACCAAGTCCTGATCCAGGTCCGAGGACCACTTTTGGCGCATGCAGGACCGCACGACCTCCCCCCACGCGGTATAGATCATCCTCGCCGAGGTGCGGCAGCGATAAAGCTGTTGCCTCGAAGTCATTGACGACCCGAACGGTGTCGAACGCAAATCGTTTCCGGATATCGCGCGCGTCGACGGTCCAGGAGCAGTTCGTGAAGTTGCAGCGACCGGACTCGACCGGCCCTGCTACCGCCAGCACGGCGTGCGAAACCTCAACCCCATCGAATCTGGATTTCAGCAGGGCATCCACTGCGTCTTCGAAATTCGGATACTGAGCAACTTCAATCCAGGCAACCGACCCGAGCGCACCACGCGTCAGCAGAGCGAACCGCGCATTGGTCGCGCCAATATCTCCCAGGAGCACGGCGTGCCCGGCTGCTCCCTGCCCTTCCGCAAGAGCTTTTGCAGACACTTCGACGGCCACCGGAACATGAACTCAAAGGCAACACCTATCCTTAGCGACGCGGAAAAGCGGTGGCAAGCTGGGGGGTCGACCGGGCATTCTCCTCGTGAAACTAAGGGGCGCCAGCATGCCACTATCGACGGTCCAAGCTGGACGCTGCCCGACTGTCATCGCTGACCCGCAAGCCATCTTGGCGCTGGCGTGCGCGGGCCCTAGACTTGGGCAGCGCCAACGAGCTTTGAGGACCAGGAGGGCAAGCATGACCAAAAGACGCAAACGCGGCCTCGAAGCCGAGCCCGCCGCCGGCAACGGCATTCTCAGCCGCCGCATCTTTTTGGAGCGCGCGCTCATCGGCGGCGCGGCCGGTGTCACCGCAACCGGCGCGCTGGCCGAACCGCTGGCCGTGGCGCCGTGGTCGAAGACGCCGGGCGCGCCGTTCAATGCCTACGGGACGCCCTCGCATTTCGAGAGCAAGGTGGTGCGGACCTGGGCGGCGCCCGCCAATCCGGCCACGCCCGGGGTGGGCTCTTCGCGCACGCCGCATCATCTCCTCGACGGCATGATCACGCCGAGCGGGCTTCATTACGAGCGCAGCCATTCGGGTGTGCCGGACATCGATCCGGATCAGCATCGCCTCTTGATCCACGGCCTGGTGCGGCAGCCGCTGGTGTTCACGCTCGAGGATCTGTCGCGCTATCCGCGGACCTCGCGCATCGCATTCCTGGAATGCGCCGGCAACAGCGGCGCGCTCTATAACGCGCAGGCGCAGCCGCTCGACGTGCAGGCGATCCATGGGCTCCTGTCCTGCTCGGACTGGACCGGGGTCAAGCTCTCCACGCTGCTCGATGAAGCGGGCGTCGATCCGCGCGCCAAGTGGGTGCTGGCGGAAGGGGCCGATGCTTCCGGGATGAGCCGCAGCTTCCCGCTCGCCAAGGCGATGGATGACGCGCTCATCTGCCTCTACCAGAACGGCGAGCGGGTACGGCCTTCGAACGGCTATCCGGTGCGGCTGCTGCTGCCGGGCTTCGAAGGCAACATGAACGTGAAATGGCTGCGGCGTCTCAAGGTCATCGAGGCGCCGATCATGACCAAGGATGAAACCTCCAAATACACGATCCTGCTGAAGGAGGAGAAGGCCTGGCAGTTCGTGTTCCCGATCGAGGTCAAATCGATCATCACCCATCCCTCGCCCGGGCTCACCCTCAAGGGGCCCGGCTTCTATGAGATTTCGGGGCTGGCCTGGTCCGGCAACGGGCGAATCCGCCAGGTCGAGGTTTCGGCCGACGGCGGGAAAAGCTTTGCGCCCGCGGTGCTGCAGGAGCCGGTGCTGCCGAAGGCGCTTACCCGCTTCCGCGCCGCCTGGCAATGGAACGGCGGCCCCGCGGTGCTGCAGAGCCGCGCCACCGACGATGCCGGGATGGTGCAGCCGAGCCGCGCGCAATTCGTCGCCGAGCGGGGGCTGCGCGGGAACTATCATTACAACGCGATCGCCAGCTGGCAGATCGAGGCGAGCGGGGAGGCGAAGAATGTGTTTGCTTGATCGTTTCGCGGTCGGCAGCGCAATCCTGCTTGCCGCAACCGCATTCGCGATGGCAGCCGACGAACCAAAATTCGGCCGGCCGGTCACCCAGCAGGACATCGCGGCCTGGGACATCAGCATCGGTCCGGACGGCGCAGGCCTCCCGCCCGGAAAGGGAACCGTTGCGCAGGGCGAGACGGTCTACGCAGCCAAATGCCAGGCCTGCCATGGCGAGAAGGCAGCAGGCCGGCCCAACGATCGCCTGGTCGGCGGCATGGGATCGCTCGCGCCCGACAAGGGCCCGCCGGTCAAGACCGTGGGCAGCTATTGGCCCTATGCCACAACACTGTTCGATTATGTGCGACGCGCGATGCCGTGGGACCGGCCGAAATCGCTGAGCGACGAGGAGGTCTATGCGGTCGCGGCCTACATCCTCTACCTCAACGGAGTGATCGGGCAGGATGACGTGATCGATGCCCAATCGCTCCCGAAAGTGAAGATGCCGAACCGCGAGGGCTTCACGCCGTTCCCGCGCTGGCCGCGATAAAGATAAATCGGAGGACGTCTCTCCTCGGCCGTCTGTTATTTGCCGCCGCGCAGCTTCACGAAGCCGCCGAACAGCGACTTCTTGCGGGCGGCCGGCGGCGTGGATTCGGCTGGCGCGGGTGATATGGCCGGCTCGGCCGTCACCGCTGCTGCCGCGGTCTCGGGCACCAGCGGTGGAACATGCCGCGACCGCTCACTGTCGAAGACGGGGCGCTTCTCGACGTCCCCGCAACCCACGCACTGGAAAGTGCGCAGCTCGAAACCCGGCATGTCGATCTGATGCGGCTCGACCAGCACGACCCGCATCGGCTCCCCACAAATGAAGCACTGCATGGGTTCCACCCGCGAAACTGACGCCCGCACCCCCCACAACCGGTACTTTAGCACCTGTTCGCCGATCGAGTCATGTGGATTGCCGGCCTTGGGGCTCCGTCGGTCTCCCTCGCATGATTTTCCCGAACAGGCGAAACGGCTGGCCCGAATCAGCGAGTTGGCACGATGATTGCACCGCATTTGCTGCAGAAATATGGAGGCATTGCAAATGCGCTACGTGGCACTCTTACTGCTTCTATCCAGTACCGCGTTGGCGAGAGATAACGGGCAATGGGGGGATTCTCCGATTGCCGTCCGTCAGTGGTTCCAGTCCCTGATGCAGCCCGACAACCCCTACATGTCGTGCTGCGGGGAAGCCGACGCCTTCGAGGCCGACACCTTCGAGGTCGACGGCGATCACTACGTGGCAATCATCACCAACGGCAAAGGTGTCATTCCGTCCGGAACCCGGATCGCGGTGCCGAACCAGAAGATGAAGTGGGACCGCGGCAATCCCACCGGCCATGGCATCATCTTCATCGGCTCGCAGGGACAGGTCTACTGCTATGTGACGCCCGGAGGAGTGTGACCTCTGCGGCGAAGCACGGCGCGGCATTCGGTCGCCGTTGCTTTCAGACGCAGCGAAGCGCGCACCGCAGGAACGGCGGCGCAAGAGTGTTGATTTTACGACATGTTAATTTGCCTTTACGGCAGCGACCCGGTACGCCGATCTCGTTCCGGTGCGGACAACTTTATGCCCCCGCCGTCCGCGCTCGGGATCACAACTGAACTCTGCTTTTGACCCCGCCTTCCGGCGGGGTTTTCTTTTGCCTGCATTACCAAGGATTAATCTGTCCGATCGGGAGGCATTACCAAGGATTAATTTGGCCGACGTGAGACGGAAAGGATCGATCTCCAATTATGCGGTCGAGGCAGTGCCCGTACGGCATGCCCATGGGAACAACCACGGGAAGGAATAAGGAGACAAACGATGACCGATCCCAATTTCTCGACCCCACCGCGGCGCGCGGGGCTGACGCCTCGTCGGATTGCGTTGCTCGGGTCGGTCGCTGCCGTAGCGGCCGCGATGATCTTCGGCGGGCCCAACAGCCTCAGCCACTTCCAACTCTCTCCGGTCCAGGCTGCCGAAACGACACTGCAGCATCCGGCCGATTTCTCCGACCTGATCGCGCGCGTGAAGCCTGCGGTGGTTTCCGTGCGGGTGAAGATGACGCGGAACGACGTCAGCGAGAACGGCGGCCGCGGGAACCGCAGCCAGGTGCAGCCGGGCTCGCCGATGGACCGCTTCTTCCGGCAGTTCGGCGACCAGTTTGGCCAGCAATTCGGCCAGCAGTTCCGCGACCAGCAGAGCCAGCAGAGCCGGCCCGTGGTGGGCGAAGGCTCCGGCTTCTTCATCAGCTCCGACGGCTATGCGGTCACCAACAATCACGTGGTCGACCATGCCGACACCGTGACGGTCACGACCGATGACGGCAAGACCCATACCGCCAAGGTCGTCGGTACCGACCAGAAAAGCGACCTCGCTCTCATCAAAGTCGACGGCAGCGGCTTCACCTACGTGAAGTTCTCCGACCATGCGCCGCGCATCGGCGAATGGGCGGTGGCGGTCGGCAATCCGTTCGGGCTCGGCGGCACCGTGACGGCCGGCATCGTCTCGGCCACCGGCCGCGACATCGGGCAAGGCGGCGACGACTACATCCAGATCGATGCCCCGATCAATCGCGGCAATTCCGGCGGCCCGACGTTCGATACCGACGGCAACGTCATGGGCGTCAACACCGCGATCTTCTCGCCCTCCGGCGGCTCCGTCGGCATCGGCTTCGACATTCCGGCCGCAACCGCGAAGACCGTTATCGCGCAGCTCAAGGACCACGGCCACGTCACCCGCGGGTGGCTCGGCGTGCAGATCCAGCCGGTGACCTCGGAGGTCGCCGACGCGCTTGGCCTCAAGCAGACGGGCGGCGCCCTCGTCGCCGAGCCGCAGGCCGGCAGCCCGGCCGAGAAGGCGGGAATCAAGGCCGGCGACGTGATCGTCGCCATCGACGGCACCGCCGTTCATGACTCGCGCGATCTCGCCCAGAAGATCGGCGCCATGAGCCCCGCCACCTCGGTCAAGCTCGACGTGATGCGCGACGGCAAGCAGCAGACCATGACGGTCGCGCTCGGTGACATGGGGACGCAGCAGGCGCAGGCTGCTCCCGACCGGCAGGATCAGCCTACCGCCGGCCCGCGGCTTGGGCTTTCGCTCGCCCCCTCCTCGGACAGCACCGGCGTGCAGGTGACCGCGGTCGACCCCAATGGCCCGGCTGCCGAGCACGGCATGAAGGCCGGCGACTTGATCATGAACATCGGCGGCAAGCAGGTTTCGAGCCCGGGCGACGTTCAGAAAGAGATCGCCCAATTGCGTGAGTCCGGCAAGCATACGGTGCTCATGCGCGTCAAATCGGGCGACGGGATCCGCTTCGTGGCATTGCCGCTGGCGACCGGCTGAACAGTTTCACGAGAGCGCCTCCTCCCGGCGCACAACCTAGGGCGGGCCTTGGGCCCGCCCTTTTTGTCGAGCAAGGTGGCAACGTGGCGGTCGGTTGTCATGCTGCCCCGGCCTGCCTATGTTGCAGCTGAAGGCTCGAGAGAGATCCGATGCCGCGCCAACGCCCCTTGAAGCCCGAGCTGCCCCGTAACGAGCCGGAAATCATTCCGCCGGCGCCCAGTGGCACGTATCGATCCGCCCCGGAATGGTTTTCCGCCCGTCAGCGCGGCGCCGACCGTGTTTTCGTGGCCCGAATGGGAAGCTGGAGCATCTTGGGCATCGTGCTGCTCATCGGCCTGGTGGCCGGAGCAACGCTCGCCATTCTCCTCGGCACGCTCTTGATCGCACTGCCGGTCATCGGCCTCCTGATCGCCGCCGCCATGATTTCGAGCGCATTGCGGTCGCATTTGCGGCGCCCTCGCTGACTTTCCCAGGTTGCCTTCCCAAGCGCCTTGTCGGATGATGCCATCCGGGGTTGAGGGGAATCATGCGCATTCCCGGTCTGGCGCTGACGGTGGGCCTGCTTGTCATGGGCGTTGGCCTTGGCGGGTGCGTGCCTGACGTCGTGGCCATCGAGCCTATTCCGCCGCCAAAATTCGCCCGCGATCTCAAGCAGTGCGAGGAAGCGGCCAGGGGCTTCTATTGGCCGGACGATCCGGTCAAGCGCTGCATGAAAGCCAAGGGCTACCGGTTCCTGCGGCAATACTGACGGCACCCGCTCGACCTGTACGGTGTGCAAGGCGCGGTGCAGGGCGCGACGGCGTGCGCAAAGCCTGTCCCGGCCTCCGAGTCGGGATCGCGCACGCGCCTTGCGCACGCAGGCGGCGCTTCAGCCAGCGACTTTGCGCACCCTACGATTCAGGAACAATTTTTTTGCGCATCGCGATGTGCGGAATGCCCGCTTCCTCGAACGGCTCGCCCTCCTCGACATAGCCGAGCCGCCGGTAAAAGCCGGCCACCGTGATTTGGGCGTGCAGGACGATCTCGTCGAAGCCTCGCTCCCGCACCATTTCGGCGGCTCGCTCCATGAGCCTCCCGCCGATGCCGGCGCCTCGCGCGGCCGCGCGCACCGCGACCCGCCCGATCTTGGCGGTGCCCTCATGCTGCAGGATGCGCAGCGTCCCGACGACGGCTTCGTCCAGGATCGCGACCAGATGGATGGCCTCCGGGTCGAGCTCATCGATCTCGAGCTCGGCCGGCACCCCCTGCTCGACGACAAAGACCTCCCGCCGCAGCTCGAACGCCGCCTCCAGGAGCGGCGACCCGCTCGCGACCTCGGTGATCCGCTCCAATCCCAGCCGCAATTTCAGCCCCGCCACGATTGCCAGCGGTGAAGGTTTGGCGGGATACTCCCTTTTTGTCGGGGAGGCCATCGCCTCGGTGGTCTGCTTCCCTCGATCCTGAGAAGCAAAATCTCTCCGGGAGGAAGCCGATGACGAAGCTGTCAACGTTGTTGTTGGCGCTTGCCGCGCTGCTGGCGCCGGTCTGCGCGCCTGCGCAGACCTGGCCGTCGGGGCCTATCCGCATCATCGTGCCGTTCCCGCCGGGAGGCTCGGTCGACGCGATCGCGCGCCTGGCGCAAGCGGGCCTGGGGCAGCGGCTGAATGCAACGATCTTCATCGAGAACCGCGCCGGCGCCTCCGGCAGCACCGGCACCGCGGTGGTCGCCAAGTCGCCGCCCGACGGCAACACCTGGCTCCTGGTCTTCGATACCCATGCGGTCAATCCGACGCTGCTCGGCAATCTCCCGTTCGACAACGACAAGGATCTGGAGCCGGTCTCGCTGATCGCGACCGCGCCCTATGTGGTGGCGCGCAATCCGTCGCGGACCTACGCCAATGTGGCGGAGCTCGTCCGCGCCGCCAAGGAAAAACCTAAGACCATCAGCTATGCCTCGGTCGGGAGCGGCAGCATCGGCCACCTGGCACTCGTCCTTTTCGGTCGCGAGGCCGGCATCGAGCTTATCCACGTGCCCTATCGCGGCGGCGGCCCGGCGCTGAACGATGCCGTCGCGGGCCACGTCGATCTCATCGTCGCGAGCGCAGCACAGCTCATGCCGCAGATCACGCCCGGCGCAATCCGGCCGGTGGTCCAGATGGGGTCGGCGCGCCTCCAGGGCCTCCCGGATGTGCTGACCATCGGCGAAGCCGGCTATCCGAAGGCGACCGCAAACGCCTGGTGGGGCCTGTTCGCGCCCGCCGGCACCCCTAAACCGATCATCGAACGGTTCCGAACCGCCTTCGTCGAGAGTCTGCGCGAGGAGCGGGTCGCGCGGCAGCTGAGCGAGACCCAGCAGATGACGCTGGTGCTGTCGGGCCCGGAGGAGCTGCGCAAATTCTCCGCCGAGCAGGCGCGCATCTGGGGCGCGGTCGTGCGCGAGAACAGCATCCAGGCCGACGAGTGATCGAATCGCTGTCGATTTATCACCTCGCAGGCGCGCCTTCTTAATAAGAATTAAGCGGATTTCATGCAGGGTGTCCGTGCAGACGGGGACGACGCGCCGGAGAGTCTGGAATGACGGCTGCATCGATCGGGGAGCACCAGCGCACGATTGCGATTGCCGAGATCGCGCTGCGGCAGATCAAGACGCTGCGGCTGCCGGCCACCCCGCGCAATTTCGAGATCTGGTTCGTATACGCCTGCGGCCACAATTCCTCCCTGACCCAGACCATCAACGACATCATGGCGCGCAATGGCGCGATCACCACCGCCGAGCTTGATCAGCTTTACGACAGCTACGTTTCGGTGAACCGCCTTGCCGACAAGACCGACCAGCTGGGCAGCCGAATCAGGGGGGAGATCGAGGAGATCATCGCCACCATCGGGGCGGCGGCCGGCGACGCCTCGGATTATTCCGAAAGCCTTGCCCAGTTCAGGCGCGCGCTTGCCGGCGCCACCGACAGCGGCGGCATTCGCGCGATCGTGCAGGACCTAGTGCAGGCCACCGGCCACATGCGGCAGAACAACAAGGCGCTGGAGACGCGGCTTTCCGCCTCGCGCCGGGAAGTCTCCCAGCTGCATCGGAGCCTGGATGCGGTCCGCAAGGAGAGCCTGACCGATCCCCTCACCTCGCTCGGTAACCGCAAATATTTCGACGCCGCGATGCCCAAGCGGATCGAATTTGCCAGGGCGGCCCGGGAGCCGCTGTCGCTCTTGATGGCCGACATCGATCACTTCAAGAAGTTCAACGACGATCATGGGCACCTGACGGGCGACCAGGTGCTGCGGCTGGTCTCGCTGGCGATCAAGCAGACCATCAAGGACAAGGACATTGCGGCCCGCTACGGCGGGGAGGAATTCGCAATCGTCCTGCCAGAGACGGCGCTGAGCTGCGCCTTGTCGACGGCCGAGCTTCTGCGCAAGGCAGTCATGAGCAAGCACCTGATCAAGCGATCATCCGGCGCAACGCTTGGCCGCGTGACCATCTCGATCGGCGCGGCTGCGCTCAGGCCCGGCGACACCCCGCAATCGCTGATCGAGCGTGCCGACAACTGCCTCTATGCCGCCAAGCGCCGCGGCCGCAACCGTGTCGTCGGCGAGAGCGATCCGGAGCCTGCGATGGATGCGACCACCAAGGTCGCGTGAGCGGCGAGGCGTGTCTCGGCCGGGAATGACGTGATTACCGTTCGTCGACGGCCGAGCGCGCTCGTCTGTATCAAATCCGACCAAACGTCAGCGCGCTGATCACGAATGCCGGCCTGACCAAGCCGCGGGCCGGCGAGGAGCTTTATGCGCAGCTGGACCGGCTGACGCCGTCAAGCCTTCTGGAATGCGGACACTCCGAGGCCTGGGTCGAGCGATTGCCGGCCGCGCAGGAGCGTGGCGCGCGCCGCCCGGGCGTCAAGCGCGGTGCGCACCAGGGCGGGAAGATCAGCCGGCCGCTTCAGCATCGACCAGATCATGGCGGCGATATCGGTGGTCCCGTTCGGACGCATGGCGGCCAGCGCCGCCGCCGGGATCGCGCGGGCGGCCGGATCCGCGATCACCCGGATCGCCGCCATTGGCAGCCCGTGCGCCGATGCCACGCCGCCGACGATATGCGATTCCATGTCGACCGCGACGGCCCCGGTTTTCCGGTACAAGGCAGCCTTGGCACCGGGATGAACGACCGGGTCGGGGACCCCGAGCAGCATTCCACACACCGCTCCCGGAATGGTTTGCAAGAGCGTCCTCGACCAGCCGCCGTCGGTGGTGATGCGGCTGATCCCCTCTTTTTCGCACAGAATTGCCGAAGCAATGACGCAGGTCCCTGGCCGAAGCGCCGGCGACAACCCACCCGCCACCCCGAAGCTGATGACGCCTCGGGCGCCTTCCGCGATAGCGCTCGACAGGGAGGCCGCCAATTCCTTGCCGTTGCCGCTGCAGATGACGCGAATCCCCGGCCCTGCGGCGATTCGGGCTTCAAAGGCCAAGCCCACCACAGCGATCAGCCGATCACCGCCCTTCATCCCCTGCGCCCGTTATGGAACATTTTGTCCGCGCCCCACCCGCCGCAACGGCATCTTCGCCGCAGGACTTCGCGTGCCACTCTCCCCCAGGAATCGGCCAGTCAGCAGTAGACGACTTTTCGGGGAAAGTGCAATCCATTCACGATGGCAAATTGAATAATGACCGGGCATTGTGGCTTTCAAGCCAGCCGATCATGCGCAGGGATCATTGTCTAAAAGATGACCGAGCCGGCGGCGGGCAGCAACGACCTCTTCCTTGTCACCGGAGCCAGCGGCTTTCTTGGCTCTGCCATCGCAATGGCGGCGCGCGTGGCGGGCTATCGCGTTCGCACACTCGTTCGCCCTTCAAGCCCGCGGCACAATCTCGATGCCCGCGACGAGCACGCCGTCGGCGATCTCCGCGACCGCGCATCCATCGCCTCCGCCATGCGCGGCGTGCGCTATCTTGTGCATGCCGCCGCCGACTATCGGCTTTGGGCGCGCGACCCCGAAGAGATCCTGCACAGCAACGTGGAGGGAACGGCAATCGTCATGGAAGAGGCGCTGCGCGCGGGCGTCGAGCGGATCGTCTACACCAGCAGCGTCGCAACGATCGCGCTGGGCGAGGGCGTCCTGGCGGATGAAACGCGACAGCTGCCGGTGGAGAAGGCGGTTGGCGCCTACAAGCGCAGCAAGGTCCTGGCCGAGCGCCTGGTCGACGAGATGATCGCGAGACAGCGGCTGCCGGCCGTGATCGTCAACCCGTCGACGCCGATCGGCCCGCGCGACGTCAAGCCGACCCCGACCGGGCGCATCATCGTGGAGGCGGCCTGCGGGCGCATGCCGGGCTTTGTCGACACCGGCCTCAATCTC
>Ga0126381_100004630_pt1 | contig 15005 bp, 16 predicted proteins | sample PanSoiMetPlot_28_FD_96465 | JGI IMG/M metagenome (GOLD analysis project Ga0126381, IMG submission 96465) | Tropical forest soil microbial communities from Panama - MetaG Plot_28 | ecosystem: Environmental > Terrestrial > Soil > Tropical forest > Bulk soil | place: Panama | collected 2016-02-17
AGAGAAGCCCGGCATCAGGCGCTTGACCGCGTGCAGTCCAAAGCCCACGATACCGAATCGAACCATGCCAACGCCTTTCGGGCCCTCACTGGGTAAATGACAGCCCCCGCGGCACCGAGCCTACCTGAATGCTATTGCTGGTAGTGCCTAGAGATCCATCCGAGTTGATGGAAAGTTCGGTAAAAGATTGACTGCCAACGTTGGCCACAAACACCAACTTCCCACCGGGGTCTAAGGTTAGGAATCCCGGATTCGTGCCTACGGTCGGCGAGGTGGCGGTCAGGGCAGTTAGAGACCCGCTCGATGCAATCGAATATTGCGAAAGCGTAGTGTCTCCGGAATTCGAAACATAAAGAAAGCCTCCGCTGGGGTCAACCAATGCGGCAACCGGAGCGGTTCCGGCCGCAAATGGCGAACGCGGAATCCCGGTTAACGATCCTCCCGGTTGTATGACGAAACCGGACACCGTGTTGCGGGATGGATTGGGAGCAAACAAGAACTTTCCCTGGCTGTCGACGGCGACCGAGGCCACGCCACCGCTTACCAGGAACGGGCCTCCCGCGACTAGGCTCAGCGAGCCCGAATTCACGCTGAACACGTCCACCGCTGACAAATTCGGCAAGGCTACAAACAACAGGTTTCCCGAGGCGGGCGATGCCAGACCGGAGGGCGCGGAGGCCAGGAATACGCGAGAAACCAGCGACAGAGCGCCACTTGCGCTCACGGAAAAAGAGGAAACGTCATTGGAACGCTGATCGGCCACAAACAGCGTATTTCCGCTGGTATTGAGTAGTAATGGCCCCGGACTTATTCCCGTCGGAGTGCGAGGCAAGACCTCGGTTAAAGCTCCCGACACGAGATCAATCTTGAAAAGGGAAATGGTATTTTGGTCCTGATTTGCCACATATAGAAAGTGATTCGAAGGATGCACGGCTAGGCTAGCCGGCGAAGTGGCGGTGGTGGTCGATGTTGTGGCCAGGAATGGTGAACCTATGATCGGTACCGTGGAGCCTGAGCTTCGGTTTACACGATAGGCAAAAATGCCAGTTCCAGTGGCTACGTAAGCCAATCGAGTGCTGCTGGAAGACGACGAGCAGGCGTTGAGAAGCCACAGTGACGCGACCATTGCGGACGCGACTCTCACGCGATGCGAGCAAGTCGCGCGCTGCTGGTTTTGCCGTGGCCTCGGGCCATGAATTGCCAATGACATGGATGAGTTATGTGTTTTCAGTGTTTCCCAAATGCGAAAACCACTCCCGTCGACAGCCGCAGATTGTGCTGCGTATCCCCAAACGCCGACGTGCCCAAGTAATCCGCCTCAACCACGCGTAGCCAGATTTGCGGGCTGAGAGAGTAATCGACTTCGCCGCCTCCCGCCCAAACGCGATGCCGATCCGAGGGTTCGAAAAACGTACTACCGGGTTTGTTAAGACGGGTCTGGGCACGACCAAAAAGACCGTGTCCCGTGATCCTGAGGCTCCTCCACTCTACAAAATACTGTGGCCCGGCCATGAAATTGTACTCTGTGAGATCGGTTGCATAATGTCCGCTGGCTTCGACGGTGGCGCCCAGGCCGCGATAAATGTGGGGTATCGATATAGCGGCGGCCCAGCCGTTCATGTTGAGCTGCTCGGAAAACCCCAAAGTCTTAGCTTTAAAGTTCAGGTAGGAGTAACCGCCAAAAACCTCTATCGTAGGCAATTTCAGGAATTTTTGCGCCGATGCGTCGAGCGAACAGACGGCAAGCAGAAACGTCAGAAGTGCAGCTTTTCTCAGGATGGGGACCTCTCGCCGGATTCTCATCAGCTTGGGTCGGTTTCTCCTGAAGAGCTCTCAAGATAAAGCAATAACTATAGCAGTTTCCCGTCAGCTCGACTGACGGGAGGTCAAAATGCAAGCCTTTTTGCGGATAGATGCACGCCGGCGATCGTAAGATGCCGCGCTTCTAAGGCGACCCATCTCCTAGATGGCTTATTGGCCGCCGATCTGTTGGCTCAAATATCGTTCGTATCCGATCTCGTTAATCTGGTGCAGTTGCGCCTCAAGCCAGTCCACATGCTCTTCTTCATCTTTTAGCAGGCGTTCGAACAGTTCTCTCGAGGCATTATCGCCGTGCTCACGCGCCGTCTCGATGGCACGGTTGTACATGTGGACGGCGGTGGTTTCCAGCTCAAGATCGCTTTCGAGTTGCGTTTTGACCGTCTTGCCTACGCTCAGCCGCATGGGCTCGGTCAGGTTGGGCGTGGCATCAAGGAACAAAATGCGTTCAATGAGTTGCTCGGCGTGCTTCATCTCATCAATGGATTGTTTCTTGATAAAGTCTCCCAACTTCGTGTAGTGCCAGTTTTCGCACATTTCGGCGTGCAAGAAATATTGATTGATGGCCGTAAGCTCCTCGCTTAGAGCTTCTTGCAAGGCGGCGATGACTTTTGTATTTCCTTTCACGTGCTCCTTTGTCTCCGAGAAGCTGAGAGGTACTTGCTCTCGCCGAATCAAGCAGAAACTCGAACCTCCGCGGAACTACTTCAGGGCCACAACTTGAGCAGTGGCTAAAGATTCGAAGATTCTGAAGCCATCGGCACTGCCCAGGGCGGCTTCGCTAGCTCGCTCGGGATGCGGCATCATGCCGAGCACATTGCCGCCGGGGCTGCAAACTCCGGCAATGTTGTCCAAAGAGCCATTGGGATTGGCTTGCGCGGTGATCTTGCCTGAGGCCGTCGAATAGCGAAACACGATGCGGTCGTCGCGGCGCAGTTCGGCCAGCGTGGCTTCATCGCAGAAATAATTGCCATCCATGTGGCCGATGGGGATGGATAAGACTTCGCCCTGACGGTAGGCGTGAGTGAAGGCAGTCTCGGCGTTTTCCACGCGCACATGCACCGGCTTGCAGACGTACTTCAGACCCGCATTACGCATCAGAGCTCCGGGAAGTAGGCCGCACTCGCAAAGGATCTGGAAGCCGTTGCAAATGCCGATAACTAAGCCTCCGGTTTGAGCGAATTTACGGACCGATTCCATCACCGGGGAAAACTTTGCGATCGCTCCGGTGCGAAGGTAGTCGCCATAGGCAAAGCCGCCGGGCACAATGATGACGTCCGAGTTCTCAAGGTCGTGGGATTCATGCCACAAGCAGGTGGCCGATTGTTTCAGCACCTGGGTAACCGTCCAGTAGGCATCCTGATCACAATTTGACCCTGGAAAAATGATGACGCCAAATTTCATGAGTGGTTCCTTGGAGGGACTAGAATCTCAGTCTAACACGAAACCAAACCAATCTATTGAAGCTAATCCGTTCCCGTGCCAACAGTTACACGGTATCTAGCACCAGCCAGGAACTATCGTTGTCCCCACTTCAATTTGGAGTGGAGTACGTCAAAGAATGTGCCTTTGGTATGCAGGAGCTTCACCTGATACTGCGACTTTCGACAGTACAGGCGATCGCCGTCCGAGATAGGCATTCCTGCTTGACCATCAATGCTGAGATAAGCCTCCTCTTGGCCGGTCATCACTAGGATCTCGATCTGTGAGCTATCGCGCACCACCAGGGGGCGGTGAGTCAGGGAGTGTGCGGAAACCGGAGTCACGACAAAGCCTTCAACCTCCGGCATGAGAATCGGACCGCCAGCTGCCAGCGAGTAAGCCGTTGACCCCGTCGGTGTGGAGACGATCAAGCTGTCGGCTTGATACCGCGACACGAAGACACTATCGATATACACATCGCAATGGTTGAGACGAGCGATGGTCGCTTTCCCGACCACTACATCATTCAGGGCATCATAGGTGGCGACGGTCGCACCGCGACGGTTCACTTCGCAGTGCACCATGGAGCGCACATCGATTTGGCTGCAGCCCTGAGTGATGCTCTCGAGCGTGGGATAAAGTTCTTCAAGAGGAACTTCGGTCAAAAACCCGAGTGCACCCAGATTTACTCCAACAATGGGAATTCCAGAACGCGCCAGTGCCCTGGCTGCCGAAAGCAGAGTGCCGTCGCCGCCGAGTACAATCACGAACTCCAGATCATGCGCTCCCATCTCGGCTCGCGAGACCGACGGAGCTCCTCTGGCGTGCACAGCCGTTTCCGGGTCCACGATGAAATCGAAACCGTGCGTCGAAAGCCAGTTCATCAAGGCTGGCATGATATCGGCAACCTCAGGTTTATTGGGCTTGGAGACGATCCCGATGGCTTTCCTACGACCAGGTGTTTTTCCCATGGCAGAAGTGGCATTGTACAGAAAACATGCGCCCCTCAGGAATCTAGGCGCTTTTTTCGCGCTCCTTACCCAGACGCTTATGTTTCGCACCCGCTTCGAAGCGCATCGAGTGCGGGGAAGCAATCAAAATCGGGCATAAAGTAAGAACTCCCGGTTGCCTTCAGCCCCAAGGATGGGCGATTCGATGATGGCGCTCGAGCTGGCGCCGAGCATTGCGACCGAGCGTTGGACTTTTTCCGTGGCCTGTCGCTGCACCTCTCGGTCTTTCACGATCCCGCCTTTGCCTACGTGCTCGCGACCCGCTTCAAACTGCGGTTTCACCAAAATAATCAGCGCTCGTCCTTCGCGCTGATCCGAATCATCAGGAAAAGCAGCGGAAATGACAGCCGGCAATACCAGCGTGGCGGAAATAAACGACACGTCCATGGTGATCAGATCGACCGTTTCCCCGACCTGCTGGCGAGTGAGATATCGCGCATTGGTCTTCTCCAGCAAGCGCAAGCGAGCATCATTGCGCAGACGCAAAGCAATTTGTCCCTGTCCGGTATCGACAGCGATGACGCGCCGGGCGCCATGCTGCAGGAGGCAATCGCTGAAACCGCCGGTAGAGGCGCCCACGTCCATGCAGACTTTGCCTTCGACATCGATGTGCCAATGATGAAGCGCACGCTCCAGTTTCTGGCCGCCGCGACTTACATATTTCGCATCCTGACCAAGGAGGCGGATTTCCGCGTCGACCTCAACCGCAGTACCGTTTTTCTCCACCTTTTGGCCATTAACCAGCACCTTGCCGGCCAACACCAGGGCTTGGGCGCGTTCTCGCGAAGCCGCGATTCCGCGCTCCAAAAGCAACTTGTCGAGGCGAATCTTCCCCATGTGGCTCAATTCCAACGTGCCTCTTCGATTGGTTCCGCACTCCGATGTGTGCAAATTGTGCAAATTACTAACAGGAAAGAAGTTAATCGCGTACTGGACCAGTTTTCCACAACATTATGCACAGGAGTGTTGAAAACATTTTGGACCCGCGGTCCAAATCCTGAACCGCTACCGGGACCTGTTCGACCAAAATCTTTCCAGCCATCCTGCGAGAACGTCGGCCTACAGTGCCATATCATGCAATACGCGATCTCTGCATCCACTGTTTCAAAATAACCGTTGTGGTAGTGGTAGGCGCTGTCGCTGGTGCGCTCGAAAAGCGGCATTCCGCGCCAGGTCAGCTTTAACTCTGGCCCGTTAATTATTGATGAACCGTGCAGTTAGAGAGAGTGGAGCGGGGCTTCTGGGGATGGAAAAAGCGAGTCCGGGTAGACCGGACTCGCCCTGAGTGAGGAAAATGGTTAGCGGCTGAGAGTTGAGCTGTTGCGTTCGGCGATGATCTTCTTGGCGTTCTCCGCCAGCTGCCGGGCCTGGGGAAGGAGTTCAAGGCCCTTGAGCACCTCAGGATCGCTCTCGGCTTTCACCTTAAGGCCCTCGTCTTGACCAAACGCATCAATGAAGACTTCGCTCTTGATATTGGAGCGAATCCACTCGTTGTTCTGGACGAAATCAGCTTCGCTGTAGGGTACCTTATCGTTGTCCAGCGACTTGCGGAAGTCTTGCAGCAAATTGTCATCAACTTCGAAGCTCTTGCTGACGTGATGACTGACAACGTAGTGCTTAGCAAAGTTGAAGAACGCGTAGTGCTGTAACAGGGTGTCTTGAAAGTGATTGGTCTTGATGGGATCGACGCGAACGTCCGGAGTGATTCCACCCCCGCCATAGACCGTGCGGCCGCTGTCGGTGAGCTTGATTTCTTTGTTGCTGGTGTCGTTGACCCCATCGCGATCAAAGTAGTAATCGTAGAGAGACACGTTGCTGTAGTCGCGTTGAATCAATCGTCCGCTGGGGGTGTAGTACTTGGCGGTGGTTAAGGCCAAGCCGGTATCGTTCGAAAGCGGGTATACAGTTTGTACCAGGCCCTTGCCAAACGTGGTCTCACCGATGATCAGCCCACGATCATGATCCTGAATCGCCCCGGCAACGATCTCGGCTGCCGATGCCGTTCCTCGGTTTACCAGGACAACGAGGGGGTAATCTCTGCCGCCATTTCCGTGAGTTGCCGTATAGCGCCGCTCAGGCGAATTGCGTCCATGATGGGAGACGATGAGTTGGCCTTTGTGCAGGAATTTGTCGGCCACACCTACGCCTTCATTGAGCAGTCCGCCTGGATTTTGTCGCAGATCGAGAATTAACCCCTTCAGTTCACTTGGCTGACCAAAAGAGTCCAGCGCATCCTGAACTTCTTTCTCGGTGGTCTCGTTGAAGCCGGAGATGTGCATGTAACCGATGCCGGGCCGGATTAGGAAGTGGAGATCCACGCTATAGCGGGGAATCTCGTCTCGCACCACGGTGAATTCCAGCGGCTTTTCCGATCCCTCGCGCAAAATCGTGATGTGGACGGTGGTTCCCTTGGGGCCCTTTAGCAGGTCAGCCACGTCACTGGTGCTCAGGTTGTCGGTGGGCTTGCCATCCACGGCGGCAATAATGTCCCCGGGGTGAATACCGGCTCGGTAGGCGGGAGTGCCGGCGAAGGGTGCAATGACAATAACCTTATTATTACGCGGTCCCACCGTCATTCCGACGCCGTAGTATTTCCCTCGCTGATCTTCGCGCAACAGAGAGTACGACTTGGGGTCGAAGAAATTTGAGTGCGGATCGAGAACATGCAGCATTCCCGGAATAGCTCCGTTATAGATCGCTTTATCCGGGTTCACCGGCTCGGCGTAATTTTGCTCAACAATGTCAAAGACTTGGGTGAACTGCTGCAGACTTTGACTTACGTCGGAGTCGCTGTCGCGGGCGGTGACGGGATTCTTCTGGGCAAATAACATTCCCAAAAATCCACAAAACGCCAAGAATAAAACGATGAGAATAGAGGCTCGCTGAGAACTACGGACCATCTTCAATTTTCCTTCGACTGGGCGAAGGGAACGCCCAGGTAAGCTGATTTTAGGAAGTATAACATGCGGAAAACCAAAAACTTACAAACGTCAAGGACCGAAAGTCACCTTTCCCATCTTAGGATGCACGAAGGAGCAAAAATGATGCGTTTTTGGGCCTGCGGAATGCCGAAGGGCCACAAGAACGACTGCCGAGATGCAATGGAGGGAAAGATCCTGCGAGGCTCCAGGAATCAGGACCGTCAGCTGGCGAGTTTCTTAAGGAACTCCTGTTCGTCAAGCCGGTATTTGAACGCCTTACGGCCATCGATAAACACCACCGGTACTTCGTCGGTGAACTGGCGCCGCAGGCTATCGTCACTCTCAACGTCAACTTCGCGCCAATAGAAGCCTCCCCGGCGTTCGAGCTTGGCCAGCTTCTCTTTGACGATCTCGCAGAGGTGGCAACCTTTTCGTGAGTACACGACAACTTCGCGCTGCTCGGACATCGCCGGGAGTCTAGCAAAACCAAGCGAACAATTTCCACAAGATCTTATGGTTTGGGTACCGCAAAGTGGACCTGCACGGGCCAGGCCGAGGGAAACGAGATGAAAGGCGTACAATCCTTAGTCCATGCCTGACCGAAGGGCAAATCCACTTGCGGGAAAGGTTGCGCTGGTTACCGGAGGAGCCAAACGTTTGGGCCGGGGCTCCGCGCTGGCTCTGGCCGAAGCCGGAGCCGATGTGGCGATTACCTTTCTAAGTTCAGCCAAAGAGTCCGAACAGACGGTGGGAGAGCTAAAGGCGAGGGGTGTCCGGGCGGTGGCGCTCGAGTGTGACGTCACCAATGAAGTTAGCGTCGAGGCCACAGTCAACGGAGTGGTTCGTGAGCTTGGCGGGCTCGACCTTCTGATCAATAACGCCGGCAGATACGAGACCGTCGACTTCGCCCAGCTGTCGATTGCACAATGGGATACGATTTTCGCCAGCAATGTTCGCGGCCCATTCCTGGTTTCGAGACTTGCGTTGCAACACTTGCGCCAGCGCAAAGGCCGCATTATCCATCTGGGCTCGCTGGGAGGTCTTCGACCCTGGCCGGGCAATGCTCACTACTGCTCATCCAAAGCGGCATTACATATGCTAACCAAGGTTATGGCCAAGGCGCTTGCGCCTGAAATTGCCGTGAATTGCGTAGCCCCGGGAATGATCGATCTCGGCGAGAAATCTGCGCAGGAATTTATGCGCCGCATGGCCAAACACACGCCCATGCAGCGCAACGGCGCCGCCGATGACGTCGCCGCGGCAGTAATGTTCTTCGCCACCGGGCCTAAATTCATTACCGGACAGATTCTATTCGTAGATGGAGGCTTGGGGCTTTAGGCATAATCGAATTTTCCCGGCACCAGGAGGCGCTAATGACACCAACGCGGGTCATCGCGGCAGTTTTGCTCTCGTGCATGCTGTGCTATGCCCAGGCGAATGATAAAACCGCCACCCATCAGCCATCTCCGATTGGCGAACCCTATACCATTCCACTCTGGGAACAGGGCGCCCCGGGTGCGATTGGCAACGAAGACATCGATGTTCCGACGCTTACTGTTTACCCTCCGCTTGATCCGAGTAGGTCGCGCACGGCAGTGATTGTCGCCCCCGGGGGCAGTTACAGTCATCTGGCCAGCAACCACGAAGGACGACAGGTGGCGAATTGGCTCAACGCCTTAGGGGTGACCGCATTTGTGCTGAAGTATCGCCTAGGTCCTCGCTATCACCATCCCATCGAACTCGGGGATGCTAAGCGCGCCGAGCGATTGGTTCGTTCACGAGCCGGGGAATTTCGAATTGCACCGGATCGCGTTGGCATGATGGGGTTTTCGGCTGGCGGGCACCTGGCCTCCACGCTGGGAACGCACTTCGATGACGGAGATCCCAAAGCCGCCGACCCGATTGATCGCGTGAACTGCCGCCCCGACTTCCTCATTCTTGCGTACGCGGTGATATCGTTCACCGCGCCGTACTCTCATTCGACATCGGCAAAGAATCTTCTGGGCGATAATCCTAGTATCGAACTGCGCCAGGAACTCTCGAACGAGCTGCACGTAACCTCCTCTACCCCGACCACCTTTCTGTTCACCACCGACACCGACACAGCCGTTCCACCTGAAAACAGCGTGTCGTTCTATTTGGCGTTGCGCAAAGCCGGAGTTCCGTCCGAGCTGCACGTTTTTGGAAAAGGGCCGCACGGAGTTGGGTTGCGAATTAATGACCCTGTTCTAGGGGAGTGGCCGGTGCTGCTGGCAAACTGGTTGCGCGATCGGGGTTTTGTCAACGGCCAATGAGAGCCGTGGAAAGAACCGCGCAAATCCCAAAATGACGATGACAATCCAAGTGCGAACTTGCTGCGTCATTTTGCTAGGAATCCTGTTCTCCAGGAATCTGCTGGCCCAGTCCGGGCCGGAGCGAGGCGGCAGCGAGATGCAGCTTTGGACAGCCGGGGGCCACTCGGTTGCCGGGGGGCGCCCCGTTAATGGCATTTGGAACTTCGGGTTGCGTTACGGCTGGGTGCTGACGGATGCGCACGGGCCGAGTTTCTTGAAGGGTAGATTGGAGTACGCCATGGACGCCGTACCCGTATACCTAATTTTCCAAGACGCCAACACTGCTTACGGCGTAGGCGTCAACCCGCTGAATCTTAAGTGGAACCTCTCCAGCCGGCACCATTGGCTTCCATATGTGGAGCTTAGTGGAGGGTTGCTATTTACCAACCACGATGTTCCAACCGGAACTGGAAGCGTGAATTTCACACCTTCGGCCGCATTCGGGGTCCACATTCTTAAAAAACAATATGCATGGGCCGTTGAAGCCCGCTATCTGCATATCTCCGATGCCGGGCTTACGCGTCTCAATCCGGGTATAAACACCTTTGAAGTACGGTTAGGTCTCGGCAGGTTCCGCCACGCCAAATAGCCCAAGATGTGGTTCATTTGCGGGATCAGCGGGAACTTACGAGGTTCTGTCTCCGACTGCTGCGGCGAGAACCTGCAGCAACTGGTCGGCGGAACGATGATGACCAAATTGATGGAGAGCAGTTCTTCTAACGGGGGGGAGCACTAGAGTTGAGCCGTGTTCTATTGAGCGGCGCGGATACAACCTTCAGCCGCGCACCTTAATCTATCATGATGTCGCTGGTGACGAGCGGTGACTCCGGGTTCGAGATTCGTGATTGCCGCGGTGGCCCTCTTGGCCGCCATGGGGGTTTTGTTTGTTCTGATAACCCCCGCTGCCGATGAGCTTCCGAACACCGGGCCACACACCGACAATACGTTCTTCGCGTTCGTGTCTGTTCCTTTCCATCCGCCTTCCCAAGTTCTAAGCACATCCTGCCTAGAGAGGGGAGTGCCGCCTTCTTTTGGCCGCATCGACGTGCTTTCTCTTACCTGTTCTCTCCTGCGCTAGAGCAGTGCGGTTTTCGCGCAACCCGGAAGCACGCGGCCCCTAGCTGGGGGTTAACTAAAACACGAACTTTTCAACCGACATTGTGAGGACCAAACATGGTGAATGAGCATACTACCGGTACGGAATTTGTAGTTACCGCTTGGTTCTGTGAACCGTTCGCGGCAGCCAGTGCGATCCGGGCATTAACCCAAGTTGGATTCGATGACGCCGATATCGAGCTGGTTGGTGTGCTTGGCGGGTCTATACCCAATCTGCCGTGGCTTTGCAGCATGGGTGTACCGGCCGAGCAGGCCTGGTATTACCAAAGCTGCTTTGAAGACGGCGGTGTGCTGTTGTTTGTGCCAACAGCTCAATACATTAAGCGGCAAATAGCTTTGGCAGTGCTCGAACAGCAGGGTGGAATCTTACCTCCAACTGTAAGATATCCACGTGGCCAGATGGTTTGCTGACAGGTGTGAACCAGAGAGGAGGAAAGTCGTGAGTCGTAATTGTGGCAGGCCCGGATTGCGGGTTTTGGAATTGCTGGGTGCGTGGAAATCCATCCTCGGGGGTAGCACCCCGATGCTCTCGATTGAAGTTACCCGCGAATGTCCTCTGCAATGCCCTGGATGTTACGCGTACGGCGAGGCGCATTTAGGCGGGCTGCTCAATCTCCGCAGCGTGCGCGATTACCGCGGCCAAGAATTAGTCAATGGTGTTATCCGCTTGGTTAAGAAGCACCGGCCCATGCACGTCTCTCTCGTAGGCGGCGAACCGCTGGTGCGACACCGAGAGCTGAGTCAAATCTTGCCCGTCTTGAGCTCGATGAAAGTCCATACTATGGTGGTCACAAGTGCGGTCATTCCCATCCCGCGCTCTTGGATGGACATTCCTCGAGTACGCGTTGCGGTTTCGGTGGACGGCCTTCCTGAGCACCATGATGTCCGTCGTAAACCCGCCACCTATGAGCGCATTCTAAAAAACATCGAGGGCTGTCGCGTCAATATTCACGGGACCCTCACCCGCCCGATGTTGCAGCGAGCCGGCTATATCGAGGAATACATTTCGTTTTGGGACGCTAGGCCCGAGGTGGTGCGCATTTGGGTAAGCACTTACACTCCACAGAAAAATGAACACAGCGCAGAAAGTTTGACCTCTGGCGATCGAGAGTTGGCGGTGGAAGAACTGCTCAAAGCCAAATCGCGCCATCCCAAGCTGCTCATGAACCCGGGAATTGCGCAAGCAATCTGCCGACCGCCCGAGCATCCCACGCAATGCATGTTTGCACGGATGTCCACCAACTACACGGCCGACCTAAACACTCAGGTTGAACCTTGCATCTTCGGAGGCGCTCCGGACTGCGCGCAATGCGGTTGCGCAATCAGTAGCGGCCTACATTGGCTTAAGAATATTCGTCTCGGGGGCTGCGTGAAAATCGAGAAGATCGCGCTTACGTCGATGGCAATTGGAGCACTGGCGGCACGGCTACGACGCCTCAAACATCGCCGTTGGCGCAAAAAGTCGGCGGCTGAACTCGTACAAATTAGCCTGCCAAAACCGCCTGAACGGAAGGCATCCTGATGCTCGGCAAAGATAGTGGCGACTCAGTCGCGCCCGGAAAGCTCGAAACCATTGCTTTGCTCGATGCGGAAAGGTAGCGTAAACTCAGAAGAAGTAAAGACTCCACCAACAGTCGGGGAGTGGCTCAGCCTGGTAGAGCACCTGGTTCGGGATGCGGTGGAGCGTCACTGATTCGGCGTCGCTTAGCACTTAAAATCCACCCAAAAACCTACCGTGGTTAGCCCCAATTCTTAGTCCCAACGCATGCCTAAGTTTCTGTTTGTTTTCGCATCGCCGTCTGTACCGGTTACAGGCAGTCATGTTCGACCTAATCCCTGGATCTTTATGAGTACGAGGGGCTGGCTACGCGGTCCAGAAACGTTTGCCTTGCCCTCCTTCCCCTTCCTTGACGTCGCCATTCCCAGGCCGCAATCTCGTGGCTCGCTCTCCACTTGCAGTCCGCTACTCGACTGGCATGATTGGGGGCTTTGAGAACGTGGAAGCCGACTGGGCTTGAGTAGTGTGCCACGTGGGATGCACGGAACTCAGCGAGGATTAAAAGCACATTCTCAAAACGGCCCCGAATGTAACATGGCAACGGCACGGTTCGTGCCGAAAACTCTCTAGGTTCCAGAAGCAACCCCATCAATAAAATCCCCTACCCCAGCGGCTTCGAGACTTGTTTCGCCAATATGAGCTGGCAGGGGCAAGCTTCCATGGCAAGCCACGATGGATACGAACTGACCTGGATTGAGAAACCGGTCACAGGGGAGCTAACCCAAATCAGTATTCATTCCTGACCATTTGCAGGATAAGACATGGCCCCTTCGTTACCTACTGGTCTGGCCAACCATGAACTAGAGTCACGTCAGCGGTGCTGCAAATGCCACTTCAAGATGATGCCGCGTGGCTGGGTCACTTTTAGCTGTTTCCCAACCGCACAGCATAAACCGATCGACCGAGGATACGCGGACAAGCGAAAAAACTTTACCGAAGCTGGAGGATAAACAGATGAATAGATTGACCTTGGGTTTGGCATGCGCAATCCTGATCGCAGCATTTGGATCGGGGATGGCCTGGGCACAAAGCAGCGGAAGCTACAACTACAGTTACGACAGTACGGCGTGCACCGACGTAAGCGGGGCGCTTGGTGGTGGGACCGAGAATGACGCCCTCAAGACGACCATGAAGGTGTCCAGCGGCAACGGCGTGGGATTGGTCGTCAGGCCTTCGGCGGTGGTTGGGCTCTTGACCGACGTGTCACTTTCCGGCAAATCCGGCGCTGGCACGGTAACGCAGTCCGCGCAAGAGACGGTACAATTCAAAGTGACGGCGACACCCCTGAGCGGACAGGCCGCCCCTTCTGTGACCCCTGGCGATTGGGTCACTTATGATGATCGCTACATTCAAATCAGCACCAACCTGTTCAGCTTACTCAGCACATGTACTAGCTTGACCCCAAGCACGACTTGCTTCTTTAACTTTAACGAGACTACGCTTTCCGCACACAGCTTTGACTGGGTGGTTACGAACTTGAGCTCGGGTGACTACGGGATCACGGTCTCTTGGAGGTACAACAACAATGGGACCTCTGCACCCAACCAGGCGCTGGCGTGTGTTGGGCCTGTCGTGCTGACCGCAGAACAGGCAAAACTCTTCAATTCGAGCACTGGAATGACGTTCTAACAGTCGGTTTATTCGCCTTTTGGGTCAGGTCAAAATCGCGTTAAGACCTGACCCACGTTTGTTCCAGACCCACCGTGTGAACTGAACCGCAAGACCCGGTGTGACTCAGGAGGAGTCAGATGAAGTCTCGAGTTCATGGTTTACTGTTGGCGGTCCTTTTGCCATTCCTGTTGACGATGTCAGCCATGGCTCAGGCTCGACCACAAGGGGCCCCCATTCAAGGTGTCGAGCAGAATAGATTCACGTGGACAGAGACCTATGAAGGAAGCGGCAACACCGATGGCCTCATCACAGACATAAACTCAACCGTGGGCTACACCTTTGGCGAACACTTTGCCGTGAACGTCGGTGTACCGTATTTCTTCATGGAGCCGTCTACCTCGAAGACGGGCACCACCTCCGCGAATGGCTTGGGGAATCCGTACTTGGGTCTCGGATACTCCACGAAAGGGTCTGCCCTTGACTTCAGCACGGGCCTGAACACAGCGATCCCGGCCGCAAGCACCAAGAAGGGATTGAGCACTGGACACGTGACGGTTGACTGGAGTAATCATTTTGCCCACGGATTTGACCTGTTCACGCCCTTTGTCGATCTCGGCCTTGCCAACTCGATTCCCGACACACGCTTCTTGCACCGCGCCTTCATCTCCTACGGCACTCTCGCGCACTTTGAGGGGGGCTCCGAACTCGATCTCGGCGACAAATTCAGTGTCACTGCGTCCGGCTACTACATACTTCCATGGGGGCCGCAGCAAGTCTTTTTCCGTGGCAAAAATTCATCAGGCACGAAGAAAGCGGGCTTAAGCGTGACCCGAGATGATGGGATCAACCTCGGAATCGACTACAACCTGACGCGCTCGCTCGATCTGAGCGGGGGATACAGCCGCAGTGTGTACAGCGTAGTCAATACGTTTTCTTTCGGCCTTCAGGTGAACGTGGGAACCCTACTCAAGAAACCCTCCAGCAAATAAACGCAGCTCATCGAACGTTCGACGTTGACGCAAAATCACCATCGTGCTCATCGACCAGGGCGGCTTGGTTTTGAGTGTCAACGCCTGCTTATACGAACGTCAGGCCACAAGACACTGCTGTCTCAATTAACCGGCGAACCGACTAGTCGCTGCTGAAATCAAAGCACATAACACGCCTCCTCAACCTCTGCCCTGGAGCAGGTTGGCCATCGCGAATCGCCGTTCGG
>Ga0126381_100004631_pt1 | contig 15003 bp, 28 predicted proteins | sample PanSoiMetPlot_28_FD_96465 | JGI IMG/M metagenome (GOLD analysis project Ga0126381, IMG submission 96465) | Tropical forest soil microbial communities from Panama - MetaG Plot_28 | ecosystem: Environmental > Terrestrial > Soil > Tropical forest > Bulk soil | place: Panama | collected 2016-02-17
CACACCGGCGAGGCTGGCGCTTCGTCACCGTTGCTGTCCTCGTCCTCTTTGACGCTGGCCGCTATAAGAGCCCTGGCCGCACTCTCCGCCACATCCGACTTACCGCAACCGGGAGGACCGACCAAAACGACATTGGTACGAGTAGCGAATGACGAGCGAATCGCCAATTCCAGAGCCTTACGCACGCGGCGAATATGCGGCTCCAGCCCGTAAAGATGAGTGAAGTAATCGTCCCAATTGTCAGGGATGATAATGGGTGCATATCCGACTTCCGCGTTAGGGTCATCCACCGTAACGTCATCATCGGCCGGAATCTCGTACGTCTCTCCGCTGGCCTTGGCGACTACCCAGGAGCCGTACGCTGGCGTCTGGCTCTTGCGTGCCAGGGACTTGACGATACCTGCCCTCATGCCAGCCTCTGGCTTGGCTGGGTAGCTGTAGTCGAGAGTGATCGTCATGTGGAAAAGGTAGCGGTACGTACCCTCCTGGCCATAGCTCTCCATCTCCTCGCGGGTAGGGCTCTCGGTAACGTCCCAGGTCCCGTCCGTAAGCTCCCAGCCACGAGCCTTGAGAGTCTTAGTGTTGACTGCCTTAATGAGCTTGGCGATGTTGCCTTGGATGACGTTATCCCTCAGTGCGCGGTCGGCTGGCTTGACCAGTTCGATCTTGTGAGTCTCGTTGTGTGCCATGGTCCCTGTCCTCTCGTGTGGGGCTGTCCTACGAACAGTCTAAGGCTCTCCGCCTAATCTGTCAAACTAGCTCCAGCCCTCTGACCTGGGACTTTGTACTTCTTACTATTTTTCTCTTCGTAGTTCTAAAACTAGCGTTATCTAGTGCGGGGTACCCTCCCGCTCACTGGCCCGTCCCGCCATCACCCAGCCCCGGCCACTCTTACCACCCAGCCCAGGTAGCGGTATAACCTGAGCCCTTACCGCCCAAGGTACGCCGGTACACGCCATCAGCGTCACGTGTAGGTGTCTTACCCCGTTCTGTCATCTTCTTTTTGCGTGCGGCATCACGCTTTTTCTTAGCGTCTGCCTTACGCCTAGCGTCCCTCTTCTTTCTCTCCGCTTGCCTCTTGCGCTTTTCGACTTCTGCCTTAGAGAGCATTACTCCCACCCAGCCACTAGATCGGACATGGCTCGTAGGGTAATCGCTAGCTCTCGCCTGCGATTGGCGGACTTGGGGAGCCAGAGCGTAATCGCTGAACGGTCGTCGTCGTCTGGCGTATGGTGTAGCTCTCTGGCGGAATGGAGGTAGAGACGTATCCCGGTAAACCTCTCCTTTTCGTTTTGCTCGTTAGTACCTTCTTTGTGTACTAGCCTGGCGTCTCCGGTAAGCTCCTGGCTGTAAATGTTGACTCTCATTTGTTCACCACCCATACCTCGTCTTGGGACTTAACCACGATACGTGTTTCGTACGGCTCTAGTTGCTCCTGAATACGCTGAGCCGCCTCCATTACCATGGGGATTATCTGATCTACCTTAACTGGCCCGTTCTTACCCATTTCCCTCTCCTTTCAGTACGGCGGTAACGGTCTGTCCGGTACCGCATGTTATACATAGGACTATTTCGCCCACCCTAGGCGGAGAGCTACGGTATAGCACCATGCACCCGCACGCGAGTCGCCTGCGTTTTATTGGCATATTGGACGCGGTTAGCCGCTTTTCCCTCGTGGCGGGAGAAGCCCTCTCTCTACTCCCCATCGATACTCCTCCCTCATTATCTCTCTACGCTTATCCGTTATGCGATACGGGGCATGGCAGCCAATAAGCCACTCAAAGCGGAGAGGCATTTTGGCGTGATATGCTGCTGTATTGATTTGAGTTTCCATGAGATAGCCATGAAGAATGAGCGGCCGTACGAGCTTACGCGGAATGCATCGCTCTCCACTCACCCATGGCCACGTCCACACTCTCCGCTCGTCTAGCTCTCGCGGTACTTCCGGGAGTCCTATTGTCAGGGTATCCGTACCTAGTACCGCGTCAGCTATAAGAAGGCTGACGTGATGTTCTGTCAGTCCGGTAAGATCAGCGTCACAGAATACGACGTGAGGCGTACCCACCGTTTCTAGTCCGAACATTACAGCCTCTCCCTTACCGGCCGCGTCAAGAGACATAGGGAGCACATTCGAACCATGCGAGCGATTGTAGTAATTGTCGAGAAGGTATTCCGCTAGCTCCTGGTCTGGCGGATTGATTACCACGACGATTTGCCCTATCGCGGGATGAGAATAGAACGGGTCTATCACCCCGTCTATTGTGGCTCTCGCGTTCCGGGCCGGGATTACTACGTCTATTACGTCAGTCATTGTCGCCTCCAAACAATTTCTCTTGGATAAGCTCCATGGCTCTCTGCTCTGCTGCTGCATTTACCCTCCTCTGCATATTCACGGCTTGCTCCGCGTCCCAGAGCGTACGGATACACTCGTCACAGATAAGCCATGTTCGGCCGTTAGGGTCTAGTAGTGTGCCAAATTTGTGATGCTTTTTCCAGCACACTTGGCAGTCAAGTAGCGGTCCCTCGCCGTAATGCATTGTGAGCGTTTTGGTCCTAAATCGTGGCACGTTCTATCTCCTCCATATTCCAGTCGTCCTCCGGGTCTAGCTCGTTCATCTCCACCATATAACCGTCTATTGTACTCTTTATCTCGCTTGGCTTGTCTAGCCAGGGGAGCCAATGCGGTACGCTTTCGATTCGCTCTAGGTCACCGTCTAGGCTTAGCATCTCTCCCATGAGGTTAGGTATCGTGCGATGCATATGCTCCGGCAATTCCCTACATATGGGATGACACTTATACCATTTTCTACGCGGAAGCGCGGCGGCTCGTCCTCGGAAGAAATGAATACGCTTACCGTCACTCCCGCCTAGTTTATATTCGCTAGGCTCCTCATTCCAGGTATTCCGTTTCTCCCAGTCTCCCATGATGGCTAGCGAGTAAGTGATAAACATTTTTCTCACAAGAGTGAGAGGTCTACGATTACGTATGCAATCTCGCAATTGATCGCTAGTGTACTGGCCGCGCGGTATACCACGACTCTTTGCTTTACTCCATCCGTAGTCCAAGATGGCATCGTAGCCCATATCTTCCTGTAGAGTGTAAATTCCGGCCTGCCAGAATAGGCCACCCAGATAATGTGTCGTTTTCCACTGTCCCAATTCAAGGCCGGTATCACAAAATTCCTCTAGCGGACAGAGCGCCATAACGCTATCTGTGTTAATGGATATGAGCTTGTCTCCGCATTGCCAGGCCACTTTGGTGACGGCCGCACGGCACGCGGAGGTTATGTATCCCGCCCATTCCAGTTGGTGGGACTTTGGAGCCGTCCTCTTTCTCTTATCCCAGCCTGCCCTCTGAGCAAGTTGGCCGTACATTGCGTTAATGAGAATCTTATATCCATATCCAGCGATATCCCCGGTAGAGTCAAGGAGTTTACGTCTCCGGTAATAGTCCAGCAGAAAGGCCAGCGGCCTATCCGTTGAATCGCTTTCGTCAAAGACAAAGCTCTCCAAGAATTCTGCATTCGGGTCATCCTTTACTAGTTCGGCTTCCGGTGCCCAGTACCATCCCTCTACTCTGTAGGGGAATCGGACCATGTGATTATCATAGCGCCGAAATAGGGGACACACGTAGGTGAGGTCTTGGCTGGGATTCCCACGAGTATACCGTATATGATACAGTGCAAAACGATCCGGCTCGAATTGTTTTCCGCGACGCCAATTTCCTCGTGCAAGATTCGGAAGTTTCGTGGCATAAAACGGATAGGCTGAATTGATATCAGCTTCATATATTGTTTCACGTATTTCACCTACTATATACTGATCGAAACGACCGCCAGCGTACGCGACTCTGGCCGCGTGCGCGACGTATGGGGGAGTCTTGGCCATGGCCGCGTATACGTTGTGTCTCTTGAGTGCCATACGAGCCAAAGCGCCAGGACCATACCACGCATACGGAATATATCCGGCTGTACTGAGTGATTCCCTGAGTGCATTTCCCAGCTTCGGCCCTAGGGCTAGTTCTGTACGCCAGTAGAGTCGTATCTCTTCTATATCTGCCCAAGTGAAGTCCGATCGCTGAGCCTTACCGCTTGTTATTAGTTTTATCTCGTCCGTAGTTCCGACACTAAACTTAGCCAGACAACTTACATATCCGCCTTGGAAGAAAGTGCGTATGTCGAAGATCTTAACCGTGATCCTGGGCTCATTGCTGACAACGTACGAGACTTTAAACCACTTATGCGGAATGTGCTCTAGGTACCAGTGTCGCCAGCTAGTAGTACCGTGTACTTTCAAGGCTCGTAGTGATCGCTTAGGCAGGTCTTTGAGAATGAATGAAACGTCAAGGTTGAAGCCAAACGATATATTTATGGCTCCTTTGTTTTCCCGGCCGCTCTGAGTAATTAGTTCTAGACAATCCCACGTACTCAAATCTTGATAGCAAACTTCGTACCCGGCCGAATTACCAAAAAGGGAATACTTGTTATCTGGACTCTCTCCGTCCCAGAAGATAAACGGCCGCTCTTTGGCTTTTCGCTGGCGTCCCTCAAACTTACATTTGGTATCAAACGGGCCATGATGATTTACGCGGAAGTCTGGGTGTGTGCCACGATAACGCTTATTCCTTTGCTGACGGAGTAGTTTTTGGCGCTTATATTCCTCCGTGGTCATAAAGCGATAGCGTGTCATCGCCGGCCGCCGTGTGGATATCCCATGGCTTCACGCCAGCCATACCAATTGAAAGTATCAGGGTTAATACCCCACTTACGCCAAAACGGGTTAGAGTCAGGATCGTTACGCATACCTTTAAAGCGATTGCTAACCATATAATGGGAATATTCAGCCCAAAACTGCCTCCTCTCTCTTTCGCTCATATCTACCTCATATTCTCCGGCAATTCCCCTATGTGCTAGATATCCGCCACGTACTTGCTCTCCTCCGCGTGGTCCTACTCGTATGGCGGTTTGCTGCCATATATCCCGGTAGGGATTACTTCTACGCGGAGGCAATGGCCAGCCTCCTTTGTCTGGGCTGGGTTAGGAGGCTGGCCATTGCGATTGGCGAGTTAAGTTATGGCATGGTGTCTATCGCATCACCTACCTTGAGTTTTGGCCACGTCCACCTTAAAGATTTTCATAGGGGACATTTGCCCGGTGTCCTGGTCATCGATGTACGTGATACGGACTCGGCTCCCGATACGGACTCTCCGCATTCCGTCATCGAGTGATGCGCCAGCAGCGAAATAGAATTCGCCGTCAATTCCCTTGAAACGATACTGCCGGAATTCACGGACTGCGCCTTGCACCATGCGCTGTCCCAGGTACGTCCCGATAAACTCGTCGCCTATCCAGGCAAAGTCTATCTTTGTTTCCGGCGGCCGTTCCTCGGATACCGTTGTCCATTGCTCATCCGTGATGGGCTCTGGCTCGAAACTGTCCTCTTTGCCGGTAGCCATATCCTGGCTCCTCTCGTACTATTCCCGACCGGGACCGTCCTGGCCGGGACGTAGCTCCAGCCTACCGCCAGACCAAGATCATTACCAGGCCCAAACCAAGATCAACATGTCCCTGACCTGGGCGAACGCCCTTGGCCGTAAGGCGGGAGCGCGGTAGACTGGGGGCATGGCTGAGCCGCTTTTGTCCTGGCCGGGTAAGCGGTGGCCGTGTGCGTTGACGGGAAAGATACCGTCAGCGATAGGCAGGGCCGGTAGTTACCTCTCGTGCTACCGGCCCTGCCGTTCATTTAGGGAGAGTAATGGCGACACGGGATACAAAGTCAGACGCTCCGCCAGAGGGTAACGGTCAGCCCGTAGGGTCTTCCGACTGGCGGAGTATTCTCGTAGAGGCTCCCGATTACGCGCAAATCGTCAAGACTGTACAGACGGCCAAAGCTAGAGAGTACTCTCTCAAGGTTAAGTCGATGATTAAGTCTGGCGTAGTCGGAGCCATCAACGTTAACGACTTTCCCGACGCGGCAGCCCTCCTCGCCTATGGCCCCGGTTTTGCCGATGCGGCCGGTCAGTTGGCAGATGCGGATAAGAGAGCCGAGAGAGCTTTGGAGATTCTTACGTCTCCCAATAGCCCGTGGCTCACGTTCGCTCTTACCTCCATGGCACTAGCGTCCCAAATCTTCCGCAACCATGAGGACGCGATAAAGGAGATTCCGAACGCGAGACGTAACGCCAGACTCCGACGTAAGGCCATGGCTAACGCTAAGAAGGCGGAGCCACCGCGCTTCACGATTCGATTCTTTGGCCGGGAGTGGCCGGTACGCTTCCGTTCGCGGTTCAAGTTGAGCAAGCTAACCGCCACGTTCACGAGCCAGTCGCAAGACCCAGAGACGCTAACTCTAAATGTATTCTCAGACCCTAAAGTAATACAGCAACTTAGCAAGATGGGAGTTAGGATCATACAGAGTGACACACCACCCAAGGCGTAAGCTCTACGGAGAGCGATCAGCTACATGTCGCCACGGTAACGTGGTTTGCTCCATGTGCGGTCCCGTAGTCACAGACGCGGCTAGGCGCATGGCTGGCGAGATTAACGTAAGAGTCGTGTGTACTCCATGGGATCAGCTCATACGCTCTTGGATGGCGTTTAGGCTCTCGGACGGTAGCTCCGACGGAACGCTGTATGACACGAGAGCCGACGCGGTACGGCACCAACTTCACGAGACGCTTTGCGCTTATTTCTGTATGCGTCAGGCTCAGAACGGGGTAAGGCCAAAAGATTGTCAGCTATTCCTAGACGTTCATCGTCAGATATACGACGCTGGCGGGAGGATGGCAGACGCACCCCAGGACATTCTCATATCAACACGCGGCTACGATATTATGATGGGCCGTATTGATCCCTACGCACCCTAAGGAGGGTAGACGTGAGAAAAACGCCACGCATTAAACAAGAGCCGTTGTTTAGGCGGAGGATACTGATAACCATTCCGCCGTGGGGAGTACCAGTGATAGCGCTGGGAATAGGTGTAGGGCTCTGGGAGCAATCTCAGATGCTTTACGAAGCTATTTGCACAATATTGGTAGCGTCCTGCCTTATCGGAGCGGCCATGATGTATACGACCGTGCAAGAGGCAAGACACCAGATTCACAACATTCTTCACGATATGGAGAATGAAAACGTGGAACCGCCAGCCGTTGAGGTAAAAGCGGAGAGCAATGGCCATAGTAACGCGAGGATATCAGTCAAGCGCTAATCCTCACGTAATCGTCGAGACGGTGCCTCGGCGGGAGTTTGTGCGTGCGTTCGGAGAGGATTACATACCCGGTCAGCACGTTTCGCTATTTGGTCCTACGGGACGCGGGAAGTCCCGTCTGTGTTTCCAGCTATTGGGCGAGACAATTAGTCCGGATCATCAGGTCTTTTCACTTCACGGCAAGATCAAGGGTCGTGATCCGGTAGTCATGTCAGTAGCTAAGAAATACCGGCTCCGCATGGTGCCAGAGCTGCCCTCTAGGAGTCGCCAGGAATACGACCGTAAACGCAAATATAACGGGTACATAATTGTCCCGCTAGAGAAGCCTATGTCTCCTACGGAAGAAAGGGAGCGGCTAGAGTCATCATTCAGGCGAGCGATCACTCAGAATTACCAGACCACGAAACGCAACACGATTACGCACATAAACGAGGCTCACCAGACGCAAAAAGATTTGCGGTTGCTAGAAGAGGTAGAAGCTCCCCTAATGCGCGGTGGCCCGGATAATGCCGTATGGCAAGAAGCACAGCGCGGGCGATATCTGACATACCACACCTATAGCGCTCCAGAACATATCTTTGTGTTTCTGGACCCGGACGCGGATAACAGAAAGCGCTACAGTGATTTTGGGTGTGCCGACCCACATGAAGTTTACGATATAACCTCCAACCTTAAGACTCAGCGCGTGCGTGATGGGCGCACGATTAGCGAGTGCTTGTACATTCGCCGGGGCTCCGGCGAAATGTACGTGGTTGGAACCTAACCCCAGTAGTTCCAACCGGCCAACTTCATTCCCTAACCCCAGCGGAAAGGCCGGTAGTATGCACGCGGACAGGTACAGAGACCCAGGAGAGCGTTACCGCTACCGTGCGGCCGCTCCGCCAGCCCGTAGAGGACGCGGACAGATGCAAGGCGGTGGCCGTCCTCGCTCATTCCTGATCGGCACCCAGGACGTACTAGAGGGCTCCGACTACGACCAAACGTTTTCCAATACGGCTGGCGGAGCATTTCAGCCGTGGACGCTCCAGGCTACCGGCTGGCTAGCTCGGCTCTGGATTCGCGTTGACTACACGACTACGGCCGGAACGCTGGCCGGCGACAGCCCGTTCATCATCTTTAGCTCAGTACAGCTAAATGACGTGAACAATGAGGCCATTTTCGGCCCGTTCGACGGTTATACCTGGTACCTGACAAACAAGTACGGCGGGTATTACTTCTGGGATGACCCGGCCACGAATGCCATTTACACGGCATCCGGTACGGCCGGAACATTCATCATGCAAATCCCGCTCGAAATTGTCAACCGCGATCCGATCGGCGACGTGGCAAGCGTCAACAATACCGCCACACTTACGCTCATCATGCAACTCAACGCGGCGGCTACGGCATTTCCGTCCGCTACAGCGTGGAGCGTTCGCGCACGCGGTACCCAGGAATTCTACTGGGAGCCGCGAAAGGCGGACAAGCAAGGCCGGGCAATTGCGGGAGCGCCACCCGCGAATGGTACCACGCAATACTGGACTCAGGGCTCAATTCCGATCGCTGCGGCCGGTGTCATCAATACCCAGCTCATCACCGGTCTCGGTTACCCATTCCGTATCTACCTTTTCATGTACCGGGGTACAGCCGGGGCTAGAAGCTCCGGAGAGTCGAACTGGCCCGATCCGCTTATTGGCCTAAAATTCGAGGCCAACTTCCTCCTGACGCAATACACGAAAGCCGACTGGCAAGCGGATATCGCCCGATGTTACGGATACGTCGCAACCACAATGGACGTACGCGGAGCGGCCGGTGCCGGTGTCATTCCTGGCAAGGAAAACGGCGTTTACGCGCTGGAATTCTGCCAGGACTTTTTCCTCCAGCGGCCAGGCGGAGAAACGCGACGCGGATACCTGGTCACGTCGCCGGGCTCAAACTTCATCGTCAATGGCAACTTCGGGGTAGCCGGGAACCTCTATCAAGTTGTCAATTACGTGGCTCCGGGCGGTGGCGGCGGTGCCGGTAACGCGCAAGCTCGCCACCAGGATACGGCAATGCTTACCGGAGGGCAGTAAGCAATGACAACGCCAACTAGCAAGCCCACCCAGACAACCAAGCCACCCAAAGAGAAAGAGGGACCGGATCGCTGGCGCGTACGGCTCTCACACCCGCACGAGAACAAGCGCGTTGTATTCTCCAGCGTGTCAGAGCGGAGAGCGCGCAACTTCGTGCGTAATCGTTTTCCCAGAGGCGAGGAGGCATATCTAGAGGCTCCGGACGGTACAACGGAGTCGTACCAGAACGAGAGAACAGGTCCACACGGAGAGGACGCGGACCAATGGGATGCGTTCGATCCAGAGACATACGTACCGCCCGAGGAGGCTCCTCCGCCCGGAGAGGCCGCTTGGCAGGACGTAGAGGGATAGGTGAAGGATGCACCCCGTTCGCTTCGTCAAGGCTCACCCACTCGGCACGGTTGTCTCTATGGCGGCCGGTATGGTTGTCGGGCCGTGGGTCCTGTCCATGATTAACAACGCTACGGGAGTAGGGCTCACGCTCCCGACATACGGCAACGGCGGAGGCTAGTAGTTACTAGTTAAGTTCTACCGCTAGGGATAGAAATAAAGTTAGGAACTAACGTGCCAGTCAAGGGCGGGTACCTCATAGCCGCTGGTGGCGGGGCGATACTGCTCTGGTCTGGCATCAAGGGACACTCGTGGAGTCACACGCTGCGAGACGTAGTGAACGGTCAGCCGGTAGGGGCTGCTGACTTGCCGATCACTACGTCTCCAGCGGCATACACGAGCGGAGAGCGCCAGCAAGCCCAAGCTCAATTCCTGCCCAGTGGCGGAGGGACGAGAGCTAAAAACCGTGCTATCGGCCGCACAATGGCAGCAGCATACGGCTGGGCTACCGGAGCGGAGTGGGCTGCGCTTGACTGGCTATGGGGTACCGCCGAGAGCAATTGGGACAATCATGCACGTAATCCCACAAGCGGAGCGTACGGTATTCCTCAAGCTCTCCCGCCTAGCAAAATGGGTGCGCTGGCTAATCCGCCGCTCTCCTCCGCCGCAGCACAAATAAGGTGGGGCCTTAAATACATCAAACAAGTATACGGCGATCCAGTCAGGGCCGCTGCTTTCCACCGAGCGAATAACTATTACTGATGCCTGTTAAGGGAATTTACCTCGCCGGGGCCGGTATGGGTGCCGTAATGCTTTACGCTGGCTTTAAGGGTAAGAAATGGACGGACGTAACCCATGCATTGGTGAGTGGGCAGAATCCATCCCAAGTGGGACAGTCATACGGCATAAAAACCGTACCGGCCGCATACCAAGCCGCCGGATATGGCGGAAGTTTTGGAGGAGTCGGAGGAGGTACCGCGGGCGGTCAGCAGATAGCAGAAGACGCACTTCTCTACGAGGGAGCCGGGTATGTGTGGGCGGGAGCACCGGGACCTGGACATGCGGAGGGGCACTGGGATTGCAGTAGCTTTGTTAACGCGGTAGTTGGCCGTGATCTGGGAATGGCTATCCCCATGTACCGGCCGGGGAGTTACCACGGTCAGGCTCACGGGCCGAATACGCTTGTCTGGCTTGCCTGGCCGGGAGCGGCAAGAGTGCCATTGCATGAGGCCAGCGCCGGAGACTTGGCAATCTGGCAGACGCACATGGGAATTGTAACCGATAACTTGCACATGATATCCGCGCTGAATTCCAAGATAGGAACGCGGGTAACCACCATCCACGGCGGAGCCCCGCCCGGAGAGATTGTCACTATTAAACAGTTGAAAGCAGCGAGATAATGGCCGAAGCGGCAACGGGTATTGTCCTCATAGCGGGTGGGATGACATTTGCTAACGAATGGTACCAGACGGGTAAAGCAGACTTTAAGGTCCTGGTGGCCACAGCGTTCGGAGCTGCATTGATGGACGGTCTGGCTCAGGTGACCAAACAGCCAAACGGAAAACCAGGTAAGGCCGCTATCGGGTTGGCTATCATGGTGCTTATAGCCGCGCTTTCCACAAGGTTTGACGGTAAGAGTGCTATTGACACATTGGTTGAGTGGTTCGGTAAAAAGGGTACGAAAAAGCCGGTACATCACGCACGTAGAAAGGCTGCATAATGAGAGACGCATTCCGCACAATGGTCTCCGGCGTCGTCATCATCGGACTGGTGACAGCCGTAGGACTTCACGCCAAGAATCTCGCCAAGCTCCCCCGGCCTACAGGTAAGGCCGTGTCTGGCATTCTCGGTACGGCAGAGAAAGGATGAGGCTCAGTACCGCTCTTTATCTCTCCGGTCTAGGCTTGATCGGAGCCGGGTTCATTCAGGAAGTAAAGGAGAGAACGGCGGACAGATCATGGCAAAAAGCGGTAGTGTTGGATGGGAAAGAATCATCACAATCACAATCCTCTCCACAGCCTTCATCATCGTCATCGACCAACTCGGAATAGTTGACGCTACCGCCAGACTCGTATTTGGCAGGAGTGCGTAATGGCAGGCAACGGAGCCGTAGGAACACCGGCCGTAACAACGGCCGTATATGCTGCGCTCACTTACGACGTTATCTCCGCTACCAATTCCAGTCCGCAGACAACCGAGATTAACGCTCGTAAGCGTGCGGAAACGCTTATGAAGTGGGTGCATCTTGGCATGGCTCAGGCCGTGATATTTGCGGGTATCGGAGTAGTCATGGAAATACGCGGAGGACGCTCACCGTTGCCCCCGGCTTTCGGCTCCGGCCTGGCGATGATTATGCTTTACCTCCAGTATTACCACGCACGCAACGAAGGCCTGCGCAATCCCGGCCCGCCTAGCGAGGAGTACTAATGGCCGTACCGATCAAGGGACAGTTTGCTAGCGCCTATACGCGGCAGCGGGTACCGTACGTGGGGGCAGGCGTCTGGGGCACCGGCTACAATCCGGTACACGCTTACTACGGCTCCCCGCCGGATAGGCAAGCCGCTATTGCGTACCGGGAAGGCGAAACGACTCCCCCGTTTGAAGGCGTATCAGAGGAGTTGGTACCTGAGGAATTCTGGGGATACACGCCAGAAGATTACCAGGGCAACCAGGACTTCGTGCGAGACGACCGGCCAGGATGGGACGTTGAACCGTCCGAGAATCCCTCCCGGTATTCCACGGACAATCAGCCGCCTGTTAACGCGCCGGGAGCAGCCAAAAACTATTTCCGGTCAATTATGGGCGGTGCATATTCCCGCTGGCGGGGTAAACTACCCCGGGCCGATTACATGATTCCCACCGAGACCGTATCGGAAGGATGGATCAACAAACCCCAGGGTCGCCCGGCAAACGCCAAACCTAGCGACCCCAGCCAGTACGAACGCCAAACGTCAATGCAACAGCGTTACCGTGCAAGGAATAATGACCTAGCGATATTGCGCTCAACGGACGTTCCTAGGGCGCATATCAACAGCCGAGTCACAGGTGTCAAGCTTAAAGTCTATTCCCAGGGCCAGCGGCTATACGATATGTTCCCCAAACAACAGTCGTCGGATTACGAACGGCCATTCTACTACCGCACGGCTGGCACCGGGCTACAAGACCAGATGGAGTCTAATGCCATGTGGGACATTAGTGCCGTAGAAAGAACTCCCCCGCCCGATCCTTTCATGGGACCCCAGGACACGAGCCTGGGCGGACCAGCGGAATACGGTTACACCGGAGAGGACCAGTTTTATGCCTGACGTAAAGGTGCCGGTTCTGGGCAACGTGCCAAGAGGAGCCGTGATTGCGGGAGCGGGATCAGCGATAGTTATAACAGGTTATCTTATTTATAGATCCAGGAAACAAAAACAAGCAACAGCGTACGGATACGGGACAACAGCGTACGGATACGGAGCAAGCGCCTACGCCTACGGCACCGGATACCCTGGATACTACGGTTACGGTACCGACTTCCAGCCATTCCCGTTCGGCTCCGAATATGGATACGGAGCTTACGGTTACGGATATTACAATCCGTATACCGGACAGTGGATCGGTCCCACTCAGCAAACTCCGCCGGTAAGTCCTCCGCCGACTACTACCAAACAACCGGGCAAGTTCGTATCAGTCGGCGGGAAACGGTACTGGTACAGTCCGACTAAACAGACTTTGAGCGCATGGGTGGGCAAGGGCAAACAGCGTCGGTACGTCCACACGACCATTTAGGGAGAAACATGCCAGCATTCGATCGGCACGCGGTAGAGGTAGGAGTCCTAGCAGGAATAGGTAACCTTCTCATCTTCCAGCATTTCATGCCACCTGTCACAGACGTGAAAGCGGCGGACCAATTCAATCCGCTTGTAGAATCGTCCGAGAGGACAGCTCTCCTCGCAGCCATCGCGTTTAACTCAATTATCGCGGGAGCTGTCCGCTCCTGGGATACTTTCATGGTAGGCGCAATCGTCATCATCGCAGCCGATTTTGCGTTCAAGCACGCAAACGCGGTACACCCGGATACGGGTACAATGGTGGCACCGGGCGGGAATACCGGAGCGGGAAGTGTTCATCCGCTGCCTAATTACGAAGACCAGGCGGGATGACATACTTCTACAATTCTCTTACGGGAGGCTTTGCGAATGAGAGCCCGCCCGCTCCGCAATACTTCACGTACGAGCTACAATTGCACTTGGGCCAAGGCTGGCACGCTTACGGCTCTATCCAGTCAATGATGGCGGATATCCAACGCCATCACTGGCCCCAGCCAGACGCCAGTAAGGGCCTTTTGAGTGGTACCAGCACTCTCCCGGCGTCGGCCAGTCACGCGGCCAGTAAGGCGGCGAACCTCGGAGGAGTCCAGGCAATAGGAGACTTTTTTAACAGGCTCACTCAGGCTAACACGTGGATACGTGTCGGCGAGGTAGCGGCTGGTCTCCTGTTGCTCTGGATAGGGCTTAATGCCTTGTTTAAGAATACGGCGGCCGGTGACGCCATCCAGTCAACGGAGCGGACGGTAAGAAAGGCGGGCCGGGCAGTTGTCAAGTGAATACGACACCGCAGCGATAGAACAAGACACGCAATGGCAAGCGGAACCGGTAGAGCCTATCGTCATCAAAGACCTTACCAAAACCGAATCTCCGCAATATGGCTCTTGTATGACATGGCAGATACCGGTCGTCGGGTCGGGTGTACCGGTACAGATTCTCCAGCGACGGAGGACGCGGACGACCGGAGCCATTTCAATCATTGCTCTCGGCGGAGCGACCAGCATTATCTTTAACAGTAAACTGGACCCGCTCCAGGGAAATACCCCGCAAGGAGCCACATTCCAGGCTGTCGGCACAAGAGTCCTGGAATGGGAGAATCAACAGCCGCTTCACGCCATTGGGCAAGGCGGGGCCGGGCCGGTAACGATTACCGTGATCGATGAGGCGTACGCGGAGCGGTAATGCCTTGCTCAAAATACAAGGGAAAACAGCGTCGGGCCTGTTATGCGACTAAGGGCTGGAAACGGCCAGTCCGTAAACGGCGAAAGAGGCGCAAGCGTAGGTGACATGTGAAAAGATCAGCTATAGAGAAAAGGCAGGTGCTATCCGTGTAATGCGGAGGATGCAACGTACCGTTAGAGGCGGGCCGTTGCCTATCCGCGTATATTTCTGTCAAGAACACAGAGCCTGGCACGTAACACACAAACCAAGGAAACAAAATGGCAGATAAGGATGATGACTTTCAATCACGAGTCGAGGCAATGGCCGACGATATTGGATTGAAAGGCAGCGAACGGCGTCAGTACATACACGAGCACATGACTTCCAAGGGATATCGCGCCGTCCCTCAGTACGTACGGGAAGAGGCGGAAGAGGACGAGGGC
>Ga0126381_100004632_pt1 | contig 15002 bp, 11 predicted proteins | sample PanSoiMetPlot_28_FD_96465 | JGI IMG/M metagenome (GOLD analysis project Ga0126381, IMG submission 96465) | Tropical forest soil microbial communities from Panama - MetaG Plot_28 | ecosystem: Environmental > Terrestrial > Soil > Tropical forest > Bulk soil | place: Panama | collected 2016-02-17
AGCGCCCGCTGCTGGTGCCTGGCGGGACGACCCATGGGCCAGCGTGTTCAGTGGCCTGGACCGCGCCCTGCACGTGGTGGAAAACAGGCTCGGTGGCCTTAAGGCGAAGAATGCGCTGCGGACAGCCGCCTACCGCAGGTGCGCAGAATGGATCATCGCCAGGCAGGAGGCCGATGGCTGCTGGGGCGGCATTCAGCCACCCTGGGTGTACTCGCTGCTGGCCCTGCACCTGCTCGGCTATGAACTCGACCATCCGGTCATCAAGCGCGGCCTGGACGGCCTGAACCGGTTCACCATCATCGAGGACGGCGAAGACGGCAAGGTGCGCCGCCTCGAGGCCTGTCAGTCACCGGTCTGGGACACGGTGCTGGCGATGGTCGCGCTCGCCGACGCCGGGCTGCCTGCCGACCATCCGGCGCTGCAGGCGGCCGCTCGCTGGGTGCTGGCCGAGGAGATTCGCGGGCCAGGCGACTGGCAGGTGCAGCGACCCGGCCTGACCCCTGGGGGCTGGGCATTCGAGTTCGACAACGACGGCTACCCCGACGTGGACGACACCGCCGAGGTCGTGCTCGCTCTCGGCCGGGTCGAGCAGCCGGATGACGCCATGGCGGCCGCGGCCGGCGCCGCCGCGGCACGGGCGCTGACCTGGATGACGGGCATGCAGTCGAGGGATGGCGGCTGGGGCGCTTTCGACGCCGACAACACCTCCCGGCTGGTGACCAAGCTGCCGTTCTGTGACTTCGGCGCGGTCATCGATCCGCCGTCTGCCGATGTGACTGCTCACACCGTGGAGGCGCTCGCCGCCGCCGGCCTGGGCGCGAGCCGGGCGGCCCGCCGGGGCATTGCATGGCTGCTGCGCAACCAGGAAGCCGACGGCTCCTGGTTCGGCCGATGGGGCGCGAACTACATCTACGGCACCGGTGCGGTCGTGCCCGCGCTCATCGCGGCCGGCGTGCTGCCCGGTAAGTCGTCTATCAGGCGGGCGGTCAGCTGGCTGATCGAGCACCAGAACTCCGACGGCGGCTGGGGCGAGGACCTGCGGTCCTACGACGACGCCAGCTGGGCCGGGCGCGGCACCTCGACCGCCTCACAGACCGCCTGGGCGCTGCTGGCACTGCTCGCCGCCGGCGGCGAGGACGCCATGGCCAGCGCGGAACGCGGCGTCGCGTGGCTCGTTGAGACGCAGCGGCCCGACGGCACCTGGGACGAGCCGCAGTTCACGGGTACCGGCTTTCCCGGTGATTTCTACATCAACTACCACCTGTACCGGCTCGTGTTCCCCCTCAGCGCGCTCGGGCGCTATCTGGGCGGCAGCCTGTGAGCACGCTGACGGTGTGCGCGCCGCTGCGCGTCGAGGCCAGGGCCCTGCGCCGTGGCCTGGCCGCGGCGCACGACACCGGCGGGGCGCACGTCGTCAGGACCGGCTACGGTCCGGTCAGGGCCGCCGCTGCCGCCGCAAGGATCGCCGCGGCCGACTCGCAAGCGGTTGCCGTCGGCGGAGTCGCGGGAGCACTGACCGACGACCTGCGGGTCGGTGACCTGGTCGTCGCGACCGACGTAATGGCCGCAGACGGCTCGGCGCTCGCCACCACGGTCGGCTGCCCGTCCGCGCCGCTGCTAGCAGGCGAACTGCGCCGGGCCGGACTGAGCGTGCGGACCGGCCCGCTCGCCACGGTCGCTCACTTGGTCCGCCACGGTCAGCACGCCGCGCTGGCGGCAGCCGGTGCGATCGCCGTAGATATGGAATCCGCGCCGCTGCTGGCTGGAGCAGCCGGGCGTCCTGCCGTCGTGCTGCGGGCAATCTCGGATACCCCCGCGCATCGGCTGGTGAGCCCTCGCACCGTGACCGGCGGCCTCGCGGCGCTGCGCTCGCTGCGTGAGGCCGCCCCGGTGCTGGCTCGCTGGGCCGCGGCGGCCGGGCCTCGGCAGGTGCTGCTGGCGAGCCCGCGCTCGTTCTGCGCAGGCGTGGAACGCGCCATCGAGATCGTCGAGCTGGCCCTCGAGCAGCACGGTGCGCCGGTCTACGTGCGCAAGCAGATTGTGCACAACGCCACGGTCGTCGCCGAGCTTGAGCAGGCCGGAGCGATCTTCGTGGACGAGCTGAGCGAAGTACCCGACGGCGCGAACGTGGTTTTCTCGGCACACGGCGTCGCGCCGGAGGTACGGCAGGAAGCTGCGCGCCGCGGCCTGGAACCGATCGACGCGACCTGCCCGCTCGTGGCCAAGGTGCACGCCGAGGCGCGCCGATACGCCGCCGACGGCTACCTGGTGGCACTGATCGGGCACGCCGGGCACGAGGAAACCGAGGGCACGATGGGGGAGGCCCCGGGCGCTATGGCGCTGGTGGAAAACCCGGCGGACGTGGCTGGCCTGCAGCCGGCCGACCCGGCGAAGGTCGCCTACCTCATGCAGACCACGCTCGCGGCGGACGAGGCGAGCGCGGTCGTCGATGCGATCACCGAGCGGTTCCCGGCAGCCACCGGGCCGGGGACGGCCGACATCTGCTACGCGACCACCAACCGGCAGCAGGCGGTCCGCGCCATCGCAGCCCGCTCGGACCTGGTGCTGGTGGCAGGGTCGGCGAACTCGTCCAACTCGGTGCGCCTGGTCGAGACCGCGCAGCGCGCCGGGACCAGGGCCTACCTGGTCGACAGCGCGGAAGACATCCAGCTTGGCTGGCTGGCCGGCGCGTCGAGCATCGGGATCGCGGCCGGCGCGTCGGCCCCGCCGGCCATCGTCGGGCAGATCGTGGCGGCTCTTGGCGGGCTCGGCGAGGTGACCACCGAGGAAGTGGTCGTGGCGACCGAGTCAGTCCAGTTCGGGCTCCCCAAGGAGCTGCGACGAGCAGATGACAGGGCAGTACTAAGCAGAAAGACGGTGTCACCGTGAGCATGCCGCTGCGCCAGAGCCTTCGGGTGGGGACCTACCTGATGGGTCAGAAACTGCGCCGCAACAAGAAGTTCCCGCTGATCGTCGAGCTAGAGCCCCTGTTCGCCTGCAACCTCAAGTGCGCGGGCTGCGGCAAGATCCAGCAGCCGGCCAGCTTGCTGAAGCAGCGGATGCCAGTTGAGCAGGCGCTCGCCGCCATGGAGGAGTGCGGGGCGCCCATGGTGTCGATTGCGGGCGGTGAGCCGCTCATGCACCCACAGATCGACGTGCTGGTCAGGGAGCTGATCAAGCGGAAGAAGTTCGTGTTCTTGTGCACGAACGCGCTGCTGCTGCCGAAGAAGCTGGACAAGTTCACGCCATCGCCGTACTTCGCCTTCGTCGTGCACATCGACGGCCTGCGCGACCGGCACGACGAGTCGGTGTGCAAGGAAGGCGTGTTCGACGAGGCCGTCGCGGCCATCAAGGAGGCCAAGAAGCGCGGCTTCACAGTCAACACCAACACCACGTTCTTCAACACCGACACCCCGCAGACCGTCATCGACGTGCTCAACTACCTCAACGACGACCTGCAGATCGACAGCATGCAGATCTCGCCCGCCTACGCCTACGAGAAGGCTCCTGACCAGGAGCACTTCCTCGGCGTCACCGAGACGCGGGAACTGTTCCGTAAGGCGTTTGACGGCGGGAACAGGCGGCGCTGGCGGCTGAACCATACGCCGCTGTTCCTGGACTTCCTCGAGGGCAAGGCCGAATTCGCCTGCACCGCGTGGGGTATCCCCTCGTACTCGCTGCTCGGCTGGCAGAAGCCCTGCTACCTAATGGCCGACGGCTACGTGCAGACGTACAAGGAGCTGATCGAGACCACCGACTGGGACGCCTACGGCCGCGGCAAGGACCCGCGGTGTGCAAACTGCATGGCACACTGCGGGTACGAGCCGACGGCGGTGCTGGCGACGACGGCGTCACTACGCGAATCGATCCGCGCCGTGCGTAACACCTGATCGCGTCGCTGGCAGCAAACGGGGGGTGGGCGGGCGGTGGACGCGGCCGAAGCCGCCCTGCGGGCGCTGCGCTGGGTTGCGGACGCGGCACAGCCGGCCGACGGTGGTGTGAGCTGGCCGGAGTTCCGTGAGCCAGGTTCACCGCCCGTCGATGACCTGTGCTGCGGGACGGCCGGGGTGCGCATCGCCGGCTGGCTCCTGCGGCTCGGCAGAGTGCGTCGCGATCGGGCGTCGCGCCGGCTGCCGTGGCCGGACCTGCCGCGGCTGGCACCCGGCTCGGCCACTGCTGCTCGCTAGCGTCGGCCACTCGTCAGGCATAGCCTGTCGAATGGTGGCAACTGGGTGTTATCGGCCAGGCATTGAGAGGCCGATCGCAATCCGCGCAGGGCTAGCCAGACTCACCGCTGCGCCATCTCGCCATCGCCTCACGACTGGCACTGCACCCATGCCGCCACGCATCTGAGGACCCATCCCCGCTCGAAAGGAGCCCTCATGTTGCACAGTCGAATGCCCGGTTACGTCGCCGCGGGACTGCTCCGGCGGCCGTGGCTGCGCGCCACGGTCGCAGCCGGCGCGGTAGCCGGCTTAGTCGTTCCGCTGGTCGCGTTCTCGGCGTCGGGGCAGAACGCTCAGCAGGATCAGGGCTCGCCCGCCTGGGTCGGCACCTGGGCGTCCAGCCCGATGTCGGGAGCCGGGAACATTTTCAGCCCCGGGTGCCCGGCCGGGCCAGGCAAGTTCGTGAACCAGACCGTCCGCAACATCGTCTACACCAGCGTCGGCGGTGACCGGGTCCGGATCAGGCTGAGCAATGCCTTCGGCACCTCGCCGCTGACCATCGGTGACGCGTCCGTCGCGGTCGCTGAGACCGGAGCGCAGACAGTACCAGGCACCATGCGGCAGCTGCAGTTCAACGGGCAGACCAGCGTCACCATCCAGGCGGGCGACGAGGTCCTCAGTGACCCGGTGCGGCTGACTGTTAGGCCGCTCGAGGACCTCGCGGTGAGCGTCTATGTCCCGTCGATGTCCGGGCCGGCGACATTTCACGCCACCGCGATTCAGGACAGCTTCGTGTCCAGCACCAACAGCGGCGATGTCGCGACGTCAGACAGCGCGGCCGACTATTCGACGACGGCGATTACCTGCTGGATGTTCGCCGACGGTGTCGATGTCCCCGGATCGTCCCACGTCACCGGATCGGTGGTTGCCTTCGGCGACTCCATCACCGACGGCTTCCAGTCCGACATCAACGCCAACGATCGCTGGCCCAACGTGCTAGCCCGGCGCCTCGACGCGATCGGCGGGCCGACTCTCTCGGTCGTCGATGAGGGCATCAGCGGCAACCAGGTGCTGACCGACTCGCCATTCGCTGGGGTCAGCGCGCTGCACCGGCTCACCAGAGACGTCCTTGACCAGCCCGGTGCGAAGGTAGTGATCCTGCTGGAAGGCATCAACGACATCGGCTTCACCGACCTTGGCTTCGACAACCCGCCGGCCACGGCCGCATCCATCGAAGCTGGTTACGAGCAGATCATCGCCGCCATGCACGCGCACGGCATGCGGATCTACGCGGGCACCCTGACCTCGTTCCTGACCCTGCCCGTCGCCACATCGGGGTATCAGGATGCGGCTGGCGAGGTAATCAGGGAGCAGGTCAACAACTGGATCCTGACCAGTGGCGCCTTCGACGGAGTGATCAACTTCTCCGCCGCGCTCGCGGACCCGAGTGACCCGCAGGCCTTCAACCCGGTGTACGACAGCGGGGATCACCTGCATCCCAACGACGTCGGCTACAACGTCATGGGCGACCTCGTCCCGCTGAGCATCCTGCTCGGCCAGAACCCGCAGAGCTAGCGGCCTGCCTTCGCTGGAGTTCCTGCCAGGCCGCGTGCCGCAAGCAGGTACTCCTGTCAACACGTATCCCCTGGCCAACGGAAGACTCGACAGAACTTCTTAGCTGCCAGCTAACACGGGCCAGGGGAGCGTGTTTGACGGCATGGCAGAAATTGGCTCGAACAGGGGTGCCCCTTGTTATGTTCGGCCCACAGCATGAGCCTGGCATCCGGGACCCGATCAGCGGTTCTCGGATGGAGTGGCACCGACCATCCTTAGCCGACGCACAACTTCATCAACATCACCTAGCGGCATGCGGATATCCAGCCGATCTGGCACCGCGCAGCCATCGGTCCTGTGGACCCTGATCGTGTAGTGCCACTTACGATTCAGGTCGAAGTCATCGTCAAAGAAGTCTTTGAAGGGCACCCGCTCGGGCGCGATCCGGTTGGACAGCGACTCCAGGTCGTCAAGCTCGGCTGGCTTCTCGAGCAGCGCGATCAGGTTCGGCAGCGCCCACGTCCAGGTACAGACCCACGCACGGCGTGCCGCGCCGGCCCGCCGCGGCCCGTCGCCATGGTCATCCTGGCGACTGCCCGTCGTCGGCACGCCCAGTCGGTTCATGAGCAGGATCATTTCTGCGATGGCCTCGGCTATATGAAAGTCAAACTCGGCCATTACCTGCGGGTGCTCAATGTCGTTCACCGCTTCTTCCCCCATCTTCCCTAAGCTGCCGATGCCGGAGCTAACGGCACCGCTGGGGGGCTGCGGAGACTACAGGCTAATCCGGATGGCCAGCGACCTGTCAAATCCTGGGCGGAGCCAATTGTGTTAGCTGTATAGCTAAGCTGCGATGCTCAATCTCATTGGCCAATAAAAGACCGCTAGATCCGCGTGTAAGAGCACCGCAAGCCTGCCGCCATGAACACAATCTTCACCGGCGACAACTGCTCGCAGCCTACGTCAGAGCCGGTCAGAGGCGCGTTCCGGTGTGCCGCCGCAGGAATTCCAGCGTCCGCTGATTGAACTCTTCGGTAACCTCGTAGATCGGCGCGTGCGAGGCACCGGCGAACACGATCAGCTCGGAGTCGCGTATTCCCTCGGTCAGCGGACGGGCGAACCGGGTCGACGTGCAAGCGTCGTGCTCGCCGAAGGTGACCAGCGTCGGTGCCTGGATCGACCCCAGTACCGCCCGTGCATCGTGGCCGAGAACGGCCCCGGTCTGCCGCAAGAACGCGTCGACGGGCGGCATCGGCCGACTGCGGACGAAGTCCGCCAATGAGTCGATGTACTCCGGCCGGGCCGCGTACAGCTCCGGCGTGAAGCACCAGGGGAAGATCCCGGCGATCACCATGTCGGTGACGCTGTCCATGCCGCGCGCCATGACCCGCCAGGTCTCGACCACCACGCGCAGGAACGGATCGGTGGCATCCCAGGCGCTGTGCAGGGACAGCGACCGCACCCTCGCAGGATGCCGGGCGGCGAGAAACATGCCCGTCGCCGCGCCGAGCGACAGCCCGGCGACGTGCGCGCTGTCGATGCCGGCCGCGAGCATGAACGCGGCAACGTCATCGGCAAACAGCTCGGTGGAGTAGCTGCCGTCCGGTTTGCCTGACAGCCCGGCGCCGCGCAGGTCGACGGTAAAGCAGGTGAATTCCTTGGCGTACTCGGCGACCTGGAAGGCGTAGCACGCCTGGTCGGCCGCGAGGTACGGGATGAGCACCAGCGGCTCGCCCTCGCCTTGTACCTCGTAGTAGACATCGATCCCGTTCGCCTGCACGACCGGCATGCTTAACCCTCCTGCCCACGGGCCGGCCCGCGCTGGCCGGCTTGATCTATGGTGCCCGGCGGGCGCGAAACGCGCTAGCTGCCGCAGCGGCTGGATACCATCGGCACGTGGCGAACCAGGGTGCTGATCTACGGCGTCACCGGCTCTGGTAAGCCCTGTCCCGCGACTCGATTCTGCGCTGGCATTTCCATTCGTTCGCGCGCAAACGGTCGCGGATGCGGGCGTGGGCCGCCGACCCCGACAGCCCGGCGGTCATCCGGCTGACCTCTCCGGCAGCGACTCGCAGATGGCTCGCAGCTATGGCAGCCAACGGCCAAACCATCGGGGAACGGGGTCGTTTCTGGCGCGTGCGCTAGCTCAGGTGCTCCCTGCGCTCCAGGCTGAACCGCTGCTGGTGATTCATAGTGGTCTGAGCTCGCCCCGAACCGTGCAAGCTCACCTCACCCACGTGTCCGGCGCGGACTGAGCAGTTGCTCAGAGCGATCGGTTAGGATAAATTTCTCTTTTGCCAGTACGGCGCGGGCGGGTTAGGAGGCAGCCGTGGCGAAGGCGGGGCCTCGTGCGGGAACGCTGCGCCGGCAGCTGTCGGCCGACGTGCGCGCGGCGCTGGTGAACGCGGCTATCGCCGCGCTGCGGGAGACCGGTTATGCCGGCGCCAGCGCGCGGGAAATCGCACGCCGGGCAGGCTGCAGCCAGGCGCTGGTGTTCTACCACTTCGGCTCCGTCAATGACCTGTTGCTCGCCGCGCTGGATGAGGTCAGCGCGCGCCGGATGGCTTCCTACCGCGGGCTACTGGCTCACGCCACGTCGGTGACGGCGCTGGCGGCGGCCGCGCGCGATATTCTCACCGCGGACCTCGACGCCGGCTACGTGCGGGTGCTGATCGAGATGATCACCGCAGCCCACGCTGTCCCTGGCCTCGGTGACCAGGTGGCCGAGCGGCTGCAGCCGTGGCGCGAGCTCACCGAGCAGGCGGCCATGAGTGCGCTGGGCCGGTCTCCAGCCGCGAGGCTGCTACCGCCCGGCGACGCAGCGCGCGCCCTGGTGGCCGGCTTCCTCGGGCTCGAGCTGCTGGCCAGCCTGGACAACGACCGGGCTGCCGCGCTCGCCCTGCTCGATCGGGCCGGGTCGCTGGCGCGGCTGCTCGACATGCTCGCCGGGCTGCGGCTGCCTGGCCGGAAGGAGGACCGATGACTCAGCTCGACGTCGTCACCGGCGCATTCAGCTACTCCGGGGCGGCCATCGCAAGTCAGCTCGTGCAGCGCGGGCACAGAGTGCGAACGCTGACCGGACACCAGGGCCGGGCGCCCGGCGCTACGCCGGTCGAGGTCCGGCCGCTGGATTTCGGCGCGCCGGACGAGCTGCGCCGGTCCCTGGACGGCGCGCACACGCTCTACAACACGTACTGGGTGCGGTTCCCACACGGCCAGATCACCCACGAGCAGGCGGTAGTAAACTCACGCGTGCTGTTCGCCGCGGCCTCGGCCGCGGGCGTGCAGCGGATCGTGCACGTCTCCATCACCAACCCGAGTCTCACTGCCGCCGACAGCTACTTCCGCGGCAAGGCGCAGGTGGAGCAGGCCCTGGCCGAGTCCGGCCTGCCATCCCACGCGATCGCCCGGCCGGCGATCTTGTTCGGCCGCGGCGGCGTGCTGCTGAATAACATCGCGTGGCTGCTGCGTCGGCTACCGGTGTTCGCCATCGGCGGCCGTGGTGGCTACCGGCTGCGGCCCATCCACATCGACGACCTCGCGAGACTGTGCGTCGACCTCGGTGCGCGGCCGGACACCGTCACCGTCGACGCTGTCGGTCCACAGTCGGTGACTTTCCGGCAGCTCGTCGAGACGATCCGCGCAGCCGTCGGCAGCCGCTCGCTCATCGTGCCCGTCCCAGGCGCCGCCATCCCGGCACTGGCAAGCCTGCTGGGCCTCGCCCTGCGAGACACGCTGCTCACCCCCGAGGAGTACCGCTCGATGGCGGCCGGGCTAGCCGACTCGGCCGCGCCAGCGACCGGCGCCATTAGCGTCACCAACTGGATCCGCGAGCACGGCGACCAGCTAGGTCAGCGCTACGCCAGCGAACTCGACCTGCACTTCCGGCGATAGACGAAGTGAGAGCCGGAACCGACCCCGTTCCCGGCTCTTACCGGTGGTAGCCCGCCAGGAACGCGGCAATCCGATCGATCGCATCGCCAAGGAGCGAGATGTCCGCCAGGAACACCAGCCGTAGATGGTCGGTCGTCGGCAGGTTGAACCCCGTGCCGTGGGACAGCAGCACGTGCTGCTGGTCGAGCAGGTCGATCATCATCTGCTCGTCGTTGGTGATCGGGTAGACCTCGGGGTCCAGCCGCGGGAACAGGTACAGTGCGCCGGCTGGCTGGTAACAGGTCACGCCGGGGATGGCCGTCATTCGCTGCCAGGCGTAGTCGCGCTGGTCGCGCAGCCGGCCGCCGGGCTGCAGGAGGTGCGTGATGTCTACGCGGCCGCCGAGGGCAGGCTCGATCGCGTGCTGAGCCGGCACGTTGGGACAGAGCCGCATGTTCGCTAGCAGCTCGAGCCCGTCGAGGTAGCTAGCCGCGTGGTCGCGAGGGCCGGAGATGACCAGCCACCCGGATCGGAAGCCCGCCAGGCGGTAGGTCTTCGACAGCCCGCCGAGCGTCAGTACTAGCAGGTCGGGTGCCAGCGCTGCGGCCGGGCAGTGCACCGCGTCATCGTAGAGGATCTGGTCGTAGATCTCGTCAGTCAGCACGAGCAGCCGGTGCCGACGGGCGAGCTCGAGCATGGCGAGCAGGGTCTCGCGGGAGTAGACAGCACCGGTCGGGTTATTCGGGTTGATGATCACCAGCGCCCGGGTTTGGTCCGTGATGCGGCTGGCCAGATGCTCGAGGTCGGGCTGCCAGCCTGCCTGCTCGTCACACCGATAATGCACGGCCTTGCCACCGCACAAGTTGATCGCGCCGGTCCACAGCGGGTAGTCCGGGCTCGGCACGAGCACCTCGTCGTCCACATTGAGCAGGGCCTGGAGCGACATGACGATCAGCTCTGACACGCCGTTGCCGAGGAAGACGTCGTCCGCGGTGATACCGGTGACGCCGCGCCGGTCGAAGTACTGGGCGACGGCGAGCCGGGCGGGCTGGATGCCGCGGGCGTCGCTGTACCCCTGGGAGTCGCCGATGTGCTTGACGACGTCGCTGAGCACGTCCTCCGGCGCGTCGAGACCGAACGGGGCGGGGTTGCCGAGGTTGAGCTTGATGATCTCGTGACCGGCGGCCTCGAGCTGGCGAGCTCGGCGCAGGACCGGTCCGCGTATGTCGTACCTAACGTTGCCGAGCCTGCCTGCCTGGGCAACTTGCACTTGACGATCCCTCCGCCCTGCTAACCCCGGACCCGAGTCCGTGTGCAAAAAGGCGTCCTGGCAGCCGGGTCGTGGTGGCCGGTACCAGGGCGCATGTCTCTGCTGGAAACATTACCGTTACCTCGCCCGGCGACGCGCCGTCCGGTCACGGCTGACTGGTCAGCGGTGCCCGTCAGCGCGCAGCCAGCACGTCGGCAATCTTGGCAGCCGCGGCGTCCGGCTCGCTCGCATCGTGCAGCAGTTCGCCCCACGACCAGCGGTAGTACCACTGCAGGCGGCCGTCGTTGTCGGTACCTGGCACGCAGTCGATGCTCTCGGCGAGCATGGACGCCCCAGGCATGAACACGTGGAGCGCGGCTGGGTAGGACGTCTTCACCGTCGCCGGGATGCCCGCGGAGTCGAGCGCGGTAGCGAGCCTGTGCAGGTGATAGCTCCGCGCGTGATCTCGGGCTATCAGCCGCATGGCACCTGCTTCAGGGGGTCGGCACATTGTCCTCGCCGACAGGACCGTGTTGTCAAGCCCCGGTCTGCGTTCGCCCGGCAGTGCGGCCGGCCGGGCGACGCGGTCAGCGACCGCCGGTGCCGTAGCCGGGATAACCCCGGTATGCGTCCTGACCAGCGCGAGGGTCCGCGGCGCCGTAGCCCTGCTGCTCGTACTGCGGGCCGTGCTGACCGGCCGATCGGTAGCCGGGGAGCGCTTCGGCCGCATCGGGGTACTCAAGGTCGTCGTAGCGGAGGCTGCTGTAGTCGATTCCGGCGTATCCCCGGGCTGACGATCCGTTGCGGACGTGGCTGCTGCCGTTCAGGCCGTTTCCGCCCATCCCGGCCGCAGGCAGGTAGCCATCGGCGCGCTGGCCGAGCGGCTGCGCCGCCATCTGCGGGCTTCCGGGCGCGATTGCCGAGCCCCCCGCGTACCAGCCGGCCGAGGCTGCGTGCTGGCCGACCGCGTGGCCGCTATAGGCGGCCGTGGCCAGGCTTGGTGCTGGCGTCTCGGGATAGCCGGCCGACGAGGAACCATTCTGCCGACGTGGGGCGTCGGAGTAGGCCGGCGGAGGAGGCTGGCTGACGTAGCTGCCGTAGGGGTTGGCGGCCGGCGCGGCTGGCGACTCGTGTCCGGCTGCCGTGACGGCGGCCTGCCCTGGCGTCCCGGCTTGCAACGGGGCCGACTGCACGGGATAACCGTCCGGCTGACTCGTGGCGCGCCGCGGCGCGGACGAGTACTCGATGAACTGGTGACTGGTCGCGCTCTGGGCGGCTGCCGGGCGAGCGTGCTGACCGCTCGTGTCTGGCTGACCGGCTCCGCCGGACCGCCGCGTCCGGTACGAGCGGCTGTCGGCGGTATCGACAGCCGGGAACGACGGGCTGGTGAGCGGGTCATCGTTGGCGTGACCGCGGCCGTGTCCGTTTCCGGCCGGGAACGGCGAGGCCGGAGCCGGGGCGGGGGGCCGTGACGGGTAGGTCGGCTGAGCCGCGGCCGATTGACCTTGGCGCGGGCCAGTTGGCCGCTGACCGCCGGACGACCTCTGAGCGCCGGACGACCGCTGGCTCACCGCCGACCGCGGCTGGCTGTGGCGGCCGAGGACTTCCGGGCCTGGGGCGGGTACATCACCGTTGTAGTGCGCCGTTGCCGCGCGGGCGGCGCGCACGTCGATCTGCTCGGTCTGGCCACCATCGGTCATCCGCGCTGATGGCGCGCCGACAGGCCGGGACGGCTGAGACGGGCGAGACTGGTGGCGCTTGCGAACGGGCAACTGGTCGGAGTCGCCGCGCGCGGCTGGTCGGCCGGCTACGGGACGAATGTCGGAGACCGGGTCGCTGCCCTGCCGCCGGGCGGCGGAGCCGCCGCCGACGGCAGGCGTGATCTCCGGCTTGTCGGCTGCGAGTTCCGCCCAGTAATCGACATCCGAGAGGGAGTCCCAGCTGCTGGTAGCGCTATCCGGGCCGTCCGGGCGCGCACTCGCTCGGGCCGGCCGCGAGCCGAGTTGTTCCCGGCGCGGTCCGGTCTGGCTGGCCGCCCGCTGCGGGCCTGCCGGGCGCGCCCCGGTGTCCCGGTCGCGGAAGCCCGACGGCACGCGGGCGTCCGGCCTCCGGGCCGGGCCATCGGCTGCCCATACCTCGGTGATCTGTTCCGGCTGCCGGGGCCGTCGCTCCGACTTGGCAGGCGGCATCTCGCGGTCTTGCTCCGCGGGCCGCCGGGCCGGGCGCGGCTCGTCCGGGATGTCATCGAAACTGTCGGAGTCGTCGGCGCGCAGGTAGCGGAGGGCGAGCACAGCGATAATGACGATCAGCACGACCACGGCCACGAGGACAATCAAGATCGTCTGGATCATCTCACCATCCCACTGTTGTGGCCTCGGGCGGCGTTAGCCAGGACCGCGCGGCCACGTGCGCGAGTCTCCCTCGTCGTGCGAGCACCCTCGGTTCCTAGCGAAGGCTGTTCGGAATACCTGAACAGCGATTGTGTCGGACGCTCTACGCCTTGTCACGCAATTCGGTAACTTTACGCGTGTCTGTCGACTATCTGCACTTGACCTGCAACTCAGAGTAGCGAAAGCACTACGCCCCTGCTCGGTTCTAGCTCGATTACCTGCGGAAGCGCGCTATTCCAAAGCGGCGAGTCCGGTGTTTAGCCGGGAATCGCCTGTGCGGTGAACGTGCCGCGCCCGATGACATGGGAGGCGATCATCGTCCACGCATCGAGCAGCCTGGCGTCATCGGGGAGCGAGGAGCCGAAGTAGGTGTTCAGCGCGTAGACGGTGAACCGGTACTTGTTATCCGAGCTGGTCGGGCACGGCGGGTCGTAGCCCGCGTTCCCGGCGCTGTTGACGGCCACCCGCGCACCCTGGGGCAGGGTCGATTGCGCCGTCTTGTGTGCCGAGGCAGGCGGCCCGATCTGGAGGTCGGTGGTGCCCACGCCGATGTCGAAGACTATCCAGTAGACGCGCGGCGAGATGGGCGCGCCCGAGTCGTCGACGATGAGGGCCAGCGACTTGGTGCCCTCCGGGGCTCCGGACCAGAAAATCGGCGGGCTCTCGCCTGTCCCGTGGCAGGTGAACCTGGCCGGCATGACTCCGCCGGTGAAGTCCGGACTGGTTACCGACATATCCAGCGGCGCATCCGCGCTGAGCGGCTGGGGCTTGCCCAGCAGCCCGCAGCCCGTCAGTACCAGGCCGCAAGTCGCCATTGCCGCCAGCCGGATAGCCGCCGGTCGCAGCCGGTCATTTGCGCTGCGGCGCACGCTCTGTCTCTCCCTGCTCGTGTCGGCCCCGGTTCGCTGCCGATCGCTCCGCCGTGCTCCGGGATGAGAGGACGAGAGGACTGCCAGCGACCCGTCAGCCTAGTCAGGCTGCCTCGATGTTCCGAACATGATCTCGTCCCAGGACGGCACCGACGCCCGCCGCGGCCGGCCCGACCTCTTCGCCGGTCTTGCGGGTTCGCCCGGCGTCCCGTTCGCGGCCGCGGCGCTGGCCGGCGATTCCGACTGACCGCCCGCGCCTGGCTGGTCGGCCGGGCCCGGCTGGCTGGCGGGCGCGGCAGCCAGGGCAGCCTCACGGCTACGGGCGGCAGCCGGAGCGCTCCGACGCTCGTAGTCGCGGCCCTGGTCAATGTAGCCTGCGTGGTGGCGAGAGCCGATGGGCGTGACGGTGGCACTCGGAGTGCGCTCGGCCGCCATGATGGCCGCCCACTCATCGGGCGGCAGGCATAGCCGCTTCGACTGCTCATCGTCAGGGATGACGTGTCGGCGGCGGGGATCGTAGATCCACTCCGCGATGCTCGTCCGGCCGCCGATGACGAACTGCACCTGGACCTGCCAGTTCCCGTCGGGTCGCTTGCGTGAGTCCCAGTCGGTGGTATCGGCGTTCGCTCCGGCCCGGCTCAGCCGCTCGGTCACTATGTCGCCCAGGCGCGGCCCGGGTCCGGCCTCGCCGTGACCCCGGATGGTCGCGCGCTGCGCTTCCTGCGCCCGGTACTGCCGCTCAGCCAGCACGGGTCCTTCGAACCGGCGCACTCGGTCGGGCGGGATGCCCGCCGCGTCAGCGATCTCTTCTGCCGTCTCGCCAGCCCGGATGCGGTCCTGGATCTCCTTGGGTCGCAACGGATTCTCCACTTCGATCTCGTACTGGGCGAGCCGGGAGAAC
>Ga0126381_100004633_pt1 | contig 15001 bp, 8 predicted proteins | sample PanSoiMetPlot_28_FD_96465 | JGI IMG/M metagenome (GOLD analysis project Ga0126381, IMG submission 96465) | Tropical forest soil microbial communities from Panama - MetaG Plot_28 | ecosystem: Environmental > Terrestrial > Soil > Tropical forest > Bulk soil | place: Panama | collected 2016-02-17
TATCCCGGAGGTCAGCAGGCGACAGTCAGCGATGCGGACGGCAACTTTCAATGCCTCGTCCCATTTGAGCCGCTAACCGTAACGCTCGAAGGAAAAAGCATAAAGCCAAAGGCGATGTCGTTTAGGATTCATGGCACGTCAGGCTATCCGGTAAGCGTGAGCGGTGGATTGACCCTGCGCCTTTTTGCGAAGTGAGCCCGCGTTCCTGGGATCGCACGCTTCCAGCGTGCTCTTCTTGCGGGCGAGCTTGGAACGGAACAGGTAACGGCCATTAAAACGAGGCCGGTTGAGAGGAGCAATAGCCAAGCTAAGAGTTTGTGCCACTTCATATGCATATTCCCGATGGCTATCTCAGTCCTTCGACCTGTGCCGTCATGTACGGCGGCGCCATACCGTTCTGGTATCTTGCAGTTCGGCGAACCAAACGGCAGCTAAGCGCCCGATTCATCCCCCTGCTATCGGTATTCGCGGCTTTCGCCTTCGTTGTAATGATGTTCAATGTGCCGCTGCCGGGTGGGACGACGGGCCATGCGGTCGGCGTCGGGATTGCCGCAATCGTGCTGGGCCCCTGGGGAGCAATCATAGCGATTTTGGTCGCTTTGTTCATTCAGGCATTGTTCTTTGGTGATGGCGGGATAACCACATTCGGCGCGAATTGTTTCAATATGGCGATAGCCGGCTCGCTGGTAGCATATGCGTCGTACCGGCTGATCGCCGGGCGAGCAAGTGCCGGATCAAGGAGGCGGATAGTTGGATCAGCGATTGCCGGGTACCTGGCGATCAATGCTTCGGCGCTGCTGGCCTCGATCGAGTTCGGTATTCAGCCGATGCTATTCAAGGACGCATCAGGTGCGCCATTGTACTCTCCATATCCGCTGTCCATCGCCGTGCCGGCGATGATGATCGGTCATCTTGCATTTGGCGGGCTGGCTGAATTGATCCTCACCGCCGGCGTCGTGGCGTACCTGGACCGTACCTTCCCTGCTATGCTGGCGGCCGGCGCCGCATCATCCATGAACCCGATCGCTGACGAACCTGAAGCCGGCCTTGCGACAAAGCGAGCCACCGCACGCTTGTGGGTGATCGTCGGTGTGCTCTTGATGTTGACTCCTCTGGGCCTGCTGGCAGCAGGATCGGACTGGGGCGAGTGGAGCCCGGGCGATTTTTCAGACCCGGCGGCCCGTGCCGAGATATCCGCTGAATCCGGCGATCAGGCACCTCCAATTGATCCTCCACAAGGCATGCTCAAGCTCTCCCGGATTTGGACAGCCCCTATATCGCACTATGCGCCGGCATTCATGAAGAGCGCAAGTTTTGGATACGTGTTATCCGCAATGATGGGCTGCGGCTTGATCTTGCTGGCGTCATTGTCGATTGCTGCCCTGGCAAAACCACGACGTCAGCGTGAGACGCAGGACGAAGGGTCAACGAATCCAAGAGCGCATTTCGCAAGCGCCGGTGCGAACCAAAAAATCAGCCTGGTCGCGCCGGGCAAGCGCAAGCGAGCGAGAGGATTCGTAGAACGAACCGCTGACGGCATTCTGCAAGCCTTTGAGTATTCCGTGCAGGCAGAGTCTGTCGCCAACAGAGATGGATTGCTGCAGCGAATCGATCCCAGGATCAAAGTGATTGGAATGTTCGGGCTGATCGTTGTCACAGCCATGTCCAGGAACGTGGGGACTATTACCTGCCTTCTGGCATTGGCTCTTGCAGCTACCGTTCTCTCCGGCATACCGGTCAGCACGCTGGCAACACGGATTTGGATTGCCGCATTTGTGTTTACGGGTGTCATAATGCTGCCTTCTATTTTTATCACTCAGGGCCAGGTTATTGGTCATGTGCCTTTACTTGGCTGGCCGATCACCGCACAGGGTACCAGGGCCGCTGTCTACATGCTATTACGGGTTGAAACCGCCGCCACCATCGCCGGACTACTGGTCCTTTCAACCGAATGGCCGCATCTGCTGAAGGCCCTTCGAGTGATGGGAGTGCCAGCGCTCCTGGTCGCCGTTTTATCTATGTCATACCGGTATAGCTTCTTGATGCTGCGGACGGCTCGCGAAATGTTCGAGGCGCGCAGAAGCAGGTTGATCGGGTCGCTCGAGGGGCCCGAACGAAGACGTTTTGCCGCCTCGACTGCCGGAGTACTGCTTGCCAAAACGGTGGGGCTGGGCAACGAGGTCTACCTCGCAATGGTCTCCAGAGGGTTCCAGGGTGAGCCTTATACGTTGGACGAATTCGAAATCAAAGGCCGCGATTGGGCAATGCTGATCCTGTTTGCGGCCATCGGCGGCCTGGCTATTTGGTTTGGGCAGAAAGGCTGAGAAAGGGGCTTGAGATCCGTGGGCTTGCCAGCGACTGTGTCTGAGCCTGTTTTTGAAGTACAGGAAGTCGAGTACCGCTACCACGGTGTAAGCGCTCTCGACCGGCTGAGCCTGTCGGTCGGAACCGGGCAGCGCATCGCGATTCTGGGTGCGAATGGATCCGGCAAGTCGACCTTACTTCGGTTGCTGGACGGTTTGTGTTTTGCCGAGCGCGGCGAAGTGCTGGCGTTCGGACAGCGGCTCACCGAGGAGGTTCTGGAAGACCGGGAATTTGCGATCGGCTTCAGGCGACGAGTGGGATTGGTCTTTCAGGACCCTGACGTTCAGCTCTTCTGTTCGACGGTGTTCGACGAGGTGGCGTTCGGTCCGCTGCAACTCGGTTGGCCTAAGCCTGAGATCAGGCGACGGGTATCTGAGGCGCTCGACCTGATGGAGATCGCCCATCTGAAGACTCGAGCTCCGCACCGGCTTTCTGGCGGCGAAAAGAAGCGGGTAGCCCTTGCTTCCGTCCTGGTGCTCGACCCCGACATTCTGCTGCTGGATGAGCCGATTGCGGCACTCGACCCGAAGAGTCAGGGCAAGGTCATCGATTTCCTTATCGGTTGGGGAAACGGCGCCAAGACGATTCTAACTGCAACTCACGACCTGGACATAATAGAGGACATCGCTGACCACTGTTACGTGCTTCAAGCCGGGAGGTTGGTGAGCGACGGCCCCCCTGCGGCACTGCTGGCTGACCAGGCATTACTCGAGCAAACGAGTCTGATCCATGCGCACCGGCACGTCCATTCCGGCCAGGTGCATACTCATCCGCATCAACACCACAGGCACGAACACTAGCATCCTCGGCTTTGCAGACCCCACCGGCCGCGAGTGCCGCTCTTGTACCCTGAGCACGGTTTCCGATGTAGGACAAGCGGGACAAGCTGGAAGCTTGTCCTCGGTGAGTCAGAGACTCACCGCACTGCCGGCGGCAAAGCCGCGGGAAGTGTCCAAACTCGAGGGACAAGCTGGAAGCTTGTCCTACCCCAGACAGCAATCGGCCGCGGCAGCATGCTCCATATCAAAAGATGAATGATGAGGCCGGCTTCGGAGTCGAACCGATACGCACGTCATCAAACGTTGCTCAGACGGGTTTGCAGCCCGTGGGGAGCACCGGTTCCCTTGACCGGCCATCATCCGTGGCATTGTTTCAGGTCGTCATCCTGAGATTGCTGCAAACGTGATTGCTATTCGCTCGGGACGACGATTTCAATTCCGGCTTTGCGAGCGGCGTCGAGTCCGCCGCTGAGCGTGAAGGCGTTTTCAAATCCCCACTCCCTGAGCTTGTTCATCTCAGCATCGGCGGCCTCGTCATGCGGACAGGTGCAATATGTAACTATCGTAGCTCCCTTGTCGGCGGTCTTGGCCCATTCTTCCAGTTTACTCAGCGGGACGTGAATCGCCCCCTTTATGATTTGCCCATTGAGGTCGCTTCGTGCATCAATGATGATTGTCGTCTGATTCTTATCGAGCCTCGCCTTCAGGTCAGGGGCGCCTAGTTCGTGCCTGGACGCTCCATCAACTCGTGCATTGTAGTTCAGCGGTTTGCCGGGCACGCCAGCTCCAACTCCAGCAATCAATAGCACAGCCGCCGCCGCGCCCAACTGCGCTCTATCCAGTTTCATTGTTACCTTCATTCTAGCCTCCTTAAAATGGATCGATCCCCGACTTCGTGCCGGGATATTGATCGAATCAAGCATCACCGCATTAAAACGCCGGCTCTGAGCTCGTGGTTACGGAAGCGCAGCGGCGCCTCTTCAGAAAATGGAAACTCCTTGCCGACTTCCTTAAATATAGGTCGCGATTGTCGATTTGAGCTATGGTAATGTGATATTCACATCACTCGAAATCTATAACAATTGACAATGCGGATATCCTATGTTTCAATAACATCAATTAAGCAGGCGTGCCCCTTTTCTAAAAGAGATGGGTTTTGGATAGTGGACTGATATCAGATCCATTACTGCCGGATAAATGACTCAAAGAATTCTGCGTCTGCTACCCATTCCATTCCTGGCCGTTCTCGTCATTTGCGCTTGCGCTAGCGTAACCACAGCAACGACAGTTGTGATGCCGACAGATCTGAATATGATCATCGGCGCCCGCGCAATCGTCCGTGGTAGAGTACTCTCCAGTAGCGCTGCTCTAGACGAGAAAACCGGGCTCATATGCACTTATGTGAGACTCAGCGTCAGGGAAGTGTTGAAAGGCAATATAGCGGCCCGCGAGATCACGCTGAAGGAGCCCGGTGGCGACGCGGGCGACCGCGAAAGCCTGGTATTCGGGACTCCCCGGTTTGATCCGCTGGAACACGTCCTGGTCTACTTGGATACATGGCCTGATGGCAGCCTGCGAGTTCACGAAATGCTTCTGGGCAAATTCTCGATCAAAAGGGACGCAGGCACTGGCCGCCTGTTTGCGGTAAGGAACACACAGGGCGCCCATGTCGAGGTCCTGCCCAATCCCGGTTCCGGCTCACCTGACGGCTTGGGCAGCACCGCTGGTGAACAAATCACTTCAAGAATGGAATTGAGCGCATACACGGCAATGGTGCGCAAGAAGTTGAAGGAGAACCAGGACCGAGCCCACGAATTCGAATCCAGATACTATGCCGGAGGGCCAGTACTCGCTGAACCTCCTGAATACGGCGACAAGTTAAGAACCGGGGGCCTGACTCCGCAATTTCATCTGTTCAGCCCTGCGATGCGATATTTCGAACCGGACAGCGGACAGCCGGTTGCCTTTTCGGTGAATCCTGACGGCGCCCCGAATTCACAGATAATGGACGACGTATCGGCGGCCATGCACGCCTGGTCGAGCGTTCCAGGGTGCGCTCTGCACGTAGTGAGCGGCGGAATAGGTTCGGGTTGTCGCGGAGTCGGCGGGAGCCTGATCTACTTTAACAACTGCGACGGAATGTTTGGTCCGAGCTCGGGATGTGCGGCTATTATCGCGGTGGGCGGGTTCCACACGGTCGATTCATCGACGACTGCGGTAGTAAACGGGACGACTTTCGTCAGAATCCTCAGATCATTTGTGACGTTCAATCCATTTGCATCCTGCTTTTTTGGAGACCATTGCAGCGTCCAAGAAGTCACGACTCATGAGATGGGGCATGCTTTAGGTCTTGGGCACTCCTGGGACCCGACGCTCTCGGGCTCGCCTAGCGGGACCGATCTTTCGGCAACGATGTACTTCGTGGCACATTTCGATGGTCGCTGCGCATCCCTTAAGCTGGATGACATAAACGCCATCAAATTCGTCTATCCGGGTGTAAATCAGACTTTGGGGCCACCCCTCCCGCTGGCGATAACATCCTGGTCGCCGCTGCCCGCTGGGTATCCGGCTACTGCCTACTCCGAGAGCCTGGTTGCGAGTGGAGGAGTGATCCCCTACACCTGGTCAATAGTCGGCGGGAGATTGCCAGACGGTCTTGCAATGGCTGCCGATGGCTTCATATGGGGCAGGCCCTCGGCGACGGGAGACTTTAGCTTCACTGCGAAACTGACTGATGCGGCGTCACATACCTTACAGTCGGACTATACTATAACGATTGCTCAGGGAAGCCCGCCGACCGATGGCGCCCGTTTCGTGGGTCAGACGATTCCCTCTATAGTCGATCCCGGACAGTCATTCAACGTGACGCTAGTGTGGAACAATACCGGCATCGAATCCTGGAGCGATGATGCCGGTTTTAGCCTTAGTACCCAGAACCCTCCGAACAACAGCACCTGGGGTGGGAACCATGTCGGATTATCCGGAGCCATCATATCTCCAGGCAGGCAGCTAACGATGACATTCACTGCGGTGGCGCCACAGGTGCCTGGCACATACCCATTTCAATGGCAATGGCAGAAGAATGGAGGAGGATTCTTTGGGGACATGTCGCCCAATTCCACTGTACTGGTACGCCAGCCGGCCCCTCCGCTGCTAATTACGACACAAGGCTTAGCCGCAGCTTCAATCGGTGCTCCGTTCCTGCAACAACTCTCTGCCACTGGCGGGGTGCCTCCGTACGCCTGGGCGATCGTGGATGGCGCGCTACCACCAGGCCTTACGCTGGACTCCCCAACCGGATCGATCCATGGAACACCATCGGCCGGCGGCACATTCAGTTTCACGGCGCGGGTCACCGACTCGATGTCAACAAACTATCAAAAGCAGGCAGCGATAACAGTGATCAGCCAGCCGCTGTCTATACAAACCTCTTCTATTCCGATTGCAGTGGCGGGCTTCTCCTACTCTCAGCAACTGGCCGGCAGCGGAGGCCTGCCTCCTTACGTTTGGACGATTACCGTGGGCGCACTTCCTGCCGGGTTCGCACTGGACGGCTCGTCCGGGATAATCTCGGGTACTTCGACCGACAAGGGAAGTTTCAGCTTCACTGTTTCACTTGTAGACCAGGCTCATTCTACCGTGACGAGGTCGCTGGCACTTTCGGTTGTGGGAGCCAATACGGTCCCGCAAGTGAGCGCGGTCAAATACAAGCCTGGCGGCGCGAAATTGATCGTGAAGGGACAGAATTTTGATCCAGCGGCTATTTTGGTATTGGACAATATTCAGGTAGCCGACCGGTTCGACGGAGCTAACTTGATCGCCAAACCAATCAACCCGGGGCCGGGCCAGCACACCGTCCGGGTCGTCAACCCGAACGGCGCCTCTTCGAGTACTTTGACATTCACTGTTGATTGAGGAACCGGGGGCGAGCTGCGAAGCTTGTTCGAGCCCACGATGCCGCAGTCAGAAGAATATTCTTGATCTAAGCAGGTACCTCTGGTCTAATTATTACAGTTCCGGTTCTGTAGCCGGATTGACCTCACTAACGCTTTATTAATCGAATCCGTGGGAACGCTTGCTTGAGTACCATCTGATCGGCAGTCTTGTATCTGAGCGACCGTTCCTGATGACCAGGAATAAGCTCCTACGGCCGGTTTGGGCGCGAACAAGCGTTCTCAACAGGCACGTGCGTATAGTACCAACACGGGGTGTAGTATGAGAAGGAGATTTCATAAGGCCTTACTCCTATCCGGTTCAGCTGTGTTTTTCATTTGCATGGCGGCTCTCTCGTCCAGCGCGATGACCGCAATTATGCTCTCGGACCGGCAGATGATTGTCGGGGCCCGAATCATTCTGACCGGAACCGTGGGGGAAATCTTCAGCGCTTGGGATCAAGATCACCAGATGATCTGGACGTACGTTGAGATCCGCGGAGATCGATTGCTGAAAGGCAAGCTCGAGCAGACCCACGTCGTCCTGAAAGAGCTTGGTGGGACCGATGGCGATACCGGAGTCAAGGTCTTCGGTCAACCCGAATTCGCGGCCGGCCAAAGGGTGTTGCTCTACCTCGACACAGCGCCTGACGGCAGTCTTCGCGTGGCTCAGTCGTTCATGGGGGCATTCACAATCTCAAAGGATGTCGTTACAGGTAGGGAAACTGTCAGTCGATCGCTTGATGGAATTGAGGTCAAGCTGTTGCCCCGCGAGGATCACGAAACCATAACCAATACTTCCGAGCTGGAAAGCTACATCGCCGAAATCAAGGCCATTTTGCGGCGGGAGGCAGCCCAGGTCGACGCCGCGGAAGCTGCCATGAGCGACGTCCCACTGATAACCATCCCTGTTGGCTACGAGCAAGCGCGGACCCGATCGGGATCCACACCCCAGTTCGCGTTAACGGATGGAGGCATCAGATGGATGCAAGCCGATACCGGTCAGTCCATCACATATCACGTCAACCCGACAAATTGCCCGGTTGCGGGCGGAGGCCAGGCAGAAATATCGCGGGCGATGGCAGCATGGCCCAACCAGAGCGGCGCGAATATAAGCCTCCAGATGGGAAGCCAGACGGCGGCCTGCGGCCTCGATTTCGACGGCCAGAACGAGATCTCATTCGGCGACTGCAAGAGCCAGTTGCCACCGCCCACCGGCGGTTGCGCTGGCGTCGTTGCCCTGACGAGTGTCGAGTACAGCAGCCAGTCTGAAGTCGTAAGCGGAATATCCTTTCAGTCCCTGCTCGAGGCGCACACCGTATTTGCCAGAGGCATGGATTGCATCTTGGGTAATTCGGCAAACCTCGCGGAGGTCATGTGCCATGAGCTGGGTCATTCCATCGGGTTGGCCCATTCTGCGGATCCGAACGCCATAATGTATTTCATGCCTCATGGTCATGGCCGAGACGCTACGCTGGGGGCTGACGACAAAGCAGGCGTATTGGTCGTATACCCTTCTGGTTCGACGGGTGGCGGCGGTTTGAGCAATCCAATAATCAGGAGAGCCAAGGTCAAAGCGTCTGGAAAGCTGATCATCATCGGCGACAACTTCACGGCCACTTCTCAGGTCGTGCTGAACAGCCTGACGCTTGCGCAGTCTGACGTGAACTTTGATCCGACGACGGGCCGGCTTGTTTTCAGGGGCTCTTTGAATTTAGGACCTGCCGGCACTAATGTAATGTTCGTCATTAATAGCGCAGGAAGCTCCTCGCCGTTTGTGTTTTGATCGCTGCCTGCTGTCTCTTTCTAAAGCCCAGGCAAGTTGTCGGGTCGTACTTTCACAGCAAAACGTCTGCTGCAACGGCAGGCATTCGTTCAATAATTGAAACCCTGTTTTCACTTTCGTTCGCTCGGACTGAGAGTCCGATCCCTATTCCTGTCCGCACTTAGCTTGGTGCACTTTCGCCCATCGTAAGTACACCCAATTACGTCAAAATAACCGAATTCGGTCAATGCAATTACCGCGTTTTGATCGCGAGCGTTGCAGAATCCGCTGGCGACCGTGTTCATAAGGTCTTTATTTACTTAGCAGAGTGGGAATCTGAGGCGGCTTGAACCGGCGGCACAATAGTTGATTACTGTGGGTCCGAAGTACTGATACTTAAGACTAACCAAATAACACTGGGACAGAACGGTAAGATTCTATCCCGGCCCCAAGGCGCCTTAGTTTCGAGAGATCTTGGCCAAGGTCGAGTTTTCTCGAATAGGGGCTGGCGACTGGGGCGCAATGGGATCCTGGTCACAATGCGCCGGTTTGTTGAATGAGCAGCGAGGGTTCGAACAAGGAGTTCAGGATTCGGTTGTACATGCGAGCGGTAATCGCCCTCGGCGTGACGACCTTCGTGTATTCAGTTTACAGGGCATACCCCTTCAGCTTCGACATCAAATTTGTCGTACTCGCCTTCTTAACTATTGCGGTCACTTCACACATAGTAGTCAAGATACCCGGCTTCAAATCAAACGTCACGGTTACCGATACGGCTATTTTTCTGACGATGCTGTTATTCGGGGGCGAAGCAGCAATTCTTCTGGGCGGTGTCGAAGCCTACGTTTCCTCTCTCAGGATCACCCGAAGGCCTTTGCTCCGGCTGTTCAACGCTTCGGCGATGGCTTCGTCGACATTCATTACAGTGTGGACTGTTCGCCTTTGTTTCGGGCAGATCAGTCTACTGTCCAAGGGAGAGTACTCTTCAAAGCTGATAGTCGCTACGTGCGTTATGGCGATGGTGCAATACATTGGCAATTCAGGCATCGTCGCGGTCGCCGGGGCCATGCGGGCAGGCACTCCGATCTGGAGTACGTGGCGCAAGTACTATATCTACACTTCGATCAGTTACTTTGCGGGCGCGTCGGCCGCCGGCATAATCACCAAGCTGGTCGACACTGTTGGTTTCTCGGCGCTAATCGCTATGGTGCCGATCTTCGCAATAGTCTACTTCACCTATCACACCTATCTTAAGAATGTCGAAGCATCGGCCAATCAGGCGGAGCTCGCCGAACGACACCTGGCTGAGCTACAGGAGAGTGAAGAAAGGTTCAGGAGCGCGTTCGGATACGCTCCGATCGGCATGGCCCTTGTCGATCCGGAGGGCCGCTGGATACAGGTTAATCGCTCGCTGTCCGATATTCTGGGATACACTGATCAGGAACTGATCAACGTCTCATACGCCGCGATAACCCACCCTGATGATCTCGCCAATTTCGTGACCAGAGTGCAGCAGGTGTTGGAAGGGAGAGCCCACACGTCACAGATGGAAACTCGCTACCTGCACAAACTCGGTCGTGAGGTATGGGCGCTGGTCGGGATCTCGCTGATCCGTGACGCGAAGCACAATCCCCTTCACATGATCTTCCAGATCCAGGATATCACTGACCGAAAACGCGCCGAGCAGCAGTTGCTTCACGATGCATTTCACGACGCGCTCACCGGTCTTCCCAACCGGTCCTGGTTCATGGAGCAATTGAGGGCGTCTCTAGAGCGCTGCAGGCGATACAACGACAATTTCGCCGTGTTGTTTCTCGACCTGGATCGATTCAAAGTTATTAACGACAGCATCGGGCACATAGTCGGCGACGAACTCCTAATAGGAATAGCCAATCGATTGAGGTGTTGCCTGCGGCCTTGCGACCGGATCGCCCGGCTGGGCGGCGACGAGTTCACTATCCTGCTCGACCATATAAAAGATACAAGCGAAGCAGTCGAGGTGGCAGAGCGAGTTCTGGATCAGTTGTCCCGGTCCTTCAACATCGGAGGATACGAGACCTTTACGACCGCCAGCATAGGAATCGCTCTTTCCAATTCCGGATACCAGAAACCGGACGATCTGCTCAGGGACGCCGACACCGCTATGTATCAGGCGAAATCCCTTGGCAAGGCCAGGTTCGTGATTTTTGATAAGGGGATGCACACTCGCGCGGTGAATCTGCTCAAGCTTGAAACCGACTTGCGGCGCGCCATCGACCGCCAGGAGTTCTGTGTTCTGTACCAGCCTATTGTTCATCTTTCAACCGGCAAAATGAAGGGATTCGAAGCGCTGGTCAGGTGGCACCACCCGGAAAAAGGCTTGATAATGCCCGAGCAGTTTATAACTGTCGCCGAGGAGACCGGCTTCATAGTCCCGATCGGCCGGCACGTCCTTCAGGAAGCCTGTTCGCAGATGACGCGGTGGCTTGAATCCGCTTCCGATAGCGACGATCTGACGATGAGCGTCAACTTGTCGAACAAGCAATTTGGAAATGCCGGCTTGCTCGAGCAGATCGTCCAGGCACTCGATACCACCGGACTCGACCCGCGCCGGCTCAAGCTGGAGATCACAGAAAGCGTCGTTATGGAGAACGTAGCCTTAGCGACAGAGACCCTCACCCACCTGCGCGCCCTGGGAGTTGAACTGGGCATTGACGATTTCGGGACCGGCTATTCATCGCTCAGCTACCTGCACAGGCTGCCGATCGATACTTTAAAAATAGACCGGTCCTTCGTCAGTAGCTTGAGCGACAACACCGAAAACCGCGAGATCGTGCGCACGATAATAATGCTCGCCCAGAACCTCGGAATGAGCGTCGTCGCCGAGGGAGTCGAAACCACGGCCCAGTTGGAACAACTCGTCGAGCTGAAATGTGAAAGCGGCCAGGGCTACCTCTTCTCAGCAGCCGTGGACGCAGATGCTGCGGCCCGTCTCATCGAACATCCTCCCGTCTGGCAAGCTGCATCGATGTACTATAAGAACTCCGGCCCTGAAGAAAGCGAAGTGGGCCAGCCCGTATTGAAGGAATTCCGCTATCTCGCCTAAGTTTGAATCCCCTTGCCTTCGATGATCGTTATATAGCGGTCCCCCGGCAGCTCCGTGAATTTCTCACTCTTCCCGCTCGGCAGAGGCCATTTTATCTCGACCCAATCGGGTTTGGGTGCCTTACCCAGGCCAATAACCACTCTCGGGTCGTGCGACGATAAGTAGCTCCCGCCGCCAACCTTCATCTGGGATCGCTTTTTGCCGCCCGCGGACCAGGTTACCCGGGCGCCGACTGCATCGCGATTGCAAGTCGTTCCAACCAGCTTCAGGCCGAGCCAGTGATTGTCCGCCCCGGAATTATTGCGCAGCAGAACTGGCGGTCCGCCATTGTTGCCTATTAGCACATCGATGCGGCCATCGTTATTGAAGTCACCGATAGCCAGTCCCCTGGCCGGAAACACTTTTGAAAAAACGGGCCCGGCTTGATCACTGACGTTACGGAGGCGTTCTCCGTCATTGTGAAATAGAAGCAAGGGCTCCTTGTACCGGACCTTCTCAGAATACATTTCGATCATGTCATCAGGGTGTCCATTGGCCAGTAAGAGATCGATGTTGCCGTCGTTGTCGTAATCAAAGAATTTCAGTCCCCATCCGCTCAGAAGGCGCGTGGAATCGGCGATTCCGTTGACGTGAGCGACGTCCGTAAATCTCTCGTCCTTGTCATTCTTGTAAAGCGAGAACATTTCCTGATCTACGTTGGCTACGAACAGGTCCTGCCATCCATCTCCATCGAAGTCGGCCGAATCGACGCCCATGCCTGAGCGAGGCTGGCCATTTGCGCTAAACCCAACTTCGGCCGCGAGCCCGATCTCCTCCCACTGGCCCTTACCGCGGTTCATAAACAAAAAGTTCTGGACGGTGTCGTTGGCGACGAAAAGGTCCATCAGACCGTCGTTGTTAACATCAGTGGCTACAACCCCAAGACCCTTTCCCAGAGCCTTTTCGATGTCTGTCCCGCGAGTGACATCTGTAAAAGTCCCATCCTTATTGTTGTGGTAAAGAAAGCTCGAGGTAGGCTTGAATATCCGCGGAATGCAGTAGTAGTGCCTACCAGCCCGATTATCACCGCAGAAAACATGCTTGTTGAGACCATATTCGACAAAGCTGCACACGAACAGATCGAGAAATCCATCGTTATCGTAGTCGAACCACACCGCACTCGTCGTCCACCCGGGGCAGGTTAGCCCGGCTTTCTCGGTTACGTCGGTAAAAGTGCCGTTACCGTTATTCCGATACAGCACGCATTTCCCGTAGGAAGTGACGAAGATATCGGCAAACCCATCATTATTATAATCGCCGACCGCCACCCCCATTCCAAATGTCCCTCCCGCCACACCAGCTTTCTCTGTCACATCCGTGAATGTGCCATCACGATTGTTCTTATAGAGCGCGTTCCTGATGGGTTTAGCGGGCTTGAAGAAGTCGCAAGGACCGCTATTAACGAGATAGATGTCCATCCACCCATCGTTATCGTAATCGAGAAACGCGACCCCCGGGCCGAGGGTCTCAGGCAAGTAGCGCTCTGGCGAAATGGCATTGTCGTGGACCCAGTTGAGCCCACTTACATTGGGCGGCACCTCTTCAAACAAATAAGGTGCTGGAGGGAGCCGGTGGGTTTTGAGTCCTCGCCCCAATAAGCCCAAAACCGCGGCTGATCCGGCGTTCTTGAGAAAGCTTCTTCGAGAGTTCAAGGGAATATTACGCGTGGTCTGCTTCATTCAAACTATTTCCTTGTTTCGAATTAGTTGAGCTAGTTTGGATAGGAATCACCCGGTTTGATAATCCGAATCTGATGGTCGGTGAATTTGAAATGTCCACCGGGTAGATCGTATTTGGGCATGTGGCAAGTTACGCACTTACTCTTAGCTGCAGGGCAGACTCTCGCTGAGCGGCTTGGAGCGGAGGCCGACGTGGAGGCAACATGGCAAGCCGTGCATTTGGAGTCATAATAACTGGCGTCTCGTACAACATCCACATGCGGATCGTGACACGCAGTGCAGGCGATCCTGCGATCGTCTTGATCGTAGCACTTGCTGTTTGCAAGCCTGTAAGGTTGAAACCGCACGTTGTTGACGCCTCTAAGGCCCATTAGTGCCACTGTTTCCCAGGTGCGATGACAGGTGCCGCAAAAATTCGACGTCTCTTCTGCGTTTAGCTTATGCGGATTGAAAATCAACGACTCATCATAGTTTCCGGCCCGCATGGCCGCTACATGTTCCCCCGCGGGACCATGACACTGCTCGCATGTAACCCCCGGTATCAGCCGATCGAGCAGTAGCGTGTTGCGGCTGACCGAACCGGTGGTATGGCATCCGAAACAGGCCCTGGCTTCATCGATCTTCATGACCCTGCCGGCAGCAGCATCCAAAGACTCAGGGACCTGCGGCAAATGTCCAATCGTAAGGTCGAGGCCCTTTATATCATCGAAGTAACTAACCCTGCTTTCATAAAAGTTGCCTTCGTGCTTGAAGACATAGGTTTGCCCGGCCACACCCTGGCCAAAGGCATACAGCACCGGCTCGACAATACTGCGCGCCCCATCGGTAACCTTGTATAGAGTGCGATCCCCGTCGCGAAGGATCTCGTAACTATACTCCGCTTGCTTGAACGTGAGTTTTGGACGAGCTTGTAGGATCCGGCAGCGTTCCGGCAACTCGAGCGCTCGGCCCATGGCCGTCCCTACCTGGCTTTTGACCTTGGTCGAATGACAATCTGCGCAGGCAGCGGTTCCAGCGAAATGAGCATCCGGGGATTGACGGTTGGGCAGCCACTGTGGACCTGGAGGCCTGGTTTGACCAGCCAGTGGGATCCACAGTCCGATTCCAGCCACTACCGCCAATATAATCTTGGTCGCGACAAGGCCCTTGCGAGAGGCATGCATATGCTCGAGATTCCGATCCAACACAACGGCTTACTGCTGTTTATCCTCGGGTTTTGGTCTCGCCTCGATGCCGCCCACGGACTGTGCCCCCTCACGCTGTGACCGAACTTCTGCATCGAGTTTGAGAAATGTGGCGCGTTCGCGAGCGGCGTCGGCTTTTCTGCCGGCTTTGGAGTACGCGTGAGCCAGGGCAAA
>Ga0126381_100004634_pt1 | contig 15000 bp, 14 predicted proteins | sample PanSoiMetPlot_28_FD_96465 | JGI IMG/M metagenome (GOLD analysis project Ga0126381, IMG submission 96465) | Tropical forest soil microbial communities from Panama - MetaG Plot_28 | ecosystem: Environmental > Terrestrial > Soil > Tropical forest > Bulk soil | place: Panama | collected 2016-02-17
CCTGCGGTCGGCTCATCTACGATCAGCAGTTGTGGATCGTTCAGCAATGCCTGCGCAATTCCGATCCGCTGCTTCATTCCGCCGGAGTACCCGCCCAGCGGGCGTTTTCTCACATCCGACAGGTTCACCAGGTCCAGCAGTTCGTCGATCCGGCGCTTCGCCGCCGTGGCGTTCAACCCCTTCACCGCTGCCAGGTATTCCAGGAACTCGACAGCATTTAGATTCGGATACACGCCGAAATCTTGCGGCAGATACCCAAGCACTGCGCGCAACGCGTCAGGATCCCTGGCAATATCGGTATCGTTCCACTTAACGCTTCCTTCGGTCGCACGCGTGATTGTCGCCAGGATGCTCATCAACGTCGTCTTGCCCGCGCCATTCGGACCTAACAAACCGAGCACTCCCGGCTGCAAGTCGAGTGTGAAATCGCGCAGCGCTTGGACTCCCCCGCGATATTGTTTGCTGACTCCTTGGATCGTTAGTCTCAAATCGATAGTCTCCGTCTCTCGCCTGTCTGCGCTTATAACGAAAAATGCCGCCCGAAAGTTCCATCGGACGGCTGCAAGCATAGGCGCGACGCTATTGGATCGCAATCAAAAGGATACGCATACCTCGTCTCACTTCTTTGCGCTGGCGCTTTCCTTGGAGCGCGGCTCGATCAGCCGCTTGCTCATCAGCACGAGCGCCAAGAGCTGCGTCCATTCGGAAACGATGTTCCCCACCACCTGACCCCACCTCGCTTCCGAATTCAGGTTCACGAACAGAGCTACCCACGCGGCACCGGTCAACAAGAGGAAGATCGTCAGCGAATGAGCCTGCAGTAAATCCCAGATAGGCGCCAGCAGCCGATGCGGAGGTTCTCTGCTCTCCGCCGATCCCCGCTCGTACAGATACTTCGTCGCCAAGACGGTCACCACCACGCCCGACCAGTCGGCAATTGCGTTCCCGAAGAACGATCCCAAGTGCGTGCTGGGATCCGATCGCGAGTAGAGCACGATCCATGCCGTCAATATGGTGCAGGCAACAATACTGAGCGAATGTCGCCGGATGAAATTTGGCTTCCCCTTTCGCGCCATCGATATCCCCCTAAACTCTGCCGTTCGCGGAACCAATTCAAGACCCCGCGATCCGCCTTAGCCTTGGATGACGTTTAGCGAGCGCGTGACAACCGACCTGAATGCGGCTGTGATCGAAATTCTGGGCGCACAGGGGGCAGACCATTTTTAAAAGGGAAAACGGCCCGATCGGCAACAGGACTCGAAATATTCTCAGGATTGGATTCCCGACTTATTGGAGTTACCCTTGTGGCGCGATGAAGCCCGCCACGTTCATCCTCATCTTATTTGTCCTTAGTCAACCTCTATTCCCTGCCGCCCCACCGCCGCAGGGGCCCACCGATGAGAAGGCCAAGTAGACTTACAAAGAGGCGACAGAACGCGAGACCAGGCACGAGTGGCAGATGGCTCTGGATGCCTTTAGAAAAGCGGACAAACAAGATGGCGGGCACTGCGTACCATGCAAGCGGAACATCGTCAGGTGCGGGATTGAGTTACGAGACTGGAAAGCCGCCGAGTCAGCTGCTCGCGAGATGGTGGCAGATGCTCACGACGAAACAGCTGTAGCCATTGCGCACTACACCTTGGGCATGGTCCTGATGAATGAGGCAATCAGCCGGCACAAAGAGGACTTGTACAGCGACGTACACCAGGAGATGGCGGAAGCTTTGAAAGTTCATGCCAATTTCCCGGATGCGGTCTATGCGGATGGACGCGCACTCGCGTACATGAACCGTGATGCGGACGCAAAGGCTCGTTTCGAAGAGCTCGTAAAGATGCGCCCGGAAGGCAATCCGGACCGGCAGCGCGCCATGCGGTTCATTGCCCAGCTCGAGTTGGCAAAAGCAAAGTTGGCTCCCGCTTTCGCAACCACGGATAGCAATGGAAAGCGCGTCTCTTTGGATGATTTCGCGGGCAAGGTTGTATTGCTTGATTTCTGGGCAACTTGGTTGCGAGCCATGCAGGGCGGCGATGCCTCACATACGGGAAATCGCAAAGAAGTTTCAGCACGAGCCCCTCGTGATCTTGTCAGTTAGTCTGGACGAGGATGAAAAAGACTGGAGGGAGTTTATTACGAAGCAAGAGATGACTTGGCTGCAGTGCCGCGACGGAGACGGGTTTCGAGGCGACATCGCTCGAATCTTTGAAGTAATTGCCATTCCGCATACCTTCACCATCGACGCCGACGGGATATTGCAGGACGAGCACATCGGCGATGCATCGGTGGAAGGCAAGTTGAAAAAACTTCTCGCGAGAGCGAAAGAGCTGCAGCAGATTCAGCAATCTCAGAAGACTCCACAGTGAGTAGCTTGTTTGGGGCAGCGCCTTGTGACGGAATGCGCTCCAGCGACCAGCGGCTGCTTTTGGCTAGTGCAGTCCCTCTGCGCTGCGAGCAAGGCGCGCCGTCGCTTTATCGTGACTCGCGACGCGCTTCGGGGTCTATGAGTGTAGTGGGGATTTTCGTCAGTTGGGATTAGACTATCGGTCCAGATGTCGACGTGACGAAACAGGAGGCATTCATGGCTCAAGTTGACCGTTGCGCGATCGGACTCACGCGCCGACGTTGGCTCGGATTCGGGATCGCAACCGCCGTAGGGACCTCCTTGCGTGCAACGCCAGTTCAGTCTCAATCTCTGCCGCAAAGTTGCGCGCCTCCGATTCCGCAAAACCACGAGCCTTCGAACGGTGGATCGTGTCCGTATCCCATTCCCTGGCTCGACAAGAACGGGAATCACAATCAGCCCGCAGCGCCAAATGTCGAGCTCTCGAACATCTATCACTTCAAGGGAAAGCTGGCTCGCTGCAGCGGCTTTCAGGGTATGGGGGCGGACAACCAAGGCAACCGTCAGGCGTGGGGAACACCGACTACTGACTACAGCTACATGGCGGGCGAGTACTGGGCGGCGCGCCAGGCGCATCAAGGCGTATTCGCCCACACCTGATTGACCCTATTCAAGGGGCAGGCTGTCCCTGCGAACCAGGTTCATGATTTCCATTCGCCGATCTCGCCCGAAGGTCTCTATTGGGTCACTCCTGTGCCAATGAGCGGACTCACTTTCAGTTCAGATGGAAAAACGGCCACATTGCAAATGACCAACGTGCCTATCATCGACCAGCCGCGTTGGCCGGCGATGGATGCCGAAACCACTCCGGCGTTTCTCGACTTCAGGCTTGTATTTGCTTCGACTGACGAACCCGTTAAATACGAAGACCCGATGCGGCAGTATCGGTTTGAAGGCTTTAAGGCAATCGCGAAATTGGAAGCCAGTGTACGTGTGCCATCGATCGACTTTGCATTCAAGACTGATCCACTCGACACGTCCAAATGCGACTTCGCGGTGATGGGAGAGGAAGTGAACGGCAGATATTACGAAGCGAGCAAGACCTGAATGTCGCGTTGGTCGACGATTATCGACGCCGTATTGGCGTAAACAAGCGGTTTACACTCACAACTCCTTTGGCCTTCAACCTAGCGTCGCAACACAGTGGTGATAGGCGGCCCGGGCTGCCTGGCTTCATTTGTCAAAGAGTGATTCGGAGATGTACCGCTCATTGAGCAACCTCACTTAGGCAATCGCGTTTTAGGTGACCAGCGCGTCTTCGACATGGCCTCGTCAGACATCGAAATTCACATCTGACAAGGAGAACAGTCATGAAGGTTTTCGCTATTGGATCATTCGCCAAGCCGATCACGGACGAAGAGAGGCAGCGGATTATGCGGAAGGAAGTTCCAGACACACTCAAACTTTATCTTGAAGGCAAGATCGAGCAATTCTGGTTCCGCGAGGATAAACCCGGCGTGATCTTCCTGATGAATATCGAGTCGCTCGATCAAGCTAAGTCGACAATCTACGAGCTGCCGCTTGCCGGGAACGGCTTCCTTGCGTTCGAATTCATTCCAGTCGGGCCGCTTAGACCGCTCGGCCTACTGATCCAGGGTAAGTAAGCCCTGGATCTGCTAGCGACATTACGAAACTATTTGGCGAGTGCAATCTGTCCTGTGTGAAACGATGCGTGATTGGGACGGTCGAGAAGACGCCAAGCCGGTTTCGTGTGGGATTCTTAGAGAACTCGTCAACTACATTGATCAGTGTTTACACTCACTGGGCTAAGCAGTCTTACAGTCGCTGACGGCTCAAATCTCACTCGTGAGGAAACAGTCACTATGAAAATCCCTACCTTTGTTCTAGCACTGTTTGTGCTCTGCGGTGCCTCGGGGTTTGGGCAAACCGAATCGGGGATTCGAGACCGAATCGTGGGCACTTGGAAGATGGTTTCGTCAGTGGACATCATGAAAGACGGTACCACTCGTCCTACGTATGGGCCCCACGGTAAGGGCTTCCTCATGTATCAGCCAGATGGATACATGTGCGCTGATTTGGTTAATCCCGACCGTCCGAAATGGGCTGACCCCGTTCATCCGACACACGAAGAAAAGCTCGCCGCCGCCGACAACACCTTCGCCTATTGTGGGCGCTACGAGATCGACGTGAAGCAGAAGCAAATTGTTCATTTGCCTGAAGTGGCAACCGATCAGGGATATGTGGGCTCGCGCCAAATTCGTCCCTACACGTTCGAAAACGGACAGTTGGTCCTCAGCGACATTGAGAAAGACGACCCCAGCGTTGCACGTTGGAAGATCGTATGGGAAAAAATCTCAGTGAAGCCGGGACGATAATTGTTGTAGACAGGCATGGCTGTTGAAAAACTCTTTCAACCTAAAATCGCAAAAACAAAATTGCGTTAGGAAGCGTTTTAAGCGATTCTCGAATTTCAAGGCATTTCACGCACCCGGATTTTGACCATTTCGGTCGAGATCGGAGGTTTTCAACAGCCACAGGCATCTACACTCATGGACTCATGGTCAATGCGTGAAATGGGGATTTTCACCGTTGAACTTCAATCCATCACCGACCAACCGAGAGAAGAGCGCGAGAGCTCAACAAATATCGGGCACCCAGTCGCTATTGCGCCACCTGGTTAATGACGGGCGACGTACTTTGGTCAGAGACCGCATCGCCTAACTATTTGGAGGTGATCGGGTGAGTTGCGGTCGTCCTCTACAGCAGAGGACAGGTGTCGGGAACGTCTTTCATGCCCTCCGTTGTTCCATCGCTGAAAGCTGAAATGCAAGAACGCTCGGGATCCTGAGTTGAACCTCAGTCCCTCCACCCAAAGTACTGGAAATATTTAGGACACCGCCGATTCTGGCGGCCCGCTCCCGCATGCCCAAAAAACCAAAATGTCCGGCACGCCCTTCTCGGAGCACCTGCGGATCGATTCCCTTTCCGTTGTCCCGAACCCGCAACTGCAGGTCGTTGTCTGAATACTCGAGTTCGCATTCGACTCGCTTCGCCCCCGAATGACAGAAAGCATTGAGCAGCGCCTCCCTTCCAATCCGGTAAGTCTCCTGCTCGATGAGTGGGCTCAGCGGTTGCTGTCGTCCAGCGACTCCGACGCGGAAATCAATGTCCTGTCGAACGGGAAGTTCCTGCTGAACTCCGGTGAACGCTTTCACGAGATCCGTGCCGCCAGATTTAGACGAGCGCAGCCCTCTGATGGTACTTCGGCCCTCCTCAATGCCTCGGCGCATGATCTCAACAATGCGATTTAACAGTGGTTTCGCCGACGATTCGGCGGGTAAGAGATCAAGTGCGATGTCCAGTTGCATTGAGGCGCTCAAGACAGTTTGAAGAAGCGTGTCGTGGAGTTCCTGGGCGATGCGAGTGCGCTCTTCTAATCGCACGTTTTCTTTCCGCACGCGCGCTTCTTCCTGCCGTGTCACGTCCTGAGCCGCCCCAACATACTCCAAACGACCGAACTGGTCTCGGGTCGCATGAGCGAACAAGTGTACGTGCTTGACGGACTGATCAGGCATGAGCAACCGGTGCTTGTATTCCAAGTCACTGGCCGCGCGTCGCGCCCGTTCGATCATGTCCTGCATCAGCGGGAAGTCATCAGGATAGACTCGACTGGCAATCCGCTCGAGCGTGACCGGAAGCTTGTCGTCAAGGTCAAAAATGCGATATAGCTCCTCTGACCAAGTGATTTCGCTTGTTTCTATACACCACGAAAAGCTGCCAGTTCGGCTGAGATGTTGGCCTTCCGCCAGAAACGCTTCACTGCGCTTCAAATCCTGCTCCGCCCGCTTGAGATCTTCAATGTCGGTTGCCGTCGCGTACCATCGATCGATCCTTCCTTGTTCGTCGAGCAGAGGACTGTAACGAATCAGGAACCGGCGATAGCTCCCGTTCTTGCCTCGCATACGTTGCTCATTTTCGAATGGTACAGCGCGTAAAAGCGCATCGCGTCGCTCCTCGCGCAACCGTTCCACATCCTCTGGGTGGAACATGCGAGAGCGGAAGTCTCCATTCTGGACATCTTCCGGAGTCAGGCCGGTGTAATCCAATATCGTTTGATTCACGTACAGGATCGATCCATCGGTGCGCATCACGCCGACAAAGGTGGGAATAGCGTTGATGATTTGGTTCAAATTGCGTTCGCTCGCCTGCAGAGACTCCGCCCTGCTCCGCAACCGTTCTTCGCGTTCGGCAGTTTCGCGGCGAAGTTTGGCCATTTTGACGTGCGTCGCTACACGCGCCAGCAACTCCCGCGCCGCAAACGGTTTGACGAGATAGTCGTCGGCGTCGGCCTGCATTCCTTCCACGCGAGACTCTTCGCCCGCTCGCGCGGACAGTAGGATCACGGGCGTGCTGGCGAGGGCTGAGTCATCGCGAATGGCCCGCAGTAGGCCAAATCCATCCAACCGAGGCATCATGACGTCGGCCAGCACCAGTGCAGGGCGCAACTCTCGTGTGGCTTCCAGCGCTTGACGTCCGTCAGCAACCGCGTGCACCTCATATCGATCACGCAGCATGTGCATGACGTATTGGCGCATGTCTGCATTGTCATCGGCCAGGATGATGAGTTCGCGCCTCGCTCCAGCATTGGGCTCCAGCGAGGGAGCGAGCGAAGCCTGTTGAGGAGGTATCGTCACATCTGCCGCAACGCCCGCCTCATCCCCCAACCACTGATGTGCCTCCTCGAGATAAGCTTCAGCTCGGATCTTGGTGGACGCAGACGATGATTGTGCGTCCTGAATGCGCTCCGCCGGTAGATGCTCTTTGCCGGTCGCAATCGTCACCGTAAACGTGCTGCCTTGACCGAGCGCGCTCTCCACCCGCACACTGCCGCCGTGCAGGTTGACCAGTTCCTGAACCAGTGCCAGTCCGATCCCGGTGCCTTCGTACGTCCTGGCGTGGATGCCCTCGATGCGATGAAAGCGCTCGAACACCCGCTCGCGATGCTCCTCGGGGATTCCCACGCCTGTGTCGCGGACCTGCAATTGCACTGCCCCATCCACCGGTTTCAATGCGAGAGCGACTTCGCCTTCGAACGTGAACTTCAAGGCGTTGGAAAGCAGATTCAAAACGACCTTCTCCCACATGTCGCGATCCACGTAAACCGGTTCCGCGATTGGCTGGCATTCCACTGAAAACCGCAGACCAGCGTTCTCCATCGCGGAATCGAACGCGCTGGCGATTTCTGCCGTGAAAGTGGCCAGATCAGTCGGCTGGTAGGACGCCTGCACGCGCCCCGCCTCAATGCGCGAAAAGTCCAGAAGTGTGTTGACGAGTTTGAGCAATCTGAGCGCGTTACGGCGCACCGTGGCCAACTGCTCATGATGTTCGGGCTTAAGGCGTTCGAGCGCCTCGGGCAAAACTTCCTCGAGCGGCCCTAGCATCAACGTCAGTGGCGTACGAAACTCGTGGCTAACATTACTGAAGAATGCCGTCTTGGCGCGATCAAGCTCGGCCAGTGCCTCCGCCCGTTGACGTTGTTCCTCGAATGCGCGGGCGCTGGCCAGTCCGATCGTGATCTGTTCGGTGATCCGATGGATGAATTGCCGGTACGCATCATCAAACGCCTGGCCGGGATGGATTCCTGCGACAAGGAAACCAAGCGCTTCGCTGTGTTCCCCCAGCCGGATCGGCGCCACGCATGCTTCCTTCGGACGCTCCGGCCAATTTGGCACCGACAAACCCGATGCACGATTCCCGAGTTCGACGACAACCCCATTCCTCGTCAGCGCTGGATCTAATCGCCAGAGATTCTCGCTGTGGCAATCGATAACCGCCGGATGCAAAGTTTCGTCGGTCTCCAGGCTGGTTCCTGCCAGATAAGCTTGATTTTCGGCCGGCCGATATTCATAGAGGAATGCGAAGGGAATGCTCAGGCGGTGTTCGCCGAGAGTCTCCGCGCTAACGCGCCACACTTCTTCCTCGCTTCGCGCCCCTACCGTTCGCGATGCTAAATCGCGTAGGACCTGCCGGCGTCGATCTTCGAGCACCCGTTCCGTTGTCTCTAGCCCGGTCCCCAATATGCCGCCGACGTGCCCGTAGTCATCCGGAATCGGACCGTACGAAAACGCAAAGTAGCATTCCTCGAGATAGTTGTTGCGGTTAAGAGGGACTAGCTGGCTATTCAGGAAGCTGGTTTCCTGACCCCGCGTCATGATCCTTTCGTGCATCGGTCCCATGAACCCCCAGGCCTCGGGAAACACGTTGCGGCAGGAATGGCCCAGCGCCGACGGGTGCTTTGCTCCCATCGGTGGCACGTAAGCGTCGTTGTACAACATCACGTAGTGCGGACCCCAGCAGATAGACATCGGATAGCCGGAGCAAAGCACGATCTGCACGCAGGTTCGCAGAGCTTGCGGCCATTGCTCCACTGGACCCAGTGGCGTAGTCGACCAGTCGAACGCACGCATCAGTGCGGCCATCTCGCCGCCTCCGGCGAACACCGACTCGATCAACGGCGACTTGCTCTGCTCCATGGCGAGATCCATCGATTCGGCAGCAGCGTTTTAAAACGCGTCACTGCCGATCACCTCTAATGCGATAAATCATCCATTGGGGTGCTAGTTTGAGGAACCGGTTCTGACGAATTGGCCTTTAAAGGTCCGAAGAACCGTCTAATGACCACGAATTATCCTCCATATCGGCACCTTGAGTCACGTCTGAACCTAACAGTTCGCCAGAAGAAACGGCCTTCGAGGAACTTGGTAGGATCTGCACCGACAAGCCGGCTTGTGGAGGGCGATTAGCGAACCGATTCTACTTGCTGAATGACGGGCAACTCGGAAGCCAGTTGGCGTAAGAAGGCACTATCACCAACTACGAAATCACACAGCAAACGAACTTTTCCCACTCACGGAAGAGCTACGACGGTACCCAGGCCCGCGTAGATGTACCGCTCGCCAAACATCTTTTGCAAAGTTGCGAAGGTCGGCTCACCCGTGCAGTGACCCACGGCAACATAATCCAGTTTCCATTGGTCATGTAATGCGCTGGATATTCTCTGAATGTCGGCATCGGACGCTCCCAACAGGTGTAGCCCGCCGAACAGGACCCGGACATGCGGATCGACCTTGGTCGCGGCTTCGAGAACTTTCTCCACTCCCGCATGCGAGCATCCGTCCACAATGATCAGACCATGTGGGCCCCTGATCGCTGGCGAAATTTCACGAAGTTTGACGGTGCCGGTGACCTGAGAGATTGTGGGCACAAGAAAAATACCCGGTGCAATTTCCGTCGTTGCCTCAACGCGGACAAAGTGAGCCTGCGGCCATGGTGAGCTGGCGGAAAGCTTTTCCGGTGAGCTGCCGCCAAGGTAGCGGCTGTTCGCTGGCAACGATTCATCTTTTCGATAGAGACTACTCGGAGCTTCCCATCCAAACGGCCCCCATGGGTCGGCGGCAGTGTAGATCTTGACCGAGGGATTTACGCGCAGCACATAATTGAGCCCACTGATATGGTCGCCATGCCGGTGCGATAACACCACAAAATCCAGCTTGCTGAGATCAACACCCAGGGCCTTGACGTTATGTTCCAGAATCTCCGCATTCCCACCCGTTTCGAACAATATCCGCGTACCCCCATACTCGACGAGCGCCGAGAACCCCCACGCTGTGAGAGTAGGGTGCTGGCCGCCAAGCCAGACGTTGCGAAACAAGGAACGGTAGAAACCCACGTCTCGGAAAGTACGAGACGTGGGTTGCCACTTACGGTTTTACGTTACCGTGGCCTCCGCCCTCGCTTTCGGGATACTCGAGCTCCTTAGTCGCACCAGGCGGAGTGAGGTAACAGTAGAACTCGAAGTCACCACTGAAATCGAAGGTCAACACTTCGGGATTTGTGACGTTGTGTTCAACCTCTTTGAATGGCCAGGGATCAAATACGACCCTGAACGCTCCATCCGTCGAAGTGATTTGGAGTGTGTCCCCATTCCACACTTGAAGGTCATTGGGGTCGGCCTTTGCATAGTTTCCCTTCTTTTCTATTTTCACTTGGTGGGCCGTGATTGTTGTGTGCATACCCTACTTCCCTCCTTTTTCGATTCTTAGGACTATCTCTTGAAAGCGTGGATCCTGACAAAAGTCCGCCATATCGGGATGGCGTTCGAGCACATGCAACAAATCCGGAGTGGCGTTACCAAGGACAGCAATGGCCCGGTCTCTCTCACCCAGTGCCTCATATGTGAGCGCAGCATTCTCGATGACCTTGTTGTCGCCAGGTGATGACTTCAATGCCTGCACGATTTCCGCTTCGGCTCGTCGGCCGTCGCCCAAGCGCGCAGCACAGTAGGCGACAAATCCGCGAGGGAAACCTTGTGCGGGATTTTCGGCCAAGGACTCCAGCGCCAAGTTCATAGCCTTCCGGTAAGACGTTCTTGCAGCAGGCGTCTGTCCTAAGCGGCGATAAGAGTCCGCGAGATTCTCGACATTCACATAGTCGGAGGGACTCATGGCTACTGCACGTTCATAGTAGTCGACAGCCTCGGCGTCCCGCTTCTGATATGCACGAATGGCACCTAAGTTGTTCAGCGCAAGCGCTGTCTCCCGCAATTTCAGAGCTTGCATCAAAACTTTTTCGGCTTCTTCGTACTCGCCGCGATCCATCAAGGTCGCGCCGAGATTGCTATAAGCATTGACTATCCCGGGGGCGCGTTCGATCACCCTCCGGAATTGCTCGGCAGCCTCCGAATATCGTCCGCGGTTGTAGAAGAAAACACCTTGCACTTCATAGGGCCAAAAGTATGCAGGATCGAGTTCGATCGCGCCATTGTAGGCTTCGATCGCTTTGTCAGGCATGTCGACCTTGTCATAGACGCTGGCAATACCAAGAAGAGCGTCGACATTCCGCGGTTCGAGATCGCGCGCGCGACGGTAATCTTCGAGGGCTTTCTCATACTGCCCAGCGGTTTCGTTAAGCAAACCAGCGGCAAGACGGACCCTTGCAGAATCAGGATTGAGACTTTCCGCTACTTGCAGTGCTTGCTGCGCCGCCTCAAGAGAACTGTGGTCTCGCGATGCCTCAAATTTCGCAACCAGCGCGTCAGCGAGCGCGGCCGGCGGCAATGGAGAACGCGGGTCGAGTCGAGCAGCCTCCTGGAAAAGCACGATTGCATCTTCAAATGTCTGGCGGTCGTTGCGCAAAAGATAGAGTCCCTTGTCGTAGGGGGCGGTGGCTTCCGTAGAGAGAACTTCCGGGACAGCCGCAACCTGTAACTGCAAGGCGAGCGACACATCGCTGGCAAGAGCCGAAGGCAATGCTCCGATCGTCGCCTCGGAGTAATGGGTCGAGAAGTCTCGAAGGTGGGCGCCGGTTCCAAGGTCGATTACTGAACCCTCAGCAACATAATCCGTTCCTTCCCGGCGCAACGAGATTCGCAAGGCATGAGTGGCATGGAAGACTTTGATCGCCTGATCTGGAGTCTGCACAGCGGTTCCGCCGTTTCCGCCGGGCGGGATCACGACCAGTGTCCGGCGAGCGCTCGGCAAGTGACGAAGACGGTCGGAGACGTCCTGCAGTGCGCCTTCCCCGACCATAGTGGCTTCGCTTGGACCCTGGAACGGAAGTATCGCCAGGCGGACATTCGCGGGCATAAACCGATCCATAAAAAAGTCGGTGATCCGCTCTCGAACGGGTGGCATCAGGGCGGCGAGAACCAGAACTCCAGCCACAATGAAAGGCGCTTTGCGAATAGGTCGCTTCTTGAGCCGGGCAGTGACCTGCGACGCATCCGTTGGCCTGGCGCCCGGAGATTCGCTCAGGCAAGAAAGGATGACGTGATCCCATCGCGGATCGAGTCCCTTGACCCGACTCGTGGGAGCTGGCGGCCGCTTCATCCGACTATCGAGGGTCTTGCTATCAAAGGGCAGGCGGCCGGTTACCAGTTCATAAAGCATGACTCCGAGAGCATAGATATCGGACGCATTGGATGCTCTATTCCCACGCCATAGTTCGGGCGCCATGTAGTCCGGAGTGCCGCCGAACTCTTCGGGGGACTGATGGATGCTACTTGCCAATCCGAAGTCGGTGATGACCGGCCGGACGCTGCCGTCCTCGTTATGGCAGAGGATGATGTTGCCGCTCTTCAAGTCGCCGTGGACGATTCCACTGCGATGAGCTTCCGATAATCCAGCGCACAGCTGCCGAGCGATGTTGAGGGCTTCGACCGAATCCAGCTTGCCGGTCTTCTTTATGTGATCGGAAAGCGTTTCCCCCTGGAGAAACTCCATTGTGAGGAAATCGACCTCGCCATTTTCGGTTTGCGTGGTGTGAATCTGATTGACGAGGCAAATGTTGGGGTGGCGAACTTTGAGAGCGCCTTCCAGCTCCGGCGAGAGGAGACGCTGGAAGCCGGGTTTCGCCGACTTGATGGCGATGCGCAGGTTGCGCTTGCGGTCGATGGCTTCATAAACGACGCCCATGCCACCTTCCCCGATGGCACGCACAATTTCGAAACGGCCTTCAATGACTTCACCCGGCTGGAAAGGACGTCCGACCACGGTGTGGGCAATGAGGGGCTGCTTGAGGAAGGTTCCTAGGCGATCTTCCCACTCGATGGTGTCCGCGATTTCGCGGTAGAGATCGGTATCTGGCTCGCATGCCAAGCGCACGAAGGACTCCCGCTCTGCCGGGGACCTGCGAAGGGCCTCGGAAACAATTCTCATGACTTGCTCATCACGCTCCGGCGCTGTTTCCACGATCCTCCGCGACACGCTTGAATAACCAAATGCGGGCCCGGTGCCATTCGCGCTGCAGCGTATGCAGCTTGAGATTGAGGGCATCGGCGGCTTCTTCGTCGGTCATGCCGAGAAAGAATTTCAATTCGACCACGGCCCTCTGTTGTGGCGACACTTTGTCGAGTTCATTAAGCAACCGATCGATGGTGATAGCTAGATCCAGGGGCGTACTGCGGCCCAGAACCCGTTCCGGAAATCCTTCCATGGGAAGGAACTCGACACTGGGCTGCGCTCGGGCATGGTCGATGAGATAACGGCGCATGATCCTAGCAGCTAAAGCGAAAAAATGGCCGCGATCCCGCCAGTCAATATTTTTCGCCCGCGCTAGTCGAACAAAGGCCTCATTGACAAGAGCAGTGGGTTGGAGTGTATGGCCGGACCGTTCACCGCGGAAGCAGTTGCCCGCAATTTTGCGCAGGTCGGGTAGGAGCAATTCGAATAGTCTGGCTTCGGCGTGCGGATCGCCCACGCGCCACTGCGATAGAAGGAGTGTAACTTCGCCAGGGCCGGCCCCCACCACGCTACCCCCGCGCCAAGCGGCAAAAAATTATATCCTAAGTCTCCAAATAAGAAGGCCTTAGCGGACGCCGAGGCGCCCGTTGTGCGCGCCGCACAAATTTTTCCCGGTCAGAGTGGCGGGATTCTCTCCTGCCTGCGCTTTCCATTCATGGGGGCAAGACAATCGGCACTCAGCCGGAAAAGAGGAACCACAAATGAAAAGAAACTTTGCGTTGTTTGTCACAGCCGTCGCTCTGTTAGTGACTGCGGCTGCCAGCGCCGAGACGATCAAGCTGAGAGCGAACGTGCCTTTTAACTTCATCGTCAACGGCGCTACTCTGCCGGCCGGCGAATACTCGATCTCGACCATGGACGAGCAAGGATTTGTCCTTTCGATCCGAGATCTTAACTCGACGGCGAAAAGCCTGATCGTGGTGCACGGTTGCCAATCGCCAACGATCATGCAACAAACGAAACTGATTTTCCATCGTTACGGGAACCGTTATTTCCTCAGGAAGGTTTGGGTCGAGGGAAATAGCATTGGGCATGAGCTCCCGCCCAGCCCTCGGGAAACGGAAGTGGCTAAGGATTTTTCAATGCAAGAGGTGGTGTTGATGGCGCGGCGTTGAACCTCGCACCATCACAAGCACCGCATGGGAAGGTCAGGCGAATTTGGGGAAGGTTCGCCTGGCCTTTTCATGAATTCAGGTAGTTCTACACGAATTGGCACACGTCAAACTTTCCATATTTTGTGCGCCATCTAGCGCGCAGGGCGACTCATGAGAGCGCGGCGCCGTTACCGCGGTAGTTCTCTGCTGCCTGGTCGGGTACGTTGCTCACCCGCACATTGACGACGCAACGAGGCACCAGCCTGGTGCGTGCTATGCTGCCGAGCGCGACGGAGCGAAGCGACCGAGCGCGAACAGATGCGCGAGCTGCAGGCGGCTGCGGCGTGCGGGATCCGCGCGGAGGTGGGAGGACCCGCGCAGTGAGCACGGCGCGCGCCACGGCGGGGTTTTGTTTTTGCCGTGGCGGCGTGACGTTGCGCACGCAGCGGGAGGACCGCACCGGGAGCGCGGCCGAACGAGAAGATCGAGCGAAGCGAGCGCCGCTCTTTTGAGGATCGGCCATCCATGGCGGGTGAGCGAAACGGTGTCCGAGGGGGAAGCGCGACGGCGTCCGGTGGCTCGGAGGGTGCGCGTCGCGCGCCACAGCTTTATCGTGGCGGCGCGACGCAGTGTGCTCAAAATGAACTTGACACGGCCGACATTGTCAGAGATTGATTACAGCAGTTACCGGACTTTGAGCATGTTCTGACGAGTATCCGGCCTTTCCGCGAAAACCGACGCACCGCAG
>Ga0126381_100004635_pt1 | contig 14998 bp, 10 predicted proteins | sample PanSoiMetPlot_28_FD_96465 | JGI IMG/M metagenome (GOLD analysis project Ga0126381, IMG submission 96465) | Tropical forest soil microbial communities from Panama - MetaG Plot_28 | ecosystem: Environmental > Terrestrial > Soil > Tropical forest > Bulk soil | place: Panama | collected 2016-02-17
CACGGTGCGCCCGAACTCTCCGCCCCAAACCACCAGCGTGTCCTTCAGCAGCCCGCGCTCGCTCAGGTCCTGAATCAGCGCCGCGCACGCCTGATCGGTATCCTTGCACTGCCCCGGAAGTTGCTTGGGCAGGAACGTATGCTGGTCCCATCCGCGATGAAACAACTGCACGAAACGTACGCCGCGCTCGGATAGCCGCCGCGCCAGCAGACAGTTCGCCGCGAACGTGCCCGGCTTCCGAGCATCCGGCCCGTACAACTCGAAGGTGTGCTCAGGCTCCTTCGAAAGGTCTGTCAGCTCCGGCACGGACATCTGCATCTTGTACGCCATCTCGTACTGAGTGATTCGCGTGGCAATCTCCGGATCGCCGTAGTCCTCCATATTGAGTTGATCGAGCTTTGCCACGTCGTCGATGAAGCGCCGGCGATCCGCTCGCGAGAAGCCGGCCGGATCGGACAAAAACAGCACCGGATCGCCCTGCGCCCGGAACTTAACCCCCTGATACCGCGAAGGCAAAAACCCGCTGCCCCATTGCCGGTCCGCCAGTGGTTGATCGTTCGGATTGCCGCTGCCCTGCGAAATCATCACCACGAACGCCGGCAGGTTCTGGTTCTCGCTCCCGAGCCCGTACGAAAGCCATGCCCCGATCGACGGCCGCCCGGCCAGTTGGAAGCCGCTCTGGAAGAACGTCACGGCCGGATCGTGGTTGATCTGCTCGGTGTACATCGATTTGATGAAGCACAACTGATCCACGACCTTCGCTGTGTAGGGCATCAGGCTGCTCACCCAAGCGCCCGAGTGGCCGTACTGCTGGAACTCATAGATCGACGGCGCGACCGGAAAGCTCGTCTGCGCCGCCGTCATTCCCGTCAGCCGCTGACCCTGCCGGATCGAATCTGGCAACTCCGTCTTCGCCAGCCGCTTGAGCTGAGGCTTGTAGTCGAAGAGATCCATCTGCGACGGACCACCCGACTGGAACAGGTAGATAACTCTTTTCGCCTTCGGCGCAAAGTGCGGCAATCCCGGCATTCCATCCGCAGCATTCAGCAGACTGGCAAGCCCAATCATCCCCAAAAAACCGCGTCGCGTCGGACCTGCGGCGCAAGCCGCGGCATCTCCCATCCGCATCTCCTACTCCTTGTTCACTGCCTCATCCAAATTCAGGATGACGCTCGCAACAGCGCTGTAAGCCGCCGTTGCCGGGTCCCCGCCCGCATACCGCGTTGCCGCCGAAGGCTCGCCCTGATATCGGTCCAGATAATGCCGGTAGCTCGCCATGAGCACCTCAGCCTCCTGAGGCCTCGGCTTCCTCGCCAGTACCAGCTCGAACCCCCGCGCGATGCGCTCCGCTGGATCGCTGCTCCCCTCTCGCACCATTCGCGCCGCCAGAGCCTTCGCTGCCTCCACAAAGATCGCGTCGTTCATCAGGTCGAGCGATTGCAGCGGCGTATCGGTCCGCAGTTCGCGCACCACGCAGGTTTCGCGATTCGCCGCATCGAAGTTCACCATCATCGGCGGCGGCGCTGTCCGCTTCCAGAAGGTGTAAAGGCTGCGCCGGTGCAGTCCATCGCCCTTATCGGGCTCGTAATCTTTACCGCCCGCAAGCTCCTTCCACAATCCCGGCGGTTGATACGGCTTCACCGACGGACCACCCACCTTCTCCACCAGCAGCCCCGATGCCGCCAGCGCTTGGTCCCGCACCATATCGGCCGCCAGCCGCACACGCGGGCCGCGCGCCAGCAGGCGGTTGTCCGGATCCCGCGCCAGCAGCTCCGGCGTCACTTTCGAGGACTGCTCATATGTCGCGCTCGTTACGATCGTCTTCAGCAGCGCCTTCGTGTCCCAACCGTTCCGGATGTACTCGGTCGCCAGCCAGTCCAAAAGTTCCTGGTTTGACGGCGCATCGCCCTGCGATCCGAAGTCCTCAACGGTCTTCACAATGCCCGTGCCGAACAGCATCTGCCAATAACGGTTCACCGCAACTCGAGCGGTCAACGGATTGCCCGGATCTACCAGCCACTTTGCCAGCGCCAACCGGTTCGCGGGCGCGCCGTCCGGCAGCGGCGGCAGGACCGCGGGCACGCCCGCCGTCACCTTCTCGCCCGGCCTGTCATACGCGCCGCGGATCAGTACGTGAGTCTCGCGGAAACCCGGCACATCCTGCATTACCATCACGGTCGGAAAGCTTGCGATCATCGCCGCGCGCTCGTCCTTCAGGTCCATCATCCGCGCGTAAGCCTCACGCGCTTCCGCCGGACCGTACGTCTCCTCAAACGCGCGTAGCGTCTTCTCCGGGCTCTGATCCGCTGCCAGTATCCGGACATCCTCAACCGGGAGCGCCGACGAGTACACATCGACTTTCTTAATCGTCCCGTTGAACCTCAGCGCCAGCCCACCGCCAATCCGCAGCGGCTGCGTCGTATCGAAATTCTGGTTCAGGTCGTCCAGTTCCACCTTCAGCTTGAGCGGCTCGCCATTCAGATAGATATGAATGCCCTCCGCCAGCCGCGATCCGTCATAAGTCAGAGCCACGTGCGACCAGCGATTCATCGGAACCGTAGTTTCGCTCACTACTCGGGCGCCATCATCAAGCCACCGCTGGATCAGGCTCGCGCGCAGATGCCCATCCTTCAGAACCAGACCCCAGCCTTGTCCTTCGGCGTCATCGAAAGCGCGCGTCACGATCGCTCCGTCCGGACCCGTGGGATTAATCCACGCCGATACGGTGAACGCATCGAAGAAGCCGAACTTTCCGTAATCGCCGACTTCGATATACCCGTCCTTCTGGGTCGGCTCACCGACGATCGTCGCTTTTACGTCCAGAACCGGGTTGTTCGCCATCAGGTCCTCATAGCGCGCCGATCGCACCATGGTGGCCTTCAGTTCACCTTTGAGGTCGCCGGTCAGTGGCATGTGCACGACGCGATACCGCGCGGGAGACCAGTCGGGCGCGATTGCGGAAGCGCCCGGCGTCAGCTTCAGCTTCCCGAAGGCCGCCTGTGCCGCCGTTAGCCTCTGATCGAGGACCGTGAGCTTCGCCTGCTGGTCCGGAGTCGGCGCCGGAATCACCGGTGGCGAGTTTCCGTACTTGAACGCCTTCCCCCGCTCCGGGACGTTGTTGAAGAAGGCGTACATCTGATAGAACTCTTTCTGAGTGAAGGGATCGTACTTGTGGTTGTGACAGCGCGCGCAGCCGAGCGTAAGACCAAGGAAAACAGCCGATGTCGTCTCCACCCGGTCCACGACATACTCAACCGCGTACTCCTCCGGAATGATGCCGCCCTCGCCGTTACCGCGGTGGTTGCGATTGAAACCCGTCGCGATGATCTGGTCGGGGCGCGCGTTCGGCAGCAGATCCCCTGCGATCTGCTCCACCGTGAATTGATCATAGGGCTTGTTTCGGTTGTATGCGTCGATGACCCAATCGCGCCACCGCCACATGAAGCGCTCGCCGTCTGTCTGATATCCGTTGCTGTCGGCGTAGCGAGCGTTATCGAGCCAGCGCTCAGCCATGCGCTCGCCGTACCGTGGCGAGGCAAGCAGCCGGTCAACCACTTTGTTGTAAGCATCGGGCGAGGAGTCATTGACGAACGCGTCGACCTCCTCCGGCGTGGGAGGCAAGCCGGTCAGATCGAGCGACACGCGCCGGATCAAGGTCCGCTTGTCGGCAGGAGGCGCTGGTTTCAGTCCTTCCTTCTGCAGCCGGTTCAGGACGAACGCATCGAGAGTGGCAGCCTGATCGGGCTGCTTCGGAGGAATGAACGACCAATGCTGCTGCCATCGCGCGCCCTCGGTGATCCACCGCCTCAACAGGTCGACGTCACGTTCCGAAAGCGCCGCTTTCCCGGCCCACGCCGGCGGCATGCGTCGAGCGTCGGTCGCCGTGATGCGGCGGATAAGCTCGCTTTGCGCCGGATCGCCAGGCCGGATGGCCGCTTTCGCCCCCGTCTCACTGTCGAGCCGCAGCGAACTCTTCCGCGTCGCCACATCCGGCCCGTGGCAGGTATAGCAGTGTTCGGACAGAATCGGGCGGATCTCGGAATTGAAATCGACGGGCGCCGCGAGCGCGGCCGAAGCCACCAGGCTCGCCAGCGCAAAAACTTTCATCCTGCACGGCAGTCTATCAGCACTCGATATTGCATAGAATAGGGAACCGATCATGAAACGGATACTGCTAACCACAGCCGTTCTGGCTTTCGCCGCTCTGCCTTCGATCGCGCAGAAGAAGGCGACAGTCGAAAACGTGCCCGAAATCCAGTTCACGGCCGTGCCGAACTTCATCAAGCTTCCGCCCGGCGACTACCTCGGTGAAGCCATCGGCGTCGCCACCAACTCCAAAGGCCACGTTTTTGTCTACCACCGGAGCGCCACGACCCGCCTCTCCGAATTCGACGCCGCCGGCAATTACGTCCGCGAGATCGGCAACGGCTACTACGGTTTCGAGTTCGCTCACTCGGTGCGCGTGGATAAGGACGACAACATCTGGGCCGTCGATGAAGGGACGAATATGATCACCAAGTTCGGCCCCGACGGTCGCGTTCAGATGGTGCTCGGCAGCCGCCCGCCTGCCGTGCTCGGCGCAACGCTGTATCCCATCGGACCGAATCCACCCGCGCAGAAGTACATCCTGTGCCGTCCCAGCGATGTTGGCTGGGACCCACAAGGCAACATCTTCGTTGCCGATGGCTACTGCAACAATCGCGTCGTCAAGTACGACAAGAATGGCCGTTTTATAGCCCAGACCGGATCCGAGAAGGCCGGGACCGGACCCGGCGAATTCAATCTGCCCCATGCTCTGCAGGTCGATAATCAGGGGCACGTCTGGGTCGCCGACCGCACCAACAACCGTTATCAGGTGCTCGACGACGATCTGAAGCAGATCAAGAGCTTCGACAATCTCGGAACCGCGTGGTCCGTGTGCGTCTCCTCCGGGCCGCACCAATATGTGTTCTTCTCAAACTCGAATCCCAATGGCAACGCTCCGGGGACTTGGGACAACACCGGCGAGATATACAAAGCGGACATTGACGGCACGATTCTGGGCAAGTTCGGCCACGCCGGCAAACTGGCCCCGAACTTTCAGGTTGTCCACATGATTGACTGCCGCAACCCGAACGAACTGATCATCGGCGAAATTGAATCATGGCGCGTTCAGAAATTCATCCTGCAGCCGACCAAAGGAGGACGCTAGTGAAACGCTCCATTTTCATCGCAATTTCAGCCGCGCTCGTTGCCGGCCTCGCCGGTTTAGCGCAGAGCAGCGCTCCGGAGATCAAATTCGACTCCGTTCCGAACGCGCTTCAACTCCCTGCAGGGACGTACCTGGGTGAAGTTGGCGGCGTCGCCACTGACTCCAAAGGCAATATCTTCGTCTACACGCGCACCGGGCATCCGACCATCACGATCGGGACGGCGCGTCCATTCGCGCACGGCGGATCGCGCCTCTTCGAGTTCGACCGCTCAGGCAAGTATGTTCGCGAGATCGGAAAGGATTCCTACGGTTTCATGGTCGCTTCGAACGTTCGCGTCGACCCGAACGATAACATCTGGGTAGTCGATGAAATGACCACGATGGTGATCGAATTCACTCCGCAGGGCCGTATCGGAATGCTGCTGGGACGTAAGGCTGAGAACGTGAACGTACCCTCGAATCCGGTGGGAGGCGGAGGCGGACGCGGCCGTGGTGGCCGTGGCGGCGGAGCCCCCGGCGCCGGACCACAGCAGGATCTGTTCGATCGCCCCACCGATGTCGCCTGGGACGCCGCGGGCAACATATTCGTCGCCGACGGCCGAGGCAACAACACCCGAGTCGCCAAGTTCGATAAGAACGGAAAATTCGTGAAGTCCTTTGGCAAGAAGGGCACGGAGAACGGAGACTTTGCCGACGTTCGCGGAATCGCCGTCGACGCTCAGGGCAATGTGTACGCCGCCGATGGCGGCAACAAGCGTGTTCAGGTCTTCGACAATGACGGCAATTTCAAGTCGGCCATAACCGGTGTCGGAAACGCGACGGCGCTCTGTATCACAAAGGGATCAAACCCGGTCCTCTATGTCTCAAACTCGAATCCTCCGGACGATATCGATCACGACGGCGAGATCTACAAAATGCGTCTCGACGGAACCATGATCGGCCAGTTCGGCAGGGCCGGTAAGCTGCCGAAGGAGTTCGGTACGGTCAACGCAATTGATTGCCGCGACGCGAACACGCTCTACGTGGGCGAACTCGGCAATCTGCGCGTTCAGAAAATCGTGCTTCATTAAAAGGCCGACGTGACGGCGCGTGTCCGAATAGTTTAGATTCCATCGGTCCCGCTGGTATTTCGCGGGACCGCAATCGAGAAGCCCTGAAGGCCCCCTACTTGTACAGGCTTCAGGATTTTCCGGGGCGTGCAGACGAACGACTTGGTGGTAATCACGCCGTCACGCCCGTCGCTCTGAGTCGTATTCAGCTGCTTACGGGATCTGTCGTATCTGCTTCGATCCGACTCTCTCACCTGGAGCGGCGTTCCGGGTTCGATCGCTTAGACGTAACGGCTCACAACCGCGGACGCTAACAGGGTGCCCCGGACGTCCAAAAACGCAAGGCGAGCGGGTTTGCGTCAATCGGCCATTGCGCGCGATCAGAGTAATCGCGAGAGATCGCCAAAGAGTCACGCAATTGCCGCCGCGCGTAAACCGAATTGTCATCCTCTTCGATGGCCGTACCGATTAACCTGAATGGAATGTCCTCGGGACGGGCCGATATCGCAGTGATAGGTGGGGGAATACTGGGACTGGCGCATGCTTACGTACTGGCGCGCGCGGGGAAGCGTGTGGTGATGTTCGAGAGATCGTCACGCGCGATCGGAGCTTCAGTACGCAATTTCGGGATGATCTGGCCGATCGGGCAGCCAGCCAGAGAGATACACGACATCGCTTTGCGGAGCCGCCGGATCTGGCTCGAAGCGCTGGAGGCATCGCGGCTCTCCTACCGTCCGGTTGGTTCTCTACACGTCGCCTATCAGGCGGATGAAGCCGACGTATTGCGGGAGTTTGCGGAAATCGGTCCAACTGCAGGGTATGAGTGCCGCTGGCTCGAGAAGAGCGAGGCAATTGAGCGCAGTCAGGCGATTCGTTCCGACGGGCTTGCCGGCGCGCTTTGGAGCGGGACCGAACTGACGGTCGACCCACGCGAATTTGTCGGTCAGTTTGGCGGGTATCTGCGGGAGGTCGGCGTTCAATGCCGCTATGGCGAGTGCGTACGGAGCGTGCAACTTCCCTGGATCGAAACGGCGCGGGGACGCTGGGAGGTGGAGCGCGCAATCATTTGCGCGGGTGATGATTTCGAGACGCTTTACCCACTGGTCTTCGCCGAGAGCGGAATTACCAAATGCAAGCTGCAAATGATGCGCACTGAGCCGCAGCCCGATGGCTGGGAGTTGGGGCCGGCGCTGGCTGCCGGACTCACGCTTCGTTTTTATAAAGCGTTCCGAATTTGCTCTACGCTGGAGAAACTCAAGGCGCGTGTTGCGGCGGAGAAGCCTGAATACGAAAGGTGGGCGATCCACGTCCTCGCATCGCAAACTTCAGATGGCGCTATAACCTTGGGCGACTCCCACGAGTACGGCCTCACTCCGGAGGTTTTCGACCGCGTGGACATCGACGAGCTGATCCTCGCTGAGGCGCGCACGTTTCTTCGGTTGCCCTCGTGGCAAATTGCGGAACGGTGGCACGGCTCGTACGCTTTGCATCCGGAACTGCCGTTTCTTGAAGCGGAGCCGGAACCGGGAGTGACTATCGTGACGGCGCCGGGCGGGTCGGGAATGACTCTATCGTTTGGCCTGGCGGAAAGGATGGCGCGCCGGATAGCGGAATGCGACTGACGGCGGTGATTTTCGATTGGGCCGGCACCGTGATCGATCACGGAAGCCGCGCGCCCGCATCTGCTCTGCAATCCGTATTCGACAGCGCGGGTGTGCCGGTTTCAGTGGCTGAGGCGCGGCTCTCGATGGGTATCGCCAAGCGGGACCACATACGCGCGATCCTCGATCTCCCTCGTGTCGCGGAGGCCTGGATGGGAAGGCACGGAATCACGCCAGATGAGGCGGTTGTCGATTCTCTGTATAAAGAGTTCCTGCCACGACAGACACAATTCCTTGGAGAACGCTCGCGTCTGATTGCCGGGATTCCCAATATGGTGGAAGCGTTGCGTTCGCGGGGGCTTCGCATTGGTTCTACCACCGGTTACACGCGGCCCATGCTCGAGTATCTATTGGAAGAAGCGCGCGAGCAAGGCTTCACGCCCGATTGCGCGATTGTTCCCGGCGATGTTCCAGGCGGCGGCCGTCCCGCCCCATGGATGTGCTATCTGAATGCAATTCATCTTGCGGTTAGCCCATTGTGGTCCATGGTCAAGATCGGCGACACGCCCAGCGACGTGGAAGAAGGACTCAATGCAGGCATGTGGACGATCGGCGTGACTCGTACCGGCAACGAAGTGGGGCTGACCGAAGACGAGTGGGAGGCGACGGGCGCGGCGCAGAAGGCGAAGCTGCTTGCGGGGGCGGGGAGGAGGTTGACCGCGGCTGGCGCGCATTACGTGTTGGAAAGTGCGGCTGAGTGTCTGGATGTCCTGAGTGAAATCGATGACCGGATGCGTGCAGGCGAGCGTCCCTGAAGCAGATCCGCTGGTGGTCCGCTGGCGCACCGTAACGGTGGCGCTGCTGGTGCTCGGCTACGCGGGATATTATCTTTGCCGTTCCGATCTCTCGGTCGCCATGCCTCTGCTCACTGCCGAACTGACGGCCCACGGAATCTCGCCGGGCGATGCTCGCATCCGGTTGGGTGGGATCGCCTCTTTGGGCGTACTGATGTATGCGATCGGGAAGTTCCCCGCAGGCTGGCTGACCGATCTACTCGGCGGGCGAACAGGCTTCCTGGTTGGCATGACGGGCGCGATTGTGTGCACGCTACTGTTCGGCCTCGGAGGCGGCTTGCCCGTTTTTACGCTGGCGTGGATGGGTAACAGGCTGTTGCAGTCGGCTGGCTGGGCGGGCGCGGTGAAGATCGCCTCGCGGTGGTTCTCTTATTCGACGTATGGAACGGCAATGGGGATTATCAGCCTCAGCTATTTGTTTGGGGATGCGGCGTCGCGCGAGTTCATGTCGCTATTAATCGAGCGGGGGCTGGGATGGCGCGGCGTGTTTATCGTCGCCGCATCGACACTTGGGGTGTTGTTGATGCTGAATCTGCTGTTGCTGAAAGAATCGCCGCTGAGGATCGGACGCCCCGAACCGCCCGCCCACCCGGATAATCTTTTCGCGGATGCCGAGAGGAAGGATAAACCCGAGGGCACGAAGTCGTTGCTGAAGACCTTCGCGCGGAGCCGTATTTTCTGGATCGTTTGTCTGCTTGCGTTCGGCATCACGATTCTTCGCGAGACCTTCAATCTGTGGTCGCCCACATTCTTTACGCAAGCCGTCGGCCTGAGCGTCGCGGATGCGGCGCGGAAGAGCGCGCTGTTTCCGCTTTTTGGCGGCGTGTCCGTGTTGCTGGCCGGTTTTCTCAGCGATCGGCTCGGCAAGAGCGGCCGCGCGGCGATCATACTCTGCGGGATGCTTGCTGCGTCGGTCGTGCTGGTGGCGCTAGCGTTCGCGAGTTTCCAATCGCGGAGTATGCCCGTGATCCTGGTGGCTTTGGTCGCGTTCCTGATGATTGGGCCGTACTCGTATCTGGCCGGCGCGATCGCCCTCGATTTTGGCGGGAAAAAGGGTAGCGCAACCGCGTCAGGTTTGATCGACGGAGCCGGATATTTGGGCGGGGCGCTGGCGGGCAACACGTTCGCCAGTATTTCCGTGACCTGGGGCTGGCGCGGGGCGTTCCTCTCGCTTGCGGCGGTCGGGGCGCTTTCGAGTATTGCGGCGTTGTTCTACTTAATCGACCAACGCCGATGAGGAGGAAAAACCCGAAATGAGCGTGGCGGACGAGGTAATCGAATTGATGCGGTTGCGCGGGAGTGAAGCTTACTTCGGGGAGCCGCTTTCACAATTGGAACACGCGCTCGAAGCGGCGTCGCTGGCATCGGAGGCAAAGGCGCCGCCGGAACTGATCGTGGCCGCCCTCCTGCATGATATTGGGCATCTGATGCACGATCTTGGCGAAGGTATTGCCAGCGAAGGTGTGGATACCAGGCACGAAATGGCAGGCTACGAGTGGCTGCTTACGCGGTTCGGGCCGGCAGTCGCGGAGCCGGTGCGAGACCACGTTGCGGCGAAGCGGTATCTGTGCGGCGTGGAGCCGGATTATTTCGCGAAGCTTTCAGCCGCTTCCGTGGAGAGCCTGGCTCTTCAGGGTGGACCGTTCGGGGCTGCGGAGGTTCGGGCATTTGAGACGCAGCGTTACTGGCGGGAGGCGGTCATGCTTCGGAGGTGGGATGAGGCCGCGAAGACACCGGCGCTCGCCGTGCCGGATTTAGAACAATATCGCGGACTGCTGGAGAGGTGTGCAACCGCTCACCCTCCTCGTAACGCTTGAGCGTGCGGACGGGAAGCCTCTCGTTTCACGTACGTTTTTCGTTCGACACCAAAGCCAGCGCGCTCAGGGAACTGGCGACCGCCAGAGCGGCCGCCGACCATGCGATCGCCCGATATCCCGCAATAAACGATCCTTCGATGGCTTGCCGCCCCAAGACGTCCTTCGTTTCGATAGCCGCTAGCTTGGAACGCTGCCCCTCGATCTGGGCACGCACTGTGGACGGAACCGAAAGGGCATCAAGTTTCCGAGTCAGATCGCTCTGGAAAATGCCGTTCAGTATCGCTCCGAAGACAGCTACAGCTAGTAACGCGGCGATTCGTGAGACGGCATTATTGATACCCGACGCTACGCCCGCGTGTTGCTGATCCACAGAGTTCATCACGGTGGCAGTCAGCGGGGCAACGCTTACGGCCATCCCGAAACCCAGCACTAGCACTGCCGGGAAAAATGATACCCAGTAAGAACCGCCAACGTTTGGTTTGGCGAACAGGGCAAATCCAGCTGCGGCGATCAGCGGACCGATCACGAGAGGACGCTTCGCGCCGTACCGGTCGAGAAGGCCACCGGACCAGCGCGATAGCAGGAACATCAGCAGAATAAAGGGAAGGAGAGCGGCCCCCGCCTCTGATGACGAATAACCCTGCACCTGTACCAGGTTCAACGGAAAGAACACCAAAACGCCGCTCAACGCGGAGTAGAGAAATAGGGTTAATAAGTTCGCGCCGGTGAAGTTTCTGGAACGAAACAATCGAAACGGAACCATCGGTGATGCTGAGTGGGTTTCCCAGTAAATAAAGGCGATCAGCGCGAAAGCGCCGAACACGCCCACGGCGGGGGCCGATTGAATCAGGGCGAAAACGACTCCTCCGAGTCCCGCAGTCGCCGTGAGCCCGCCCACCCAGTCGGTTCGCGCTGCCGCGTCGCCGGCCCGGCTTTCCGGAACTTTCCACTGGGCCAGAATCAGCACGAGGATACCCAGCGGAAGATTGATGAAAAATACCCATCTCCATGAGCCGTGTTGGATCAGCCATCCACCGAGCACGGGACCGATTGCGGCCGTGATAGATGTAAATCCGGACCAGATTCCAATCGCGCGGCCTCGCTCTTCCGGGGAGAAATTAGCGCTGATCAGAGCCAGGCTGCCGGGAACAAGCAATGCGCCTCCCACTCCCTGGAGACTTCTGGCCAAAATCAACTGATGGACATTCGGCGCCAGACCGCACCAGGCCGAAGCAGCTGAGAACGTCGTGACGCCGCCGACGAAGACCTTCCGACGTCCGTATCGGTCGCCCGACGCTCCGCCCGTGAGCAGTAGCGCCGCTAGAAAAAGCGCGTACGCCTCAACAACCCATTGGATGTCCGATATGGTCGCGCCGAGACTCGATTGCAAAGATGGCAGCGCGATGTTCACGACCGTTCCATCGATGAACGCCATACTCGAACCCAGGATGGTCGTCAAGATAATCCAACCGCCGGCCGGGGCGCGCTCCGCGCATGGACCCGAAAGAATCAAGGCCTCGTCGCAGGGAGGCTTGGCGAAATTGGGCATGATCCATTCTGAGCGTCAGCGCGCGCCTGGTTTGAATGATGCCTGACGGCGGTCAGTCTCGGCGCGTTTGAAACGATCAGACGGCGAATTCGCGGCGATCGCTTAGCGCGTAGCGCAGCGCCCAACGCACTCTTCGATACTTCACCAGCGGGACGAGCGCAACGAAGCGGCTTACAACGGCGGGATACTTGCCACGCCAATGCTCGCTCAAGGATTTGATAATACCTTCGTCGGTCAGATAGAACACGCGGTCGCTCCAGCGGACCCAGCCCATTCCGTGCCGGGGATCGTCTTCCAGGATATCGACCAGATTCTCGAGGATGCGCATCTTCAGCGGCTCTCGGTACTGCGGCAAGAACAGAACCTCGCTCTGTCCCTCGCGCACCTGGCTGGCGAATTCCGCAAAAGTGGCGGCTTTGGTCAGATTGATGCAGGCGTTCGGCTCGCGTCCGTGACGGTCGCCTCCGGAGACGACGGGCAGATCATACCGCTCGGCAAGTTTGATGGTGTTTCGATTCTCTCGCCAGGGGCGCAAACCATTGAGCTCGAGGCCATGGAGGAAGCGCCGACAGGCATGCAGAAACTCGAGCAAGCACTCGCGGTGCGCCGTTTCTCCGATGTGATTCTCATCCCACAGCGGGTGGTTCAGAACCGCGAGCGATCCGGGCGCTGCCCCCATCCACTCCAGCATGGGCACGATGCGCGACTCACAGGGCTCCTTCGTGAATGCGTTCATCTCTCGCGTCATTTCGACGGCCGTATCGAACGGCAGGTTGTGAATCCCGATATGGAAAAACGTCTGGCGGAAAGGCACGGTCCACTCGATTGACACGGGGCACTCGCGCGTCTCCGGCAGTACACGCAGGTGCAGCCCCGCGTCGATGTTGTCGTGATCGCTGATCGATACCATCGCTCGCATGCCCAAAGTCTCGATCTGTTGTTTTTCGAGCTCCCATGCCTGTCGCGGCGCGAGCGGTGGCGTCCACCAGGCGCGGGTCAGATCGAGTTCGCGGCCTTTGAGCGCGCGGTACTTTGCGCGTTGCTTGCGAATGGCCCCGGAAAGCCACGGCGTGTTCTCCGTCGCGCGTTCAATGAAGTCGAGCGACTCCCGCGAATGCAAAGTATGGCTGTGCAGCGATACTCCCGTTGCATAATCCGGAACGCTCTTGCGTTCCCAGGCGCAATGGACCTGCGATCTTTTCAAGCCGCCTCCTTGGTTCGCAATGCGAACATTATGGGTGGAGCTTCGGCGCGATCATCCGCGTCGAAGGACAATCGCAGGAAAGGCGTCGCCTGGTACTCGAACCGCAGAGGCGGCGCCTGCTCCTTACCCGCGCGATACCACATCCGGAAGGTGGTCCTCTCGTTGGCGCCCCACTCCGTCAATGCGGCATCCATGCGCACCATGCCTTCTTCAGCCTCCACTCGCTTCTGCGTATCGAGGCGGAAGCGCTTGTCATTGAACACGAGTGACGCAGAGGTGCGAGGGCTCTCGTCCAACATCGCGCGGCGCACGGAATAAAGAAACGTCGCTCCCCGCTCGGCGCGCACGGGGCGACGCTGCTCGCCGGCGCAGCGCGCCATCTCCGCTCGCGCACGGGTAACCAGCTCGGTCAGGTTCCGCCAGGTGTAACCTGTTTCAAACTGCAGCCGATTAATCCACGCTGACACCCAGCCCCCACGTCCGGACCCCTGCGAAACGGAATAAGGCGACAGGCCATTTCGCGCTTCCAGGGCCTTCTTCGCCTGGTCCAGGTTCTTCTCCTGCGAAGTGGTCATGAACGCCAGCCAGGCGAACTCCTCCGGACAGCCGGGTCTTTCATCGACGACGACCTCCTGGATAAAACCGAGGCGGTTCAGACCATGAGCGCGCTCGGGGTACGATCCGGCGGCGAACTGGATCGCCGTCATCCGTCCGCGCGTTTCCACCAACGCATATCCGCTGCCTACGGCCGCCCGCGAGAAGATCGGGATGGAGAGTAGTCTGACTGTGGCGCTTACGCTGTATTTCCGATATTGAAATCCGCAGTTGCTTCCGGGCTGCGACTCGATCAGCCGATCCACATCGAAAGGCTTCTGCGCGGCGCTCAGCGCTCCGGTTGCGAGACCGCCGATCAAAGACAGAATCCGCCTTCGCAGAATCCGCATAGTTCACGGTACTTAGGTAACGTTTACAGAACGATCTCTGCATTAAAACATTTTCGGGAAGATATGTTGCGCCAGTTCGCGGCCGAGCATATCGCCGGGAGTCGAGTAAGCCCGTGGGGTCATCACCTCATCCATGCGCTGGCCGAGCGTGAGCGCGTGGAGGTAACGATAAAGGCGCAGGTAATGCTCAGTGACTTTAGGCCAGCGATGCTCTTCCGCAGTTGAGCGGGCTGCGCGCGCGCGGCGGGCGCTCTCCTCGGGCCAGGCGCGAACGGCCCGAACAGTTTCCGCCAGCGCCCGCGCCAGATTTTCTCTCCGCGCATCGACAGGCCAGGAGTTTGCGGCTTCCGCGTAAGACGCCACACCGCCGGCCGCGGGCGCAACCAGGGGCAACCCTGACGCCATAGCCTCTAATGGAGCAATTCCGAAGGGCTCGCGGGCGTTGGGATGCAGGAAAACGTCAGTGTTTGCGTAGTGGTCGGCCAACTTCTCGCGGTCGGCGACGTGACCAAGAAACACGACATGCGCGAGGCCTCTGCGCTCGCATTCACGGCGCAGCGATTCGAGCAGCATGCCTCCGCCCGCGATCACAACCCGGAACAGGGCCGGATCGAGCAGCGAGGCTGCGTCGATCAGTAAACCCACGTCCTTCTCCGGCGCCAGCCTCCCGGCGTACAACACCAGGGTTGCATCCGGCGATGCTCCGGTCAGCGCCGCCAGCCTGGCGCGGACGCTTTCATTGCGCCGGCCGGGATGAAAGAGCTCACAGTCCACACCCATCGGGGCGAC
>Ga0126381_100004636_pt1 | contig 14997 bp, 14 predicted proteins | sample PanSoiMetPlot_28_FD_96465 | JGI IMG/M metagenome (GOLD analysis project Ga0126381, IMG submission 96465) | Tropical forest soil microbial communities from Panama - MetaG Plot_28 | ecosystem: Environmental > Terrestrial > Soil > Tropical forest > Bulk soil | place: Panama | collected 2016-02-17
TGCCATGCGGGTCCCAGGCTTGGCCCGAAAGTTCTGGATGATGATCTCCTGCAGGTGACCATACTGGTCGTGCAGGTCGCGCAATGCGAGCAGCGACTCGATACGCTCGCGCCGCGTCTCGCCGATCCCGATCAGGATGCCGGACGTGAATGGCACCGCCGCCTCGCCCGCCATACGGATGGTTTCGAGCCTCAGCTCGGGATCTTTGTCGGGCGACCCGAAATGCGGCCCCCCGCGGCGGCGCAGCCTCTCGGAAGCGCTCTCCAGCATGATCCCCTGCGAGACCGAAACCGCGCGCAGCCGATCGATGTCGTCGCGCGTCATGACACCCGGGTTGAGGTGTGGCAGCAGTCCGGTTTCGTGCAGCACCAGCGCCGCTATCTCGGCGAGGTAGGACAAGGTTGTGTCGTGGCCGAGTTGCGTCAGCGCATCGCGCACCGCGGCATAGCGGAGCTCGGGCTTGTCACCCAAGGTGAACAGCGCCTCGTGACAGCCGGCACGGGCGCCAGCGCGGGCAATCTCGAGCACCTGCTCTGGGCTCAGATAGACGGGTTCCCCAGGGCGGGGGGGATGGGCGAAGGTGCAGTAATGACAGACGTCACGGCACAGCTGGGTCAACGGAATGAACACTTTGCGCGAATAAGACACGAGCGGGCCATGCGCCGCGTCGCGCAGCACCGCCGCAACCTCCATCATTGGTCGCAGATCAGCGCAATCGGCGAGCGCCAGCGCTTCTGCTACAGGCAGACGGCGCTCCGCTTTGGCGTGCGCCAAAATTTCATGCATGGTCATCCCCAGCGGTTTCCTGTTGGTGCGGCTGCGGGTTCCAGCGGCTGCAATAGCTTGTTTGCCGCCAAAAAGGCGCGAGCTCGAGTAGGCGATCGGCGAACCGCAAAGGCGGCAAGGTCCTTGGGCGTATCGATGTCGAGCGCGATGCCCGGCAATCGCAGCACGGTCGGACGGATGCCGCGGCTCTCGGCGGCCTCAAGATGCGGAAAAAAGCTGTCTTCGCCAAAGCGCAGGGGCACGGCATCGGGTGGCGAGCAGAGCACCGCGTTCGACCCACGCTCGTCGTGCGATGGCGCAATCGTAAATGCCGGAGCCGGACGGTGCGCTGCGAGGAGCTGCGCAATCTCGTCGGCAGTTACCAGAGGGACATCGCCGGGGACAGTCAGCATGCCGTGCGCCCCCTCTGCGGCCAGGATCTGCGCCGCCGCGGCGACCGCGCCGGTATGCCCGTCGCGAGCGCCGATTTCGATGACCCGGGCGCCATATTTTGCCGCCAGCCTGCGCGCCTCGGGTTCGACGGTGACAATTGCAAGCCCAGTGAGAGCCTGTGTCGCGATGAGCGCGGACAGCACATCCTCGAGCATCGCGACCATTAAGGTTCGCCGCAGTGCAGGCGGCAGCAACGGTGCGAGCCTTTCCTTGGCCCTGTCGAGCTCCTTCACCGGCACGACCGCCCAGATGTTCATGTCACCCGATGTTCACGTTAGGGGCCTCGGCCGCCGTCAGCACTGCTGTCGCAAGCGCCTCACGGTCCGCTAGGGTCAACATCAGTGTGTTTGTCACCCTCACCGGGATATCGAGCCCGGAGAGGTCGTTCGCGTCCGCCTCGTCGGCAATATATAGGTCGAGAATGTCGCCGTAATACCGAGCAACGGCGGCGGCACTCGTCGGAAAGCCGAGTTCGGCCATTATCTTGGCGGTTGGGCCTTTGACGGCCCGCCCGCCGATGATCGGCGACACCGCGATGACCGGCGCATGGCAATTGCGCAGCGCATCCCGAACACCGGGCAAGCTCAGGATCGGATCGACGCTGAGAAACGGGTTCGATGGGCAGATTACGACCGCTTCGAGATTATCGTCGCCGAGCGCAGCGAGAAATTCCGAGTTGGCCCTCGCGTCAGCAGCACCGGTATAGACGATCTCGTGAACGACCGGCTCGGCGCGCAGGCGTACAAAGTAATCCTGGAAGTCGAGCCAGCCCCGATCCGTGCGCAGACGCGTGCGGACCCGGCCGTCGGTCATCGGCAAGAGCCGGGCCGATATGCCCAGCCGGCGGCGGAAGTCCTCGGTGATTTGCGACAGGCTCTCCCCGGCAGCGAGGCGCCGCGTGCGCTCGACATGCGTAGCGAGGTCGCCGTCGCCGAGATTGAACCAGGTCTCGCCGCCGAGCACTTCGAGGGCGGCCATGAAGGTCCAGGTTTCGTCTCTTCGGCCCCAGCCGGTCTCCTGGTTGTCGATGCCGGCAAGCGTGTAGAGGAGCGTGTCGATATCGGGAGAGATCGACAGGTCGAGATGCTCGAAATCGTCGCCCGTATTGGCGACAACGGTCAACTCGCCGGGCGGGAGGATGCGGTGAAGGCCAAGAGCCAATTTGGCACCGCCGATCCCACCGGACAGCGCGAGTACGCTCATCGGAAAAGATCGTGTTCGGCGGGGCGTATCAGTGCGGCAGCGGGCACCTCCGGCGCGGACCAGTTGAGGCCACGCAGCAGGACCATCGGGATGGCTTCGTCCGCCTGGCCCATCAGCAGCCCGGCAGCTGCGGCGATCTCGTCGGCAAAGCCGGTTTCGGTGACCAGCAATTCGCGGCCGAAGAGGTCTGGATGGCCGCGCATATCAATAAACGCCGGCAATCCCGCAGCCCCAAGCGCGACGCCAACGGTGCCCTTTCGCCACGGTCGGCCGAAACTGTCGCTAATAATGACGCCGATTTTCGTCCCAAACGTCTCCGCCAGACGCTCGCGCAGCGAGCGCGCCGAGCCATCGGGATCTTCCGGCAACAGCAGGACTCGCTCGACGCCGTCCTTGGTCGGCACATTCGAGTGATCAATGCCGGCGTTGGCCATCACCAAACCGAGTTTGTGCTCGACGATCAGCAACCCCGGGCGGTGACGCACCACCCGTTTCGCTTCCGATAGCACGACTTCGACAAAGCGTGGGTCTTTGTCGACTTCGCGAGCGAGTTCGACTGCTCTCGCCGAGGGGTCGACGGCCGCGACATTGACATACCGCCCCTCGGCCTTGGAGACGACCTTTTGGGCTACGACCAAGACATCGCCCATTTCCGGGACCAACCCATTAGCGGTGAACGCCCCGACGATGATCGCGCCGAGATCGTCCCCCGGCTCGACCATCTTGATGCCGGCGAGCGGGATGAGGGTTAGTTTGGCGGCAGACATTCCTGACCGTTCCCCGCCGTAGATCTCCCGACCATTCTTGTTTCGGCATCCCCGCGGAAGCGGGGATCCAGAGCCCCCAATGGCTGCGCCCGCGACCCCTGGGCCTCCGCTTTCGCGGGGGCGACGATCGGGGCGGGCTTTGCAAGCACACTCACCCGAGCTTTGCCCGCAATAGCGGCAATACCTGCTCGGCGTAGAGCTTCAAGAAGCGGGCCTGGTCGGGGCCGGGGGCGTGAAAGACGAGGTGGGTAAAGCCGAGCTCGACATAGGGACGGATCTTGGCGAGCTGCTCTTCCGGGTCGGCCGAGACGATCCAGCGGCTCGCCGCGCGGTCGATCGGCAGAGCATCGGAGAGCCGCTCCATTTCGATCGGGTCCTCGACACTGACCTTTTCCTCGGGTGTCAGCGCCAGCGCCGCCCAATGCCGGGTCAATTCCTTCGCCTGCTGTGCATCGGTGTCGAACGACACTTTGACCTCGATCATCCTTTCGAGATCGGCGTTGCCGCGCCCGGCCCTCGCCAAACCCTCGTCGACCTTGCCCGACAAATCGGTATAGAGCTGCGGGTTCTTGCCGCTGGTGCAGATGAACCCCTCGGCGATCTGGCCGGCCATCTGGGCCGCGAGGGGACCCGATGCGGCGATCCAGATCGGCACCTTCACTTTCGGCTTGTCGTAGATCGTCGCCTTTTCGGCCCGGTAGAACTGGCCCTCGAAGGTGACCCGGTCTTCGGTCCATAATTTATTGATCAGCCGCACGGCCTCGCGCAGCCGGTCGCGCCGCTCTTTCGCGCCCGGCCACGCCATGCCGGTCGCCGGCACCTCGTTCAGCGACTCGCCTGTACCGACGCCGAGCACGACGCGGCCCGGAAACATCGCGCCGAGCGTACCAAACGCCTGTGCGACGATCGAGGGGTGATAGCGGAAGGTCGGCGTCGCAACGCTCGTGCCGATCTGGACGCGCCGGGTCCGCGCGCCGAGCGCGCCGAGCCAGGCGAGCGAATTCGGGGCATGCCCGTCAGTATGCTTCCATGGCTGGAAGTGGTCGCTGACAAAGACAGAGTCGAACCCTACCTCCTCGGCAAGGCACGAGAAGTCCAGCAACTCGCGTGGTCCGAATTGTTCGGCCGACGCCTTGTATCCAAGCTTCAGCAACGGCAGCTCCTCCGTTCCGTCTCCCCCGGGCTCGTCCCGGGGGTCACGTGGGGGCCCGAGACGAGCCCGGGCACGACGATATCTCCTCTGCGCTTCTGCGCTGCAAAAGCAGCCTATACTTTCGCCAATACATCCTCGCGGAAGCGCCGCATATTGGCGAGCATCGCTTCGGCAGTGGCGCCTTCGAAATTGAAGTCGACATAGCCAACGCCGAAGTCCCGAAATGCGCGCAAATCGGCGACGACATCGGCCATCTCACCGGAGAACAGTCGACGTTCGCCGTCATCTGCGCGGGCCGGCAAAGACTTGCCCCAGCTCGTGATGCGGTAGGCGAGACCCATTTTCGCAGGATCCCGCCCGGCCTCTCGGGTCAATCGCCGCAGGCGCTCGACCCCGGTTTGGAACCGCTTCATCGAGTCGAGCCGATGCTGCGGGTTCGTGCCGATCGGGTACCAGGCGTCACCGATCCGGGCAGTGCGGCGCAGCGCCGGACCGCTCTCACCGCCGACCCAAATCGGCGGGTGCGGTTTCTGCACCGGCTTTGGTTCGAACCATACATTCGCGAATTTGACATGCCGGCCTTCAAAGCGCGGGTCGTCCTTCGTCCATAGCTCTACGAAGGCATTGAGATATTCATCGGTGACGGCGCCGCGCTCGGGAAAGGGTGGCACGCCCAGCGCCGCAAACTCTTCCTGCATCCAGCCGGCGCCAATCCCAAAGGTCAGGCGGCCGTTCGACAGTACGTCGATCGTTGCCAGCATTTTCGCCTGTAGCACCGCCGGGCGATGCGGGACGACGGTGACGGAGGTGACGAGGCGCAGCCGCGACGTCTTGCCGGCGACAAAGGCGACCGCCGTCAATTGCTCGTGCCGGTCACCGCGCGACCGGCTCGGGAATTCGCCAGTGTCGCTGTAGGGGTATTTTGCTTCGATGTCTCGCGGGATCACGACATGGTCACTGATCGTCGCGTAGTCGTATCCCATCGCCTCGCCCTCGACGGCGATGCGCGCGAGATTGTCCGGTGTCGAGAGCGGCCCGCTGACCGGCGCGCCAAAGCCAAACTGCATCTCTCTTCTCCCAGCAAGGCCTAATTCCAGCGCCACGGTAGCAGCCTCGAACCGGCGTGGCCACAGCGGGTTAACGATCGGCTTCTTGTCGGAGCCAATTACGAAAAGCCCGCACTTTAGGACGTTCAAGCGCTCCCGGCGCGGTTACGATGTAATAGGCGAACTGGTCCGGGAGCGCTAATGAGAACAGCCGGACAAGGCGACCGGCGGCGATGTCGGCAGCGGCGATGTTGCTGTAGGCCAGCACAATGCCTTGCCCGGCGACCGCCGCGTCGAGCGCCAAAGACATGCTGTTGAACGTGAGGCCAGCCGTGGTCGGGGTGGTCTTCACACCGGCTGCCTTCAGCCACATGAGCCAGGTGGGCACTAGCGGGTCCCGCTCGACCGCCTGATCGTGAATGAGCGTGTGATGGGCCAGATCGTCGGGAACATGCAGCGGCGGCCCGGCTGTTAGTAGTTGCGGACTGCAAGCCGGAAACACCTCGTTCGTGAACAACAGCTCGACCTTGAGCCCAGGGTAGCTCCCGCTCCCATAGCGGATCGCGATATCGAAATCTCCCCGTGTCAAATCGACGACCTCATCGGTGGCCGAGATCCGCACATCGACCTCGGGATGCCGCTCCTGAAACCGGTGCAGGCGCAGCACGAGCCATTTCGCCGCGAGCGACGGTGATGCGGTAACCGTCAAAGTCCCGGTGTCGTTATGCGCCCGCAACCGGCGCACCGAGGATTCGATGCCGGCAAAGGCTTCCGACAGGCCCGGCAACAGTATGCGCGCAGAAGCGGTCAGCTCGATCGAGCGGTTCATGCGGTGAAACAGCCTGACCCCGAGATCCTCCTCCAGGGCGTGGATCTGGTGGCTCACAGCCGCCGGCGTGACATGTAGCTCGTCGGCCGCCTTGCTGAAGCTCATGTGACGCGCTGCCGCCTCGAAGGCCCGCAGCGCGCTCAACGGCGGAAGATGGCTATTCATATCAGATGAGGGAATCTAACTCGTCGCGAAGAAACTCTCGTTTGTTTAGCGATGCCACAGCCGCCATGTACCCGCAAGAGGGTTTCGCGTGAGCGTTCTTACAGCGCTCACCGAGATTAGGAGAACTAACATGGCAGCCATGCAGTGGCAGCAAACTCATGTTCGGGGCCGACGGCATGATGCGGTCGGCGCGTTGAGCGACGCCGGGCATCACATCATTGCGACCTTGCGTGAATGGCGCCGCCGGGCGCGCGAACGCACTGAACTCGGCGCGCTCGATGACCGGACGCTCAAGGACATCGGGCTCACCCGGGCCGATGCGGAATTCCTCGCCAACAAACCGTTCTGGAGGGAGTAATGATCTTGTTAAGTTTAGCCGGCAGCACTATTGGCCAATGGCTGCGCCGCGTTATGCTGTCTCTTGTGCCACCGCCCCCGCGTTCTGATCGTGACATCCCACAGGAGATTTACAGGTTCCCGCCGTTTTAAGCCCAGTCGACCTACCGCGACAACTAAGGAGGACCGAACGTGAGCTATACCGACAGCCTGCCCTATGTCGAGGCGCAGCTGAATTATCTCGGTCCGATGACCGAGCGGCCGCGTTATTACGCCTATGAGACACCTCAGGGCGAGCAGCGCTCAAACATGACCTACGATCCGCACACGATGCGGATCCACGACATGCGGCCGATTTCATCCGACATGTCGCTCGACACGCAGGGGTTCGCGCTCGTCGAGCAGCGCAGCGCGGTACAGGATTTCTGGGACGATGACGAGGTTCGTCGGGTCTACTACCCGGAGGCGGAGCAGATCATCAAGCAGGTGACCGGCGCCAGCCGCGTCTTCATCTTCGACCATCTGCAGCGCCGTCGCGTGACAGGGTTGAAGGATCGGACGTCAGGTGGGCCCCGCCAGCCGGCGACCCGCGTGCATGTCGATCACACCGCGAACTCCGGCCCGCAGCGCGTTCGCGATCTGCTGCCCGACGAGGCGGAGGAATTGCTGAAAGGTCGCGTACAGGTCATCAATCTGTGGCGCCCGCTCTTCAGCCCGCTACAGGATGCTCCGCTCGCCGTGTGCGACTCCCGTACTCTCGCCTCCGGCGATCTCGTGCCGTCGGATCTGGTCTACAACCACCGTGTCGGCGAGACCTATTCGGTGAAGTACAACCCGGCGCACCAATGGTACTACGTGCCGGAAATGCGGCGGGACGAGGCGCTCCTTCTAAAGATCGCCGACACTCGCACCGACATCCCGGCGCGCTTTATGCCGCATACGTCGTTCACCGACCCTACGACGCCCGCGGATGCCCGTCCCCGCGAGAGCATCGAGGTCAGGACGCTCGTCTTCCACCCCGCCTGACCCGTGGTTTTGCAGTGCCTCCAGCTCTGGTGAGCTGAGGTAATCGAGGCCGGCCCAACCTACTATCGGTTGGGCCGGCTGCCGTTCAGCAGGCATCTGAAAATCGGCATCTAATCCCTGCCTGCTTTGGAAAAAAAGCCGAGAGTTCTGGGTCGCCCTCGTTCGCATGGCGGGCTGGTCAGGACATGTCTGTTACGGCCACCCTCCCTTATGGATTCCGCGATAAGGTCCGGCTAAAACTGAAAAGCCGTATGCTGTCGACAGCATCGGAAAAAGAATGATTGACCTCAATTCGCTGGCGATATTTGCCAAGGTCGTCGAGACGCGGAGTTTTTCCGAAGCCGCAAAGCGGCTCAACATGCCGATCTCTACCGTCAGCCGGCGCGTGGCCGAGCTTGAGGATCAGCTCGGCGTCGGGCTGCTCGAACGGTCGACACGGAATTTGCGGCTTACCGATGTCGGTGCGGAAGTCTTCGAGCTTGCCCAACGCAGCGCCGAGATCAGCGAGGTTGTCGGCAACATCGTCTCGAACCAATCCTCAACGGTCTCGGGCGTCTTGCGGCTGTCAGCGCCACCCAGCATTTCCGATACGCTGCTGGTACCACTGGTCACCGCCTTCCAGGCCTCCTATCCCGATGTGCGAGTGCAAATCCTCGTAACAGACCGTTTCGTCGACCACATCGCCGAGGGAGTGGATCTGGTGTTCCGGTTGGGGCCGCTCAAAGACTCATCGCTTGTTGCCAGAAGACTACTGACTTACCGCCACCAGTTGCTCGCCAGTCCCGCCTATGTCGAACGGGTTGAGTTGCCAGAGAAGCCGCAGGACCTCCTTCAGCATCGGCTGCTGAGCTTCTCGTTCTGGAGGCCGGAAAACAGCTGGACCTTCGTCGACAAGAACGGTGTTACCGAAAGGGTCTCGTTTCTGCCGTTCCTGTCGATGAATGACTATGGCGGTCTCGCTTCCGCGCTGCTCGCGGGCGTGGGCATTGGCGACTTGCCGCCGGTCGTGCAGCCGGATTTGGTACGCGACGGTCGGCTGATCGAGATTATGCCCGAATGGCACTTCCGCACCTTTGATCTGTCAATGGTCCACCCGGGCAATCGACACATCTCGCGCCCGGTACGCATGTTCAAGGAATTCTCGGCCCCGATGGCGCGGACACTGTTTCCGTCGCTCCCGACATGAACCTCGACCTCGGTCGAGGCCGTTGAGTGGGACGACATTTCCAAAATCGGGAAAGGTTTTCCCGCTTTCACCCGCTAGTCGCACCCGCGGGATGCAGTCAGTCTTGCCCCGATGGAATTCTTACTGCGAGGGCAGGCTGATGAATGCAGACGAAAACGCTGTCGCATCGATTTTGAAAGACTACGAAACCGCGTTGAACAGCTCCAATACAGAGGCCGCTCTCAAGCTCTATGCACCCGATGGCGTGTTTATGCCGCAGCACAGCGCCGCCAGCGTCGGCACAGAATCCGTACGCAAAGCGTATAAAGCCGTATTCGCGGCCATCACACTTACCGTGGAATTCCGGATCGCCGAGATCCGGCAGATCGCCGCCGACTGGGTGTTGGCACGAACAAACTCCACCGGCACCACGAAGAACAACGCGACGGGTGTAGTGGGTCCGGAGGCGAACCAAGAGCTCTTTCTCTTTCAGAAAGTCGACGGCGACTGGAAGATCGCACGCTACTGCTTTTGCACAACAAAGCCACCAGCCGCCTGATGTGTAGACGAAGGCCAATGAATAATGGAGTTCCCCAAGCCTAGGCTATGCGGAGGGCTTGACTAATGACTGAGAAGGACGCAGCGATGAGAAATTTCCACACTGAAATCTGCGTCGCATCGTTGCTGGCGGCAACCGGCTCCGTCGCGCTCGCGCAGACGCCGTCAGACACTGCCGTCCCAGTTGCCATCGACAACTATAACCGCGCCCAGACAGACGTCTATTTTGGCCAAACCGTCAAAGCGGGCGCCTTCGGCAAGTTCCGGCATGGCCGCGAGCTCGCGCCGATCGACAGGCGTGGCATCATTCGGCCCAACCGAGACACATTGTATTCGCTTGCGGTTTTTGATTTCGACGCGGGTCCAGTAACGGTTACGCTGCCGGATCCCGGCAAGCGTTACATGGTGATGCAGGTCGTCAATGAGGACCAGTACACCCCAGCGGTCTTTTATGGCGCCGGCAGGCACACACTGACAAAGGAGGAGATCGGTACGCGGTATGGCATCGTCGTGGTACGCATGCTGGTCGACCCGGCAAACCCGCAAGATTTCCAGCAGATCCACACCTTGCAGGATGCGCTTACCGTGAGCCAGCAAAGTCCCGGCACATTCGGGATCCCCAACTGGGACGAGGCAAGCCTAAAGAGGGTGCATGCCGCGCTGTTGCAGCTTGGGGAGACGATCTCCGACACCAGGCACATGTTCGGTGCCGCCGCGAATGAGGTTGATCCGGTGCGTCATCTGGTTGGAACCGCATTGGTTTGGGGCGGACTTCCTGAGAAGGATGCTCTCTATCTCCCGATTACGCCGGCCCGGAATGACGGCATCACCATCCACAAGCTCACCGTTAAGGATGTCCCCGTCGACGGTTTCTGGTCTGTTACTGTCTATAACGCCGAGGGCTATTTAGAACCGAACCAATACAACGCCTATGCCGTGAACAACATTACCGCGAACAGGAGCACGGACGGCTCGGTCGCGATCCAGTTCGGCGGCTGCGACGGTCAAATTCCCAATTGCCTGTCGACCATGAAGGGCTGGAACTACACGGTGCGCCTCTTTCGCCCGCGACCTGAAATCCTCGATGGGACATGGCAATTCCCGGTGGCGCAGCCCGTAAGTTGAGCCGGGACAGTTCAATGGGAGCTTCGCTATGGATATTATGAAAGCGGCAGTCATCCACGAACCAGGTGGGCCGGAAGTCCTCAAGATCGAGAGCCGCCCGGTCCCCACGCCACAGCCGGGGGAGGTGCTGATCCGGATCAAGGCATTCGGGTTAAATCGATCGGAGCTGTTCACCCGGCAAGGTCTTTCTCCGGGCGTCGGCTTTCCTCGGATCCTTGGCATCGAGGCCGTCGGTCTGGTCGAGGAGGCTCCGGGAGCGGAGTTCGGGAAAGGAGACATCGTCGCTACCGCCATGGGCGGCATGGGGCGCAATTTCGACGGTAGCTATGCGGAATATACCTGCGTACCGGCGAGTCAGGTACAGGTAATCAAAACCAGCCTTTCTTGGAAGATCTTGGGTGCTCTCCCGGAGATGCTGCAGACCGCCTGGGGCTCGCTGTTCAAGTCGCTCCGTCTCGGCAAAGGAGAGCGCCTGTTGCTTCGTGGCGGGACGACATCGGTCGGGTTGGCCGCGGCGGCAATTGCCAAAAAACATGGGGCTATCGTTGCATCGACGACCCGTAGACCTGACCGGGAACGGCTTCTGCGTTCCAGCGGTGCGGATCAGGTGTTCATCGATGCCGGCACTATTGCGGAGCAGGTGAAGGAGGTCTTTCCGAGCGGAGTCGACAAGGTGCTCGAACTCATCGGCACGACGACGCTCGACGACTCGCTCCGCTGCGCCAAGCAGCGCGGGATCGTGTGCATGACGGGTATGGTGGGCAACAAATGGTCGATCGACGATTTCAGCCCGATGGACGTGATCCCGACTTCCGTATGCTTGACTACCTACGACGGGGGGCCCGAGGATTTCATGACAACACCGCTCGATGAACTGGTCGAGCAGGTCGCCGCGGGGACGTTGCGGATCCAGGTCGGCAAAGTCTTCAAGCTCGACGACATCGTCGAGGCGCACCGCTGCATGGAGGAGAACAAAGCCGGTGGCAAGATCGTCGTCTTGACATGATTTGAGGGCGGACCCCGGCATCCCGGCTGCTAGAGGAAAACCACTGGCGGCCGGTTTGGGGAGAGGTTTCAATCCACCGGTGGACGCGTCTGTGCAGAGGTCGCTGACGGACATGCTGTTTTCTCGGTTGATCATACGGCGCATTCGCCTCGGAAGCGGTCTCCTCCTGCTCCTCTTCGTTGCCGGGCATCTCAGTAACCTCGCTCTCGGCTTGGTGTCGGTGGACGCGATGGAACAGTGGCGGGATGTGCTGCTGATACCGTGGCAGACCGGCGTCGGCCAGGCGCTGCTGCTGACGGCGGCGATTGTCCACGCCGGGCTTGGACTGGTCTCCCTGGCGTCGCGCCATTCGCTGGCGATGAGCAGGACGGATTGGGTCCAGCTGCTGCTGGGTCTCGCGACACCGCCTCTGCTCGTCAATGATGTCGTTGGGCTTCAGGTGACGAGCGATCTTGAGGCTCGGTTCAGCGCCGACTACGGGTACGTCCTCGCTGTTTATTGGCACTACGCACCGCTCTTCGCGCTCCAGCAGCTTTTGGTGGTCGTGATTGTCTGGGCTCACGGCGCTATCGGTCTCTATTCGACCTTGGTGTTGAAGCGCGTCTGGCCATGGCTGGCGCCAATCGTCATTCCAATACTGTTCACCCTCCCGATCCTTGCCCTTTTTGGGTTTGCTCACGCCGGAGAGGCGGTATTAGCGCGCCTGGCGAGTGACGCGGGTTGGCGGGCGCTCATCGAGCAGAACCTACTGATCCGGCAGGAGATGGTTGATCGCCTCGGCGTCATTCAGGCCGGCGTCTTTCTGGTGTATGGCGTCGCGGTCGCGGCGGCTGCAGGCGTCCTTGCTGCTAAAATTCTGAGACGGCGGCACCTGCGCGTGATGGTGTCCTACGATGGCGGCCTGACCGCGCTTGGACGTGTCGGGTGTCGGTGCTCGAGGTCAGCCGAGCGAACGACATTCCTCATGCAAGTGTCTGCGGGGGACGCGCTCGTTGCGGGACATGCAGAATCACCGTGCCTGCCGACGCCGATCTCGACCCTCCGGCTGAAGCGGAGCTGGTCACCCTCCAGCGGGTAAACGCGCCGGCCGACGAAGACTCGCCTGCCAGGCCCATCTGCTGGGAAGGCCGGTGAGTGTGCGACGGGTTTATCCCGCCTTTGTCGATGCCGAGGCGGCAAGGGAGCCCGGCAGCTGGTTGGAAGAGGTCGGATCAGATCTGGAAACGGTGCCGTGAGGCCGTGGCACTTTTCTCTGGCGGCGGCGATCGCCGGCACCGCCTCGTTGCCGGCGAGGGCGGACGAACTCGCCCTTCAAAGATTCGCCGGTCTGGCGTCGGCCGATGTGAGCACCAGTCTGGAGGCTCTCCGAATCGATTTTGCACTGGCGCCTCCGAAGCCAAACAGCTTGGTGCAGCCATCGCCGCGGCACTGAGTGACGGAACCGCGGTCCGGGCAGTCACTTTCGCGTTGATCCTCGCGGTCGTCGGCGCTGGCCTCGAATGGCTTTACTGGACATTCGCCGCCGCAGCGCTGCGCGCGGTTGTCAGCACAGCGGCGACAACGCCGCGACAGGCGGTGGGCCTGGCGCTACGGCGGCTGGCTTATCTCGGCGTCGGGGTCGTGTTGTTCACCGCATCCACAGTGGGCGCTGCGCTGATCCTTCCGTGGCCTCCAAACGTCGATACGATCGTGATCGCGGCGACAGCGCTGGTGGTCGCGGTACGGAGCGCCTGGATTATCGCCGACGTTGTCGTTTCACCGCATCACCCGTCGCTGCGGCTTGCCGCCATTCAACAGTACAAATCGAAATTTGCCGTTGGTGGCGTCGTATGGCTAACGATATTGGCTGCGACGGGGGTCCTAATCCCGCAACTGCTGACTACCGTCGGGACGACTCTGCATCTGGCGAGAGCGATGCGTGTCTGCATTGGCGGCCTTATCACCGTCAGTCTCCTCGCCGCCGTTTTCATAGCGTCTCGGCGGGAGGATTGGAGTGGCAAGGGGCGCCGGAAGCGCCCTCGTTTCCCGAAAGCCCTAATCGCGTCTTTTGTCATCGTGGCGACGGCCATTCTGGCGCTCTTGGGCGGCGGACGCACCGCCGCTCTCTTCGTCGACATCGCGATTGTCGCCGCTTTGCTCGGCGCGTCGAGACGTATCGTCTTCTTCTTCTGGCGCAATGACACAGGAAAAGACGAGGAGCCGGCCGTTGAGACGCTCCCCGACATGTTGCCGCTCGTCGTGCTGGCGGTGGTTCGGTTCGCGACGCTGCTCATGGGGATCGCGGCTCTGATCCTGATCATGCGAGTGCCTCTCGCGGAACTAACAGAGGGGTCCAACCCGCTGGCCCAATTTGCGCTGCATGTCGCCGATACTGTCGCACTCGCCTTAGTCGTCTATCTCGGCTGGATCGTCATTCGCTTCGCCATTGATCGCCGGTTGCGCCAGTTGGCGCCGCTCGATCCCCATAGCCCGCCAACCGAAAATACGCGTCTTCTGACGTTGCTGCCGCTGCTGCGCACGACACTGGCGATCGTCTTTGTCACGCTCTTCACTCTCTCGGCGCTCTGGACGTTGGGTATTCAGATCGCGCCGTTGCTGGCGGGGGCGGGCATATTTGGTCTGGCGATCGGATTTGGCGCACAGACTCTGGTGCGAGATGTGATCTCGGGCGTGTTTTTCCTGATCGAGGACGTGTTTCGAATTGGCGAATACATCGAAAGCGGGACGAGCACGAAAGGCACCGTGGAACATATTTCGTTCAGAACCGTCGCATTGCGCCACCACAACGGGCCGTTGACCTTCGTGCCCTATGGTTTGCTTGGCACAGTGCGCAATGATTCTCGCGACTGGGTCATCGACAAGTTCAACATTCCGCTTCCGCTATCCGTCGATGGTGAAAAAATCCGCAAGATGATCAAGGGTATCGGAGAGGATTTGAAACTCGACCCTAAGCTCGGCCCATTGATCCGCGAGCCGCTGAAAGGAAAGCTCTACAGGGTCGACCCGGGCGTCAAAATATTCCGCTGCAAGTTCATGACGGCCCCCGGCTGCCAGTTCGACCTGCGGACGGCGGCACTGAGAAAGATCGAAGCCGCCCTCGTGGAAGCGGGGATCTCTTTTGCCGGCGCGGGCCCGCAGACCATCTTGATCAGAAGGGCCCCGGATCCGTAGACGTCGTTTGAGCCCCGGAAGCCCGAAATAGCAGGCTTGCCGGGGTAATCCGATTGCAGAGGCTGGAGGTCCGCGGGTTTACTCTGCGGCTTGCGCCAGCGGGCGCACTGCGGCCCGCATCTGCATGTCGTAGGCGTCGCGCCAGGCGATTTTCGCGTCGGTGAGAAAATCGCCGCTGCGGACTTGCGTGTAGATGTCCGGATCGTCGATGCCGGGGGGAACCGTCCCA
>Ga0126381_100004637_pt1 | contig 14997 bp, 11 predicted proteins | sample PanSoiMetPlot_28_FD_96465 | JGI IMG/M metagenome (GOLD analysis project Ga0126381, IMG submission 96465) | Tropical forest soil microbial communities from Panama - MetaG Plot_28 | ecosystem: Environmental > Terrestrial > Soil > Tropical forest > Bulk soil | place: Panama | collected 2016-02-17
CGGCAAGCGCGCGATCAGGGCGCCCAGAGAACATCCTGACCGCCGCCTCGCCGTCCGCAAGCCCCTCGACGAGCGGCTCGGAGGTCACCGCGGCTCTGGCGGCGGCGTTGATGGCAAGAGCGGCTTCCGGCTGGCACAAGCCCCAGTTGGCATTCTTGACCCTGGTCACGGCGAGGCGGAGCGCCACGTGCTCGCTGGCTGGCAGCTCTTGACCGCTCGCGAGCACCCGCTCGGCGGCATCGAACATCCCGAGCTCGTAGAGCGCCTCGCCGAGCAGCAATGACCCGAGCGCGTCAAGCAGGTCGCCTGGCACCGCTTCGAGCAGCCGCCGCACCACTCGGAAGTCATGCGCGTCGCGCGCCAGGTGAGCGCCGCGAATCAGCACGCCGGGATCTGGCCGCTCCCCGCCGTCAAGTTGCCACACCGCGATGCGCAGCGCGGCCGGGCCTGGAACCGGGTACATAGCCTCAAGCCGCCGCGCCTGGGCCAGCAGTATCCCCCGCACGCGCAGCCTTGGCATCGAGTCGCGTACGACCTTCGCGTGCAGCGGGTGGGCCAGGCTTACCTGCCCGTCGGCTACGGCGATCGTCACCAGGCCCACGCGTTCGAGCTGCTCGAGTACGTCAGGCTCGGCGACCGTCTCCAGATAGCCGATTTCCAGTGGCTGGCACAGGGCGAGCAGTTCGACGACGTCACGAGCTTGCTCGGACAGGCCGCTGATCCGCTGCTCGACCAGATCCTGCAGCCTGCCGGTAGGCGGCAGCCCGTCCTCCAGGTGCCACACCCCAGACCGCTCGACCAGCGCCCCTGACTCGATGGCGCCAAGGATCAGTTCCCTTACGTACAACGGATTGCCCTGAGTTACCTCCCAGAACCGGAGGCTGGCGCCGGCCTCGATCGGCCCCTCAAGCGTCAGGTGCAACAGCGTGTCGAGGTTGGTTCTGCTGAGGTCGCGCAGGTCGATCCGGTCGAGACTGCCGCCGCGCCACATGTCGGTGAGCAGATCGGGCACCGGCTCGCCGGTCCGTACCGTCGCGACAAGGAAGATCGTCTTCTGCCTGGCCAGATAGCCGAGCAGCGCGAGCGAGACATCGTCGAGCAGTGACACGTCGTCGGCGACGGTGACGAGGCGGCGTCCTTCGTGCCGCTCGAGCAAGCCGCGCCTCGTCCGCTCGAACAGCACGGCGGTGTGGAGTTGCCCGTCGACGTCGGGCTGGCCCAGACCGTCGACCAAAAGGCCGACTACCGCGCCGAGCGGCATCAGGGCTGTCGTGCGGCTGCCGACGACGCGTTCGGTCGGATAACCTCCTGCCGCCGCTTGGGCCGCGCACTCGTCGGCTAGCCGGGTCTTACCGACTCCGGCCCGGCCGTGTATCACCAGGCCTGCTCGCTCGCCCGAACCCAGGGCTTGCTCGAATATCTCGAGCTCCGATCGTCGGCCAACGATCGGCCACCGTTGCAGCGTCGTCGCCACGCTGTCAGGATGGCAGCCCCGGGCTCGGCCAGCAAACGCGGTGGCGAGCCTGGTGTCGGCGGGCTCAGGTAAGGCGCGCCCGTAGCTGCGGGCCAGAACACGGCCGGCTCACTTAAGCGGTCACGAGGGTCGGCCGAAGTCCGGCCACGATGCCGATGATGCGGTCGACGAGCCCACGCGGCACGCCAAGCTCTTCCAGCGTGGCGTCAAGGTGACCAGCGGTCCGGTCGAAGAGGGCATCGGTGATGCCCAGGTGCCCGTGCGCATCGCCGAGATCAGGCCCGTGGTAGCGCTCAGGTCCGCCAAGCGCCTGGCCAAGGAAAGTCACGACGAAGCGGCGGTGCTTGAGGTCAACTCCGTCGGGGAAGTACGGCCCGAGGACCGGGTCATCAAGCAGCCGGGCGAAGAAGTTGTCGACGGCCGCGACAAGAGCAGGCCGTCCCCCGATCGCGTAGTAGAGGCTGATCTCAACGGTCGGGGCTTGGCAGATCGTCATGGTAGGTCTCCTTGTAGAGGTTGGCTACCGTGACGATCGCTCATGCACGACGGTCAGCGCTTGAGCAATCAGTACTCATTTCGCGCCGCCGCGTTGCTCACTGCCAGGACGCGACGGCCGATCGGCAGGTACCGTTCGGCCACCGCGTCGCCTGCGGCTCGGACTGTGGGGGTTGGGCGACTACGCCCGCTTGTCAGGCGGGAGAGCCGTCAGCCAGGCAGCTGGCTTTCGCGCCTGACGAGTCCGGTGGTGTGTACATCCAGGGCCTGCGGATGGTGGCCCGGTACATCCACGGCTTCTTGATGGTGACCGTGTACATCCACGGCCTGCCAACGATGGTCGCCGTGTACATCCACGGCCTCTTGATGATGACCGTGTACATCCAGGGCCTGCTGACTATTGCAGGACTGCCGTACATCCACGGTCTGGACTGGGCGGGGGTCGTGTACATCCACGGCCGGCTGCCGGCTGTGCAGGATGTTGTCGAGACGACGCCCGAATGAATATGGCCACTGCTGGCCTGACCCGGCGATGCCGCCGCCACAGTGCCGAGAGCGGCTAACACAAGGGAAGGTAGGACAATCCCGCGCGTTGCCTGGGTGCGGACCGTTCCTTCGGGAACCTCACGGCGAGCGCCGCTCGCCGGTCCCACGGTCCGCGTGATCACATACCTTAACGATCTGGCAGTCTCCATCGAGAAGGTCTCCTCATGGGTGACTTGTCATCAAATCCTCCAGGACCGACAAACTACACCAGTATCGATCGCCGCACGCGACATTCGCATCGATTCATGCAATGAAATTTGCAGTCGGCCGCGTGCCGTTCTAGCCAGGCCGCCGAGGCCGTTCAGGTCGTCGATAACGCGAGTCACACGCACCGCACCGGCCACTGCCGTTCACCGCGCGCCAGAACCCCGGCCGCCACGCGTAGTCAGCGGATGATCATGACGAGAGCACGCGACCTGACCCCGGTGATCATGCGCCAGCCATGATCACGAGATCCTCGCGTCACACGGCCCGGTCGCGGCGTGGCGCACTGCCAGAGCGGAAATCAAGGCCGCTTAAAAATTACAATGCAACTTTCACTAACTGACGAAATGCAATCAATCGCCGTCCTTGCTATTCTCTCAGGTTTCATGTGAGAGTTGCCTATGACCGGGTATTAACGGGCCAGAATGTTTCCGCAGGTCCCTTTCGGGCACCAACGGCGAGCATGCCCGTAGGCCGTAGAAAGAAATGCTAGGCGATCATGGAATTTCGGGTCCTCGGGCCGACTGAGCTATGGTCGGCTGGACAGCAGGCTGACCTCGGGGCAGCCAGGGAGCGCGGCGTCCTGGCGATCCTCCTGCTGACGCCGCGGACGATCGTGCCTGCTGAAGCCCTTATAGACCGGTTGTGGGGCACGCGACCTCCGCCCAAGGCCAGGGAGAGCCTCTCCGTCTACGTCACCAGGCTTCGGGCGTCCCTCCGCCAAGCCGATGAGGATGGCGTCAGGCTCGCCGGGCGCGCTAACGGATACGTGCTTGACGTCGATCCCGAAATGGTCGACCTTCATCAGTTCCGGCGGCTTCGCCGCCAGGCCGACTCGCTGATCGCGAGCGGCGATTACGACCACGCGGCCACATTGCTGCGCGAAGCCGACGCGTTGTGGCGCGGTCAGGCCCTGGCCGGAATTCGCGGCGACTGGGTCGCGCGGATGCGCGACAGCCTTGAAGAGGAACGCCGGGCGGCCATCTTGGAGCGCGTCGAGTGCGAGCTTGAGCTAGGCAGGCACGCTGACCTGGTAGGCGAGCTGCGCGGGCTGATGGCTCAGTATCCGCTCGACGAGACGTTCATCGCGCACCAGATGACGGCGCTGTACTGGAGCGGCAGACCAGGCGACGCGCTGACCCTGTTCAGGGAAACCCGCGGCCTGCTCGTCGACGAGCAGGGCACAGAACCAGGACCGGTGCTCGCCGAGCTCCATCAGCGCATCCTGCGCCGCGATCCTCAGCTCGCGGTCAGGCTCGCCACCCGACGCCCTGACCATGCGGCGCAGCTCGACACGCTGCCACCTGAGGCGGTGGAGTTCGTCGGCCGTGCCGACGAACTCGCGCAGCTGGCCAGGGAGCCAGGCGATACTCCCCGGATCAGCGTGATCGAGGGCATGGCCGGCGTCGGCAAGACATCGCTCGCCGTCCGCGCCGCGCGCACGATCGCTAATCAGTACCCGGACGGTGTGTTCTACCTCAACTTCCACACCCACGATCCTGGATCACCCGCGCTCGACTCGGCCGAGGCGCTGCACCGCCTGCTCAGGATGCTCAGCGTCCCAGCGACGCAGATCCCTGACACGGTCGGCGAGCGCGCCACGCTCTGGCGAGCCCAGCTCAGCCGGCGGCGCGCCGTGGTGATCCTCGACGACGCCGCCAGGCACGACCAGATCCGCCCGCTGCTGCCGATATCGGGCCGGTGCCTCATTCTGATCACCACCCGGCGCAGGCTCCCCGACCTCGAGGCCGCTCGGGTGCTGAATCTCGACGTGCTGCCGGTCGACGACGCCGTTGCGCTGTTCAGGCGGATCGCGGGACCAGGCGCGGACGGCGACGCCGGCGAGGTAGCCAGCGCCGTTGGGCTATGCGGGCGGCTGCCGCTTGCCATCCAGCTCGCCGCGGGCCGGCTGGCTCAAGGCCACCCGCACCGGCTTTCCGACCTGGTTGACGAGCTCGCGCACACCCCGGCTCGGCTCGGCGGCAATGGCCCGGCCAGCCCCGAGGTGATGTCCGCCTTTGACCTCTCCTACCGCGCGCTTGAGCCGGATCACCAGCGGTTCTTCAGGCGGCTCGGCGTCAACCCGTGCGCCGATGTCAGCCTGCAGGCGGCGGCAGCGCTTGGCGGCGGAACACTTGTCGAAGCGGAGAAGGCGCTCGCGGCGCTGCTCGATCATCACCTGCTTGTGCGCGCCCCAGCGGGCCAGTTCCGCTTCCACGACCTCATTCGCGGCTACGCCGCGCTGCGGGCGGCGCGCGACGGCACGGCGGCCGAGCATAGGCAGACGGTCGCCAGGCTCATTGACTACTACTTGTACACGGCCGACCAGGCTGACCGGGTACTCCACCCGTTCAGGAACCGGATACCCGTGTCAGTCAGCTATCCGCCGGCGACCATCCCGGCGCTCGGTACCGCCGAAGACGCGGCCGGCTGGCTCGAGCTCGAGTGGCGTAACATCCTGCAGGCCGCTGAGCACGCGGGCAGGCACGAGTGGAAGCGGCAGTGCGCCGACCTCACCCACGTGCTCGCCGGTTTCGTCGAGATCAAGGGCTACTGGGACGAGGCGATCTCGGCCCAGACGCTTGCCCTGCAGGCGTGCCGTGAACTCGCCGACCCAGCCAGGATCGCGCGCGCCTCGCTCGAACTCAGCGTTGTCAGCCAGCAAGCTGGCCGTCCCGAGGCAGCGCTGACCCTAGCCGAGGAAGCCGCCGCCATCTACCAGACCCTCGCCGACGAGCGCGGCCTTGCCGATGCGGTTGATCAGATCGGCCTGGCCAACCAGCGCGCGGCCCGGTCCCGTGAGGCGCTGGCGTACTTCCACGAAGCGATGACTTTGTACGGCAACGCCGCCGACAGACACGGCAAGGCGACCGCGCTGAGCCACACCGGCATCGCCTGCTGGCACCTTGGCCGCTACCCCGACGCGCTGACCCACCTGGGCGAGGCACTCGCGCTCTACCGCGACGTCGGCGACAGGCGCGGCGAGGCCAAGATGCTCAACAATCTCGGCAAGATGCAGTTGCATTGCGGCTATCACCGGGAAGCGCTCGAAAGCTTCGAAGCGTCGCTGGAGATCTTCAACGATATCGGCGGGGCCCAGAACCAGGCGATCTTGTATCACAATATTGGCAGCGTCCACCATTACAAGGGCAGCTATGAAAAGGGCCTCGGGGCCTACCGCCGGGCACTCGCCATCTATCGCGACATCGGCGACCTGCCCGACGAAGCCGACGTGCTCAATGACATTGGCGCCATCTATCAAAGCGCGGAATGCTACGAAGAGGCGCTGATCCACTACCAGAAGGCATTGGCGATCGCCGAGGAGATCGGGAACCTGTCCGAGCAGGTCATCGCTCTGCGGGGGCTGGCTGACGTGCGTCGTGGCTCCGGCCGCTACCGGGATGCGTTCGACGATTATCAGACGGCTCTGCGGCTGGCCAGGGAGATCGGCGATCCTTACGAGGAAGCCAAAGTACTCGAGGGAATCGCCGAAGCCACGCTCAGTACGCAGAAACCCTACGCGGCGCGCATCTTTTTCAGGCAGGCGCTTGACATCTTCGAGCGGCTCGGCGTACCGGAGGCTGAGTCGGCCCGCATTCGTATGGAGACGACCGAGCCGGCACTCGGCCGTCGCACCTCATTATCTGCCTCCTAAATTTATGCCCCTTAATGCCTTGACCTGGGCTGCAATGCCGCCGTAAAGGCGATTGCAATCTAGGCATCAGGCCCTTGCGGCCACCCTGGTGATGCGGTTCAACCAAGGGAGGCGTCCGTGGGCATGAACCAGGGTCGGTCTATGAACCGGGGGCGAGGTTTCAGTCAGGGGCGCGATCTTCCCGGAGGCCGCCCGCGCTTCCCAGTACGCGAGTTGATCGACGACTTCGGCGACCTCCCCGACGACTGGTGCCTGCATGGCGGCGACTCGTTCGCCATTGACAGCCTGCTCGTCAGCGCGGAGCGCTTCCTCACCCAGTTCTACGGCGAGAACCACGGCGGAGCGCCTGACCGGCGGCTCAGGCAGGTGCGCCGCGAGATCGACGCCTCAGGCACCTACTGGCACACGGCGGCCGAACTCGAGTTCGGCGCGCAGGTGGCTTGGCGGAACAGCGCCCGGTGCATCGGGCGGCTCTACTGGCGCAGCCTGCAGGTGCGCGACCGGCGCGACGTCACCGCAGCGCCGCACATCGCCGCCGAATCGATCGAGCACCTGCGCGAGGCGACAAACGGCGGCCGGATCCGGCCGATGATCACCGTTTTCGCGCCAGATCAGCCGGGCCGGCCGGGTCCTCGCATCCTTAGCACGCAGCTGATCAGGTACGCCGGCTACCAGAACACCGACGGCACGGTCACCGGCGACCCGGCCAACGTAAGCCTGACCCGCCTAGCCCGCCAACTCGGCTGGCCGGGCGGCCAGCCGGCCGGCCGGTTCGACGTGCTGCCGCTCCTCGTGCAGGAGGCAGGCGCGGCCGTCACGCGGCACGAACTGCCGGCTGACGCGGTGCTCGAGGTCGACATCAGGCACCCGGAGTTCGGCTGGTTCGCCGTACTCGGCCTGCGCTGGCACGCCGTGCCGGTGATCAGCGACATGTACCTGGACATAGGCGGGGTGTGCTACCCCGCAGTGCCATTCAACGGCTGGTACATGGGTACGGAGATCGGCTCGCGCAACTTCGGCGACAGCGGCCGCTATGACCAGCTGCCGGTGATAGCCGGGCTAATGGGACTGGCGACGGCGAGCGACCGTAACTTGTGGAAAGACAAGGCGATGACCGAGCTCAACCTGGCCGTGCTGCATTCGTTCAGCGCCGCCGGCGTCACGATCACCGACCATCACACCGAGTCCGATCGCTTTCTGCGGCACCTGGAGCGCGAGGAGCGGCAGGGCCGGGCCTGCCCAGCCGACTGGACCTGGATCGTGCCCCCAGCAGCGTCGTCGGCGACGCCGGTCTTCCACAGGTACTACCAGAACTTCGACCAGTCAATGGGGCCGACTTTTGAGCACCACCCACCCTACGTCGGGTGACGCCCAGCAAAGAGCCCTAGTGGTCGAGGTGCCCCCCGCGATACGCGAAGACCCCCGAGGCCAGCCAGATGAGTCGCCTCACCTACTGTCCTGACCTTGCCTCAAGGAATCCGGGCGGACCGGTTCAGCAGGTGGGGCCGACCCTTACTGAGAAGCCGTAAGGGAAGTGCAGCAGATAGTGCGTTCCGGCGGATTCGTAATACAAGTCGACTGCCGTGGAGGTACCGAATTTTGCCAATGGCTTGGCGACTATCAAAAGCTCGATCGTTTGCTGCCCCGGTGTGTGCCGTACGACCGCGCCCGGAATCCGCTGCCGCAGGTCCCAGCGGGCACCGGCCGCGTGAGCTTTTAGTCTCGACGCAGTCGGGAACCCGGCACCCAGGCCGATGCGCTGCGACGGGTCGCTGATCGGCAGGACCCAGGCGGCGACAAGGCGCAGATGCCGGGGATGCATCAGCCTGACCTTGCTTATTGTGGCCCTTCCGCCCGTATTGGGAAACTCCTCAAAGCCGTCATAGGCGACCTCGCCAGGCCGGGGGACAGGGAGGCAAAGCCCCCCTGAACTTTGGATGGTGCTGCCGAACGGCCCGTCGGTGGACGGACCGCTGCTGGTGCATGCGGCCGTCAGGAGGAGGGCCAGCCCGCAGGCCAGCCCCCCCATGGTGACGCGGTTCACCTGGATGCTCTCTGTTCTTTGACTTGGGAGCGGCTACGATGGCCCGGGGTTGCCGAATGGGGTCTGGTCCATGACGACCCACTGCGCCTTGCTCGGGAGGTCGTTGGTACCGCAGAAGTATCCGCCGCCCGAACCCATCGTATAATTTATGGCCACGTTCTGGTTGTATCCGGACTGAGCCGTCAAGTTGACGCCGATCTCTTTCTTCAGGTTGACGCCCACCGAGAACGTGCCCGCCTTCTCGTCCGTGGTGGTGAAGGCCCCGCGCCAGCCATGCTGAAGTTGGCCGGACCCAATCCGGCGGTCGTGCTACCCGTACCCGGAATCCGGGTGGCCGCACGATCGTCTCGGCGCCCGCGTGTCGCGAGTATCGAGACATGAAACACGACGTTATCCACTACGGAACCTGGGTCAGCTATTCAGGCGCCGCACGCGTCGGCCTGGCCGCTGTCCTGCTCGCCATCGGCGCGTGCGTCACGCTCGCCGGCGCCCTGCCGCCCGGCCGAGCCCGGGCGCTGCGTTCCCCGACCATCCGGCCCGGCCGAGCGGTAGCGGCCGGGATGGTCGCGGCATGGGTACTCGCGATCATCGCGTTCGGAGTCGGCGTGTCGCTCTATGTCGAGCAGCTGCGCCTTGTGCATCTCGCCCAGGCGCCGCCGGACGATCCCGTCACCCCTGTCACCGTGTTCGCGGTGATGATCACGTTCATTGTCATCTTCGTCGCCAGCCCCCATCGGTTCGGCGCGAGGTTGCTCAGCGCCGCTGTCGGCGCGATGGCCGGAGTGATGATCTTCGAGTTGCCCTTCGACCTCATCGTGATGACAAGGACCTACCCGCCGATCCCTCCCGATCCGGCCCTGTACCGCGCGTACTTCTTCGCTCCCCTGATCCTGACCGAGATCACCAGCTTGTCGCTGCTCGCGCTGTCTCCGATGGTGCGGGTGGCGAGATCGACGTTCGTGTCGTTCGCGCTCATGCTGGCAGTGTTCGCGATCTGGAGCATGTCATCAGGTTTCGGGTACCCGTCTTCTGCGGGCCCGATCACGCTCAACGTAATTTCCAAAATCCTAGCCTTTGCCACCACCCTCACCCTGTTCCTTCCGCAGCGCGCCAGGCCAATCGTCTCGGACGAGGCAGCGCCAGCGCCGCACGCCGCGCCTCGCTGCGACGCCGAACCGGCTAAGGGGTAGGCGACAGCGACGAAGCTGGCGCTGGCTCGCAGCTGTCAGCCGCGCCCCTGCTGGCCGCGACGCCGAAGTAGTCGCCCCCCTTATGGCGTGGATTGTCAGTCCCCCAGTGCCGTACACGGGACTGGGGGATCAGCAGCGGAATGTGCTTCGAACAGTGAATGTAAGCCTCGGTGACGTGCACCATCACCCACTGCACTGGCCGACGGCCTGGGTTCTCCGCCATGGGGATCTCCAGGTCGAACTCCTGCATGTGCAGCGGAGGCACGATGCTGATGTCGCCGTTCACGTGCAGGCCGATGAGATCGCGCGTGAAATCCATCAGCAAGATGCCGATGCGCGGATTTTCCAGCATGTTGCCCATGCTGGCCATGACGCCATTGCCTCGGTAGTCGGGGTACGCGATCGTGCGGTCGTCCAGGACCCTGATGAAGCCAGGCGGGCCAGCTCGGAAGCTGCAGTCACACTCCCCCGTGCCGTCGCTGGTGGCGATGAACGCCATCTCCATCCGGTTGATGAACTCCTTCATGACCGGTGTGAGGTAGTCGGTCACCTGATTCCGGTAGAACTGCTGAGCTCGCTGCGACGTGCCGAATCGTTCCTGGAGAATCCGCTCGCCAGCAGAGCCGGTTTCCTGCCCTCGATCATGGCGCTTCCTGCTCGGCATGAAAGCCCGGGCCGCCATTCCTAGCATCGTCATCGCCCGTTCCTCCCCGGTCTGTCAAGCGCTTGGGTTTCGCGGTGTGCGTCAGCACAAGCGTGGGCGGAGGACCAGGATGGTTTTCTTGCAGCGGGCTTGACGAAAGCCTTGCTAGGCGCCGGCCGTTACGGGATCGACGCCTTCTGCGCGGCGGCCACGGCCGCGTTGTAGTCGGCGCGGGTGAGGAACCCGGCAGCCAGGTCAGCCGCGGCCGCCGCGGTGAAGTCGGCGACGTACGTGCTGTGCGTCGGGTAGAGCGCCTGCAATGTCGCCGGGCCCAGCGGCGTGTCGTACCCCTCGAGCAGGCACAGGCCCTCGTCGCGCAGGGTTGGGTCGGTGATCACCCCGGTGGACAGCGTGGCGAAGATGCTCTGCAGCGTGCTCGTCAGCTGCGATGGGCTGAGGCTCTGCTGGCTCGGCTGGGAGAAGTTGATCGCCGAGTAGGTGGCAGTCGGCACCTGGATATCGGGCAGCCGGATTCCGCCAAGCGCATTGCCGTACCGGTCACGTTCGACGATGTTGAAAAATGGCGTGGTGGCGATCTGGTTCCCCGAAGGCGGTGTGGTGCCGTACCTCAGCCACCTTTGCATCGCGACCAGCGCCGCGTCCTCGAGCTCGTACACCCCCATGCTGTCGGGCTGGGTCGCTCCGTTCGCCTGGACGCCGAATATGCACTGCGGCGCGGTGACCTGCGGTTCCTCGCGGGAGATCGTGGCGCTTTCGTAGAGCCCTTCGTGCAGGTCGATGTGGGCGGCACCGGCCAGCTCCCAGGTACGCAGGAAAGCGTTGTCCGGCTGCCTGGTCAAGGCGGTCCCTAGCTCCTCGATGTCTCCTTCGGTGTTCAGCTGGATGAACGGCGTGGCATTGTCGGTTCTGATGAGGGCCGGGAACGGCGAGAACGAGACCAGCCCGCTCCCGATCGGCGCCGCGAGCGCTCCGCGTCCGATCGCGATGAACCCGTCGAACGCGTGACTGATCGGCTGGATGGCGTTGACGTAGGTATCAACGCGGAACGCGGACTGGGAGTCGCCCATGCCGATCACCCGCTTGGGGTGCAGCGTGCCGAGCACGCCGCTGATGTCCGCCCTGGCCACCTCGGCGGCCTGGCTGAAGATGTCGTAGGACTGCCCGTCGTTGCTGTCGCCGAGCGCGCCGTAGCGCTTGCTATCCCAGGTCTTGAGCTCGATCATGCTGCCCTGCTGCGCGGAGACGCCGATGTAGGCGTATCCGCCGATCAGGGCCTGGTGGTAGATCTCCGACCACACCGGGTCCTGATCGCCGCCAGTCGTCTCGTTGAGCCATTCGACCACGACGGTTCCGTTGAACTTGGCGGGGTCTTTCGGATACCGGACAAGCAGGCGGGTGGTGTAGGGGACGCCGTTTTGGGCCACCGAGACATTCCACCGGCCGTTCGAGCCCCAGAAACCGCTCTGCTGGTACACGTTGGTTGTCCCCGACATCAGGAACTCGTGCTCCACGTAGCCGTAGTGAGACAGGTAGAGCGTCGGCGCCCCGGGAAAGGTCCGCACGGTAGGGGCCGAGTCGTAGGGATAACCGTGGATGCCGCTCCCGCGCGGGATCGCGGTCACGGTCGGCCTGGCGCTGGCGCTCGCACTCCCCGAACTCCGAATACCGGAAAGCCGAATATCGGAAAGCCGAATACCGGAAAGCCGAATTTCCGAAATCCGATTATCCGATTTCGGGGTTTCCGCGACAGCGGCCCCGGAGGCGAGCATGAGCAGCGACACCACCAAGCCGCCGGCGATGAGGCCGCCAGGAATCTCGCCGACAGTTGGAATGCGATGCCTCATGTCGCCTCCTGAGCGCCGTGAAGCGCCAAAATTGTAGCACTCCGTTACCTGTTTACGCCCGAAAAGTAGCACTGCCATACCAGATTGTCCAGGGTCCCCGGCGAGCGGCGCTGGGCGGGAGGCGAGCGGGCAAATCCAGTTAAGATCACGTGTGGAAACAACCCGCAGGTACCGGGGCGTCACTCCGGCCGAGCGCCGGGAGGAACGGCGCGAGCGGCTGATGCAGGCAGGTCTCGAGTTGTTCGGGACGGTCGGCTACGCCCGTACCTCGGTTCGCGGACTCAGCGCGGCAGCCTCGCTCAACTCACGGTACTTCTACGAGTCGTTCAGCAGCAGAGAAGATCTGCTGTACAGCGTCTACCAGCGGATCGTTGGCGACATCTTCACCGAGGCAGCCCGCGCCGTCGCCAACGAGACCACGATCGAGGGCCAGGCTCGGGCCGGCTTGCTCGCGGCCTGGACCGAGGTCACCGGTGACCGGCGCAAGGCGCGGATAGTAGCGATAGAGGTGGTCGGCGTCAGCGAGCGCCTAGAGCGGGTGCGCAGAGAAAACAGGCACGCGCTCGCTCAGCTCACCGCCGACAACGCGATGTCGCTGGCCGGAAAAGGCGTCAGGCTGCGCCTCGATCCTGTGCTGACCGCCCGGTTCCTGATGGGCGGTGTCGTCGAGATCCTGCACGACTGGATAAGCGACGACTTGGACATGTCGTCGGAACAGGTCGTCGAGCACTTCACGGCGTTCTTCGCTGCGGCGGCCTCTGCGGCCGTCGCGCCATCGGCTAGCTAGCCGAAGCCCCGCACGCACGGCACCCGCCAGCACGCGGAGCACGCGGACCGCAGGCAGTAGCCCTGCGCGTCGCAGACGCACGGCGCGTGCCTTTCTACGCACTCGAATGGCAGGCCGTGACCGTGCCGGTCAACCGGGGGAACCAGGCTCCAGCCCGCCAGCCAGACGAAGGTCTCCATGATCGCTTCCATCCTGGCTGCCACGACTGGCTCGCCCGTGTCCCTCGCGTGGGCGCGGGCCACCATCGCGTGCTGGACGTCAAGAGACACCTGATACAGCGACGGTTTACGCGTGAGCACAGGTAAACCGGTCACCGGGCTTTCCGAGGAAACGCCGCAGACCCAGTCGAGCAACTGCACCACGCCGTGCGCCCACTCGGTGACGACATGCCCTCTTCCGTTGCCGGAGTCGTCAGGGCGCGGAGTGTGCCATTGCCCGAGCATCGCCCACGAATGCACGTCGTTGATCAGCGTCCACGGATAGGGCACGGAAGCGCCTTGGTTGGCCTGCCGGTGCTTCGCCGCGCTGTTGAAGAGCGGCAGCGCGCCGAAGTCGCCAGCCAGCCAGTGCAGGACGGCTCTGGCGTACATGATCTGATCGCCGGGATCGGCTTCGGCGGTGCCGTGCTCAGCTTGAGCGTCGGCTTCCCCGAGTAACTCGCGACGGCCGGGCGGCCGCTCCGTGGCCCGGATCAGCGTGATCGGTGACGGGCATCCCCCGGTCAGTGCCCAGCGCCAGGCTAACGCCGTACGCCCGACGGCGCCTTGCTCGCCGAGGCTGCGGGCAAAGACCGACCACAACGTGGCCGGCGGCTGACTGACCGCCTCCGGCAAATGGTCAAGCATCTGTATAACGCCCACGAGTCCGCAGAATAGCCGGATTGCCGCCACGCCGCTGGCTCATGAGCAACACGGCTAGCCGCAGGCTCGCCGCACGACCTCGTGCCGCCGGCGGGCCACCGCGGCGGCGTCGACAGCCGCGGGCTGACCATCGACAAGAACGGGCCGGCCGGCGATCATGACGTGCCTGACGCAGGACGGTCTGGTGTCCGCGAGCACGGCGTAAGCCGCTGTGGACAACTCTGGCTTGTCGACGATGGGCGTGAGCGCGGACAGGTCGAGCATCACCAGGTCAGCGGCTGCGCCTGGCTCGACGCGACCCCGGTCGGCATAGCCGTAAGCCTTCTGGCCGCCCTCGGTTGCCCAGCCGAGCACGTCAATAGCCGAGGCCGCCGGTCCCGCCTGCTTGCGCAGCAACAGGTAAGCCAACCGGACCGCGTCCCATAGGTCGGTCCTGGCGAAGTCGGTGCCGATTCCTGTCGTCAGGCCGTACTGGTGCCAGTGACTGGTCTTGGCGATGTCGCCGCCGAAGAGATTAGACACCGGGCAGTGCACGACCGCCGTACCGCAGGCGGCCAGAAGCTCCAGATCGGCATCCTCGGTATGGACGCAGTGATAGAGCACGGTGCCTCGGCGGAGCAGCCCGGCGTCGGCCAGCACTTGAATGGTTGACCGGCCGAAGCCGGAATGGACCTTCTCCCTGCGGGCGTGCGTCTCCAGGCAGTGCGTGGCGAGCCTTGCTGACTCGAGCTGGCCAGCGAACGTCACGGCCTCGGCCAGTGAGCCTGCGGTGAGTTCGTCTTCGTTGGGCAAGGCCGCCAGGTAGCGGTCAGGGTCAGCCACTACGAGTTCCGCCGCTTGCTCATAGGCGTTGACGACACCCCGGATCCCGACGTCATCCATAGCCGCGGCCAGGCTCTGCGCCCGGCCTTCCGCCAGTCCGTCATCGGCGACGAAGGTCACGCCCTGCCGCAACTGCGCGAGGTACTCATAGGCGGCCAACGTCCGCACGTCCTGCTCCGACGCCTGCTCGTCAAGCCAGTCGAACAGGCGCTGCTGTTCGCGGCCGGCTGGGCTCTCGTTGCCCCAGTCGGCCAGCTGCAGCCCCGTGTTCAGGCCCCTGAGCAGCGTCGACGCGCCGTGGAAGTGAGCGTTCGCAAGGCCAGGGATGATCAGCGAGCCCGAACAGTCCCACCCGCGCCGACCGCGCGATCTCGGGACAATCTCGGCTATCCGCCCGGCGACAACGGCGACG
>Ga0126381_100004638_pt1 | contig 14996 bp, 9 predicted proteins | sample PanSoiMetPlot_28_FD_96465 | JGI IMG/M metagenome (GOLD analysis project Ga0126381, IMG submission 96465) | Tropical forest soil microbial communities from Panama - MetaG Plot_28 | ecosystem: Environmental > Terrestrial > Soil > Tropical forest > Bulk soil | place: Panama | collected 2016-02-17
CCGCACGGAGCACCAGCGCCAGATTCCGGGCCGGCTCGTCGGGATGACGAAGGACGCCGAAGGACGCCGTGCCTTCTGCCTGACTCTCTCGACGCGCGAGCAGCACATCCGCCGGGAGAAGGCGACCTCCAACATCTGCACCAACCAGGGGCTCATGGCCCTGGCCTCGAACATCCATATGTCGCTGCTCGGCAAAGAAGGTCTCCGCGAGGTCGCGCTCCAGAGCCACGCCAAGGCCGAGTATCTGAAAGGGCAGATCGCGAAGATCCCGGGGTTCGGCCTCCCGTATCCTCGCCCGACCTTCAACGAGTTCCTGGTCGAAGCTCCTGAGGACGCGGAAGGACTGCTCGCACGGCTGGCCTCGCGTGGCATCCTCGGCGGGGTTCCGCTGTCGCGCTTCGACGCGAAAGATCGCCGCCGCTTCCTCGTCGCGGTCACGGAGATGAACGAGCGCTCCGAGCTCGACCGCCTCGTCGCGGCGCTCGCGGGGAGGGCCGCGTGAGCGTCGAGATTCAGGAGAAGGCGGTCCCGGCGCAGGATCCGCTGCGGCCCGATCCGCGCCCCCTCCCGCTCGTCTTCGAACGGTCGGGCGAGGGCAAGATCGGCTATTCGCTGCCGCCGCTGGACGTTCCGCCGGCCATGGGCATTCCCGAACCGCTCCGCCGCGCCGAGATCGCGGACGAGACCCAGATCTCGGAAGTCGACGTCGCGCGCCACTTCACGCGCCTCTCGAAGCTGAACTTCTCGATCGACCAGGGCCTGTACGCCCTCGGCTCGTGCACGATGAAGCACAACCCCCGCACGAACGAGGAGATGGCCCGGCTGCCCGGCTTCGCCGCCGCGCATCCGTTGACGCCGGAGGCGCTCTCGCAAGGCTCGCTCGAGCTCGCATGGCAGCTCGAGCGCATCCTCTCGGAGCTGACGGGGCTGCCGCGCGTGACGCTGCAGCCGTCGGCCGGAGCACAGGGCGAGCTCGCCGGAATCCTCATGGTGCGGCGGGCCCTCGAGAAGACGGGCAAGCCCCGCTCGACGGTCCTGATCCCGGATTCGGCGCACGGCACGAACCCGGCTTCCGCGCATTTCGCGGGATACGCGGTCAAGGAGCTCAAGTCGAACCCGCGAGGCACCGTCGACCTCGAGGCGCTCGAGAAGGCGATGACCGAGGACGTCGCCGCGTTGATGCTGACGGTCCCCAACACGCTCGGCATCTTCGAGGACCGCATCCTCGACATCGCCCGCATCGTCCACGCGAAAGGCGGCTACCTCTACTGCGACGGGGCGAACTTCAACGCGTTCGTCGGCGTCGCCAAGCCCGGCCTCATGGGCGTGGACGTCATGCACATGAACCTCCACAAGACCTTCTCGACGCCGCACGGCGGGGGAGGGCCGGGATCGGGACCGGTCGCGGTGTGCGAGGCGCTCGTGCCCCATCTGCCGCGGCCCACCGTGGAGCGGCGTCCGGACGGCACGTTCTACCTCGACTTCGACCGGCCCGAGTCCATCGGACGCCTGCGCACGTTCCTCGGCAACTTCGGGATGTTCGTGCGGGCGCTCTCCTACATCGCGGCCTACGGAAACCGGATCGGCGAGGTCGCGAAGGTCGCGGTGCTGAACGCGAACTACATCCGCGCGGGACTGACCGGCGTCTACCACTTGAAGTACGACGGGCCGTCCATGCACGAGGTCGTCTTCTCCGACAAGAAGCAGACGGAGTACGGCGTCTCGAACGTGGACATCGCCAAGCGCCTCATGGACTACGGCTTTCATCCGCCGACGATGTCGTTCCCGCTGATCGTCCACGGCGCGCTCATGATCGAGCCGACCGAGACCGAGGGAAAGCCGGTTCTGGACGCCTTCGTGAAGGCGATGCGGGACATCGCGCGCGAATGCGCCGAGGATCCCGACCTCGTCCGGGGCGCTCCCCACACGACGCCCGTCAAGCGCGTCGACGAGGTCGGCGCGGCCCGCAATCTCGTCCTGCGCTGGAGGCCCTGAGCCGGGCGCATGCGTGCTTCGGCCGGCGCCCTGGTCCTTCTCCTGGCCGGCGGCGCGGCGGGAGCGCGTCCGATCGACCTTCCGTCGAAGTCGGACGGCTGGTTCCGGCTGACGACGGCCCACTTCACGGTCTTTTCGAACGGGACCGAGACACGGAGCCGCGAGATCGCCCTGGACCTCGAGCGTCTCCGGGCCGTGCTGGGATACATCCGCAATGCGAAGGACGCCAGCGCGCCGGTCCCGACGTTTCTGTACGTGTTCAAACGGATGGACAGTCTGGAGCCGTACATGCCTCCCGAATACAGCGGAAAGGACTTCGCCGGCTTCGTTCGGACGACGGAGGATGGCAACTACTTCGCGCTGTCCGCGAAGTGGAACTCCGACCCCCGCGGCCTGATCTATCAGGAGTATCTGCTCGACTACATTCAGAACAACTTTCGGCCGCAGCCGCTCTGGTACCACGTCGGAGCGGCCGACTTCTATCGTTCCTTCCGCGCCACGGACTCGGAGGCCCAGATCGGGCTTCCGGTCGAGGAGCACATCGCGTTGCTGCGGGGTTCGAAGATGATCCCGCTCGAGCGTCTCTTCATGGTGGATCGGGACTCGCCCGAGTACACCGACCCGCGCGCGCGGGAGGTGTTCTGGGCGGAGTCATGGGCCCTCGTGCACTATCTGCTGCGCGGTTCTCCGCCGGAGCGCAAGGCGGAGCTCGGGAAGTTTCTCGTCCTTATGCAGGACGGCAAACCGAGCGACGCGGCCTTTCACGAAGCCTTCGCGACGGATTACGCGACTCTCCTCGGCGAGCTCTACGCGTATGTCCGCCAGAGTCGTTACAACTACATGACGATCCCTTACCGGGACCTGGCCGTTCCCGTCGAGACGAAGGTCGAGCCCTTCTCGCGCGCCGAGACCCTCGTGCACCTCGGCGACCTGCTGCTTCAGGAGGGGGAGGGGAGACTGGGCGACGCCGACGCGTTCTTCCAGGCGGCCCTTCGGGAGGATCCGGGACTCGCGGCGGCCGAGACGGGGCTCGGCGAGATCGCCATGCGGCGCGAGGGCTATCCCACGGCGGCGGACCACTTCCGCAAGGCGGTGGCCTCCGATCGGGCCGACTACCGCGCGTACTACTATGACGGCCGCCTGCGCCTGCACGAGCTCTATCAAAGGTCGTCGTGGGCGATGACGGCGGCGCAGCGCGAGGAGCTCGAAGCCGCTCGAGGGTCTCTCCGCAAGAGCATCGCGCTCAATCCCGACTACGCGGAGGCCCGCGTCGTGCTCGGCCGGACCTACCTGCTCGAGGACGGAGCGACCGTGGGAGAGGGAATCGCAGCGCTCACGACGGCCTCCGCGTTGCTGCCGTGGCGAGCCGATGTCGCCAACGATCTCGGCGAGCTGAAGCGGCAACAGGCGGAAGCCGGGCGCGCCGGGGCGCCCGGCGACGAGGCCCATGCGTCGGCACGCGCTGCTCGGGCGACGTCGGCCGCGCCCGTGTCGAGCGCGCGCGATTCGAACCAGGTCCTCGATACCCAGGCGATCAACGCGCTCCTCGCCGCGGGCAAGGAGGACGAAGCCGTGGCGGCTCTGGAGAGGCTCGTCGCGAATGCGCCTCCGGAGTCGCGCGCCTCGGTCCAGGTCGAGCTCGACCGGATCAAAGCCGGAGTCGCCCGCAACAAGGCGGTGCGGGCGTACAACGCGGCGATCGCCCTCTACAACCGCCACGACTATGTCGCCGCCCTGTCGGCCTTCGAGAAGCTGGCCGCCTCGAGCCCGGACACGGAGTGGGGCCTGAAGGCCCACGACCGAGCCGTCGAGGTGCGCAAGATCCTCGGTAAATAGGGGCTTCCGGCGTCGCCGGGCCGCTTTCGCGATATCTTTGCCGGACCCGACCATGAGCGACGCCTTTCACCGGAAATGTCCCCTCTGCGGCGGCGACATGCTCCGCTCGCGGAGCAACACGTCCGGGTACACGACCTACTTCTGGAAGAAGCCGTGGAAGACCGGCCTCTTTTCGTGGGGCGCGGAAAAGGTCTATCCGTGGGCGTGCATGGGATGCGGCGTCGTGCTCTTCTACCTCGACCGGCTGCCGTCGGTTGCCGAGGAATACCGCACCGCGAAGAGCGCGGGCCGGGCGCCCGAGGGATACCCCGCCGCCATCAAGTCTTGATCGCCATCGGGTACCTCGACGGCCGCCGGCTGTCGAGGGCGGTCATCGCGGGTGCTCACTTCGTCGCCGAGCGCGCCGAAGCCCTCAACAAGATCAACGTATTTCCGGTGCCGGACGGCGACACGGGCACGAACGTCGCCTCGACGCTGCAGAAGATCGCCGCGGGCATCTCCCGCATCCGTCAGCGCCACGTCCGGGAAATGTCCCGCGTCCTTGCCGACCAGGCGGTCGGCGGCGCCCGGGGCAACTCCGGCGCGATCCTGGCGCAGTTTTTCTGCGGTTTCTCGGAGGGACTCCCGGACGCGCCGCGGGTCGCGACGAAGGGGTTCGGCGCGGCCGTGGTCCGCGCGGCGGAGTCGGCGTACTCGGCGATCGCGCGTCCCGTCGAGGGCACGATCCTGACCGTGATCCGCGACTGGGCGCGGAACGTGGCGGACCGGGCCTCCGAGGTTCCGGACTTCGGCGTCCTCCTGCCCGAATCGCTCAAGGCTGCCCGGGCTTCGCTCGAGAACACGCCCAAGCAGATGAAGGCCCTCGAGAAGGCAGGCGTCGTGGACGCGGGCGCGCAGGGCTTCGTCTACCTGCTCGAGGGCATCGTCCAGTACTTCCGGGAGTCCGCCCGGTCGGCGCCGGCGCCCACCGCCCCGGAGGACATCCGCGCCGCGATCTTCGACAAGACCCCCGAGGCGATCCTCTTCCGGTTCTGCACCGAGGCCCTCCTCGAGGGCGACGCCATCGACCGCGAGGCGCTGCGCCGCGAGGTCGCGCTCCTCGGCGACTCGATCGTCATCGCGGGAGGCGCGACCCGCCTGCGGCTCCACATCCACACCAACGAGCCGGAGAAAGTCTTCGCGACCGCCGCCCGGTACGCGGCCGTCGCCCAGACCAAGGTCGAGGACATGCGCGCGCAGCACGAGTCGCGGTTCGACCAGAACCGGGCCTCGCGCGTCGGCATCGTGACGGATTCGACCTGCGACCTGCCCCCGACGATGCTCGAGGACCTGGGCGTCGGAATCGTCCCCGTCCGCGTCTACTTCGGCTCCGAGAACTACCTCGACAAGGTGACGATCACGCCGTCCGAGTTCTACGGCCGCTTCGCGGTCACCGACGTCGTCCCGAAGACGTCGCAGCCACCGCCGGCGGACTTCACGCAGGTCTACGAGAACACCGCGACGCACGCCGGCTCGATCGTCTCGGTGCACCTCGGATCGCGCCTCTCCGGGACGTATCAGGCGGCGATCGTCGGCGCGCGGCCGGTGAAGAAGACGGACATCGCGCACGTGGACAGCGGGAGCGTCTCGGTCGGCCTCGGCCTCGTCGTCCGCGCGGCGGCGGAGGCGGCCCGCGCGGGAAAGACCGCGGCGGAGGTAGCCGAGCTCGCACGGGAGACGGCGTCGCGGGTCCGCCTCTTCGTCGCCGTCCCCACGCTCAAGCACCTCGTGCGGGGCGGCCGGGTCTCGGCCACGCGGGGCTTTCTCGCGAAGGTCCTCGGCCTCCTGCCGATCCTGACCCTCACGCCGGAGGGAACGGTCGAGGCGGCGGCGAAGGCGCACGGCTACGCGGCGGCGCGGCGCAAGATGATGAAGCTGGTCTTCGACGAAGCGGGGGAGCGCGTGAGCTCGTCCCGCCGGTTCGGCGTCGCCCATTGCGACGCCGAGGACGCCGCCGAGGAGCTCGCTCGCGAGATCCGCGCCCGCTATCCCGAGTCCGACGTCATGATCGCCGAGTGCGGCCCCGCGCTCGGTGCCCACGGCGGCCCCGGCGCGCTGGCGGTGGCGGTCCTGCCCTAGTTTTCGGCTCTCGCACGCCCCTTACCCCTACGCCCCTCTCAACAGAGGGAGAGGGGGATCAGATTCTTTTGGCGGCCAGCAGCAGCACGTCCCGATCGCCTGGCGCGAAGCCCGTCCTCTTCCACTCCGTCACGAGCGTGGCGAACGCCGCCGACAGCGTCTGCGTTTCGGCGGCGCGAGCCAGGTGCTGCACGGCTTTCTCGGGCGAGGGCGGCTTTCCCGCCGATCGCATCGCCGCCAGCCCCGCGCCGGCCACGACGAGGAGGTCGCCCTTCGCCGTCTCGAGCGAGACCTCGCCGACGCCGTCGTTCTCGCGGACTTCGAAAGGGACGGGACGACCGAAGCGCAGGAGGAAGGGCACCGGGGATTGGCGGGCCGCGAGCTGGACGCGGTCGTCCTCCCAACGAGCCGCTGCCGCGGAGCACTTCGGCTCTGCCGCGGCCACGGCCCGAACGACGTCGGCGGCCGGCCAGCGGTCGAGGACGCGCCGCCCCGCCGCGGAAGCTCTGACGAGGGCGCCGATCGACTCCTCGATGTCGCCGCCGTGCTCGATCGAAAGGAGGGCGAGCCGGCCCGGACCCGACGCGACGGCGTAGAAGGCGACGTTCGGCGTTTCGGAGTGCCAGCGCAGGGGCGCCGAGTCGAAACCCGGCGTCTCGGGCCAGGAGGCCGGCAGCAGGAGCGGCATGACCGCGCGCGCGACTGCCGCGGCGCCCGCCTCGCGGGCGGCCCGCACGGCCGACTCGTGCTCGCGGACGGCGGCGACCGCGAGGGCCGCGTGGGTCGCCACCTCGGCCAGGAACTCCTCGTCCTCTCGCGTGAACGCCCGCCGCCGCTTGTTGAGGATCTCGACGACGCCGACGATCTCGCCGCTCGGGGTCCGCATTGGCGCCGCGAGCAGCGTCTCGGTCTTGAATCCGGAGGAGGCGTCGGTGCGATTGTCGAAGCGAAAGTCGCGGTAGGCGTCCGCGATGTTGACGACCCGTCCGGTCTGCGCCGCCGCGCCGGCCACTCCGGTCCCGATCGGGAGGCGGATCGGATTGACGGAGCCGCCCTCGAGGATCTGGCTGACGAGCTCGTTCGTGTCCGGGTCCTTCAGGAAGATCGTGCCGCGCTCGGCGTCGGTCTCGGTCGTCGCCGTCTTCAGGATGATCCTTAGGGTCTCGGTGGGGTCGAAGGTCGCGGCGAGCGACTTGTTCGCCTCCAGGATCACCATGAGCTTGACCATCTTCGCGCGCGTGACCGACACCTCGGCGAGCACGCGGTCGAGAACCTGCCCCTCGAAGGCGGCGATCGCGTCGGCGAGCGACGTCGCGTCCGGGAAGCGGGATTCCGGGTCGCGGGCGATCGCACGCTCCAGGATGTCCCGCAGCTCGGGAGGCAGGTCGGGGCGCAGGCTCTCGACGCGGGGCGGCTTCTCCGAGAGGACGCGGCGCACGAGCCGCGCGGTGTCGTTGTCGTCGAAGGGAACGCGGCCCGTGAACATCTCGAAAAGCAGCACTCCCATCGCGTAGACGTCGGTTCGCGGGCCGGGGGCCTCGCCCTCCAGGAGCTCGGGCGCCAGGAACTGCGGCGTGCCGGGGACGGTATCGCCTTGCTTCCCCGTCCCCAGCTTCGTTTCGACGGCGATGCCGAAATCCATGAGCACCGGCTTGCCGTCGTTGCCGACGATGACGTTCTCGGGCTTCAAATCGCGGTGGAGGACGCCGATGCGATGCGCGGCCGCCAGCCCGTAGCAGATCCCCTTGGCGATCGCGAGACCGCGGCCGAGCGGCAGAGTCCTCTCCTGCTCCTCGATCTCCTTGAGCGTCCGCCCCGCGAGGTACTCCATCGAGACGAACTCCTCGCCTTCGATCTCGACGAGGTCGTAGACGCGGCAGACGTTCTCGTGCGTGACCTTGCGCGCGAGGATGATCTCCCGCCGCAAGGTCTCTCGCCGTTCCGGTGAAACGCGATCGGGGCGCACGCGCTTCAACGCGATCTCCTGATCGAGCTTCAGGTCGCGGGCGCGGTAGACGACGCCCATTCCGCCGAAGCCGAGGACGCCGTCGATGCGGTACCGGCCGCCGAGGATGGTGCCGACCGAGACCGGAGCTTCGCGGCTGCCGGACTTGACCGTCGCGGAATCGCGGGTCGGCATCTCGCTTTCGTGGGACACGATGTCTCGATCGTACCCGGGAATTCAGAAATCGAAATCGAAAATCGGGGCGGCGCCGAGAGCGCGCCGCGAACGACCATTTTCGCGCGGCGCCTTTTGACTTTCCCGGGGCCGGGGCTTACTCTGGCTCGAACGTGCGCATCGCTCCTTTCATCGCGGAGATTTCCGGGCGAAAAACGTAGGGAGGAGAATCGTGAGACGCCTTCGCGCTCCCTGGCCACGCTTCGTTCTCGCCGCCACCGTCGTCGGGTTCCTTGCCGCCGCCCCCGCTTTTCCCTCCGGTTTCCAGGTCATGACCCAGGGCGCCAAGGCCACCGGCATGGGCCTCGCCTTCACGGGCATCGCCGACGATCCGTCGGCGATCTTCTACAACCCGGCGGGCATCGGGTTCCAGGACCACTTCAGCATCATGGTCGGCGCCGCGGTGTTGAGCCGCGCATCGACCGACTTCACCGGCGCGAATCCCTACCCCGGCATCGGAGCGACGGGAAGCGTGCAGAAGCAGGTCTTCGGCCTGCCCAACGTCTACATCGTCGTGCCCTTGACCAACGAGCTGAAGTTCGGGGTCGGAATCGACGAGCCCTACGGCCTCGGGGTGCGGTGGAACAATCCCGAGACCTGGAGCGGCCGCTTCATCTCGCAGAACGCGATCATCAAGTCCGCCGACATCAACCCGGTGTTCTCGTACAAGCTCTTCCCGGAGCTGTCGATCTCGGCCGGCGCCGTCTACCGCTTCTCGGGCGTGCAGCTCGAGCGCAACACGGCCGCCACCGATCCCTTTACTCAGGCGCAGGTCGACGTCGCGCACACCAAGCTCTACAGCGGGCTCGGAGACAACGGGGCCTGGGGCTACAACGCGGCGATCCTGTGGAAGCCCGTTCCGTCGGTCGGCATCGGCGCCTCGTACCGGAGCAAGATCACGGTGGACTACACCGGGACGGCGACGGTCACGGCGCGTCCGACCGGTGATCCGGTCTTCGACCAGCTGGTCGCGTCCTCGGGAATCTTCGGCGTGCACCCGGTCAAGACGCAGGTCGCCTTCCCGGCATCCCTGAACATCGGCGCCGGGATCAACTTCGGCGGGGGCTGGACGGTCGGCCTCGAGGCCGACTGGACGGAGTGGTCGTCCTTCCAGGCCCTCAACATCACGTTCCCGGACGGCTCGCTCCCGAACATCGACCGGTCGACGGCCTGGAACGACTCGTGGGCCTACCGCATCGGCATCGAAAAGAACTTCGGGGGATGGGCGGTCCGTGCCGGCTACTACTTCGACAACACGCCACAGCCCGAGAAGGACGCCGGTCCGATTCTCGCCGACAACGACCGCGATGTCTTCACGGCCGGCTTCGGTTACAACACGCCGCAGTGGGGCTTCGACATCGGCGGCGCCTACATCGTGCTCAAGGACCGGCAGGTCCTGACGCAATCGACCGACAACTTCTTCGGGACGTACTCGGAGAAGGCCTGGGCCGCGGTCGCCGACATTCGGTTTTCGTTCTAGGTGAGGAGAGAGCCATGAACCAAATCGTTCGAAAATCGCTCCCGCTCGCCGCCGTCCTCGTGTTCGCCGCCCGCGTGGCCGGCGCTCAAAGCTTTCAGAACTTCGTCACGGTCGGCGACAGCCTGATCGCCGGAGAGGAATCCGGCTGCGTCGTTCAGCGATTCCAGGAGCGCTCCTGGGTCACCATTACGGCGGCCCAGCTCGGACAGTCCGACTTCGAGCAGCCGTGGATCTCGGAAGTCGCCGCCACGAATCCGCTGACGGGCTATCCGTGTCTCGGGCTCACCCTGACCGGAACCTCCTTGTCCCTCGCCATCGTCTCGGAGACGGGGACGAACACGAACATCGCGCTGCCGAGGCCCTACAACAACCTCGGGTTCAACGGCTCCCCGCTGATGGCCGACTTCGTGGACCTCACGGTGACGACCCCGGGAGCCTCGGATCTCGACAACCTCGCCGGTCGCGTCCTGCGCAACTGCCAGGGTTGTCCGTTCCAGGGTATGAGCGCGGTGGACCAGGCGAACCTCCTCACGCCCGACCTGGTCGCCTTCTGGGGAGGCAACAACGACGTCCTCAACGCCATGTTCGCCGGCGTGGCGATCGTCGGCGTGACGATCACGCCCGTGGATTCGTTCACGACCAGCACCAACCAGGTCATTGCGGGACTCTCGGCGTCGGGTCGGACTCTCGTGACCGGCAACATTCCGGACATCATCGACATCCCGTACGCGACGACGGTCCCTCCGGTCGTCGTGGATCCGACCACGATGCAGCCGGTTCTGGTCGGCGGGCAGCCCGTGCCGCTGCTCGGACCGGGCGACGACGCCTTTCCGTGCACGCCCGTCCCTCCGGACATGGGGTGCCCGCTTCCCCAGGGCTCGTTGGTCATGCTTCCCGCATCCACGGCGCTCGGTCAGGGCATAGGGATCCCGAAGGCGCTGGGCGGTACCGGGTTGCCGCTGCCGCACGGCACCTTCACGCCGCCCTCGACGCTCAACGTCGGAGTCATCCTGTATCCGGACGACATCGCCCTGATCGAGTCGACGATCCCTGCGTATAACCAGGCCATCGCTGCGGCGGCTTCGGCCAATGGCGCGACCGTGATCGACTCCAACGCCCTCTTCGCGGAGGTAGCGAAGAACGGATACGACATCGGCGGCATCCATCTTTCGACGGCGTACGCGACGGGCGGGATCTTTTCCTATGACGGCGTCCACCCCGCTCCGAGCGGTTACGGCATCGTCGCCGACGACTTCATTCAGCTCCTGAATACGGTGAAGGGGACCAAAATCCCCCGGCCCAATTTCTCCAACATCCTCTTTACGCCGAACGTGCCGAACATCGTGAGCTCCGTCTCCACGGCGGATAGCGGACCCTGGCATTACTCCCTCGACACATGGAAGGGGTTCCTCAATTCGGGGTTGGCGCGAAAATTCGCAATCGTGACGCCGACAGCTCCGGATGCGCCCCGGATGGTGCCGCACCTGCCGTCCGCGCCTCGGACCGCCCGGCGGGTCGAACGGCACGACACGAACTGACGTTCGGGCCCGACCGGTCTCTCGAGCCCCGGGAAAACCCGGGGCTTTCTCTTTAGCCCCGGTTCTGCTAGATTTCGCCGCTCTTTTCGGGGGGGCGAGGCTCATGATGATTCCGGCGACACAGCTCCGCAGCGGGATGCTCATCATCCACAACGGAGAGCTCCACCGCGTCCACGACATGGTCCACAAGACGCCCGGCAACCTGCGGGGCTTCGTCCAGGCCAAGATGCGCAACGTCCGGACCGGCTCGATGAACGAGCACCGGTTCGGCTCGACCGACCGCGTCGAGAAGGCCTCGCTCGACGAGCGGGAGATGGAGTACCTGTATTCGGACGCCGCCGGGCACCACTTCATGGACCAGACGACCTACGACCAGGTCACCCTCTCGGACGAGGTCATCGGGGAGCAGATGAAGTACCTGCTGCCCAACACGGCGATTCACGTGGACTTCTACGAGAGCAACCCCGTCGGAATCGAGCTGCCCAACACGGTGACGCTCAAGGTGATCGAGACGCAGCCGGGGATGAAGGGCGCGACCGCGTCGGCGTCCTACAAGCCGGCGACGCTCGAGACCGGCCTGCAGGTGATGGTTCCGCAGTTCGTCGAGGCCGGTACCCGCATCAAGATCGACACGCGCGACAACAGCTACCTCGAGCGCGCGTAACCGCGCACCACCCGACTCCGGACTGTAAAGTCCGTATGCTGTTTCAGCATAACTCGTTGAGCGGATTGGTCTTTTTGCCTTGACGGGCTCCCGGGCCGTTCGGATAATCCGCTGGTGCGCAAGACGTCGGTCATGCCGGCGGCCGTTCTGGCCGCTGGTTTCGCTTTCGGGTTAGCGCCGGTCGCCGAAGCGAAGCACACCCACAAGAAAGCGGACTCGCCTTCGGCGAAGGCGTCGACGACGTCGTCGGCCAGGACCGCTCACAAGTCGCACCCGGCGAGTGCCTCCAGGGCGTCCGTGTCGAAGGGCGTCACGAAGAAGGCTCCGTCGACGAAATCGGCCGCGCGGCGCCATCGTGCGGACGCTTCCGAAGCACCCGAAACGGTTGCGGTCGCCGAGGTCTACGGTCCGAGCCTCCCGCCCGAGGAATACAACTACCCGCAGCCTCCCTGCTCGGAGATGGACGCGATCATCGAGGCGCACGAGCACGAGGCCGACGAGGACACGCCGGAAACCGACGAGGACGTCGCCGAGGCCGTGCCGCCGGCCAACCCCCTCACGCGGGTCGCCCGGACGCTCGGCTCGTGGCTGCGCCCGAAGTCCTCGGAGTCGACCCTCCGGCCGGAAGACGTCGATCTCTCGGATCTCATCTCGAGCGGCGTCCAGATCCCCGTGGAGGGCGTGGACGTCAGCCGCCTGAGGGACTCGTTCCTGAACTCGCGCGGGCAGCACCGCCAGCACCTGGCGATCGACATCGGGGCGCCCAAGGGAACGCCGGTTCTGGCGGCGGCCGACGGTGAGATCGTCCGGCTGGGCCGCGAGAAGAGGGGCGGGATCTCGCTCTACCAGAAGGACGCCAGCGGCAAATACCTGCTCTTCTACTGCCACCTCACGAGGTACGTCCAGGGCCTCCAGGCGGGGCGCAAGGTCCGGAAGGGCGACGTCATCGCCTACGTCGGTCGGACCGGCCACGTCATCGGCGGCCCGCACCTGCACTTCTCGATCACGCGCCTGCCCGAGGACGACGACAACTTCAAGCTCGGCATCGCGATCAACCCGTACCTTCTGTTCCTCGCGGCCGTCCCCTAACCGTCGCTTTCGCTCGCTCGGAGTCTGCGCCGCCCCGGCGCGTGGCGCCGCGCGGCGCACCGTGGGGCGGCTCGCCAAAACGCGGCTCGCCGCCCTTCTGACTCCTTCCTCTCGCTCCAGCTCCCGCGGCGTGTGCCTCCACCCTCGCTTCGCTCGGGTGACTACTCACGCCGCGAACGAGAGGGCAGTGCCGCATCGGCTCTTCCCCCTCTCCCCCCGAGGGGGGAGAGGGCAGGGGTGAGGGGGACCTCCGGCGACGTTTAGACCGTCCGGGGATCCTCTTTCGCGAACAACCGGTCCATCCAGAGGTTGGTCAGCTTCTCGGAGACGGTGTTCTGGCGCAGGCGCGCGGCGAGGTTGCCCCAGTCCATCTGGTCCATCCTCTGGTCCTGGTTGAAGCAGGAGAAGACGATCTCCTCGCGCCCCGTCTCGGGGTCCACGTGCTTCTGCAGGCACTGGGCGCAGACCTCTTTCATCATGCACTGCATCGGGGAGTTGATGGACGCGATGCCGACGTGGTCGGGACGCAGATACGGCGCGAGGACCGTCTTCCGCGACCTCGCGACGGCGGCCATCATTCGGTCCGACCCGATGACGATCATGCGCTCGACGTCCGACAGCGCGATCGCCGTGTCGCCGAGCTTGCCGGTGGCGTACGCGAGCATCGCCTCCACGATGTTGCCGACGAAGCTGTGGTCCGAGGACCGCCGGGCCGGAATGGCTTCGCCGCGGTCGACCGAAAGGATCAGGGCGTCGGCAGCCGCTTCGAGGTCCTCGCGCTTGTAGAAGTCCTCGGCCTTCTTGTACCCGGCGAAATAGATGACGCGGTTGCCGAGGCCGCGGGCCTTCTTTCCGATCGAGAAGAGCACGGCGTTGCCGAGCCCTCCGCCGCAGAGCAACACGGTCGAATTCTCGGGAAGCTCGGTCGCGGTTCCCGTCGGGCCCATGGCGACGACGGGCTCGCCGGGCTTCAGGACCGAGCACAGCCGCGAGGACCCGCCGATCTCGAGGGCGATCATCGAGAGCAGGCCGTTCTGCGCGTCCACCCAGGCGCCGGTCAGCGCGCACGGCTCGATCAGAAGGGGCGTCGCGCCGATGTGCGGCGCGTACCCCTCGAGGTTCTGGAGCCGGAAGAACTGACCCGGCTGGAAGTTCCGCGCGGCGGCGGGAGCCCGGACCACGACCTCGACGATCGTCGGCGTCAGGCGCTCGACGCGGACGACTCGAGCGGTGAGGTCGTCCTCCAGACGGGCGCGAAAGGTCTCCCACTCGCGGTCGGGGACGAGAGGGGCGCCGCGCCCGTCGAGGACCCGTGCGATGGCGCGGTAGCCGTTGCGCGCCGAAGCCATCGCCTTGACGACGTTTCCGTTGTAGACGGGGTGGTTGTCGCCGAAGAACGTGATGAACTTGCCGCCGCGGGCGAAACCGGTGAAGAACGCCCCTTCGTCCTCGGCCGTCGCGGGGACGAGCCTCCAGCCGCCGGAGCCGTCGGGCTCGGCGCGGTGCGGCGCGAAGAACCGGCGCTTCTGGTCGAGCGGGATGGTGTCCGGGCGCTCCTTGGCGTAGGTGATGTTGGGGGTCGTGCCGGCCGCGACGAGCAGCGTGCGCGCGGGCAGCTCGACGGACTCGCCGGAACCGCCGCGCAGGAAACGGACCGCGCGGAGCTTGCCGTGCTCGTCGGCGACCGCTTCCTCGGGCTCGAGGGCCTCGACGAACGAGATCCCCTCTTCGAGGGCCTTGATGACTTCCTCGTGGTTGAGCCGGTACGCGGGCGATTCTTCCATGGTGCGGCGGTAGGCGATCGAGACGCCTCCCCACTCGCGGCACAGGCGAGCGAGGTCGGGTTTCTCCCCGGAGGCGGCCGCACGCTCGCGCTCCTTGCGGACGGCGAGCCCGTGGGCGAGCAGGCGGTCGAGGATGTCGCGCTCTTCCGGGTCGAAGGTCGCCCGCACGGCCGGCTCGCCTTTCTCTCCGCACAGCGCCTCGTAACGCGTCAGCGTCTTCTCGGCCTGGAGCGGGTAGTAGGCCAACAGCTCCGTGGCCGTGTCGATCGCGGTCAGGCCGCCGCCGATCACGACGGCCGGAAGCTCGGCCTGC
>Ga0126381_100004639_pt1 | contig 14995 bp, 14 predicted proteins | sample PanSoiMetPlot_28_FD_96465 | JGI IMG/M metagenome (GOLD analysis project Ga0126381, IMG submission 96465) | Tropical forest soil microbial communities from Panama - MetaG Plot_28 | ecosystem: Environmental > Terrestrial > Soil > Tropical forest > Bulk soil | place: Panama | collected 2016-02-17
AGACGTACGCGGATTGCAGGCTGATAGCAGAGCTGAAAGTCACCAGGTTCGTTCCGGCCGACCGCAGTGACGTGCGGCAGCGACGATACCGGGCAGGAAGACACCCGGATTCGGTCCATTGAAATATTCGAGCGAAGGCAGACAAAGTCCGCCGTTTGTCACCGGAGCTGCCGACGAACGTAATTCCTTGCGCGTTCCCCTGCCCGATCAGATCGTCGAACATGCGCAGGATGCCGGTGAAGTCCGTCCCACCGTCGTAGTCCGCTGTGAAAATTCCTTCGGGGCCGCCGAACGACGAATTAGCAATATCTACGGCATTCGTCTCGATGATGGTCTGGTAGGCATCGAAAATGGACTGGTCGCTTAGGTCGGGAATGTTGTAGAGCACGATGGTCGCGCCAAGCGCCATTCCGCCGGCCTGTTGGACATCCAGCGAGGCCTCAAAGGACGAGGGGTTATTGATGTTGAGGTGCGCCGCCGTCCACAGGCACGCGAACCAGTTTCGGAGGAGCAACGCCTTCGAATCCGAAATACAGCGCGAGATCGCTGTCGAGAACGTCGGACGCCATCACAATTCAGATAGTCGAACCTGTACCGTTGAGGAATTGAGCTGAAGAAAATTGTAGGCCTGCTTGATATCGTCGAAGAAATATGGACCGGCGGGCGAGAAACGGTTCAGAGGTTGCGGCAGTGCGCCCATATTTTTCGAATGGACGTGCTGATAGATCGCTGGCGAGAATCCCGAGCCCTGTGCGCCGGCCTGTGCCAAGGCTGGTGGGAGCTTCAATGCTTGCATCGCGACTATTTTCTGGGAGCCGTTTGGAGCGGTCGCATTGTACAGAGGCACGCCGAAAGCCTGTTGCACTGCTGCCACCGATCCCTGGAAACGGACTCCATGAGCATGTGTCGCAACGGCAGCCAGTCCAAAGGCTGCCAATTTGTTCTTCACTTGCGCCATGGTCGGCTCGCTGGGTCCAAATTGAGCCTGGAACTGTTGCGGCGACAGCCAGTGATGGTAGATGGGTGAACCGGACCTGTTCAGATCGGCAATAAGCTGATCGAGTGGATCACTATTCTGCGCCGGGAGGAGAACCTGGAATTGGACGGTTTGATTGGCGGGCGCCGGGCTGGTGGGCGTGAGTTTCCGCGCGTGTAAACCCGCGATCCCCAGGGCGGCCACGGCTGCGCTCTTTACAATAAGCGAAAAGATCGAGTCCCAAAATTTTGTTCCTTTCACGGACATGGTCGAGGGGCAGGGGCAGTATATCAGCGGCGAAGGCAATTCTTATGTTTGTAGCTTATAGTACTATCCCGGAATGCCTGTAAAATGCGGTATCGTAGTTACCAAGGAGTCAATTGACATCATGAAGCCGGGTTTTGTGTGTCTTGCCGCGCTGGGGATTGTCGCGACAGGTTCTATCGCAATGGCCGCCGATGCCACCACCGGCGCGCCGACATTTTCAAAAGACGTCGCACCGATTTTGAATAAAAACTGCGTAAGCTGCCATCGACCGGGCGATATCGCACCGATGTCGCTGATGACTTACGATCAGACGCGTCCCTGGGCTAAGTCGATTCGCGAGAGAGTCACGCGCGGGACCATGCCCCCGTGGCACGCCGATGCAGCACGAGGCGTGTTCGTGAATGACCGCCGCCTGACGGACTCCGAAAAGGCCATCCTCGTCTCCTGGGCCGACGCGGGCGCACCGGCCGGCAATCCAAAAGATCTGCCTCCGGCGCCAAAGTTCACCGAAGGCTGGGAAATCGGGCAGCCTGATGTCGTACTCACGATGGCGAAGCCTTATCAGGTCGCGGCGAGTGGCACAATCGCCTATCAGTATTTCACGATCCCGACTAATTTCACTGAAGACAAGTGGGTGCAGGCCATCGAAGTGAGGCCCGGTGTCCGCAGCGTGGTACACCATATCCTGGTCTTCTCGAAGCCGCCGCAGAATAGTCCAGACGCGAAGCTGGATGAAGCGATTGTGCAGGCGCTGCCAAAAATGCCTGGAATCAAGCGCCCCGATGGATCGATCGAGGCATCGCCTTTCGCTGGCGCGCCTGGCACACTGATCGCCACCACCGCTCCTGGCACGAACGCGATGATTTACGCTCCCGGCGATGCGATGAAGGTTCCGGCGGGCTCAGTGCTGATCCTTCAGGTGCACTACACGGCGAATGGCAAAGGCGAGAACGATCTGTCGAGCGTTGGCATGGTCTTTGCCAAGGGAACCCCGCAGCGCGAAATTCACAACAGCGCGTTCATGAATCCTCTGATGAAGATTGGCGCCGGCGTTGCCGACCAGGCCATCGACACGGCCATCGAATTCAAAGAGGACTCGCATATTACCGCTCTTTTCCCGCACACGCACCTGCGCGGCAAAGGCTGGGAGTATCGCTTGATCTATCCCGACGGACGCTCTGAGGTTGTGCTCTCGGTTCCGCGGTACGATTTCAACTGGCAGACTTACTATGTCTATGCCAAGCCGATCGCGGTGCCGAAGGGCTCTCGCCTGGAAGCGACCGCTCACTACGACAACTCCGTGAACAACCCATCGAATCCCGATCCTAAGATGGATGTTCGTTGGGGCGAGCAGACCTGGCAGGAGATGCAATACAGCGGCATTACCTACTACGTCGACAAGTCGGTGCCTTCTAACACCACCGCCCAGAAATGAAATGTGGCGCACGCACTCGTGCGTGCCGCGTTGACACTCGTGTGAACGCTTGCTGGTCGTCAGCCGGTGGCTGACTCGCTCACGCCGGGCAGTTTATAGTCCCTAAACTGCTCGCGCAGCGCTCGCTTATTGAACTTTCCCACGCTCGTCTTGGGCACCGCCTCGATAAACACCACGTCGTCCGGCAGCCACCACTTAGCGACGCGTGTGCTCAAGAATTCTAGAATCTCGTCCTTGGTAAGCTTCCCTCGATGCTCCGGCAAGGTGGCGATGCACGCCAGAGGACGCTCCTGCCACTTGGGGTGAAACACGGCGATTACGGCCGCCTCCGCTACTTTCGGATGCGCCATAATCGCGTTCTCGAGATCCACGCTCGCTATCCATTCGCCGCCGCTCTTCACCAAGTCTTTCGTTCGATCCATGATCTGCAGATATCCGTTCTGGTCGATGGTCGCCACGTCGCCCGTTCGGAACCAGCCGCCGGCGAATGCTTCGTCGTTGCGGGTGTCGTTGTAATAGCCGCTCGTAATCCAGGGGCCGCGCGTTTGCAACTCTCCCATCGTGGCGCCATCCCAGGGAAGCTCTCGGCCCTCGGCATCCACGATGCGGATCTCGACACCGGCTACCGGCAGGCCGTGACGGGCTAGCAGATCGAAGCGTTCTTTTTCCGGCAGCGCGTCGAGGTCTTTCTTCACCGCCATGAAAGTCGCGATGGGCGTCGTCTCGGTCATGCCCCAAGCCAGGCGAAATGGGATTCGATGCTTCTTTTCGTACCACTCGATGAACTGGCGCGGCATCGCCGAGCCCGCGACCGCTATCATGCGGAGCGACGACAGATCGTGAGAGTGGCTTTCAAGATACGAGTACAACGTCATCCAGATAGTGGGAACTCCGGCGGTGAAGGTCACGCGCTCGTCCTGAATCAGGCCCGCGATATCGGCCGGTTGAAGCTGACGGCCGGTGAGCACGATGCGCGCGCCCGTCATATAGGCAGCGTAAGGAATGCCCCAGCCGTTGGCGTGAAACATGGGGACAATCTGCAGAACGGTGTCGCGCTCAGAAATCGCAAAGACGTCAGCCAGCGCCAGAGAAAAGCTGTGCAGGAAAAAGGCCCGATGCGTGTAGAGAACCGCTTTCGGATTGCCCGTTGTGCCCGAGGTGTAGCAAGTTGCGCAGGCTTCAGTTTCCTCGAGCTGCGGCCATGAGTAGCTCTTCCCGTTCGACGCGCGAATCAGATCTTCATAATCGCAAGCCGGCTCGAGCGTGGTCTGATGAGGCTCATCCGGAAGAATGACAAACTGTTTCACGCACATGAGCTGATCGCGGATCGGCTCGAGAATGAACGCGAGCGAAGCGTCGACAAAGATGACTTTGTCCTCGGCGTGCTGGATGATGTAGGCCAATTGATCCGACGGCAATCGGAGGTTCAACGTGTGCAGAACGGCGCCGAAGCAGGGTACCGCGAAATAAAGCTCGAGATGGCGATAGCTGTTCCAGCACAGCGAACCCACTTTGTCGCCGGGCTTCACACCCAGCCGCTCGAGAACGTGCGCCAGAGCATGCACGCGGGCGTGCAGATCAGCATAAGTGTAACGATGAATGCCGTCGGGCATCTTGCTTGCAATTTCTTGTTTGGGGAAGAGTTTGGCCGAGCGCTCCAGCATGTGCTTGAGCGTCAGCGGGTAGTCCATCATGAGGCCGCGCATAGAGTTAGAAATTATACAGTAAAGACATGTGCCCCTTTCCGAAAGCCGCAATGGCGATTGTGCTCTCGGGCGGCATGATCAGCTGCGCTTTTGAGCCGCACATTTCCAACCGGATTACGCCGGACGAGTACGAAATCTACTCCGCATGGCTCCAACAGCACTTCGTCAAGCAACCGCCCAAGAATCTCTTCATCCTGAGCCGGACCCTCATCTTCGACCCGGAGGCCGCAACAAACAGCGGTTGTGCAAACGCACTGCGCCAAGCCGGTGTTAGCGGGCGTTTGATCGCTCAGCTCCACGCGCTCGGCGACGCCGAGTTCCTGATGAGAGTTTATCCGACGCTCGACAAGAATCTGCACATTCCCTGGCCTTATGAGGAGATCGACACATTGCCATGGCCGGAGCCGGGACCCTATCGCGCGATCTCGTTTTCTCGGGTGGCTTTCAACCGCCAGCACAACGAGGCTCTGCTTTCGGTGTCAGATCTGTGCGGCGGACTCTGCGGGCACGGCGGCGCACTGATCGCGCACAAGGAGCACGGTCAATGGAATTTCCGCAGCATCGGATGCGTCTGGGTCTCCTGAAGCGAGTGGTTACCGCAGGTTGAACTTCTTCATTTTGTACCGCAGCGTATCGCGCGTGATGCTCAGCAATCGCGCGGCCTGCGTCTGGTTCCCGCCGGTCTTTTCGAGCGCTTGAACCAGCAGCCGGCGTTCCTGCTCCACCAGCGACAGCTGCTCGCCTGTGAACGGCGCCGAGCCCAACGCATTCGTCGGCGTCGGGCCAGTTCCCCGAACCGCAATGGGCAAGCTCTGCGGACGGATGTGCGACGTGTCTTCGAGGATCATGGCCCGCTCGATCGCGTTGCGCAGCTCGCGAACGTTGCCCGGCCAATCGTGGGCTAGCAACAGGCTCTCGGCCTCCGGCGACACGCCCTCCACCTGCCGCTTGAATTTCTCGTTGTAGTGCTGAATGAAGAATCGCGCCAGCGGCAGAATGTCTTGCGGACGTTCGCGCAGCGGCGGCACAATCAACTGGATCACGTTCAGGCGGTAATACAAGTCCTGTCGAAACGCCCCTTCCCGAACCGCTTCGCGGAGGTTTTTGTTGGTGGCCGCCATGATCCGCAGGTCCACATGAATGTCCTGGAGCCCGCCGAGCCTTCGGAAACACTGATCTTCCAACACGCGCAGCAGCTTGGCTTGCAAGGACAACGGAATCTCGCCGATTTCGTCCAGGAACAGAGAGCCTTTGTCGGCCAGTTCGAAAAGACCGCGCTTCTGCGCGCGTGCGTCGGTGAACGCGCCCTTTTCGTAACCGAAGAGCTCGCTTTCGAGCAGCGTATCCGGGATCGCGGCGCAATTGATGGCCAGGAAGGGTTCGGCCTGGCGCAGGCTCTGGTAGTGAAGCGTCTTGGCGATCAGATCTTTGCCCGTGCCGTTCTCGCCCTCGATGAGAATGGAGCTCGCTTCGCTTACCGCTACGCGACGGACGAATGCGAGAACTTCACGCATGGCCTGCGATTCCGCAATAATCTGCCTTCGGGCCGGCTGCGCCTCATCGGTGATGTCCTTGACGGTGGCGACAACTCCCTCCACCGCCCCAGTCTCGTCGTGAATCTGAACGGTTCGAATCACCACCATGCGCTCGAGGCCGTTTTCCGTTCTCAGTGTCACCGTGCCGGAGGGCAGACACGCGGCTTCGCCGAGCGACTGCAGCATCGCACAGCCGGGTTCGCAGGCCAGGCATTGAAACACTTCCTGGCAGCGCTTGCCGATCATATGATCTGCGGACATGCCGAATAGCCGCGCCGCCGCAACGTTGACACCCACAATGCGCAGGTCCTTGTCGTAAAGGAAGAGCGCGTCGGAAAGCTGATCGAAGATGGTTTCCAGTAGCTCGGGGCGCTGCCATTTCCCCGCGAGATGGGAAACCAAACCTCTCGGAGACGCTCCCGTCACGTTTTCCAACATAACCTTGATGTCCCAGGCAAGCACGTTGATGACCGTAATTGCGCACTCCATCCTGGGGGTTCTTGCGCTCAGATCCTGAAGTTGGATCGTACGGCGAACGACCAGGCCAAGCTAAGTTCTTTGGAATTCGGGACTTTAGCTCCACCGAGCGTCAGCGGCCGCTCGATTGCACTATTCGGGAACAGAAGTGACGGGCCTACCAAATGAAAACGATCCAGATGGCCTTAAGAAATTCCGAATACGCGGAAGCGCTGCGCGGTCTGCTGCTGCGCGATGGATCTCATCGAGTGTATTCCGTGGACCGTCCGGATTTACGCCTGGACGGAGTAATCATCGTGGACGGCGCCGAAGCCGAGAACCTCTGTTTGAATGCAGGCGAGGCTGAGCGCTTCGTCGTAATCACGCGCAAGGGATCCGCTCAACTGAATCGCATCTGGGATGCAGGCGTGCGCCATGTGGTCTTCGAAGGCGATTCCCCCTCCACTGCACATCTGGCAGTCATCGCAGCGGAATTACGATTGCTTAAGAAGAATGCGACTGGGGCTTCGGGTTCCGGCTTTCAAATGGAAACAAATCAACACAGCTCACGCGGGGAATTTCCATTGATCGAGTCCACGCCGCATTGTGCCAGATGCCGTTGTTCGAAGCCAGTGAATTTGTTCTGATAAGGACATTTCTCGTCATGCAGACTCTGTCGGTTCTTTGGGTTGCGCTCGCTGCAGCGATCACGCTGATTGCAATGGTTCGGCGGGCTCTGAGTCCGGCCAAAGAAAAGGTACCGGCCCAACCGAACGAGTCGGCCAATTTCCTCAGCTATCTTGCGTTTGCGTCTTGTCTGATCCTCGTAGCTGGCTTCCTGTACGTCGGCAAGTTTCTGGTTGCCGCGCTGTAATACAGTTTCCCGCGAAGCTTGTGTTCCGATTTCTTGACTGTTAGGGGTTTTTCTCTCCAAACGTTGCGCAAACGGCCCCGCGACGCATCGACGTTGGGTGTTTTCACCCTATGTTGCCTGTTCACGTGATGTCTATCCCGTTGATTGTTTGTTGGTAGCCTGATTGCGGTTCCAGAGCCGGAATGCCAAAACGATCGCCTCTTGCCTACCTTGCAAGCAATGTCATCAGTTTGATTGGCGTAATTCTCGTCACCACCGCCGGGATCCTCTGGTTGCTGGCGCTGCCGTCTTATTGGCGAGGCGAGACGAGTACTCCCTATATCGGAATCCTGCTATTCCTGGTGCTGCCCGGCGTTTTCGCGCTGGGTCTGGCGCTCATCCCCTTAGGTATCGCACTCGACACCTGGAAGCGAAGAAAGGCGGGCGATTTCGGGCCTTTCGTTCCACGAGGCGGCGAACTGCGGCGGCTAGGAATCTTTGTCGCTCTCACCACCGCGGCCAATCTCGTCATGGGCAGCCAGTTCACTTATCGCGCGGTGACCTACATGGACACGGATACATTCTGCGGAAAGGCGTGCCACAAGGTGATGGATCCCGAGTACACGGCTTACTCAAACTCGCCGCACGCCCGGGTGGCTTGCCCCGAGTGCCATATCGGACCAGGAGCTTCGTTTTTCGTGAAATCCAAGTTGTCCGGCACTGGGCAACTCATCGCGGTGATGTTCAACACGTATCCACGGCCGATCCCATCGCCGGTGGCGGCGCTGAGGGCGGCGCGCGAAACCTGCGAGCAATGCCACTGGCCGAAGAAATTCGAAGGAAACAAATTCTTCGTTCACACCGAATACGCAGCCGACGAACAGAACACGCCTTCTACGACGGTCGCCTTGATGAAGATCGGCGGCAAGAACTTTGGCGGTAGCGTTGGTATCCACGGAGCTCACGTCTATCAAAACGCCCGCATGGACTACATTTCAACCGACGGACACCGGCAAGTGATTCCACAGGTCACTTACACCGATCCGAACGGAAGAGTGACGGTCTTCAACTCCACCGACGTGAGAGTGACCCCGCAAGACCTGGCGCGAGGCGAGCATCGCGAGATGGATTGCATGGACTGCCACAATCGCCCGACGCATATCTTCCAGGTGCCCGAACGCGCGGTGGATTCGGCCATGGATCAGGGCAGCATCAGTCCGAAGCTTCCGTTCATCAAGAAGCAGGCGCTCGAAGTCCTAATGCAAAGCTACTCCGACCACGCGAGCGCGGAACTGGGCGTTGCAGCGCGACTCGACAATTTCTACCGGACCAGCTATCCGCAAGTCTATGCGGCCGAACAAAGCGCGTTGAAGAGCACGATCAAAACCGTGCAAGCGATCTACGCGCAAAATATATTCCCGGACATGAAAATTACTTGGGGCACCTATCCAAACAACCTCGGGCATACTGATTACCCGGGCTGCTTCCGGTGCCACGACGGCAATCATACCAGCGCCGACGGGCGCACGATTTCCAATGATTGCTCAACTTGTCACGACCTCCTGGCGGTGAGTGAGAAAAACCCGCAAATTCTGAGTCAGCTCAGGATCAAAACGCCGGGACCAACCTCGACGGCAGGCGCGACAGGCAAATAGCTAGCCCGGAAAGGGCGTGCCGGCATCCTCGTGCTATTGAATCAAGCTGCCGACGCGCTCCGTTTTCCGCGCAGTTTAGAAGCTAAGGAGGTGCTCTGTGAAATGGAGTACCGCAATCGTTTTTTCGCTCGCCCTGGCGCTTAATGTCCTCAGCGCAACCAGCCCGAAAAGCGCCGAATGTCTTTCCTGCCACGACGACAAGGGCGCTAATTTCCAAGCCAGCGTTCATGGTGGTCTCTCTTGTACGGACTGCCATACCGACAAGAATGCGCATCCTCACGCGGCCAACGCGGCTAAAGTGAAGTGCGATCCTGTCATGCCGAGCCGGCTCACGACGTCACCGCGAGCGTGCATGCTGCAATAAGCAAACAAGCCTGCACCAACTGCCATGGCGAAGTGCACGCGATTCTGCCGTCCAAGAATCCGCAATCGAAAACCTACGGCGCCAACCTGCCGCGCACGTGCGGGACCTGCCACGGCGACGCCAAACTCGACCAGCAGCATGGCCCCGGCACCCAGAGGAATACTGGCGTCTGGTGAAGTCGGGCGAAGGAGAAGCTGCGCGTTACGCCGTCGCAACAATGGGTCAAGAATTTCGGCTGGGGGTTCGGCTCGGTCGCAGTCGCCACTGGACTGATTTTCGTGACGCTAATGATTGTAGCTTTCATCAAGGAATAGTGAAGAGGTCGTTTGTTTTGTGCCCGGGCTGGCGGTGAACGTGCTTGTAATCAAGGGGGCTGCGTTAGAGCACCCGGAAAGGCTGGAACGATATGTTTCCTCCCAAAAAGATTCTGTTCCCCGTGGACTTCTCCGAGCGCTGCGCCAGCGCGGGGAGAATGGTGGAAGTGTTCACTGGCCGCTTTCAGGCTGAGCTCACCCTGCTCCACGTCCTCCAGCCGCTCACCTACAACGACATTCCAGTCGATTCTGCCAGCGTCGCCGAACAGCGGCTCGCCTATTTCATGGCCGACGAGCTAAGGCACCTCGACGTGAGGCGCGTGCTGCTCGAAGGCGATCCGGCGGCGAAGACGATCGAATATGCGCACGGCAGTAATTTTGACCTGATCATGCTGCCGACTCACGGCTACGGCGCTTTCCGCCGCATGATCGTGGGCTCGGTAACTGAACAAGTGCTGCGCGGCGCTTCGTGTCCGGTTTGGACCGGCGTTCATATGGAGAATGTGCCACGCCTCGAGGACATCGGCTTTCGCAGAATTCTATGTGCGATCGACCTGGGAGCGCAGAGCTGCCCGACTGCGACTTGGGCGAACAAGTTTGCGACGGAATACGGCGCCGAGCTCTCGTTCGTTCACGCCGTGCCGGAGGCCAAGGACAAGTCGCCCTTTGCCGGCGAATCCGGCCACGACAAACTCGTCCGTCAAGCTACCGAACAGGTCCGAGGGGTGCAGGCCTGCACTCGTGCCGAAGGACAGGTCTTTGTTGTCGCCGACGAAGTGGCCGACGGCGTCTGCACGATAGCGTCGCGCGAGCGGGCTGACCTATTGGTAATCGGCCGCGGCGTCCACGACGACGTCATGGGACGTCTGCGCGCCAACGCTTATTCGATCATTCGTCAGTCCCCTTGCCCAGTAGTCAGCGTCTAGTGCCGCTGCGAGCTGAAGAAACCAAAATATCCGACCGGTTTCTCAGAGGAAGAGTGTAACCATAGACCCATGGCGACGATTACGGATTTAACTTGTTCGATTCAACCCCCTCAAGCCATCGCGAACCGCAACGGCGAAGAAGATATCACCCGCCGCGATCTCGATGTCTTCTTCAAGCCGAAGTCCGTTGCCGTCATCGGCGCAACTGAGCGTGAGGGCCATGTCGGCCGCTCCGTTCTCTGGAATCTGATCAGCAGTCCTTTCGGCGGAACCGTGTATCCGGTGAACGCCAAGCGCGCCAGCATTCTCGGAATACGCGCGTACCCGAACGTAGCGAGCCTGCCGGAGCCGCCTGAACTAGCGGTTGTGGTAACCCCGGCCGAGACCGTGCCGAGCGTCATCGCCGACTGCGCTCGCGTGGGAGTGCGTGGCGCAGTAGTGATCTCCGCGGGTTTTCGCGAATCCGGCCAGCGCGGCGCCGAGCTTGAGCGCGAGATTCTGGCCGTCGCGCGCCCGACTAAGATGCGGATCGTCGGGCCGAACTGCCTGGGCGTGATGTGCCCGATCACTGGCCTGAATGCTACCTTCGCCCAAACGGTAGCGCGCCCGGGCACCGTCGCCTTTGTCAGCCAGAGCGGAGCACTATGCACGGCAATCCTCGATTGGAGCCTACGCGAACAAATCGGGTTCAGCGCGTTCGTCTCAACAGGATCAATGCTCGACGTCAATTGGGGCAACCTGATCGACTACCTGGGCGATGATCCGAACACGCGCAGCATCGTGGTCTACATGGAATCGATCGGCGACGCCCGATCGTTCCTCTCCGCCGCGCGCGAAGTCGCGTTGAACAAGCCCATCATAGTCATCAAAGCCGGACGCACGGAGCAGGCCGCCAAGGCCGCTGCGTCGCATACCGGGTCGATGGCGGGCAGCGACGCCGTGCTCGAAGCTGCATTCCGCCGCGTAGGCGTGCTCCGGGTCAACAGCATCGCCGACATCTTCTATATGACCGAGGTACTCGCCAACCAGCCTCGGCCGAGGGGGCCGCGCCTGGCGATCGTGACCAACGCGGGCGGTCCCGGCGTGCTCGCAACCGATGCGCTGCTCACTTTGGGCGGTGAGTTAGCCGAGATTGCACCCGCGACGCACGAGGCGCTCGATAACGTCCTTCCGCCGCATTGGAGCCACAACAATCCGGTCGACATCATCGGAGACGCCGGCCCCGAACGCTTCGAGAAAGCCGTCGAGATCGTTTCCAAAGATCCGAACGCCGACGGTCTGCTGGTGATCATGACGCCGCAAGGAATGACAAATCCGACGCTGATCGCGGAAAAGTTGCAGCGCTTCGCCAAACTCGATGGCAAACCGATCCTGTCGAGTTGGATGGGCGGTGAGGAAGCCGCGCAGGGTGAAGCCGTGTTGAATCGCGCGGGAATCCCGACGTTTCCGTTTCCCGATACGGCGGTGCGCGCCTTCGAATACATGTGGAGATACAGCTACAACCTGCGCGGGCTGTACGAGACGCCCGTACTCACCGGTTCCAATGTCGTCGATCCCGCGGCTGCCATGCGCGTGATCGAACAAGCCCGCGCGTCGGGGCGAACGCTGCTGACCGAGTTCGAATCGAAGCAAGTGCTCGAGGCCTATGGCATCCCTGCTGTAGAAACGCGCCTAGCATCGAGTGAAGACGAAGCCGCGGCGGCAGCAGCCGAGATCGGATTCCCGGTCGTGGTGAAGCTGAATTCCACCACCATCACGCACAAGACGGATGTCGGCGGCGTGAAGCTGAACCTGAAGGACTCAACTGCAGTGCGCGAGGCCTTCCGGTCGATTCGCGATGCGGTCGGCAAAAAAGCCGGCCCCAGGCACTTCGATGGTGTCACCGTGCAGCCGATGATTTCACTCGAAGGATACGAGCTCATCTTAGGCAGCAGCATCGATCCTCAGTTCGGCCCGGTGCTGTTGTTTGGGGCGGGCGGACAACTAGTCGAAGTTTTCCAGGACCGGGCGCTTTCCCTGCCGCCACTCAACACCACGCTCGCTCGCCGTTTCATGGAACAGACGAAGATTTTCAAAGCGCTCGGCGGCGTGCGTGGCAGGAAGCCGGTGAACCTCCTGGCGGTCGAGGAGCTGCTGGTACGGTTTAGCCGTCTGGTTACCGAGCAGCGCTGGATTCGCGAGGTGGACATCAATCCCCTGCTCGCTTCACCTGAACGGCTGGTCGCGTTGGACGCGCGGGTTGTCGTATATGGCCAGGAAACGCGGGAGTCCGATCTTCCTCGACTTGCGATCCGGCCCTATCCGACCCGCTATCAGAAGAGAGTTGCTCTCAGCGACGGTGCCGAGTTCGTCATGCGGCCGATACGTCCCGAAGATGAGCCGTCGCTCGTGAAGTTCCACAGCACGCTGTCTGAGCGCAGCGTGTACTTCCGCTACTTTCATTGGATGAAGCTCGAGCAACGCACCGCGCATGAACGACTCACGCGCATGTGCTTCATCGATTACGACCGGCAGATGGCTTTCGTCGCCGAACCCACAGGCTCTAACGAAATCGCGGGCATCGGACGCCTGGTGAAGTCGCACACCGGAGAGGAGGCTGAGCTTGCCGTCATCATCAGCGATCAATACCAAAAACGCGGCATCGGAACAGCGCTGGTGCGGCAACTGGTCGATTTCGCGCGCGATGAAAAGCTGCGGCGGATCACAGCCACAGTGATGTTCCAAAATCGGCCGATGCAGAAAGTGTTCGAGCGCGCGGGCTTTCGCCTGTCGCAGTCGCGCGATCCGGAGTCGCTTAGTGCGACGTTGGACCTATAGGCTCTCGCGTTCCACCTTACCGGCAAAGCGCCGGTAGACGAAAAACGATTAGAAGCCCGCGAGCGCCATTCCTGGAATCCACCACGACAAGCCGATCCAGAGACCGTACTCGGCCGCTGCGGCGTTGTGAATGATTAGCGAAGTCTCGGGCGCTGCATTGGACGGCTGAACGTAAGGATAAACGGGCAAGACCACACTGGTCAGCATGCCTGCGAGATAAAGGCACGGCTCAGGAACGCAGCGAGGTCGCGTTTGCGCGCGCTGGCGATCCACATGCCGAGCAGCCCGGCGATCGCGAGCAATGGAAAAATTGCGCCCCACGGCCGGTCGCTGAATTCCTTCATGATGTTCGGTTGCATGCGGAAGCTGGCGACGGTGACAGCAGCCGTTAGCAACAGCACGAGCCACCAGGTCTTCGAAGCAAACCCGCGCAACCGCTCCTGCAAATCGCCGAAGATCTTGTACGTGACCCAAAGTGCCCGTGCAACGCCAGCGCAGCCAGCGACGCTAGGCCGATGAGCAGCGTATACCAGTCCACAACACCGGCCTTTGAGCTGGCGACAGATTGGTCCACAACGGCAGAAAGAAGTCGCGTTCGGAATCGAGCGGCACGAAACGCACTACGTTTCCGAGCGCTACACCGCAGAGCAACGCAAGCAATGTGCTGGAAGCGCCGAACACTAGATCCCAAAACGGCTCCACATCGGGCCTTCGATGTGGTTGCGAAGTTCGATGGAGGCGCCGCGCAGGATCAACAGCCAGAGCACGATCATGAGCGCCAGGTAAAATCCGCTGAAGGCATCCGCGTAAAGCGCCGGAAAAGCGAAATAGAGCGTGCCCCCGCCCGCCAACAGCCACCCTTCGTTGCCGTCCCAGACCGGTCCTATTGAACGCAGCACACGTCGCCGCTCTTCTTCGTTGCGCGCGACGAACAGATGCACTACGCCCGCGCCAAGATCGAACCCGTCCAGAATGCCGTACCCCGTGACCATGATCGCGATCAGGCAGAACCAGAGCGTCTGGATCATTGCGCCCCTCCCTCGATTTGTTTGCCCGGACCATGATCGATTTCACGGTGAACCAAAAACAGAAACAAGATGCCCACGACGACGTACGGTCCCATGAATCCCATCAGCGTGAACAGGCCATTGCCGGCTCCGACGCGAGACGACGTCCCATCAATCGTGCGCATGATCCCGTAGATCAGCCAAGGCTGCCGGCCAAGCTCGGCGGTCATACAGCCGGCGGTAGTCGCGATGTAGGGAAATGGCAGCGCCAGCATCAGAATCCACAGGAGAGGTCTGGCCGAGTAAAGATGGCCGCGCCAAAGCGACCAAGCGCATACGAGCATGAGCGCGATCAATATCGTTCCGAGTCCGACCATGATGTGATAGCTGTAGTACGGTGGTGGAATGTTGTCCGGCCATTGATCGCGCGGAAAATCCCTGAGACCTTTCACTTCCGCCTCAGCGCCGGCAAGTGAGAAAGCTCATCACGCCTGGCACGACGATCGGATTGTCCAGTTGCAGCTTGTCGGTGTCGGGCTGTCCAACAATTGCGATCGGCGCGCCTGTTTCAGTGTCGAACTACCCTTCCCATCGCGGCCAGCGTCACCGGCTGGAGCGCCGCGATCATGCACCTTGTCCATCGCCGGTCGGGAAGACCATCGCTAGAGTGGCGAGCACCGGCGA
>Ga0126381_100004640_pt1 | contig 14993 bp, 12 predicted proteins | sample PanSoiMetPlot_28_FD_96465 | JGI IMG/M metagenome (GOLD analysis project Ga0126381, IMG submission 96465) | Tropical forest soil microbial communities from Panama - MetaG Plot_28 | ecosystem: Environmental > Terrestrial > Soil > Tropical forest > Bulk soil | place: Panama | collected 2016-02-17
GCTGGCAGTGGCTCGCGATGTCAGGCTCATGTGTAACGAGTACAATGGTGATGCCACGCATGTTGAGCCGTTGCAGAATGCTCATTATCTGTAGGCTGGTCTGGCTGTCCAGGTTGCCGGTTGGCTCATCGGCCAGGATAATCGAAGGTGCCGTGACCAGGGCGCGTGCAATAGCCACGCGCTGCTGTTGCCCGCCTGAGAGTTCCATAGGCCGGTGATCTGCTCGCGAGGTCAGGCCCAACATCGCTAACGCCCATAGCGCGCGCTCTTGCCGCTGCTCCGCTGCTAAACCTGCATAGATCAGCGGTAACTCGACATTATGCAGGGCGGTTGCGCGCGAGAGCAAGTTGAAGGTCTGAAAAACGAAACCGATTTCCTTGTTGCGGATGCGGGCGAGTTCATCGTCGTCCATCTCGCTCACAAGGTTGCCGTTCAGGTAGTACAAGCCTGACGAGGGCGTATCAAGACAACCAATCAGGTTCATGAGGGTCGACTTGCCCGATCCCGAAGGCCCCATGATGGCAACGTACTCGCCCTTCCGGATCTCGATGTCCACGCCCGCGACGGCGTGAATGGTCTGGTCGCCCATCACATAGGTCTTCATCAGCTCCCATGTGCGGATGATGATGCCTTCGCGCTTGAGCTGCTCACCGCGAGCAGCGCCGTCTAGAACTCCCACTTGCGCCATGTATTAGCTCTTGGAGTCGTTGAAGACGGGAGTTTTGTTGTCAATCTTCACTCGCGTGCCTGGTTTCAAGGTGCGGATCGCTTTGTAGCTGCCGGTAACGATCGTGTCCCCCGGGCTTACACCGGAGAGCACTTCGATGTCGGTTTGTCCGGTAATGCCGGTGTCCACCTTGCGGAATTCGGCTTTGTTGTCTCCGCCGACGATAAAGACGCCCTGAACTTCTTCCTTGCGCTCCTTTTCCTTGATTGGATCGAGAGCGGTGTTCGTGTCCTGCGTCTGCTTGTTGCGTTCGCGCTCAGCGTCTTCGAGATCGCCCTTCGTGCGAACGGTAAGCGATTGAATAGGGATCACGGGGATATTCTGGCGCGTGATTGTAGTGATCTTCGCGGAGGCGGAAAGGCCGGGACGGATCGTGTCCGGCGGATTATCGATGACAATGACGACTTTAAAGTCTTTCGCTTCCTGAGACGAAGTGGCGCTAGTGGACGCCGCCAAACCCGAAGAGCGGAGAATTGCGGTGTTTCCGATCTCGCTCACGTGTCCTTTAAAGGTTTGATTCGGTATCGCGTCGATGCTTACTTCGGCCTGTTGCCCTACGTGCACACTGACAACATCGGTTTCGTCAACCTTCACCTCGGCGGTGATCAGGGACATATCGGCGATGGTCATGACCGTCGAGGCTGCCGAGTTCTGGATACCCATAACCACGGTTTCGCCGATGCGCACAGGAAGATAAGTAACGAGCCCATCCAGCGGCGCGACCACATCGTACTTCGCGAGAATGTCTGACGCACGAGTGAGCTGCGCTTGCGCCTGGGCGACGCGACGCTGCTGCGAGGCCAGCTGTGCGTTGTTTTGCGCCTTTTGCGTTTGGAGTTGGATCAAGTGCGCTTGTGCCTCTCGAACGCTTGCCGCGGCGGAGTCATAGTCCGCCTGAGCTTTATCGAAATCCTGCTTGGGAGCCACTTGCGCCTCCCAAAGCTTCTTTGCCCGATCAAGAGCGATCTTCGACCGATCCAGTTCTGATTTAGTGCGATCGACAGTGGCGATCTGCGAATTAATGGCGTCGTCTTGAGCTTTGATCGCGACCTCGGCGGACGCGGAATCAGCTTCTGCCGAAGCGACAACGGCCTTTTGTGCCGTAACATCGGCGGTTGCCTGAATGTTTTCAATCTGAGCAACTACCTGATCCTTATGAACGCGATCGCCTTCCTTGACAAAAAGCTGGGTGATACGGCCTTGGGCATTAGCACCCAAGTTAATGTAATTATTGGGTTTAATTTCTCCAGCTGCGGTTACGATGGATGAAAGGTCCGTTTTAACCACTTTGCTGGTCTGCACGGAGATCAGATCGCGCTGGCTATAACGAATGCTCGCAGCGACGCCGCCGGCCAGCACGAGCACCGCAATTACGCCGACGACGATTTTGCCTGTTTTCTGCACTTTCCAAATCCTTCCGGGGATTCCTTTTTATGGACACCGACGATATGAGTACGGTTCCCGCCTCAAGTAAGTTCCCACTTACTTACTTATCTTACCGCGCGAAGCAGATGCGCCGACAATACCGTTTGAAAGTTAACGATGGCGCGCCTTTCAATTGCACTGAGGCGCATAATGTGACCCAATCGTTACGTCATGATTGCACCACAAGGGGATTAATATAGTAGTTTCTCATGAAACTACATAGCTACACGATCACCCAGGGCCGAAACCGCGCTCCAGCGAGGGCCATGCTGAAGGCCATTGGATTCACCGATGAAGACTTGAAAAAGCCGATCATCGGCGTAGCCAACACCTGGATCGAAACGATGCCCTGTAATTTCAATTTACGCGCCCTGGCGGAGCACGTCAAGGCGGGGATTCGTGAAGCGGGCGGCACTCCCATGGAGTTCAACACGGTCGCGATTAGCGACGGCGTGACCATGGGCACGGAGGGCATGAAGGCCTCGCTGGTCAGCCGTGATTTGATCGCGGATTCGATTGAACTTGTTGCTCGCGGGCACATGTTCGACGGTGTTATCGCGCTGGTGGCTTGCGACAAGACGATTCCCGGCGCCGCAATGGCTCTGCTGCGGTTGAACGTGCCGGGGGTTGTGCTCTATGGCGGCTCCATCATGCCGGGCCATCATAACGGGCGTGATTTGACAGTGCAGGATGTGTTCGAAGCCGTCGGAGCGAACGCTGCCGGAAAAATATCGGACGCGGAGTTGCTGGCGATCGAGAACTCGGCTTGTCCGGGAGCGGGAGCTTGCGGCGGACAGTTCACGGCGAACACTATGGCGACCGTGATGGAGATGATTGGGCTGTCGCCGATGCACACTGCTGCGGTGCCTCAGGTGGACAATCGCAAGGAGCAGGTGGCCTACCGGTGCGGTCAGGTCGTGGTGGATGCAGTGCGCGCCGACCGGAAGCCTCGGTCGGTGGCTACGCGGGAGGCGTTTGAGAACGCGATCGCTTCCGTAGCGGCAAGCGGCGGATCGACCAATGCGGTCTTGCACTTGTTGGCGATGGCGCATGAAGCCGGTGTTGAGCTTGCGCTCGAAGATTTCCAGAAGATTAGCGCGAAGACTCCGCTGCTTGTGGACTTGAAGCCTGCCGGGCGGTTCGTGGCGGTGGACGTTGATAGAGCCGGCGGCATCGGCGTAATCGCGAAGAGGTTGACCGAAGGCGGGTATGTCCATAAGGACGCGTTGACGGTTACAGGAAAGACCTTCGGCGAGGAAGCTTCCGCCGCAAAGGAGACTCCGGCGCAGGAAGTGATCCGGCCGTTGAACAATCCAATTAAGTCGAGCGGCGGACTGGCGATTCTGCGTGGGAATCTGGCGCCCGAAGGCGGGGTAATCAAGACTACTGGCATTGCGAAGAAGACTCGGCGAGGGCCGGCTCGGGTGTTCGATCGCGAAGAAGACGCGATGAACGCCGTTACTGAGGGTCGCATCAAAGCGGGCGATATCGTAGTGGTTCGCTACGAAGGGCCCAAGGGTGGGCCTGGGATGCGGGAAATGCTCGGAGTAACTTCGGCGATTGTCGGCGCGGGCTTGGCGGACGATTGCGGGCTGATTACTGACGGGCGATTCAGCGGCGCGACTCGCGGGTTCATGGTCGGACACGTGGCGCCCGAGGCGGCCGCCGGTGGTCCGATGGCCGCGGTTCGGGAAGGCGACATCATCTCCATCGATATCGAGAAGTTTACGATCGAGCTTGAGGTTCCAGCGGAGGAGATCGCCGCGCGGCTGAAGGATTGGAAGGCTCCTGCGTCGCGGTATGACACCGGGGTGTTCAAGAAGTACGTACAGTTGGTGGGGTCGGCTTCGCGGGGCGCGGTTACTTGTTGAGTTGGAGAGGCGGAGCGAGTATTTGCTCCGCCCCATTAAGTATGGTTCGTGCCGCAGCCTTTTAGCTGTATTTGAACCAGGGCGCCGAAGTCAGGTTGTAGATTTCCTGAATGGATTTCAACTGCTCTTCGAAGTTGATTTTCAGGTCCTTCACCAGGCCCGTGCGAACATCGAACACCCAACCGTGAACTACGGGATAGCCATAGTGCAGGTAGGAGTTCTGGACCGCCGCGGTTTTGACAACGTTGATGCACTGCTCGAGGACGCTAAGCTCGACCAGTCGATCATAGCGAGCATCCTCGTCGGTAATCGCATTTAGCTCTTCTTTGTGAAGCCGGTAGACATCGCGGATATTGCGCAGCCAGGGGTTTAGCAGGCCGAGATCCTGAGATTGCATCGCGGCCTTCACGCCACCGCAGATATAGTGGCCGCATACGATGATGTCGCGTACGGCGAGGTGCACCACCGCATAGTCGATCACCGAAGCAACGTTGAGATCCGTGTTCGCAACAACATTCGCGATATTGCGATGGACGAAGACATCGCCTGGAGCCACGCCCATCATCGCATCGGCCGGGACTCGGCTATCGGAGCAGCCTATGTATAAGTACTGCGGTTTTTGCTCGTTGGCGAGTTTCTTGAAGTAGTCGGGATCTTCGCGAACGTGGGATTCGGCCCACTTGCGATTGTTTTCGAGCAGTTTCTCGTAGTGGATCATGGTTACGGTAACGCAAACACCTGTAGCGATTCTGTATTGGCCGGGTTTGGGTCGGTGATTCCAGCGCCCCCACCTGTAACCGCGATGGCGACGTACTGCTTGCCGTTCTTCCCCATGTATGTCATCGGTACGGCGTTGGCGCTGTAATCGAGCTTGGTGACCCACAATTCCTTGCCTGTGCGCGAATCGAAGGCGCGAAAGCGCCGGTCGTTGGAGGCTCCTATGAAGACGAGTCCTCCTTGCGTGACGATTGGCCCACCGAGATTAATGCGGCCGGTGTTGCGTTTGCCTTCCGGCAGCTCATCGGTAACGCCGAGTGGAATACGCCATGCGAAGTCGCCGGTCTTCAGATTCACCGCCGTCAGTTCGCCCCATGGTGGTTTCTGACACGGCCAGCTGCTTTCGCCGAGTAACCGGCCGCGCTCGTCAACCTTACGATCCCAGAACTTGGAATTGAAAGGCGAGCCAAAGATACTCGCCTGTTGGTACGGAACTTGAGAGCCTTCCTTCTGCTTCTCTACCCAGCCGATGCTCCCGTATTCATTCGTGTTGACGAAGGCGTAACCAAGCTTGGGATCGGTCGCCGAACCGCCCCAGTTCGCTCCTCCGATCGCTCCAGGAAACACGACAGTGGATTGCTGAGGATCGCCGGGTTCATGGCGCGACCATGGAGTGAAAGGCCCTTCGTTGTACAGCTTGCCGCTTTTGGCGACCATGTCCGCACAGGCTTTCGCGTGTTCCGGAGTGGTATCGGCAGCGGTCACGAGGTCTGTATCAGCGTTGAAATGATGTCTGGCAAGCTCGGGCGGCTTCACAGGAATCGGCTGCGTGGGCGAGGTGTGCTCCCCGGGGACTTGGCTTTGGGGAACCGGGGTCTCTCTTATGCCGAAGATCGGTTCGCCGGTGACCCGATTCAGAATGTACATGTAGCCGACTTTGCCGGTTTGCGCGAGGATCGGGGTTTTCTTTCCATTGATGACGACGTCGACCAGTCCCGGAGCGGGAGGCAGATCCGAATCCCACAAGTCGTGATGAACTGCCTGAAAGTACCACTTGAGCTTGCCGGTGGTGGCGTCCAGCGCAACCAGCGAATTGCCAAACAGATCATTGCCTTCGCGGTCGAAGCCGTAGAAGTCGCTGGCCGGGCTGCCGAGCGTCATGTAGAGCGTGTTGCGATCCTGATCGACAGTCATAAAGAAGCCCCAGTTGTTAGCTCCAGTGCGATCTTTCCAGTCGTTGCCCTTCCAAGTTTCGTTGCCGGGTTCGCCGGGTAGAGGGACGTTGTGGAATTCCCAGAGCTTCGCGCCCGTACGGGCGTCATAAGCTCGGGTGTTGCCAGGCTGGTTGCCGACCTGAATCTCGCCGACGTTCGCACCAACAAAGAGCAGGTTGCCATAAACAGTAGGCGCGGATTGATAGGGGATGACCAGATCGACCGTGCCTTCTTTGCCAAATCCCGGGTCGACTTTGCCAGTATTCGCGTTCAAGGCCATCATGTTGCGGCCAATCGTGAAGATGATTCGCGGAGGGTTGTTACGATCTCCCGGCCAATAGGCGACTGCTCGGCGCGAGAGGCCGGGGCCCTGCGGCGTGTAAGTCCAAATCTCTTTGCCGTTGGTTGGATCGAGCGCCACCACTCGGTTTCCAGCGGTTAGATACATGACGCCATTGACGACAATCGGCGTGACTTCCGAGGCTCCGCCTCCTCCACCGCCGCGGCCTCCTGACGCCGCCACGGCTCGAAGGCTGTAGCTCCAGGCTTTCGTCAGGTTGGACACGTTCTTCGTGTTGATCTGCGTGAGGGGGGAATAGCGGTCGCCCGTGAGATCGCGGCTGAACATCGGCCAGTCCGAATCGTTAATCTTCGGAACTGGCGTTTTTTGAGCGGGCTGCGTCTGTCCAAAAACGGAGCCCACTAGGGCGAGAAGAAGGAAGCCTAAGCGCATTTTTAAAGGCTAATAATAGCAGGCTGTCCGATTGCTATTCTATTAACCTATGGCGATTAAGGTCGGCGTAAACGGGTTTGGACGTATCGGAAGGAATGTAGTTCGGGCGGCGCTGCATAACCCGAACGTGGAGTTCGTGGCGGCGAACGATTTGACCGACCCGAGGACTTTGGCGCATTTGCTGAAGTACGATTCAACACTCGGCACGTTGAAGGAAGACGTGAGGATCGATGGCAATTCAATCGTCGTCGGCGGAAAGCATATTCATGTCTTCGCCATCAAAGATCCGGCGGAGATCGATTGGTCCAGCTTCGGCGCGCAGGTCGTGGTGGAATCCACGGGCCGCTTCACGGAGGCGAAGGACGCAGCGAAGCACCTGAAGGGTTCGGTCAAAAAGGTTATCATCTCCGCGCCCGCGAAGGGCGAGGACATCACCATCGTTTTGGGCGTGAACGATAAGGCCTACGACGCTTCGAAACACAACATCATTTCCAACGCGTCCTGCACAACCAATTGCCTGGCCCCCTTGGTGAAGGTTTTGCATGAGTCGTTTGGCATCGAGAAGGGCTCGATGACAACCATCCATAGCTACACCAATGACCAGAACGTGCTCGACTTTCCGCACAAGGATTTGCGGCGAGCCCGGGCGGCGGCGATCAATATGATTCCGACGACGACGGGGGCCGCGAAGGCAATCGGGCTGGTGATGCCCCAACTGAAAGGCAAGCTCGACGGGTATGCGATGCGGGTTCCAACGCCGAACGTGAGCGTCGTGGATTTGGTCGCAGTGCTTTCGAAGTCAACCACGACCGAAGAGGTGAATGGGGCTTTGAAGGCGGCTTCGGAAGGCCCGCTCAAAGGGATTCTGGCTTACACTTCGGATCCGGTTGTTTCCACGGATATGATGCATAACCCGAATAGCTCGATTGTCGATTCAGCGTTGACAAAGGTTCTGGACGGCAATCTTGTGAAGGTCGTCTCTTGGTACGACAACGAGTGGGGCTATTCGAAGCGCGTCGTGGATTTGATTGAATTTTTGGGAAATAAAGGGCTTTGAGATTCACAGGCTAAAGCCTGTGCCACGGGTTAGGCTTGATCGTGCTGAACTCCATAACCTGTGGCTCCGCACGTGAAAAAACCTATTTCATTGCCGCTATGACAGCGTCCGTGAATTGCGTAGTGCTGGCCGAGCCACCCACGTCCGGCGTGACGTTCTTCTTGCCTGCATAAACCTTTTCAATCGCCTGGTGCAATCGCTTAGCCGCCTCAAGCTCCTGCATGTGTTGAAGCATGAGTACCGCGGAAAGCATCATCGCAGTCGGGTTCGCAACCCCACGACCAGCAATGTCGGGCGCCGAGCCGTGCACGGCTTCAAAAACTGCGTGCTTCTCACCCATATTGGCGCCGGGGACGATTCCCAGACCGCCTACCAGTCCGGCCGCCAAGTCGGAAACAATATCGCCGTATAGGTTAGGCAGCAGCAGCACGTCGAACTGCTCGGGCCTCATCACAAGCTGCATCGACGCGTTGTCGACAATCATTTCCTTGTATTCAATCTCCGGATACTTCGAAGCGACTTCGCGGCAGCATCGGAGAAAGAGCCCGTCGGCGAGCTTGATGATGTTCGCCTTATGGATCGCCGTCACTTTCTTACGATTGGTCTGCGCTGCGAACTTGAAAGCGTATTCGGCGATGCGAGTAGATGCGGTGCGGGTGATCACCTTGAGGCTCGTGACGACGTCCTTCACCACTTCGTGCTCAAGGCCGGAATAGAGATCCTCCGTGTTTTCGCGAAAAATCACCATGTCAATATTCACGTCCTGAAAGCGTGAAGCGACTCCGGGCAGCGAATGAACGGGCCGAACGTTCGCGTAGAGGTCGAGGCGTTTGCGTAGCCCAACGTTCACGCTCGTGTACCCACCGCCAATAGGCGTTGTAACGGGTCCTTTGAGTCCGATGCGGGTAAGCTCAATGCTGTCGACAACGCTCTGCGGTAAGGATTGACCGGTCTTGATGATGAGGTCGGAGTTTAATTCGGCGACTTCCCACTGGATTTTTACACCCGTCGCGTCTACAGCCCGCCGGGCAGCTTCTGAGACTTCCGGGCCAATTCCATCGCCCGGGATAAGAGTAACTTGATGGGACATTCTTTTTATTATCCTTAGTCGATTTCGCGGCCCAAATACATTTCGCCGATTAAATCTCTGTAGTTTTCAAGAACTCGGGCGCGGCGAAGCTTCATTGTGGGGGTAAGCTCACCTCGTTCGATGGAGAAGTCGCGATCCAAGATTTTAAATTTCCGGATCTGCTCGAAGGCGGAAAGCTCCCGATTGGTTTGCTTCACGATCTTCGCGACCGCCTCTCCCGTTTCCGATGGCGATCCCGTCACGGTGAAAAGCGCAGTAACGAATGGGAGCTTGTCGCCGACGAGCAATACTTGGCTAATCGACGGCTCCCGTTTCAGCATTGCCTCGATGCGTGCTGGATAGATTTTCTTTCCGTTCGACGCGACGATGATCTCTTTCTTGCGACCCGTGATGTAGAAGTAGCCTTCGCTGTCTTCCTGCGCGATATCTCCCGTTGCGAGCCACCCATCGCGCAACACGGCCGCCGTAGCTTCAGGGTCTTTGTAATAGCCACCGAAGATGCACGGCCCTTTAAGCATCAATTCGCCGTCGTCTTCGATGCGCGCTTCATAACAAGGCAGCAGCTTTCCGATGCTGCCGGCTTTAGGGCGCTCGATTGGGTTCAGCATGGATACGCCGCCTTCAGTAAGCCCATAGCCTTCGATCAGCGGAAGCCCGATGGCCGCGAAAAATTCGGAGAGATCTTTACCTAAGGGAGCCGCGCCGGAGGCGGCGATTCGAATGCGCCCACCGAGGCGTTCACGAATCTTGGAGAAGATAACTCGATTGAAAAACGAGAGCGAAGCCCTCATCCACACCGGGACCGGTTTGTTCTGCTGCCGAAGACGCGACCCTTCCGCGCCGATGCCAACTCCTGCGTAGAACAACTTGCGAATCGCTGCTGGGCGTTTCTTGATCTCTGTAGAGATCGACGAGAACACGCGCTCCCAAACGCGAGGCGGAGCGAGGACGAATGTCGGTTTGACCGATTTGAATTCGTGGGGCAGCTTCTGAAGTCCTTCAGAAAAGACGACGCACGCGCCTTCGAGGATCGGTAGATACTCGACCACAACGCGCTGTGCGATATGAGCGGAGGGGAGGAATGCAATTGTCGTGTCTTCAGGCGAGAGAGGAAGAACGATCGGGCCCATTTCGATGTTGCGAACGATAGCGTGATGCGTGACCAGCCCCATCTTGGGCTCTCCGGTGGCGCCTGAAGTCATGTAGAGGACGGCCGTAGCCGAGTCGTCGAACGACTGCGTGATTCGGCTGAAGGAGTCGGGATCGCTCTTCAGCTTTTCTGCGCCCATGGCGCGGATTTTGTCGAGCGTCATAAAGGCGGAATCGCCCTTGAGCAGAATCCACTCGAATTCTTTTGCTTTTGTTGCAGCAGCGTCCAGCGTTTGGCGAACTTTCTCGTTCTCAACGAACACGCACCGCGCGTCGCAAGCGATCAGAGTCTTGGCCTGTTCCGCGTAGGGAAGACTCGTGTAGAGAGCTGCGGCAATCGCGCCCGTGGCCAGGATGCCGATATCGGCCAAATAAAATTCCGCGCGCGTTTCGGAGGCTAGCGCGACCATGTCGCCCTTTGCGATTCCCAGTTCACGCAGGCCGACTGCGATTTCTTTGACGGTATCCGCGTATTCGCGCCAAGTCCAAGTGCGATAGGACCCGTCACCAGCAGGTTGCTTCAGCGCGATTTTTTCCGGGTATTTCGAGGCTGTCGCCTCAAGGACAGACCAGAGAGTACGAGACATCCCTCGCCCAGTCTACCGTTAGTGTGTCGGCGAGACCCGCATTACAACGCCTATCCCCAGACTTCCTGGGCGACTTCTACGATCTGCTCCAGCTTGGCCCATTGCTCGTCCTGGGTGAGGACGTTGCCTTCTTCTGTGCTCGCGAAGCCGCACTGAGGAGCCAGACAGAGCTGCTCAATCGGACAATACGCCGAAGCCTCTTCAATGCGGCGTTTGAGCGCATCTTTAGATTCCAAGGCGCCGGTTTTCGTGGTTACCAACCCCAAAGCGACCGTCTTGCCCTTAGGAACAAACCGCAGCGGCTCAAAATTGCCGGCGCGCTCCGTATCCCACTCCAGGAAATAGCCGTTTACGTTAATGGCGTTGAACAGCACGTCGGCGACAGGCTCGTACCCTCCCGAAGCAATCCACATCGATTTGAAATTTCCGCGGCAGAGGTGGAGCGTGATGGCCATATCCTGGGGACGGTTATCGATCGCTCTATTGATCATCCCCGCATAGGTATGCGGAAGCTTTTCAGGGTCATCGCCACGCTGCACTAGATTTCCGCGCTGCTCGGGATCGCAGAGATACGCCAGATTCACTTCGTCGAACTGCAGGTAGCGGCAGCCTTCACGCGCGAATGCCTGCACTACCCTCGAGTAAGCACTACTGAGATCCGAAAAGAACTCGTTCAAATCCGGATACACAGAAGAGTCGATCCCACGCCGCCCACCTCGAAAGTGCAACACGCTCGGGGACGGAATTGTCATCTTGGGAAGAACCTTCGTGTGGCTCTTCAGGAATTGGAAGTGCCGCAGAAAAGGGTGATCAGTGAACCCAACTCTACCTTTGACACGAAGGCCCCACGCTCTTGATGCGCCGCCCTTGAATTGGATCGCCCGGCTTGATTGGTAGACTTCGCAACCATCCAGGTGCCGGAAAAAATCGAAATGCCAGAAAGTGCGGCGAAACTCACCGTCGGTCACAGCCTGCAACCCGAGGCTCTCTTCCTTTCGAACCAGCGCCTCGATTGCGCGATCTTCAACAGCTGTCAGGTCCTCCAGCGAGATTTCCCCGGCAGCGTGCTTGGCGCGCGTTTCGAGCAGTTCCTTCGGCCGAAGTAGACTACCTACATGATCCGCTCGAAAAGGCGGAGTCGAGCGTTTCATAGGTCTTTTAGGTTGACGGTTTCGTCAGCAGCCTGTTCCGCCGTTACGCGTTTGCGTGCGGCAAGCAATTTGCGGGCTGCGAGGTGGTCTGCCGGACGGTTAATGGAATCGATTCCCAACAATTCTCCGCTTCGAAAATAGAATACCGAGAACTTGCGGTTGTCCATCATACCCCGAATCACAGTCTGATCGAATCCCGCGCAGAGACCGGCCATCTGAAGGCGGATATCGAACTGATCGCTCCAGAACCAGGGAATCGCCGTGTAGGGGGCGGGTTTGCCCGTTATCGTTCTAGCCACGGCCAGCGCGTGGTCCACTGCATTTTGTACGGATTCAAGGCGCACTCGCGCTCGCGCATGCGGATGCGGGAATTCGGCGCAGTCGCCGATAGCGAAGATGTTGGGATCGCTTGTGCGGAGGAATTCATCCACGGCTATACCATTCGCGATATGGAGGCCTGCGGCCCGGGCCAAGTCCGTGTTCGGGACGACGCCGATGCCCACCACGATTAACTCCGCTTCGATGGTTGTTTGCCGCTCTGAAGAACCGCGCGGGCGGAAGCCCACACTCCCCCTGCTGATCTCGGTTATTTCGGTATGCAGGCGGATGTCCACTCCCTGCTCGCGGTGAGATTTCTCGAAGTATTCGGAAACCACCGGAGCTACGGCGCGGGCCATGACTCGGGGAAGCGCTTCCAGCACCGTCACTTCTTTCGCAAGAGCGCGGGCTGTCGCCGCGATTTCGAGCCCGATGAAACCGCCGCCGATCACGACAACGCGCCTGGCGGCCTGAAGGCGGAATCTTATCTCTGCCGATTCGTCGACGGTGCGAAGATAGCAGACGCTTTCTGAATCGGCGCCGGGCACTGGCAACTCTCTATTGCGCGCGCCTGTGGCGAGGATCAGATAGCGATAGGGTAATGGCGCGCCGGAGCGAAGCTTCACGGTTGATGCGGCACGGTCGATGGCTTCAACTCGCTCCCCTCTCAACAGATCAATGCGGTGGTCCGCATAATAGTTCTCGGGTCGAAGGTAAACCCGGTCCAAATCCTGCTTGCCAAGGACGAAAGCCTTCGAAAGCGGAGGACGCTGATAGGGAATATGCGCCTCTTCACTGACAATTGTGATCGGCCCTTCGTAGCCTTCGGTGCGAAGAGACGCAGCAGCTTGATAGCCTCCTTGGCCTCCGCCGACAATAACTACTCCCGGTTCCACTGTTTACTTCTGCGTTTCTGGTGTCCGAACCTTTAAGCCATCGAGTGACGGCTTCACGATGATTTGGCAGCTCAGGCGGCTATTGGGGAGACGCTCCGCCGCAGTCGATTCAAGCATCGCGTTTTCATCTTCCGCCATTGGGTCGAGCAGCGGAAGCCAGTGTTCGTCGACATAGACGTGGCAAGTGGCGCACAGACACGATCCGCCGCATTCGGCGACGATTTCGTCGATGCCGTTGCGGACGCCACCCTCCATTACGGACATTCCAACAGGAACCTCGAACTCGGCGGCTTGTCCAGCATGACTAATGTAAGTGATCTTGGGCATAGTTGGAGACAAAGATTTATTGTACGCGCGGGCGGATTTTTGGCTAACTTGTGGTGCGAAGAGGGATTGAGATTCTGCGGTCGAATTTTTGTATGGGCGCAACGCGGTATTTCACGAGCGTCCAGAGCGCCTCAACTCCATCGGTCCAGCGGATTTTCTTGCCTTCCAGTATTCCGCGAGGATTATAAGTGATGGGCACTTCGCGGATCGTGTAACCAAGGCGGCGAGCCTTGGCGGTGATCTCTGGGCAAAACTCGAATCGCACGCACCGAAGATCGATCGAGGCGATCACTTCGCGCGCGAAAGCTTTGTATGCCGTGGCTTCATCCGTGAGCCGAGCGCCATAAAGCAAGTTGGCGGCCCAGGTCAGCCAGCGGTTCGCAACCCAATTCGCGAACTTCATCTCCCGGACGCCTTTGCGGAATCCCTTTTGAAATCGCGATCCGTAAACAACTTTGGCTTCGCCGCGAACAATGGGCTGAAGGATCTTCACGTAATCGTTGGGATCGTATTCCAGATCACCATCCTGCACGAGCAAGATATCTCCCGTAGCCTTCGCGATTCCAAGGCGAAGCGCTGCGCCTTTGCCGAAGTTCACCGGAGACCTGTGAACAAGCACAATCGGCGAATCCTGGTACTTATCGAGCAGCTCCGTGGTGCCATCCGTCGAGCCGTCATCCACAATGACGACTTCTTTCTCGCAGCCTTCCGGAAGAGGAGCGCCGAGAACACGCTCCACCACTAACGGGAGCGTCAGAAATTCGTTGTAGACGGGGATTAGGATGGAGACCTTCATGCCCCAGCCTTCTTCTCGAGCACAGTGAAAATGGATTGGCCGACGGGAGGTTCCATCCAGCGCTCGATGCGAGAGATCACAGGAACTACTTTGTTGTCGAAGAATTCAATTTGCGAGGCCGATTGCTGCTCGCGCTTGAAGATTTTGGCGTTGGCCCACCACCCGAAAAAGCCGGGGAAGTTAAAGTTCCGGCAGATAGCGACGCGGAATCCGGTGGATTCCGCGAGAGCTCGCCATCCACTCTTGGAATAACGGCGGAAATGGCCGAGCTTTTCATCGATCGGGCCATAGAGCGCCTCAGCCGCCGGAAGCAAAAAGATGGCTCGGCCGCCCGTTACGAGCACTTCATGCATGTGTTTGAGCGTCAGTACATCGTCACCAATGTGCTCAAGCACATTGAGACAAACGACGGTATCCGCTCGAAAATCGCGTAGAGTAAGGAACTCTTGTTGCTGCACGTCCAGAACTCTGGTTTGGACGTTCGGAGGATTTCCCAAGCGCTCGCGCAGATGGGTCACGCAGTCTTCGACTACGTCCAGCCCCATGATCTGCTCGCGATCGAGCATGTGGCGTGTGAAGTTCCCGGTGCCGCAGCCGACCTCGATGATTCGCTGCCCTACGTGCTCCAGCGCCATACCGGCTTGCCAGGCAAAGTAGCGTTCGGCCTTTTGCATGAGCTGCTGGTCGAGCAGCGTGTATTCAGCTGTAGTAGACCCGCGCGCTGAGCTCACGTACCCATGTTACGGGATCGGCTCTACCAGACGGAGAGCCCCACAACTAAAATGCGGGGCCCACGAGTCGCATACTCGAAGCTAGACGTTCTTCAACTCTTTCTCCACCGCGCCGACGAAGTAATCCAACTCAGCCAAAGTCGTGTAGACGCTGGGCGTCACCCGTATTCCGATATATTCCGCGTGAGCGCTGGTAGCGGTGTA
>Ga0126381_100004641_pt1 | contig 14992 bp, 12 predicted proteins | sample PanSoiMetPlot_28_FD_96465 | JGI IMG/M metagenome (GOLD analysis project Ga0126381, IMG submission 96465) | Tropical forest soil microbial communities from Panama - MetaG Plot_28 | ecosystem: Environmental > Terrestrial > Soil > Tropical forest > Bulk soil | place: Panama | collected 2016-02-17
CCGCGGTCGCCACCACGGCGATCCGCAGCGACAGGCGGATCGCGGTCCATTCATCGGGAGACAGGTCGAGCAACGGTCTCTCTCGGGCGCGGGCGGAGAATCAGGACGCGTGCACCAGGACGTCGAATCCGTAGGACTCGAACACCGCCTTGGCGTCCCCGGAACGCAGGAAATCGAGATAGCGCGTTGCGGTCGGCTTGGCATCTTTGGAGGCGGCCACCGGATAGACGATCGGTGGATGGGAGTTTTCCGGAAACGTGCCGATCACCTTGACGTTCGGCTCGGCCTTGGCGTCGGTCGCATAGACGATGCCGAGCGCCGCCTCGCCGCGCGCCACCAGCGTGAGGGCGACCCGCACGTTCTCGGTCATCGCCATCTTCTTCTCAGCCGTCGCCCAGGCGCCGAGCTTCTCCAGCGCTGCCTTGGCATAAAGCCCGACCGGCACCGCGCGGACGTCCCCGGTCACGATCCGGCTGTCGCCGGCGAGCGTGGCGAGATCGAAGCCTTGACCGATCGTCACCTTGCCGATCGGCGAATCCTTGGCGGCGATCAGCACGAGCGTGTTGCCCAGAAGATTGACGCGGGTCCGATCGTTGATCAGCTTGTGGCTCGATCCGTAATCCATCCAGTCGAGGTCGGCGGACACGAACACGTCGGCAGGGGCGCCGCCCTCGATCTGCTTCATCAGCGCCGAGGACGCCGCATAGCTGGCCGTGACCTTGATGCCGGTCGCCCTGGTGAAGGCCGCATTCACGTCGTCGAGCGCGTTCTTCATCGAAGCCGCCGCGAAGACGAGGATCGGCTGGCCGGTGCTCCCGCCCTGGGCGCGGGCGGCAAGCGGCAAGGCCGCCACGGCGGCGGCAAGGAGAATGGCACTGAGGCGGTTCAACATGCGGCGCTCCCTGGCGGCGGGGCCCTGCCGGGGCACCCCTTGTCCGCCGATCAAAATTTCAGCTCGCTGGTGCAACGCGACCGTTCCGGAAGCGCCGTTCCGGGCTCACGAGGCGCGCTTACGGCGCGCCGCGGATCGCGAGGGCAACATAAAGCATCGGTGGACGAAGGGGAAGGCGGCGTTGATCGGGGGCTGCCCCCCCTGATGAAGGCGCCCGCCGAAAAAACGCCGGGCTATGCCGCCGTGGTCGCGGGCTCAGCGCTGCTTCTCGCGCTCGGTATCGGCGCGCTCACCGTGCCCGGGTAAGCTCCACGCCATCGACCACCATCTTCCACGCCCCCGCCTCCTGGTAGGGTGGTTTCGACACCTCGAATGTCGTCGAGACGAATGGAATACCGACAACGAAATTATCGCCCTCGAACCTCCGCAGCGGGCCGTCGATGGAAGTCGTGGCGCTGCCCTTGACGCGCTTGTAGAGGACGCGCCCGTCCTGCATGAGCGTCAGGCTCATCGTCTGCGCGCGCCACTCACCCACATAGGCAGCCTTGTCCTCCGGCACCGGCTGTCCCCACGCCGAGAGGATCAGCAAGGCCGGGATGAGAACCACCAACGGAGTTTTCTTTCTCATTCTGCTCTCTTTTCATGGACGGGAGGCGACCATCGGGATGCTCAAGCGCTCAAAGCCCAGCAACCGCGAGCGGTCGCAGGCGCCCGCCATGTTGCCGTCCGAAGTTCGGCATGATGACGAAGAGAGGCCCCCCAATCAGATAACGCTCCGCTCTAAGGCGCCGCCAGCACCTGCCGGCAAACCGGTGGCAAGTCCGACATCTTGAGATAGCGCGGCGGCGTGGTCGGCTCGGGCTCAGGCTTGGGATGCAGCACCGCATCCGTGAACCACCAGGCGAGCTCCTTGCCGCAGCCGTCGCCGGCGGGCGCCGGGTCCTGGCGCTTGCATTCGGGGCTGTCGGCCGGGCAGCTGATGCGCACATGGAAATGATAATCGTGCTGCCAGTAGGGGCGGATCCTCTGCAGCCAGGCGCGGTCGCTGCCGGCCTCCCGGCACAGGTCCTTCTTGATCGCGGCGTTGACGAAGATGCGCTCGACCAGCGGGTCCGATGCCGCCGCCTTGATGATCCCGAAATGCGCCGGGGTCCACACCTTGGGATCGACATCCTTGCGGTCGTCGGCGACCATCATGGTGGCGGACATTTCCTCCCGTTCCTGCCGGGAGAGCTCATGGTTGGGCATGGGGCGCAGCCAGATGTCGGCATCGAGCCCGACTTGGTGGCTGGCGTGGCCGGTCAGCATCGGGCCGCCGCGCGGCTGCGACATGTCGCCGACCAGGAGCCCCGGCCAGCCGGCCTTGGTGCCTCGCTCAGACAGCCGCTCGATGTAATTGATCAGGTTCGGATGCCCCCAATTCCGGTTGCGCGAGAGCCGCATCACCTGCCAGGTCTTGCCGGTGAGCGGTAGCGCCTGGGCGCCCGCAAGACAGCCATGGGCATAGAACCCGATCGATTCGGTCTTGAGATTCGCGGGCGTCGCCTTGCGGCCGAACAGTTCCTTGGCGGGCGTCTTGGGATCGTCCGGATGGGCGAGCGGCGGCAGCGGTTGCGGATTGAGCGTGCCGATATCCTGCGCGGAGGCCGCCGGCACGAATGCGCCGGCCAGCGCGAGCGCTGCCATGATCCGCTGTCTGATGTTTCGAGGATGTGGGCAACAGGGCCGCGCCGCCGTCGGTGTGGTCATCATGCGCCGTCCGTTTGAAGGAGACTCGCCCCGTCGCGCAGTCTACGCCGCTTCGGTCGGGTGTCGAATGAAAATTCCATGATTGTTGCTGTCGCGTCGGGGACGGATCGCGGCTAGCATGCCGATGAGCATCATTGCGGGAGGAACAGATGAAAGCCAGGCAACGCAAGAGCATGGGCGCGGCGGTGTCGCGCCGTTCCATCGTGACCAGCGCCGCTGCGGCGGCCGCAGGCGCCGGGCTGATCGCTTCAGCGTCCGGGCAGACCGGGTCCGGCGCCAAGCCCGCCTCGCATCTGCGGTTCGTGCAGCCGGAGACGATCTTCAAGACCACGACCTACACCCATGTGGTCGAGATCACGGGGCCGGGCCGGCTCATCTATACGTCGGGCGAGCAGGGCAGGGAGCCGGACGGCAATTTCCCGCCCGACATCCGCGGCCAATCGGTCCGCGCCTTCGAGAACATCAAGGCCGCGCTGGCGGCGGTCGGCGCAACCTTCGATCATGTGGTCAAGCTCAACGTCTACCTGATCGATCTGCGCAAGAACCAGCCGATCTTCTCCGAGGTCAAGCAGCAATACGTCAACAAGCTGGCGCCGCCCGCGAGCACCACGGTCGGGGTGCCGCAGCTCACGCGCGAGGGCGCGTTGGTAGAAGTGGAGGCCGTGGCGGCGCTGCCTGCGGCGGGCTGAGCTCTCCGTCTTCGGCGCGGTGATGAACGTCTACTGCGTTGCGGGCCGAAAACACAGGCGCCGCCCCCCGTAATTCGTGCTGCACCTGGGGGATCGAACGCGCCGGCGACAAGTGTGGCCAATAACCCGGCCGCCCGTCGCGGGCAGAGTCCCAAGCAGATCACCGACCTGAGGTTGCGCGACCCAGATCGCAGCACGCGTAAGATCCTCAGTCCGATGATCGCGCCTGTCACCGCCCGACGACGGCAGGGACAGCCATGGGAGGTAACACGAAACTCCTTTCATTGCCTGCGACGTAGCGAGCCACAAATCGAGTACGCGGTCAGTCTTGACGTGGATCAAGCCAGACGACGCTCCGGTCAAGACGCGCCGCGTCGCCAATAAGGATGCCGAGGTTCAAGCCGCTGTGTCGAGCGAGACACAGGGGCGTTGCGTCCGAATCTTTGACGTAGATCAAATGGTTAATGCGAAAGGCATGCAGCCTTCCTGAAAGCTGCCGCGGGAAGTGATGCTCCAGCCGTCTCCGGCGAAGCAGGTTCCGCGGTCAAGAAGAACGCAAAACAGGAGGTGTGAATGATCTACCGCGCCCTAAGGCGATCGCTGATCGCATTGCTGCTGCTGCTCGTCCCCGCAATCGCGACAGCGCAAACACCGGCTCCCTCGACGGGAGCATCGGGCGACCAGTTGCTCAAGCCCGAGCAGCTCCAGGCGATGGTATCGCCCATCGCGCTCTACCCGGACAGCCTCTTGTCCACGGTGCTGATGGCCTCGACCTATCCGCTCGAGATCGTGCAGGCCGAGCGCTGGCTGAACCAGAACAAGAACCTTTCGGGCGATGCGCTCAAGGCGGCGGTCGACAAGCAGCCGTGGGACGACAGCGTAAAGGCGCTGACTGCAACCCCTACGGTCCTTGCGATGATGAATGCCGAGATCAATTGGACGCAGATGCTCGGCGACGCAGTGCTCGCGCAGCAAGCCGATGTGATGGCCGCAATTCAGAGCCTGAGGATGCGGGCGCAGAATAACGGCAAGCTTGCCACCACCCCGGAGCAGACGGTCACAGTCGAGCAACAGAACAATCGACCGGTCGTCGTCATCCAGCAGGCGAGCGATGACACGGTCTATGTCCCGGCCTGGGATCCCGGCGTGGCCTATGGCGACTGGCCGTACGCGGATTATCCTCCCGACTATTGGGGATACCCGGAATCCTGGGGTTATCCGGCGATCGGCGCGGGCGTGCTCGCGCGCGGCCTCTGGTTCGGCAGCGGATACGCGCTCGGCCGCTGGGCATCAGGCAGCTATGCCTGGGGCGGCCGCGTCAATTGGGGGAATGGCAACCTGGTCAGGAACTGGCCCCGGGCGACGCCCTATAACGTCGCAAACATCAACAATATCGGCAACAACTGGCAGCACAATCCGGCGCATCGACGGGGCGTCGGATACAACAACGCGAACGTCCAGCAACGCTTCGGCGCCGCCAACCGCGCCGGCGCGCGGGACCGCTCGAACCTCGGCGGCAATCTCGCGGCCGGTGCCGCAGGGGCTGCGGCGGGCGCTGCACTGCGTGGCGCGCAGAACCGTCCAGGCGCGGCGGCGAACCGTCCTAATGCCGGAAACGCCGCAAACCGTGCAAATGCGGGAAACCGTGCAGCAAATGCGGGGAACCGTGCGAATACCGGAAACCGTGCAGCAAATGCCGGAAATCGTGCGAACGCCGGAAACCGTGCAGCAAATGCTGGGAACCGTCAGGGGGCAAACCGCTCAAGCGCGGCGAACCGGCCAAGTGCGGCGAACCGAAGTGCGGCGAACCGCCCAAGCGCGGCAAACCGGCCAAGTGCGGCGAACCGCCCGGCGCAGCGGCCAAGTGCGGCTGACCGCCCAAGTCCCGGTGGCCGTGGGAACTTTGCGGGTGGGGGCGGCCGTGGGAGCTTTGCTGGCGCACGCGGGGGAGGCGCACGGTCGATCGGAGGCGGCGGCGGTGGCGGCCGCGGCCGGCGCTCGGACGTGCGACTCAAGCACGACATCGTCCTGCTCGGTCATCTCGATAACGGCATCGGCTTCTACCGCTTCAGCTACAACGGCAGCGACAAGCCCTACGTGGGCGTCATCGCGCAGGACGTTGATACGGTTGTGCCACAGGCCGTTGCCCGCGACCGGGAGGGTTATCTGAGAGTCCATTACGACCGGCTCGGCGTGACCTTTCAGTCCTACCGGCAATGGATCGCATCGGGCGCACGAGTCCCGACTGGCGGGATGAGTGCGCACTGACCTCTGGAAGCGGGATGACTTATCTTCGAGTCGTCATCCCGCTCTAGTCTTTTGTTGGACGATCGGAAACAGAACATTCATCGCGGCGACGATCAGCGGCCAGCTGATCGGACGCCGCGATCTGCACATGACGATTAAGTGAGTGTGGGCAGGGAAGCGCGGCTGCGGTGGCGTGTCCGCGATTCCCCAGCGTGACGTGCAGCGCCGCTGCTCGCTGCCCTAATCGTCGTTGCGACTGCCGCCGTACCGGTTGCGATCGGAGCCGTAATCATTGCGGCTGCCGCCGTAGCGGTCACTGCCGTAATCATTGCGGCTGCCGCCGTAGCGGTCGGAGCCGTAATCATTGCGGCTGCCGCCGTAGCGGTCGGAGCCGTAATCGTTGCGGCTGCCGCCGTAGCGGTCGGAGCCGTAATCATTGCGGCTGCCGCCGTAGCGGTCGGAGCCGTAATCGTTGCGGCTGCCGCCGTAACGGTCGGAGCCGTAATCATTGCGGCTGCCGCCGTAACGGTCGGAGCCGTAATCATTGCGGCTGCCGCCGTAGCGGTCGGAGCCGTAATCATTGCGGCTGCCGCCGTAGCGGTCGGAGCCGTAATCATTGCGGCTGCCGCCGTAGCGGTCGCTGCCGTAATCGTTGCGGCTACCGCCGTACCGGTCGACCGTCCCGGACGACTCGCCGATATAGAGCCGGTCGCCCGCTCGAAAGATGACCGTCCCCGGGCCCAGACTTCGAGTGTCAAGCCTGCTGAGCATATCGGCCAATTCGTCCTTGGACCGTCCAGGCAGGATGGTGAATGACTTGCTATCGATGAAAATGCCCTCCTTGTCTCCGAGCACAATCGCATTCGTCGACTGTGCGTCGACGAATGTGGGAATGCCCAGCCCGACACCAATGGCAATCGCGGCAACAGTCAGCGCTTTCGACCTTCGCATGGGAAGCTCCTCTCGAATTAATCGCATTTCGGCGCTGAGGATCATCCCGGCGACGCTCGGCGAATTTGATCCATGTCAAAAGTCGAGGTCGCAACGGCTGCTGGCCGCTGTGGAAGGTGGTCGCCGCTTCCAGGGCGCAAACACCTGATGCGGCACAGGGACGAGAACACCTGACGCTAGCCCGGAAGATGGCGATTGTGACGCCATCAGCGGTTGGCCGGGAGCTCCATGCACGCTACACGCTACCAGGCCACGGCCGCGGCTCGCTCGACGATGCGCCTGACGTCCTCGGGCAGGAGGTAGCCTTCCTGTTCGAGCTTGATGGCCGCTTGGCGCACCTTTTCGGCGTACTCGGCGGGTTCACGATAGCGCTCCTCCAAGGAGGGACGCGGATCCTTGGCCGCCTCCCGCTCGGCCTTGGTCTTGGCGAAAGGCAGGAACGCACCGTCGAGATAGCAGAGCTCGCCTGCTCCGCCTGCGGCCTCGCTGCGCACCGACCATCCGGTCCCGGTGCCGAGCGGAACCGCGATGTCGGGCAGGCGAATCCCGCCGATCTCGTTTCCGTCGGCATCGACCGCGGGCACCAGCACCCGATAGCGGTCGCGCAGCGCAACCGGCAGTACCTTGCCGATGATGCCCTTGTAGAAGTCCGGACCGAAGTCAATCCGCTCCTTCACGTTTGGACCCTTGGCCATGGTGAGACCCGGAATGGCGGGATCAAGCTGGACGGTTTCGACCAGGGTTCCGTCCGCGATGCGTGGATAGCGGCTGGCGGGCGGCTTGGCGTCGTCCTTGATCCATCGGTCGAGTGCAAGGAGCGCCGCGCGCATGAGCGGCCGATAGTCGGTACGATTATACGGCATCGCGCACACGCCCTTGGGCATCGCGTGGTTGACGCCCTGGTGCGCCACCGAGGCCATCGACCAGAGGCGCACGTCGTAAGGCGGCATGCTGTCGGACAGGCCGAGCGAATCGGTGGTGATGAGGGATTCCCCCGCCTGCCAATACTCAGTGCCGCTGTTGACATGGATCACCTTCGGGCAGGTGCGGCTCGAGCGGCAACTGGCGAAGATGCTGTCGGTTCTGCCGGTGAACGGGTCGGTCTGATTTTCGTAGGCGAACGGGAACTCGCTTCCCGGGAAGAACATGAAGCCGTGGCCGGCGGGGTTTATCCGCCCCGGCTGGGCAAAGCGGTAGTTGAGAAACGTGCGCCCTGCGGCCACCGTCGGGATCGAGCCATCGAACACGATCCGGTGCGCTTCGTCCTCGTTGAAGCCGCCGTAGATGAAATCGCGCAGCCAGCGCCCGCTCTGCGAATTGCCCTGCGAGAGCGTGCGGGAAAGCGCCGGCCGCCCCGATGCCGCGAGCGGATTGGGGGTGCCGACGTCATCGGTTCCCGCATGGCGCAGGAATGAGACGAGATCGCGCGTGGCGGCAAAGCCGATGCCGGCGACCGGCGGATTGGCGGCCTTGTAGACGAGCTGGTAGATCGCACCGATCCTGAACGATGTGCCGGCGGGAAGGAGCCGCACTGTCCGCGCATCGACGAACTCCCAGCCGTCGGCGGGGATGACGCTCGGCTCCTCACTGTTGCGGCCGCGCACATAGAGCGTCGCCTGCGCCTTGTCGGTCGTGGTCGCCTTGAATGACAGGCGCGCCTCTTTGGCGTCCGCTTCGTTGAACAGGAACTCATCCCACACTGTCTGCACAATCGGGTGCGCCGGGTCGCCGGCGACCGGCAGCTCGATCGTGAGCGCATTATTGGCGGCAGAGATACCGGTCATCCATCCGTTCCAGACAAGCGTGAAGCCCTGCCGCATCAGGAACCCGTTGCCGGCCTGCTGCGCAGTGGAGGGATCATTGCTTCCCGGCGCATCGTTGAAGCGGGCAAGCATGCCCTTGTTGCCGCGGTTGCTCAGCTCATAGAACAGCGCGCCGTTGCCCTTGCCGAGATCGACCGGCTTGAGGATGTAGAAGTCGGCGGCATATTCGACCAGGCCATCGGCGTTGCGCGGCGCCTTGTCGAGGTCGACGATAACAAGGTTGACTGGATTCCTGGGATCGAGCGCGCCGTAGAACCTGCCGACGATCTTCTCGTAGGCGCCAGCGCTTTCGAAGCTCTGACCGGCGGCGAACGGCTCGCGCTTGGTGATCTCAATCCTGGTCAGGCGCGCCTCTGCGGTTGCCATTGCGGCCATGAGCATGACGGCGGCGTACCCCAGCATGCGATGCATGGATGATCCTCCAAGTTCCAGCCGTGTTGTCCGACAAGAAGTCGCGGACGCGGAAACAAGCCACCCACAGCCTACGGCGAAGGTTCGTTCAGAACAACGTCCGTGTCGGCTGGCGGCGCCCAAGCTCGCCTGCTGCGACCGAGCGGGTCAGGCTTCGGTACCTGTCCAGGATCCTGTCATATTGGTGAGGGTGCGTTGGCCGGTTCACCGCGGGTGTGCAACGAAGTGACCGGCGAACTGGTCAGAGGGGCGGCCAGTGAACACACGTGGTAGAGCTTCGTTCCAACTCAGCAGCTAAGACCTTGTGGTGATCCAGCTATCCAAAAGTTCGATGGTTAGGCGAGGCGAACGGCGCGTAAGCAGCGTCGTCTGCAGCAAGCACAGCAGCAACACATCGCGTAACGTTTCTGCCGCACCTGTTTGCTGAAGCGCGTGCCTTCGCGAGGTGCCGGCGGACGTAGGCCAGCGCTTCGCAGCCTGAATAGAACGCTCCGGCCGGTGCCCCGACGCAAAGTGGAGGATACGGGCGGTCCGATTTCAACGAGCTCGATTGCCCTCGAACCGAGGTGCAGCCGGTCACGTCTTTTTTGGACTGCGGTCGCGACGCGATCTCATATTTCTGATTTTCCGAGATTAGCGCGGACTCGAAAGCTCGGAGCCACGAAATAGTTCCACCATCATGGCCGGACGAACTTCATTCCGAAGCAACCTCAACGGAGGAAACCATGACAAGCCAATCATTCGATGCTGCCCGTGACATGGTCGCGAGGATGGTGCGCGACAACTGGAAATGGTCCCTGGTCGAAGGGATTCTTCTCGTGATCCTCGGATTGCTTGCTGTGGCAGCGCCGGTGATCGGCGGCCTGACGGTCACTCTCGTATTCGGGTGGTTGTTCCTGATCAGCGGTATCTTCGGGCTTTTCAGCACCTTCGCCATGCGAGGCGCGCCCGGATTTTGGTGGTCGCTGCTGTCGGCCGTGCTCGGCATCGTGGTGGGGGCTTGGCTGCTCGTCCAGCCGGGGCTTGGCCTGGTGTCGCTGACTTATCTCTTGATCGCCTTCTTCATCATTGAAGGCGTTGCCACCGTCATGTTTGCGCTCGACCACAGGCGCGCGCTGCCAGGACGATGGGGCTGGATGCTGTTGAGCGGGTTGGTGGACCTGTTCCTGGCCGGCGTTATCCTGGCGGGGCTGCCAGGAACGCTTGAATGGGCATTGGGGCTGATCGTGGGAATCGATCTGGTGTTCGGGGGCGCCACGATGATCGGAATGGCACTGGCTGCGCATGCCGAGATGCCGTAGGTGAGACATGATACATTCGGCAGGAGCCGCCCCCATTCAATCACCTCGTTGGTGCGCGCAACTCTATTCGAAGCGCAGTGCCACAATGGGGTCGAGCCGAGCGGCGCGGTGCGCCGGATAGAGCCCAAACGAGATTCCCACCAAACCCGCGAAGGCGCAGGCCAAGACGACGGCCAACGGGCTGATCAAGATCGGCCAGCCGGCTTTCCAGGCGATCGCAACGGCGGCGATCGCGCCCAGAAAGGCGCCCACAAGCCCGCCCGCCAGCGCCAATGTCACAGCTTCGATCAGGAACTGCCATCGAATATCGCGGCGTCTGGCGCCTACCGCCATTCGCAAGCCGATTTCGCGAGTGCGCTCAGTCACTGAGACCAGCATGATGTTCATGATGCTGATGCCACCGACCACCAGCGAGACGGACGCGACCGCGATCAACAGAGTGCTGAGGGTCTGGATCGAAGCGCCGCGCGCATTCAGGACGTCCGCCGGATTCTCGATTCTGAAGTCGTTAGGGGTGTCCGCGCGAATGTGATGCCGCTGCCGAAGCAGCGCTTCGACGTCGGCCTCGACGTCGGGAATGAAGCCGGCATCCGAAACCTTGATCGAGATGAAATCCAGCGCGTCGCGCGTTGTACCGCGCACGGCGCCGAGCACGCGGCTTTTCGCCGTGGACAGAGGTATGAACACCACGTCGTCCTGGCTGCGGCCGGCGGAGCCAAGTCCCTTTTTGTCCAGCACGCCGATGACGGTGAACGGGACATTGGCAATGCGGAAGGTCTCGCCTACTCCGGAATGCCCTTCAAAGAGCTCCTCGCTGATGATCGATCCCACGATGGCGACCTTGGCGCCGGAGCCGATCTCGCTGCTCATGAACGATCGGCCGGCAGCAAGTTGCCACTCGCGCGCCACCAGATAGTCGGGATTGATTCCGGCGACCAGGGTCGTCCAGTTTCTGTTCCCGGCTATCAGCGGCATCGAGTGGGACAGCAGGGGCGCCGCAACCAGCACGCTGAGCTCGCGGCGAATGGCGGCGGCGTCCTCTTCGGTCAGTGTCGGCTGTGTTCCGGCTTCGAGCCGGGCTCCCCCGGACCCCAGGGCCCCGGGCATCACCAGCAGCAGATTGGCGCCAAGCGTGCGGATTCTTTCCGAAACGTCGGCCCGCGCTCCCGCGCCCACCGACACCATGCAGACAACCGCCGCGACCCCGACCACGATCCCGAGCATCGTGAGCGCGCTCCGCAGCTTGTTCACCCGGAGCGCCCGCATCGCAAGCCGCAGGCTTTCCAGGGGATTCATTGCGGAGGGCTCCCGCCCCCGGCGGGACAACTTTGTCGCCGCGGCACGTCCTCGATGATGCGCCCGTCATGCAGGGTGATCTGCCGCTCCGTGCGGTCGGCAACATCTGCCGCATGCGTCACCACGATGATGGTTCGGCCTTCATGGTGAAGGTCCTCGAACAGCGACATGATCTGACCGCCGGTGCGACTGTCCAATGCTCCGGTTGGCTCATCGGCCAGGATGAGAGCGGGGTCGTTCACCATTGCTCGCGCAATGACGACCCGCTGCTGCTCTCCTCCGGACAGCTGGTTCGGCAAATGATGGCCACGATCGGCCAGCCCCACGCGGTCCAGTGCCTCTTTGGCCTTTCGCCGCCGTTCGCGCCGACGAACGCCGGCATAAACCAGCGGAAGCTCGACATTTTCCAGTGCATTCACGCGAGGCAGGAGCGCCGGGAACTGGAATATGAATCCGATATCTTCGCTTCTGACCGATGCCCTGGCGTCCTCGCTCAGATCCGCCACGTCCTGCGTCTTCAGCACATACGCCCCGCAGTCCGGTCGCTCCAGGAGACCCAGGAGATTCATCAGGGTCGACTTGCCCGACCCCGAGCGGCCGCGAATTGCAACAAACTCGCCTGGCTCGATCGAGAGTGATACGTCGGAGACTGCGCGAACGAAGCCGTTTCCCGATGGATAGCGCTTCGAAACCCCGGCGATCCGCACCAGGGACATTTTCAGAATCCCAGGCGGATACCGAAATATCCGCCTTGGCTCTTCGAGTTGGCGACCCCGATGATGACCTGCTGGCCCTCGCTCAGCGCACCCTCGAGCAGCGCCGCGCCGGTATCGTCGCTCGCGCCGGTTTTCACGGCAATCGGATTTGGCCGACCTTGCTCGCCGACGAGCCACACCGTCGCGGACCCGTTCGCCGAGATGCCTTGGCTCCCGGCGGGGCGATTCGGCGCAGGTCCGGCATCCTTGGGCCGGAACCGCAGGGCCTGGCTTGGAATCTTGAGGACATCTTGGGTGTCGCTGACGGTGATCCGAAGCTGCGCAGTCATTCCCGGCAACAGCAGCAGGTCCGGATTTGGCGCAGAAATGATCGCCGTATAGGTGACGACGTTCTGCACGACCTCGGGAGACTTGCGAATTTGCGTGACTTTTCCGCTGAAAACCCGATCCGGATAAGCATCCACCGTGAATTGGGCCGCTTGGCCTGTTTTCAGCTGGCCGACATCGGCTTCGTCGATTTTCCCGTGGACCTCCATTTCGCGCAGATCATTCGCGATCGTGAACAGTGTCTTGGCTTCGAAACTGACGGCGACCGTCTGGCCGGGGTTGACATCGCGCTTGATGATGATCCCATCGATGGGCGCCCGCAGCACCGTGCGGTCAAGATCCACTTGCGCCTGGTCGAGCGTTGCCTGCCTTTGTTCGACAACGGCCTGTGCGTTCTGGACATTCGCTTCGGCCATGCGCAGCTCTGCTTCCGCAATCGAGATAGCCTCCGCTTTCATCTGAATCTGCTCCAGAGATGCGCGCAGGTCGGCGGCCCCTGCGTCGCGCGCGGCTCGCGTCTGGCTCAGGTCTCGCTCGGCTGCACTTCCCGTGCGCGAGAGTTCGAGCTTTCGCTGGAGGTCCCTCTCCGCCTCGTCCTGCCTCGCCTTGCTTGCGGAGGATTGAGCCTCCGCGAGCTTCTTGGCCGTCTGAGCATTTGCGACCGCGACTCTGGCCCGCTCCAGGCCCGCTGCTTGCACCTGTGCGGTGGCACTCGCCACGCTCAGGCCTGCCCTCGCCTCGGTGACGCGAGCGGCGAAGATGCCCTGATCGATTTGCGCAATCGGCTGTCCGGCTTTGACGCTGTCGTTGAAGTTCACAAAGACCTCGGCAATTCGGCCTGACAATTGGGAACTCACGTCGACGCTGATGACGGCCTCGACGGCGCCGCTTGCCTTCACCAGGTTGGAAATGCTGCCGCGCTCGATCGGCGCAGTGAGGAAGGTCGGGGCCGAGCTCTCCTGGCTGTAGGAGTAGCCGAGCCCGACTGCCAATGCACAGACAAGCGCTGCCACAATGCCGAAACGCATGTGGCTGCCGTCCTTTCTCCATCACCGCATCCGAGCCGTCCCGTCGAGCAGGACGACCAGGCTTAATTTTTGTTCGAGTTCCCTAGTCCCCGTCGCCGCAAGATCAGGGCACTTGAAAGCAGGCGACATCGTATTGGGCAACGGCTGCAGTGGAATTAGAATTTGCCAGCGATTTCGTGTCGGGGTTTCCTGCGTAGACATTACCCGCCTGCCCTGGAGTAGAGCTGCCGTTGAACGGTGATCCTGGATTCGACGCTGCGCCCGCGTTGCCTGGAGTGGTGGTGCCCGGCATGCCACATGTATGGTTTGGTGCGCCCCTCTGCCCGGTGGTCGGGGTTTGTTGAGCTGTGCCGCCGGCGGATGGCGGCATGGCGAATGCTGTCCCCGCCGCGGCAAGCAAAAGACAGCTGGCAATGGTGAGAGACGCTGTCGCGTGTTTCATGGGATCCTCCTAGTCTGGACTATGGTTTCCGCTGGACGAATGCACGCTCTGATACGATTTTGTATCGAGCCTGCTTGACGCTGGCTCCATTCCGGCGCAAGGGCGCGGCGCACGGTTCTGAACAAAACCGTTATTTAAGTGCTTCCACAATTGCCCCATCGGGCAATACGGCAGTCAGTGGGCCGCCCTTTGGTCACCGTAACCGTGTGAGGATTCGCGGCCGGGAGCGCTTCCGGCCGAGGGAAGCAGCGTGCAACCGCCGAAGATAAGGGAGGCGATCGCGTGTTTCATTCTCTCCTCTCTTTTTTTAATGTTGTACGTCCGACATTGGCTTGGGATCGCGAGTTCGGGTCGCTGACGTGAACGCAGGTGCCACCCCCTCGATAAGCACAACGGAGCGGGTGTGGTTCCGCCCACACTGAGAGAGCGCAATCATGATGGAAAAAGCGCAATTTTGAGCAAGTGCGCAATCCCGCAAACTGCTTGCTCAGTTGAACTTCTTATGTGCCATCGACTGCGCGCTACGACCCGGCCGCAATCCTCCGGCCTGCTGCGCCCGCGCCATCCGCGGCCGCGCTGCCGAGAAGCGTGAGGAATTCGTCTGCAAATTCGGGTTGCTCGGGTTGAGGAGCAAGGGACTTCGGCGGTGGGCACCTAACCTCCGGGTTGTCCCGGCGCGGCAAAGCAGGGCAATTTCGCAAGACCGATCATCGCAGCATGGTTGAGGCGATGCTGTCGAAAAAAGCTCCCCCAACGCGGCTAGAAACGACGCAGTATGGCGAGGTCGCCGACCACGTCAATTCCGTCTTGCTGGCGGATAACGTGCGACTCGAGCGTCTCAAAAATGAACCCGTGCTCTTCCGCAAGCTTTCGAAGATAAGCCCTTGAATGCGCATAGCGACGAGTGGCTCTCAACACGAAATCCCCATCCTCACATGCCTCGACGGAAAAACCGAAAAAGCCTCCTTCCCGGAGCGCGCTTCGAACGCCATGAAAAACCCCTGACAGGTTTCCGATGTAGATGAATACATCGGCTGCGATCGCAAGATCGAAGGTTTTGGTGTGCGTGTGCAGGAACTCGATCAGCTCGCTGCAGACCAGATCGTCGTAGACTTGACGC
>Ga0126381_100004645_pt1 | contig 14985 bp, 16 predicted proteins | sample PanSoiMetPlot_28_FD_96465 | JGI IMG/M metagenome (GOLD analysis project Ga0126381, IMG submission 96465) | Tropical forest soil microbial communities from Panama - MetaG Plot_28 | ecosystem: Environmental > Terrestrial > Soil > Tropical forest > Bulk soil | place: Panama | collected 2016-02-17
GAGAGCGCCGATCTTGCCACCCCAAGCCTACCAACGACCGACTTTGGTTATCTCCGGCTTCGCCGCGAAGACTATGGCAGGGATGACATCACCCGATGGGCAAAATTTATCCAGGAACAAGAGGGACGATGGAGTCAGGTGTTCGTTTATTTTAAACACGAAGAAAGTGGGATCGGGCCGAAACTAGCTGAACAATTGAAAAAGGAGATAGGCGAAAGTTAGTCAGAATTTCCCGAAAAAGTCGCTGATATCGAAAAAAGATTGTCTTCTCGGTACCGTCGGCAGTCGTGGGTGGCTCAAATTTCTTTGGCTGCAGCGTTAATAGCATCGAGGCGAGGCAATTTTTGTTTCAAGGTCAGGACGGCGGAGAATAAATCGCCCTTTTTCTCCACGCGTTTGAGAACATCTTCGGAATCAAATGCCAGATAAGTTGCGCTCTTCTTCTTTACCGCAGTGTCTACTTCCTCCCAAGTGACGGGAGTCGACACCATCGGGCGGTCTTTCGCGCGGAGTGAGTAGACGTTGACCGTCGTTTTCTTGTCGTCGTTCTGGCTCCAATCGACCAGCACTTTGCCGGTACGCAAACTCTTTTGCATTTTCGAGACCACCACTTCCGGTACGTGGTCCTCCAGCAATTCTGCGACCGCGTGAGAAAATGGTTTTGTCCGGTCGTATGTCGTTGGGTTGTTTATCGGAACATAGATCTGCAGTCCTTTCGAACCGGACGTCTTCGCGAAACTCTGCATACCAAGAGCTTCAAAGATTGCTTTGAGCCAAAGACCCACTTGGCAGCAGAGGACAATGTCGGCCGGCGGCCCCGGGTCAAGGTCGAACGCAATCACCGTAGGTCTTTGAATTGCCGGCGCTTTATGAAGGAAGGTATGTAACTCCAAGTTCGCCAGATTGGCGGACCAGATCAGAGAAGGAAGATCGCCGATAACACAATAGTTGATCGCCGAGCCTTCAGTCTTTGCGACTTTCGTTGTCTTCACCCATTTCGGCCGATGGGACGGACATTGCTTTTCGTAAAAGTAAAACTCCTCAACGCCTTCTGGATAGCGTTTGAAAGTTATGGGTCGGTCTTTCAAGTGTGGAAGTAAGGCAGGCGCGATTCGCAAATAATAATCGATGACATTCGCCTTGGTGAATTCCGCCTTGGGGTAAAGAACCTTCTCCAGGTTAGATAGATTCAGGTTAGTTCCATCTACCGTCACCTTGACTGAAGTTCCGCTTTTAGCCATTTCAGCTACCTTTCTCGCGGACGACTTCTTCCGGTCGCTTGTCTTCCCGCAGGCCGAGAAATACTGGCTGACGGAGTCTATCGTCGCGTGTCCATTCCGTGAATTTCACTTCACAAACCAACACCGGTTCGATCCAATGGCACCGCTTCATCTCAGCTGGCGTCACTGCCTGGCCGTATCGTTTCGATTTATCCTCCGGAAGATCGACGAAAGGGCAAGTGCCGCGTCTGATCTGGTTGAACTTGGAAAGAAGAGATTTGAGGAGTTTATCGGTAAAACCGGTTCCTACCCTTCCCGCAAAATAAAGGGACCTGTCCCTGTAAATGCCCACCAAAAGCGCTCCAAAATACTTCCGGCCTCCTGCCGGGTCAGTATATCCTCCGATAACAAATTCTTGTTGCTGTTGCAGCTTCAGTTTAATCCAAGCTCCGCTTCGCTGCCCTGGCTCGTAGCGGGACCCAGCGCGTTTCCCGATAAGTCCTTCCAGGCCAAACTTTCTGGCTTGTTTAAGAAGCAGCTCTGGATCGTCACCCAATGTTGCGGAATATCTAATTGCTCCTGGAGGATCGGTAAGCAGTTCCTCGAGCTTGGCTTTTCGTTCTTCGATTGGAAGATAGAGAAAATCTTTTCCGTTCAATCGCAGGAGATCGAATGCGTAAAAAAAAAGAGGCGGCTGATTCTGACCAAGCTCGAAGGCCTGCAGCAGTTGGAACGAAGAACGCCCCTGTTCGTCCAGAGCCACAATCTCGCCGTCAATGGTCGCGTCCTGCACGTCGAGCGCGGAGACCGACTCCATGACCTCAGGAAACTTGCCACCGAGGTCAATCTTGTTCCGTGAGAGTAGCCGAGCCTCGCTGCTACCCCGGAGCGCTATGGCGCGGAATCCGTCGAACTTGATTTCATAGAGCCAATCACCGCGAGGTGCTGACTCAGCCACCTTTGCCTGCATTGGCTCGACGAATTCGGGCAGAGGGGTGGGAGTCCCCGGCTTCGATTTGTGCTGTTTCGCATGGCTGACTTTATGCACCGGGCGCGACTTCCAGACTCTGTCTCCCTTCGAGAGCTCGCTCATGGTCTTTCCGGAAAGCGCGGAAGTATTGTCCATTTTTTCCGAAACCGGCGTCATGTCGTCAGCGGCCTTGATCAAAAGCCATTGCTTTTCGTCACGCAAACGCACCAGATACCATTCGCCCTTAAGTTTCTCTCCGTTGAGCACGAAGTGCAGTTTGCCTCCTGCAAGCTCTTTTGTAGGCGCCTTGCTCAGTGGCTCGTAAGTACCGCGATCCCAAACCATTACAGTCCCTCCGCCATATTGCCCCTTCGGAATCGTTCCTTCGAAATCGATGTATGCGACCGGATGGTCTTCAACCTCTACCGCTAAGCGTTTATCTCCTTTTTTGAAAGGGATTCCTTTTGGCACCGCCCACGATTTAAGTGTCCCTCCAAGCTCTAGTCGGAAATCGTAATGCAGCCGAGTGGCAGCATGCTTTTGAATGACGAAGCGTCGACCCGAGCCTTTTCCAAGTTTAGCCTCAGGTTCAGCCGTTTTGTTGAAGTCGCGTTTTCCTTGGTATTCTTTCAGCGACATAGCCGAACGCTCACTAACTCGCATCTTTCCTAAGAAAACGCGAGAACAGGACGAAAGTGTTCCCCAGTTCAAGAGGATTCGCCTCAGAGGGAGCAGGTGCGCTTAAGCCTCTACCAACGCCTGGCCGCTGAAATCGGTCCAAGGTGGCCTTCGCATGCAGAGCACAAAACGAAACCCCCATCCCCGGCTGGAGCCGCGCCGTTACCGTTGCATTCAGAACACAACTCCCCGGCCTCGACATTGACAATTCGTCGGCCGCGTAGGCGGTGGTGTTCTATCTCGTGATCGATTAGCCCGTCGCACTCATCTCGCGTCTCCGCCTCGCCCACCGACCCCGAAACTTCGCCGGTCTCTTCGTCTTCAAACTCGACGAGAAATCTCCATTTCGTATGGAGCACGAGCTGAATCATTCCTACAAATTGTAGCAACGAAAGGTTAACAATACAAGATATTGTATGTGAGATTTTGTTGTCCCTAAATGCCTGGGCTCGTTCGTTTGAAAGTAGACGAAGTTTACTTCTACCCTTAATATAATTACTTCTAATGAAACCGATCTGGAAGGGGGCTATAGCGTTCGGCCTCGTCAATATTCCGATCCGCCTTTACTCCGGCACTGAGACCAACGAGCTGAAGACTCATCTTCTCTGGAAAAAGGATATGTCCCGGATCCGGTACCAGCGTGTCGCTGAATCGACTGGCAAAGAGGTCCCCTTCGATCAAATCGTCAAAGGATACGAGGTAGAGGATGGCCAATATGTCGTTCTGACAGATGAAGAGCTGAAAGAAGCCGCTCCGGAGAAGTCTTCTACAATCGATATTCAGGAATTTGTTGACGAGAACGAGATCTCGAGCCTGTACTTCGAGAAGCCTTACTACTTGGAACCGGATAAAGGTGCCGCTAAAGCTTATGCGCTTTTGCGAGAAGCTTTGGAGAAATCTGGAAAAGTAGGCGTTGCGCAGTTTGTTTTGAGGAATCGGGAGAGCCTGTGCGTGCTCAAACCCTTGGACGGTGGGCTCGTGCTGAACGCGATGCGTTTTCAAAGCGAATTACGGCCTATGAGCGAACTGTCGCTTCCTTCAAAGGAAAAGCTGGTACCGAGCGAAATTAATCTGGCCACCCAGCTGATCGACGGGATGACCGGCACATTCGATCCTGCGAAGTATCACGATAGCTATACGGAAGAAGTGAAGAAGATGGTCGAAGCCAAAGCTAAGGGGCAAAAACGTGCCGCCCCAGTCGCTAAGCCCGCCAAGAGCAATGTCATCGACCTGGTCGCAGCATTACAGGAAAGCCTTGGAACCGTAAAAAAAGGAAAGAAACGAACGGCGGCCTAGCGCTCCTGTGCCGGCATTGTAACTCTCTCGATCGGTTTGTTGCGCGGTTGGAATTGCAGGGCTCTATTGGAGAATCATGAATCGTTTGTCCCCCTTGATAGTACTGTTCTGTTTTACAGCCGGGCTACCGGCTGTATTCGGCGCTGGAAGTGGTTCGATGCCCTCGCAGCAGCAGATACCGGCAATTGAAAAGAAAGTCGGTCCTTCAGCTGAAAGCGTCTACAATGAAGGCGTTGCATTGATGAAAAACAGAAACTACGCAGCTGCTCGAGCGAAGTTCGAAGAAGCTGTGAAGTTGAAGCCCAGTTTTGCCGACGCGTACAACAATCTTGCCTTCTGTTTGCGCAAGCAGAATCCGGCGAACTACAAACAGTCACTGGATCACTACAACACAGCCATCAAGCTGAATCCGAAACTCGCCAGGGCATACGAATATCGCGGCGTGCTGTTGGTACAAATGAACCGGAAAGCGGACGCCGAGAAAGATCTGGCAACGCTGAAACAGCTAGACGCGAAACTTGCCGCGCAGCTTGAGGCAGCAATCAAGACCGGAAAAGATACCGAGTATTAGTAGTTTAGCCGAGTCGCACGGATGCTGATCCCGGTGTCCGTGCGAATGATTCGCCGTTTTCGGTTGGTCGGACTTTTATTTGCTATGGATGCGGGGCATTCGCCCGAGGCCATTTTTAACCAGTCGCCGCCGCTGGAAGGCTATAACCTTTTCGACAGCGACTCTGCCCTCAAGGAAGCGATACACCGAGAGGGTGGAGGTTGGATTGAGCCTGAAGCCAGGAAACTGGGAGAGCTTTGCGGTCGCCCGGATACAATCAACCTCGGTGTGTTAGCCAATCGGTTCGCGCCCGAGTTGCGAACCCATGACCGATTTGGAAATCGAATCGATGAGGTCACGTATCATCCAGCCTATCATGATTTGATGCGACTCGGCATTGAAGCGAAGACTCATTCGCTTCCTTGGGTGGAAGAAAGATCCGGATCGCATGTGGCGCGTGCTGCGCTGGTCATGATTCGTCATCAGGTGGACGAAGGGACGAGCTGTCCGATCACTATGACATTCGCGGCCGTTCCTTCGCTTCGCTTGCAGCCAGAGCTTTTTCGCGAGTGGGCGCCACGCGCTTTATCAGCCATATATGACCCGCGGTCGATACCAGCCAACCAAAAGGCGGGGATCTTGTTTGGGATGGGCATGACAGAACGTCAAGGAGGAAGCGATGTCCGAGCGAACACAACAGTCGCAGAACCGGCGCACGTGGATGGCTCCCCCAACGAGTACGTCGTGACTGGACACAAATGGTTTTGTTCTGCCCCCATGTGCGATGCTTTCCTGATTCTTGCTCAAGCCCCCACGGGGCTCTCCTGCTTCTTGCTTCCTCGCTGGCGACCCGACGACTCGCGGAATGCCTTTCATCTTAACCGCTTGAAAGACAAGTTGGGCAACCGCTCCAACGCGTCCAGTGAGGTCGAGTTTCGACGCGCCTATGCAGTACTGATCGGAGAAGAAGGTCGTGGCGTTCGTACAATTATGGAGATGGTCCGGCACACGAGGTTGGATTGTGCGTTAGGATCGGCTGCATCGATGCGGAAGGCGGTCGCCGAAGCAACGCATCATGCGGCGCATCGGTCGGTTTTTGGCAGGCTCTTGATTGACCAACCGTTGATGCGCAATGTGCTGGCCGAATTGTGCTTGGAATCTGAGGCGGCCACAGCGTTTTCGGTCCGGCTAGCCAGAGCATTTGACCGATCACATGAAGACGCGCACGAGCAAAAATTTCTCCGGGTTGCCACAGCGATCGCCAAGTATTTCATCACGAAGCGCGCCCCGGAGGTAGTGGGCGAAGCGCTCGAGTGCCTGGGCGGTAACGGCTATGTGGAGGAGTCATCGCTTCCCCGTCTTTATCGCGATGCTCCGTTAAACTCGCTGTGGGAAGGAGCGGGAAACGTCCAATGCCTCGATGTTCTGCGCGCGATACAGAAAGATCCAGAGACTATTGAGGCCTTGAGAGACGAGATGAAAACGGTGAGCGGAGCGAATTCCGACTTCGACCGGTTCGCCGGCACCCTCTTTTCAAGTAAACAGGTACCAGACGAGTTCGGCGCCCGTCGCTTCGTTGAAAGGGTAGCTTTGGCGCTAGAAGGCGCCGTTTTGCTTAGAGCCGGGAACCAACCGATCGCAGACCTTTTTTGCGCTGCGCGGCTGGCCTCAAGCGCAGGGCTCGCGCTCGGAACGTTGCCGCCGACGGATCATTCAACGGTTCAGTTATTGTTGGATAGAGCACGGCCTAAGCTTTCGGCTTGATTCTGGTTGATACCGGGGTCGATCAATCCGTCGATCTTGCGGATCGGCTTTCCATCGCGTCGCAAAAGGCAAGCCCGACAATTTTACTTATACCAATCACTCCGCGTCAGGGGCAGCCCGGTCACGCCGTTTTCAGGTTTGAGTAGCAGAGCCTGATAAACATTCAGCGCGCCGGCCGCGAACGCGTAAGCCGAGCCTGCGAGAAATAGTCGCCACACCCGAGAGGTCGGCTCGCCGACAATCTTTTGAGCTTCCTCCCAATGACGATCAAGCCGGCGCGCCCAATGCCGGAGAGTGAGCGCGTAATGTTCGCGTAGACTTTCAACGTCTCTAACCTCGAATCCGGTTTCTTCGGCATAGCGCAGGGCTGCATTGATCGCGACCAGTTCGCCGTCGGGAAAAACGTAACGGCTGATAAAGGTTGGGCCTCTGGGCTCAGGATCAGTCGTGCGTCGAGCAATGCCGTGATTTAGAAAGACGCCGCGTGGCCGGAGTAGATCCCATGCGCGCCGGAAATAGATCGCAAGCTGGCTCTCGCCCACATGCTCGAACATGCCGACGCTTACTATCTTATCGAAAATGCCGGTTTCATCTCGATAATCGCGTAGCTCAACCCGGCAACGCTCCTGCAGGCCTGCCATATCAATTCGCTCCTTCGCCAGAGCGGCTTGGTTCTCGCTCAACGTGATCCCGACGGCGTCCACCCCATAATGCTGGGCAGCATGAATAATCAAAGCTCCCCAGCCGCAGCCGATGTCGAGCAAACGTTCTCCAGGCTTGAGCCGGAGCTTGCGGCAGAGATAGTCAAGCTTGCGCTCCTGAGCTGTGTCCAGGTCTTCGTTAGCAGCCCCAAAATAGGCGCAAGAATACACCATCCGGCGGTCCAGCCACAAAGCATAGAAATCGTTCGAAACATTGTAATGAAATGTCACTGCCTTGCGATCGCGCTCGAGCGAATGGATCTCACCTGACATCGTTGCTTGGCGCCCGTTGCGTCCGGTTCGAGTGTCCGCAGACATGCGCAACACATTCCAGCCCATTTGTATCAAGACCGGAGCCGACCATTTTCGGCTCATCAGATAGTTGCCCAATGGCATAGCCGGTTCGAGGTCACCTTCGACGTCGATATCGTCGTAAATATAGGCTTCGCTAAGAGCGAGATCGCTTTTGTTACCGCTGACCAGCCGCTGGAATGCGCGCGGACTTTTGAAAATCACCGTGAAACGAGGCGAATCCGTTTCCGATTGCCACTCAGTCCCGTCCCACAATCGAATCGAAAAATTACGAGGGTGATACTCAGCCAACAGCGAGCGTAGGATCGCGGAAGCCTTGTTTGCCGAGCTATCAGCCGTCAGCGCCTGCTTTGTCATGGCATCGTTTAATAGTGATGACCTCCCAAATCAGCTCGGCAGCCTTTTAAAAGGCCTTTTCGGCCCGACTTCGCTTGCAGCGGCGCTTTCAGACTTGCGATCTTTCCAGCCTCCTACTCCTGTTTCATCGGGCGAGCCTTGATAGCAAACTCCGCGATTTGAGGGTTTGCGAGTCGTTCATATGCGGAGTAATCCAGTTTGATCGCATCGGTATGCGTTCCGGCCTCGAAAACGATGTAGTCCCGCTGGCTCAAACTTGTGTCAAGGTAGAGCGGTAAACCGTACAGACTACCGAAAGGCGGCATCGTGCCGACAGCGCATTCGGGAAATAACGATTTGAATTCGCTTTCGCTCTCCACTGCAACAGGTTTACCAGTGATCTTTTCGAATTTCTCAAGATCGACCCGATGATCCGCTGGAAGGACGGCCATCATGTGCTGGCCTCCGGATTTTACCATAACGACCTTGGCATGATACTGACCCTTGACGTGCTCGGCTTGAGCGATCGTTTGCGCGGTGAAAGCCTCCGGATGATGAAGGATTTGGTATCCGACCTTCCCCGCGTTTAGAAAATCGAGAAGTTTCTTCGGTATGTCCATAGGGCGACCTCCAAATTAATTATAACTAGAAGCCGTGGCAGGTCCAAAACTTCATTGCACCGGCTCCTTAACGCCTGTCTCCGCGCTGGCGCTGAATCAACGCGTCAATGCTCGAATTACCTGCTCCGTTTGCCGCCATGTAGAGAAAGATGAAGCAGAAGAGAATGGCAGGAATTCCTTGGTTCTGAACTGGCCAAGGACTGTTCGGCGCGTGGAACTGCCAATAGGCTACGGCCATCATACCCGACAAAATAAATGCGACAGGTCTGGTGAACAGTCCGAGTACAATCGCAATCCCGCCGAAAAACTCTAGCAAACCGCCGATCCCTGTTTGGGATACAAGTGGCACGGTTGAGCCTGGCAGCTGGCCGGGCATGCCCCCAAACCACCCGAGTAGGTTGACGCTTCCCGCTTGGCAAAATATCAGTCCTGCTACGACCCTTAGCAGAAAATAGGTGATCTGCACCGCACGTTCGCTGTTCATTGTGTGTCTTGTGAGAAACGATCGTAATAGATTGAGACCAGACAGGTTTGTCGATTGTGGAGACGACTCTTTCGGGCCGGACGGGAACGTGAGAGCGCGCTTGCCCACTTAGTGTAGAGTGGACGCCAACGCGGTGGAAAGTTTAGAACAGAATTCGCGATCGTTCGCACAAACATGGGGCGAGAATCTTCTCGCCTTTTTTTCCAGGCATCCCGCGATCATTCTCGCCATCCCGTCGGCATATTTGTTGGTCTCTTTTCCTCCTCTCTGGAAAGATGTCGACGCGATCTGTCAGCTGACGCTGAAGGTCGGCGTCCTCAACATTCTGCATTTTCCTCCCGTCTACTGTTTTCTAGGCCGCATTCCGTTTATCCTGGCAGACATTCTGTCTGGACAGCCGGTCCATGGAATTTTCGCCGAACAGACGCCGTCGCTCCTTGGGATCTATTTGCTTGTGATCGGGCAACACGTAGCTCTTGTCGCGTCACTTACCTATGTTGTTATAGCTATCGCCGGAACTAACCGAGTCAGCCGCGTCACGTGCGCGATTCTATTTGCTTCGATGAGTAGTCTCTATGCGGAGGCTCACTGTTGCGGTTCTGAATCGATCGGAGCTGCGGCTACGCTGGCAGTCTTCGGCGCCGGCATAGCAACGATTCGAAAGCCGAAACTGTTTGCTTGGATTATCTATGGAGCAGCTCTCTTCGTTGCGATCGGAAGCCGACACCTGAACCTGCTGCTGGTCGCTTGGCTCCCCGCGACCTTCGTTCTCCTGGAGCTAATTGAGCGGTTCAAAAAGCCCAAAAGGATTTCGCGCTTTTACTCTATCGGTATAGCCACCGCTATCGGTTTGCTGGCAGTTGGGGCAAATTCTCTATTGGCCCGCGTCTTGATTGCGTCGGTTGGAGATCAGTATCGCTCGACGCTCGGCGAGACATTAAGCGACCGAATAGACTCGTTTCTGCGGCGGCTTCCCGCCGACGAACGGCTGAAGCTAGCCAAAACTCTTTCTTCGAATGAAGAGGATCCTTTGGTCCGACGGGCTATTCAATATCAAGCCACAATCGGGAGCTATTATTCAGGAACGGATGGGGCGCTCGCGCAAGCGATAGCAAATACCGGAGTCCCTTGGCGATTGGTGCCTGCAAAAACCGACAGAGCGATCCTTGCTGCCACACTTCGGTATCTTGGTTCTTGCCATCCAGTTCTCTTAAAAGCGATTCGGGATGACTTTTTCCGAGGGCTTCTCGCTACTAATCGAGCTATCGCTGTCGCGCCGTTTGACTCTCATCTGTCCGGCGCAATCGACCGAGCGAAACGGCCCGATGCTTGGGCCGATCTGGCTGGTTACCGCTACGTTAATCTTCAGGATGCGAACGCGATAATGAAGCACGCCAGAAGAGATCGTTATATAGGCCTCTGGGCGCATCTGCCGGTAGCCGGCTTGATGATGCTTGAGATCTGTGTTTCGCTAGCCGTGGCCTATTTCGCTCGCGCGTCGTTTCCGCTAGCAGTCGTCACTTGGACTGTGATTGCGGCCGGGATCATTATGTTTGTCGGTAACATGGTCTGCGTCTACTACATGGATCGATACGCGCTGATATTGTTGATCTGTAGTGCGATCGGCGCGGCGGCCTCACTCGCCGGGATAGCGGAGATTGGAGCTGAGAAAGACAAGCGAGGATGAAAGACTCCATGGCTGTCTTTGACTTGGTTGCCAACAACGAGATCCTTCCGGCCATGGTCGCGGTTGCGACCGTTTTCGCGTTCCCGGCGATGCGACCTGTCCCCTTTTCTGAGCGGTACTTGTTCCCAGCGATGTGACCTGTCCCCTTTTCGGAGCGGTAAGCGATTTTGGGCGGGGTGATGGGTGGGAAGGTGTTTTATGCGGAGGCGCAGGTGGTGTATGCGCCGATTCAGAAGGAGGAGACGGGTGGGCGGATCGGCTGTTGAGGGCGCTTATTTTTTTATGCGTGCGGCGCGGTTGCTGATGTAGGCGTCGCGGATGGCGATGTACGGATCGACGGCTGCGGCTGTCATTTGGTCATAATCTTGGACCGTTTTCGGGAGGCCGTTTACTGTGCGAGTTCCAGAGAGTGCGCCGTTAATGGTGTTGCTGATGAACGCGTGATGAATAATGCCAACTGCGTGCCAGTTCAGCGGATAAATGACATAGTCACCGGCGAAACCGACCAGGTCGCGGCAGCCGGAAGGGCCGAGCAGCGGGACAACCAGGTAAGGGCCAGCAGGGATACCCCACACACCGAGGGTTAGCCCAAAGTCCTCGGCAGGCACGTTATCGAGACTTGGGACATGGTCGGAAACGCGCATCAGGCCGCCAACGCCTGCAACGCTGTTAACGACGAACTTACCGGTTTCCTGGGCTGACCGCTTGAGTTTGCCTTGCAGGACGCAGTTGACGAACCGGACTGGAAACTGGGCGTTGTCGAACGCGTTTGTAATACCGTTACGAACAGGACGAGGCACAATTTTGGCATACCCACGCGCTATCGGGCGTAGCGCGTATTTGGTTAGTGTGTCGTTAAAAGCGAACATGGTGCGGTTGAAGCGGATAAACGGATCGTTCGCTTTCTGCCCGTTCGCGAATTCGTCTGTTGTGTTTGACCGGGAAGAATAATTTGGCGGCGGAGCAGAGCGTTTCCCAGACGTCGCACAACCTGACAACGAAAAAGCCAAAAAAAGAATCCAGAATATTGGGTTATTCATGATTGTGAACTGGATGCGGAAGCAAGCTTGCTCTCGAGTGCACGAATAACAGCGGGAGCGCCACCTTTTTCGATAATCTCGGCAAACTGCGCCCGATAGTTTGCCACAAAACTTACGCCTTCGATGACGATGTCGTAGATCCGCCAACCTGCGGGCAACTTCAAAAGACGATAAACAACCGCGAAGGATTCGTTGCTCGAAACCGGGCGAACCCGCGTCGGAAGTTCGCACCGATCGGAACCAATATTCACAACCGCTCCGTACTCAATTCGTGGTCGTTGGGTTCCGATTACGCGATTGGAATAAGTTCGGACAATCAGGTCGCCGAAAAGCTGGGAAGCACGTTTCTGATCGGCTGGAGAGAACCCGCGCCAGCCGGGCCCCATTGCTTGGCGAGTGACGATATCAAAGGCGAAATATCTATCCAAGGTCGGTCGTACACGAGTCGCAATCGCTTCGCTGCTATGACTCGAGTAAGCGATTGAGAGAACTTCTTCAGTCGCGGTACGGATCATCGTTGCAGGATCATCAGTAGGTGCGGCCGAACAAAGGCGCGTTGCTCCAACAAGGAGCGCGACGAGAGCGCATGTGTGTATGGAGCTGAAGAGTCTGAAACGCATAACTATCGAGGTGTTGCCGGGGAAGGTGAGGGCGAGGATGAAACACTGCCGAAAGTGAATCGGCTAATAATCGATTCAAGGTCTACCGCTGATTCGGTATCGGTTATCATTCCGCCAGGTGGAACGTCTTTGCCGTCTGCGCCTGGCGCAAGCGAGATATACTTATCCCCGATGAGGCCGCTCGTTTTGATCGATGCAATCGTGTCAGAAGGAAGGTGTACACGTTGACTAATGTTCAACAAAACAATTGCAGCATATTGAGGGTCGATATCGATTTTTTCTACGCGACCAACCGGTACGCCCGCGATGAGGACTTGGCTACCCTGTTTGAGTCCTCCGATATTTGAGAATCTCGCCTTCACTTCGTAGGTCGGGCCACCGATTCCCACGCCCATTCCAGCCTGGACCGCGAACCAGACAACGGCTGCCAGACCGATTAGAACAAACGCGCCGACCGATAGTTCTATATTGGACTGCTTCATTCTAACGAGTTTCTGCCGAGACTGGTTCGGAGCGAACTGATGTTGTCGCTAAAACCTCGGACAACGGGATCAGTGGAAGAGGCGAACTCGGTTGGTGTGCCTTCAAAGCAGATTCGACCCTCTTCAAGCAAAGCAACCCGGTCGCTCGCCGCGAGCGCCTCCGGAACATCGTGCGTCACGATAATGGTGGTAAATCCAAATTCCTGTTTGTATTGAACGATCATTTCGAAAACGGCGTTACGAGCGAGAGGGTCGAGACCAGCTGTCGGCTCATCGAATAGCACTAGCTCCGGCCGTGTTACCAGTGCTCGAGCCAGCGCGAGGCGCTTCTGCATTCCACCAGAGAGTTGCGTCGGGAAATAATTGGCGAATTCTTCTAGTCCAAGATTTTTCAAAGCTTCGCGGGATGCCTTCGCAATCGTGCGTTTACTGGATCGGGTAGTCTGTTCCAGCGGGAGAGCAACATTTTCAAGCGCAGTCAGCGAATCGAAAAGGGCGTTTCCTTGAAACAGGTAGCTGCATCGTCCGCGAATACCGTTCACCAGATTTGTCTCAAAGCGAATTTCGCCTCCATCCGGAACCAGAATACCAGTGAGACATTTCAGGAAAACAGATTTTCCTGATCCACCTCTTCCGAACACAGAAACTATACTCCCCCGAGCAACGGCTAAGCTGACTGAGGCGAGGACAACGTGCTCGCCAAAATGTTTTCGTAGTCTGTTGACCTCCACTAGAGGATTTGGCGGTTCTTTGGTCATACAAGGAAAGAGGTGATCAAGTAATCTGCTGCCAGCGTGGCGATACATGACAGCACTACGCCCCTTGTAGTCGACACACTAACAGCGCGCGAACCAGAAACTCCAACCCTGCGATGCGTGGTAAAGCCGCTATGACAACAAATCGCGATCGTAACCACACCGAAAACGAACGCTTTTAGAAGGCATTCCCGCGCGTCTTCCGACCGAATTGCCGAATGAACTCCAGACCAATAAACGCCTGCATCCAGACCGAGCAATACACAGCCTGACAGATACCCACCCGCGATACCGACCAATACAAAAGCAACCGTCAGAATCGGGAACACAATCAAGGATGCAAGCAGCCGAGGCGTAATCAAGTATCCGAGCGGATCGATTCCCATTGTAGTGAGAGCATCGATTTGTTCGCTATTACGCTGAATACCGATTTCTGCGGCAATAGCTGAGCCAGCTTGACCGATAATCATGATGGCCGCAAGCACCGGAGCAAGTTCGCGGGTCAGCGTTAACGAAACAAATGTGCCCAACACTCCCGCCGACCCGAAACGTGCTAAGACATAGTAACCTTGAAGCCCTAGTACCAGGCCGGAAAACAATCCGACGACTGTCACCACTGGGATGCAGCGAACGCCCTGTTCATGAACCGCCCGTATCCAGCGGTCTCCCAAGCCGCGCGCAGTACGCGCTGCGATGAGTGCTCGTGATGTGAACGCAGCAAAATCGCCAAGACCGGCAACGGTGGCCAGACTGTTCTGCCCGACCGCTTGCACCAGACGCTTCATCTGGACGACTCCATAGTTGAGGCATCAGAGCTTTGCAAGCGGCTGGCCAAAGATGTAACTGAGAAAAAAGAGCGAGGGATTATCTCTCTGCGTTGAATTTGAAGAGGCATTCGAACCTAATTCGATATGCCTATCATCCGGAAACTGAATGAGGAGGAGATGGCGAGAGGATCTCACGCCAAAACGCAAAGGCGCAAAGCAAGAAACGGTTTGTTAGCGGTTAGTTGTCAGATCAAGCGTTCGATCATGATCTCGTCGATGTATTTGCCGTTGATTTTAGCGTGATTCTTGGCGACGCCGATCGTTTCAAACCCGATTCGTTTGTAGAATGACAATGCGCCTGGGTTGTCCGCTCGAACGAAGGCGAAAAATTTTTCATAGCCTTTTTCGCGAGCGGCGAGGCGCGTTGCCTCAAACAGGAGCCGGCCGATACCTTGCTTGTGCCCGCCGGGGTGGACAAAAGTGCCAATGACGCCGACATGGGCGAAGGCATTAGTGTAACTCCCGAAAGGTTCAACATCTTGAAGCCCTACGATGGCCCCGTCGGAGTTTTGTTCAGCAACATGGAAGATGCCGCGACCGGGAAAATTGCTGATAAAGGATCGTTCTTCGTCGATGGTTAATGTTCGATCTAAAACCGTGTAGTCACCCGACTCGATTAACGGGTTCAGCACTTTGATAATAC
>Ga0126381_100004646_pt1 | contig 14983 bp, 15 predicted proteins | sample PanSoiMetPlot_28_FD_96465 | JGI IMG/M metagenome (GOLD analysis project Ga0126381, IMG submission 96465) | Tropical forest soil microbial communities from Panama - MetaG Plot_28 | ecosystem: Environmental > Terrestrial > Soil > Tropical forest > Bulk soil | place: Panama | collected 2016-02-17
CGCACCTTTCGTTGCGTTGTAAACTACCCCAGTGGGTGGAGTCAGAACGCTGGCGAGCGAGCCGATGTTGATGATGCTTCCCCCGTCAGGATTGAAATGTCTCAGCGCCTCCTGGGTGGCGAGGAGCATTCCGAGGACGTTTGTATCAAACATTCGGTGGAATTGCTGCTCGGTGACTTCTTCCAGCGGGACGAATTCATAAACGCCGGCGTTATTAACGAGGATGTCGATCTTGCCGAATGCTTTCTCGGCGGCCGCGAAGAGCTTTTCGACTTCAGCTTTCTTCGCGACGCTGCCCTGCACCGCGATCGCTTTTCCACCGCGCTTTGTGATCTCATCTACAACTTTGTCGGCGTCGCCTTTCGACGATGCGTAATTGACGATAACCGACGCGCCGTCCGCCGCGAAATCTTTCGCGATACTCGCGCCAATTCCCTTGGATGCTCCTGTTACGACTGCAACTTTTCCATTCAGTTTTCCGTTCTTCATTTTTGTTCCTTTCGTTTGTTTGTGCTTGAGAAAAATTGAAGATCGTGAAGTCAGATCTGCGCGAACCCGCCATCCACGAACAACTCGATTCCGGTGATATAACTCGCGTCATCGGACGCGAGGAACACAACAGCCTTGGCGATTTCGTCGGGGGTCCCAAGGCGGCCAAGCGGAACCGCGCTGGAAATCATTTGCTTGCGTTCCTGACCGACATCTGAAGAAGCCAACAGTTCGCTTAAGCCAGGAGTGTCGATCGGACCTGGACTGATGGCATTCACCCGGCTGCGGCGATATTTCAGGTCAGTTATCCATGTTCGCGCGAACGAACGCACAGCCGCTTTCGTCGCGCTATAGAAGCTATTCGAAGACAAGCCTTTGCTTGCCACGATCGACGCGTTCAGAACGATCGACCCGCCGTCGCCCAGCAGCGGCAAGCCCTTTTGCACCGTAAACAAAACGTCTTTAACGTTGATGTCGAAGATCGAGTCGTAAAACTCTTCCGTGATTTCCCCTAACGCCCCGTATTTCGCGATGCCAGCATTGGCGAACACCATGTCGAGCTTATCTTTCTCTTTTTTGATTTGCGCAAATAGGCGATCGAGATCTTCAAGATTCGATACGTCTCCTTGAACCGCAGTTACATTTTTCCCGATCTGCCTTGCTGCCGTTGCTAGTTCCTTTTCGCGCCAGCCGGTGATGAATACGTGGGCGCCTTCGTTGACGAACTCTTTCGCCGTCGCGAGCCCAATGCCGCTGTTGCCGCCAGTGACGAGCCGCGCCAAACCTACTTTTGCGAGCACACTCGTGTAACGTGGGTCATGCTGTAGGCTGCGTATTAGCGGATCAATCAACAAACTCAGCAGGCCGGTGTCGTGATTATTGAGTGAAACTTGTAACCAATCGAAAGCCTTGTCGTTTTCGCCGCGCCAGGCGTAAACCTCAGCGATTTGGTACGCCATAACGTTTCTGTCCCTGGCGATTAGCTCCGCCAAAGCCACATCAGCTGCGCGGCCGTCGTGTCGCGCATAGTGCGCGAGTGCGAGTTCGAATCGGCGGTAGCGTTCGTCGGGCTCAAGTTGCGCTTCGCGCAGAGCGGCTTCGCCATCGCCGTGCTGGATTGCCACAAATACCTGCCATCGATGATTGCCAGCCGCGGTTGGCTGGAGTTCGGCCGCCTTCCGCGCCGAAGCATCCGCTTCATCGAGTTTTCCCTGAACAAAAAGCAGGCGGGCAAGGCTAGAACGCGCCTGATATGCGAGCGGGTCTCGACCGATCGCTTGTCGTGCCAGCTTCTCGGCCTCGTCGAATTGACCAAGGTAAACCATCACTCGCGCGAGTAGATCGTTCGCAGTCGGATTCCAAGGCGCGAGCTGCTGCGCCCACCTGAGTTCAGCCAGACCATCAGCGATTTTCCATTCCACGAAAAAGCGAACCCACCCGAGCGCCGCATGGGCCTCCGCAAGCTGCGGCTCGATCGCCACGGCTTTCTCGGCATCACGCGCCGCTTTGGACCATGCTACCTTTTGTTGCTCGCTCGTTAAATCGCCGATCCAGCTCCACGCTTCTGATCGCTCCGCGTACGCCAGCGCGTACTCTGGATCGAGTCGAATTGCTTGATCGAAGAAACCGACCGCCTTGCCGTAGTCTTCGAGACTGCGACGCTGAAAGTAAAAGTGACCCTGGAGATAAGCGTTATGTGCTTCTACGCTGTTGGTCGGTCCGTTTCTCCCGCGGTTGTCTTTCGCGTTAGCGAACGTCAGCTCCAGCGATGTTGCCACTGCCTGAGCAATTTCGGCTTGGACCGCAAAGATGTCCTTAAGCTCGCGATCAAAGGTCCGCGACCACAACTCGCTTCCATCTGCGGCATTCACAAGCTCGGCAACAATCCGTACCCGGTCGCCCTGTTTTCGGATGGTTCCTTCGAGCAGGGTGCTTACTCCTAACTTCTGGCCAATGACCTTGCTGTCCTGGTTCTGGTCCTTAAAGCGGAAGGAAGAGCTGCGCCCGATCACTTTGAGTCCTTTAACTTGAGCGAGTGCGGCAATTAGCTCTTCCGACAGCCCATCGGAAAAATATTCCTCATTCGGACCTCCGCCTTCGTTAATCAGCGGCAGGACTGCGATCGACTTTTCAGACAGTGCCGAAGCAGCGCTGACCCGCGACAAAAAGGCGGGTTTAGTTCGAAGGAGGTGAACCAGCGGCACACCCGCCGCGATGATCGCGATCGTTACAACGAGTGCCGCGAACTTGCGCGTGCTCCACCGTGGCACATCCTCGTTGGATCGAACTTCGTCGGCGCGCTTGAGACCTTCCGGCGTCATTTCAAATGCCCAGGCAATGATCACGGCAGCCGGAAAACCGAGAATCGTAATCAGCACCACAAGGCGAACGACCCAGTTCGGAATCTCGAAGAACGGGAAAACTTGCGTGGCGATTTGGACCAAAAGCCACGCCACGACTCCGTAGGCAATGGCAACCCTGTAGACGTGGCGCCGCTTCAGCTCGTCAAAAAACCTGCCCAAGTCTATACCATTCCAAGCCGGATACGGTTTTTCTTTGGCCTCAGCGGCTGGCGTAGAAAAATCGTGTTCGAGCATTTCATTCATTTCGGTTTCACCGTGATGTATCAATCCCGAGCTAAATGCGTTCGCTGCGTCGGGCGCGCCTGAGACTTGGCTTGATCAGGTGGGAAAGTGGTGTGCGCCCGCGGAGGGAAGACCGAGCAGTTGTGCGAGGCGCAGTTCGTAAGCCTGGCAGATCGGAGACTCGCCATTCGGCTGAACCCATTCGGGATGTTGCCTGCGCAACGCATCGTGGATCTCCTGCTGAAGTTGAACGTATGCGTGGTCTGGGTCAGGAACGGATAGAGAAGCGTCCGTTTTCATCGCGAAACCATCAGCAACACTGGATTGCGCAGCGAATGCGCGTCAGTGGGGTTCTGTAGTACTCCCCGAGGGGGGATTCTGACTCCCACTTTGGAGATAGACGCGTCGTGAAAACGTGTTCGTTCACATCCGCTGATGATCTCCACCTGACGCTTCCGCATCGCTTCTTCCGAGGATGAGAGCTCCATCGACAACGAGCGAGGTCGCAACCGACGCGCTTGTGAAATTTCCCGAACCTTCGTTTGGCAGCTGCCGAACGCGCTGGCGCGCGTACTGATATCTGGACGCGTGATCTAATCCCGGCGAGGCTCGATGGCGATGGCAATCGTGGTAGGTAAGGGCGAATTGATCCTGATTTGTCTGGTCGCCGTCGCTTTGCTGGCGCTCGTCGCTCGGAAAATCCGGGTCCCATATCCGATTCTGCTCACTTGCGGTGGCGTGCTTCTCGCTCTGATTCCAGGTCTTCCTGCGATTCAGCTCGAGCCTCAGCTCGTTTTTAATTTGTTTCTTCCCCCGTTGCTTTATCCCGCGGCTCTGTTCACGTCCTGGCGGGATTTCAGGATGAACCTTCGGCCAATTCTGTTTCTGGCAATCGTCCTGGTTCTGTTAACGATGACGGCAACAGGTTTTCTCTTCCATGGATTAACGGGATTGCCTTTAGCGGTTGCGTTTGTGTTCGGGGCCATCATGTCGCCGCCGGATGCTGTGGCAGCATTGTCGGTAACGCAAAGTTTGCGCGTGCCGCGGAGAATCATTGTGATTCTGGAAGGAGAGAGCCTGGTCAACGACGCCACTGCTTTCATCGCGTTTCGCTTCGCTGTGGCTGCGGTACTGACCGGCAGCTTTTCGCTAGGAAAGGCGAGCTTGCAATTTCTTCTTGTCGCCACTGGCGGCGTCTGTGTTGGCCTCGCAGTAGGCTGGCTGGCGACGCAGGTGCAGAAGCGCTTGGATGATCCACCTGTTCAAACGATGTTCTCGCTGCTCACGCCCTATGCGGCTTACTTCAGTGGCGAAGCGGTCCATGTTTCCGGGATCCTGGCAGTCGTAATTGCCGGCATTTACTACGGCTGGCGAGCCCCGCGTATTTTGAGCGGACGCATGAGACTGCAAGCGCTGCCAGTTTGGGAAATGGTCGTGTTCATTCTGAACGGAATTCTTTTCATACTCATTGGGCTCCAATTGCCGCTAGTCGTCCATTCGCTTGCGCCAGGTTCCATCACTCAGGCGGCGAAACTGGCGATACTCGTCGTTTTTGTAATGATGCTGGTTCGGTTCGCTTGGATATTCGGGACAACCTATTTGCCGTGGATGTTTAGCGGGAAGTCCCGGCGTAAGAATCGGATTCCTTGGCAGCAGACAGCCTTAATCGCATGGATAGGAATGCGCGGAGCGGATTCGCTCGCAGGCGCGCTGGCGATCCCGTTTGTCTTGCGCAATGGCGAACCCTTTCCCGGTCGTGACGTGATCCTTTTACTCACGTTCTGCGTTATTTTCGCAACGCTTGTTTTACAGGGACTCACTCTTACCCCGTTGGTTCGCTGGTTGGGAGTCGTGGACGATCACGTCACTGAAAAGGAAGAGCGACTCGCGCGATTGAAAGCAAACGAAGCGGCCCTGGCTCGGCTCGAAGAGTTGCAGCCGTCCAGTCGGGCCAGACGTGAGACCGCCGAACGGCTCCGTTCAGAATACGAAGATCGTATTCGACAACTGCAGATCGAAGCTCCCGACGAAGAGAGTGTCAGCCGATTGTACTCGCGTGATTTTGAAGAATTATCCCGCGAGATGTTGCAGACAGAACGCGACACAGTGATCGCGCTGCGCAACGAAGAAGCCATCAATGATCAAGCTTTGCGCCGAATTCAACGCGACATTGATCTGGCCGAAGCCCGGCTGCAGCGCCCAGCGTAAAATCGGCGATGCATATTCTATTCACCGATAAAACGCGGTCACCGAGGAGTGCCGAGAGCTTCGTGCGCGCCTGCGATGGCCATGCCGCCTTCGCCGACGGCGGCGGCACAGCGTTTGACCGATCCGGAGCGGACGTCACCGGCCGCAAAAATTCCCGGAAGACTCGTCTCGAGCGGAGCGGGTCGCCGTTTGTTTGCACGCCACGCTGGCGCCTCTGCGACGTCCGCACCGGTTTTGATGAATCCTTTTTCGTCCCGCTCGATTTCCGCAGGTAACCACTCTGTGCAGGGTCGAGCACCAATCATCGAGAAAACCGCCGGCGTTTTGATCGTCCGACGCTTGCCTGTTCGCGTGTTTTCCAGCTCCACTTCGTCAAGCTTCCGGTCGCCGAACATCTTCTGAATCTCTGTTCGGTAAAGAATTTCGATGTTGGGCTGCGCTTGGACTCGACGCGAAAGATAGTCGGACATCTTCTGCGTGATGTCATCGCCACGAATCGCAAGCAACACTTTGGCCGCGCCATCCGAAAGAAACATCGCCGCCTGTCCGCCCGAGTTGCCACTGCCGACGACGATCACTGTTTCGTTTCGACAAATCTGGCCTTCGAGCGCCGTTGCCGCATAATAAGCGCCGACGCCTTCAAATCGCTCACGATTCTCGGCATCGAGTCGCCGATAATCCGCGCCAGTTGCAATCAGCACGGTTTTTGCGCGCAGAAATTGCGGGGCACCCTTCGATCTCAATGCACGCGCGGTATTCGCCGTCCGGATTGTAGCGAAGTGAGAGCGCCTGCGCTGGTGTAGAAAATTTTGCGCCGCAGCGGTAGGCCTGAAGCTGCGCGAGCCATGTCAGATCGCCGCCGCTGATCCCAGTTGGGTAACCAAAAAAATTCTCGATCAACGAGGAGGAGCCTGCCTGTCCGCCGGGCGCATAACTTTCCAGAACCACCGTCTTCAAGCCTTCCGACGCCGCGTACACCGCCGCACCCAGTCCGGCTGGCCCCGCGCCAACAATGGTCAGATCGGACAGAATCTCACTCTCGTTTTCGCGCGCCAGCGGACGAAGAAGTCCCGCGACCTGAGCGACTTCCCGCAGTGATGGCCGGCGTAGCGGCGATCCAGTTGCGGTGATTAACGTCGGCAAGTCCCGAGTCATTAGGTGAAAACATTTAGTAAGTGCCTGACCCTGTTCGCTCTCGAATTCTATCAGCCGATGCGGGATGTGGTTCTTATCCAGAAAATCGTCAAGCTGATGTCCGTCACGCGCGCCGCGCGCAGCGAGCACACGCACGCCTGCAAACTCGCGATCGCGACGCAGTCGCCGGCGTCGCATGATCAACGCGTCCACAATAGGTTTGCTGACCCGTGGCACCCCGGCCAGCACGCGCCGGAGTTCAGCCGCCGCCACGTACAGAATCTCGGCCTCGTCCGATGTCACTCGCGCAGTCGCGAGCGTCGATGTCCCTTGCAACATTGCGACGTCCCCGATGAAATCGCGCTCGTTGCGCAACCGCGAGTTCCTGTTCGACGTCGTCCCGCTGCTCGAAGACTTGTATTTCGCCGCGTAACACAACAGTCAGGCCGACGTCGCGCTGCCCGGCTTTGTACACCACCTCGCCGCGTTTGACGACACGGCGTTGTCCCAGTGGTTGAAGCAGCGAAAGCTGATGATCGTCCAGCTTCGCAAACGCGATGCTTTCGGTGTCTAGATAGAATTGTTTGTCCTTTTCTTCGTCAGTCATGGGGTCGATTGCGTCAGCAAATCCTTGAGCAGATCACGAATGTTACCCAGCTTACAGGCACGCCTCCGCGTTGGGCCGACCATCGTTAAAAAGCGCGCGCCCGGAATTCATGAACGAATTCCGGCATTGTGATTAATTCGCTCGACGCGTTGTTTCGAAAAGGAACCAAGTGCGTCGCTCGGCCTCATCGATCCAAACTTCGATCAGGCTCGTTGTGGCGACGTCGCGATGCTCTTCGCACACGTTGTGCGCCTCGCGCAGCCGAGCGGTGAGTGTTTTGTTGTCGTCCGTTAACTCGGCGAGCATGTCCAACGGCTCGACGTATTCCGCATCGTTATCGAGAACGCGTTGAGTACGCGCAATCTCCCCGATTGAATGGAGCGTGAGCCCTCCAATCTTGCGAACGCGTTCCGCGATTGGGTCTGTCATCGCGAAAAGCTGATCAGCCTGCTCGTCGAGAAGCAGGTGATAATCGCGGAAGTGGTGCCCGCTCATGTGCCAGTGGAAGTTTTTCGTTTTCACATAGAGCGCGAATACATCTGCGAGAATTGCGTTCATCGCGCCACTTATGTCTTTGACCGCCGCACGCGACAGATCTGTTCGCGTCGCGAGCGGTGCGTCGCGTCTCTGTGCCAGCTCCAATCTTTTTTTCGAATCAGGTTTGTTCATGGTATCGCTACTCCTGTGGGATGTTAATTTTATCTTTGAACTCATACCTTGGTATTTGTGTTAGTAACTCGTCGATTTTCGTGACCCCATTACCGCTAGTGTCTCTGTGTCCAGGTAGCCAGTAGCGCGCAAGCCGTTGGTAATTTGATAACCCCTAACCGCTTTCTGCATCTCAGGGCTGAGCACGCCGTCTGTTTCGCCATGATAGTAGCCTTCTCGGGCAAGTCGCTCCTGCGCTGCGGCAACGATCGAGTAGTTTGATTGCGACTGATCGCCGTAGGCGTTCGGATCGTAGTACGCTCCGGTTTGATAAAGACTGGAATCGTAATAGCCCTGCGACTGATCGGGGTAGTCGTTCTGGTCGTAATACATCTGGCCTTGATAATCGCCGGAATCGTAGTAACCCGGCTGGTAATCGTACGAATACGGATAGTCGGAACCGTAGTACGGATAATTGTAGCCGGAGTATGGCGACCCGTAGGCCAAGTAGTCTGGAGGATACCACGCAAACGGCCACCACGGATCATATCCAAGACTAAAGATCACCCACGATCCGTTGATGAAGCAGCACCGGTGACCGTTCCACCAATGGTCGCTGTGGCGGTCCCAGTCCCGATGCCAGTCCGCCGAACCCTGCGCGAACACGTGTTTCTGCCAGTCACTCCGAAGGTGATTGTTTCCATTTCGAAGATTGGTTCCATTTCGAAACTGGCTTCCGGTATTTCGCTGGTTCCACACGCTTGTCGCGGCTGGATTTCTATAATTCGCAAATCGCGGGAAACGATTACTTTGATTAGGTTGTCTGAGCGTTGCCGCAGTGTATGGGCCCGAACGCGTAAACGTCACCCGATTTGGATACATCGACGACTGACGAAAATGATTCGGCTGGTACGAACGCATTCCAAACGACGAGTAGCGTTGGCGCGGATAAACCATGCCACCGCCAAACCCTCGCGTAGGCATTCGATGGAACGATGAAATGCCGCCCGAGCGCACCGGAGCGCGAGCGGCACCGCTTGCGTGTGCGACTGCGCCCGGGTGTGCTACTGCGCCCGCGCGCACGCCTCCTGCCCCGCCGCGGATGCCTCCTGCTTTTACTTGAATGATCACGGCGGCGCTCGCGAGAACTGCGACTAAGAATTTCGTTTTCATGGTCCGAGTTTCCTTTCGTGTTGCGGAATCATTTCCTCCACATATTAACGCAAATCTCTCGCGATCACCAGCGTTTCACCGGTGACCCACTTCGAATTATAGCGGCGTAACTTGATGAATCTCCTTATCCCGCGATGAAGCCGCCATCGACGACGAGCGATGTGCCCGTTGTGAATTTTGCGGCATCAGACGCTAGATAGAGAACCGCCGCGGCGATCTCGTCGCTCGCGCCGACCCGCCCGACCGGAACGATCGAAACGATCTGATCACGCAACTCATCCCCGGCGAAACGATCGAACATTTCGGTAGCGATCACTCCTGGAGCAATCGCGTTGATGCGGATGTTTTGCTTCGCGAATTCGAGTGCGGCAGATTTTGTCAGGCCTTCGACCGCGTGTTTGGAAGCGATGTAAACGCTCACCTGCGCGAGGCCGACGTGACCGGCTACGCTCGAGGTGTTGACGATGGCGCCGCCACCGTTCTTGAGCATCACCGGAATTTCGTGGCGCATCGAATTGAGAACACCCCACACGTTGATGTCGAAAATGCGTCGATATTCGGCTTCAGTCGCCTGTTCGAGCGGGCCCTTCCATTCGACGCCGGCGTTGTTGAACGCGATGTCGAGGCGGCCGAATTTGTCGACCGCGAACTTGACCATCGCTTTCACGTCCGCGTCTTTGCCGACATCGGCCCGAACGAATGCCGCATCGCCGCCAAATTTTTTAATTTCCGCGACAACCTGCGCGCCTTCTTTTTCGCGGCGGCCGCTTAAAACTACTTTCGCGCCGGCGCGCGTAAATGCGATCGCCGTCGTTTTGCCGATGCCGGAAGTTCCTCCGGTCACCAGTGCAACTTTACCTTCGAACGTATTGTCGTTGATCATGTTTGTTCCTTTCGTTTTTGTTTTCACATATGTGCTGTTCCTGCATCTACAAACAATTCCACGCCAGTAATGTAGCTGGCGTCGTCAGATGCCAGAAACGCTACTGCTTTGGCGATTTCACCCGGCGTGCCGAGTCATCTTCTCGTTTCATATGTTGTGTTCGCCGCCGCGAAACGGTGTTCTCGCTAGCTCGCCTTCTGGGTTAATCCTAGCGATTGAAGGATACCGGCGGTGACTGTCCCTGTTACGCTCAAGTCGTGGTCTTCCTGATAACGCGCGATAGCGGCCTGGGTGTTGTCTCCAGCAACTCCGTCGATCGGACCGCGATAGTAGCCAAGCTTCGCAAGCTGTGACTGAACTGCGCTTACGGTCGAACTACTTCCGTACTGATCCGGATCAGCATAGGCCGACTGGTCGCCATAGCCATATGGGTCATAGTCGTAATTGTAGTAATCGTACGGGTAACCGTTGTAATCGTACGGGTAGTAGTCATCGGCGTAGTACGGGTAGTAATCCCATGGGTAAAGTCCCCACCAGAAGCCGCCGACAAAAACGAAGACGCGATTGTCATGAAAGTGGGCGCGATGTTTGTCCCAGTCGCGATGCCAGTTGGCATCATGTCGCTCAAACGCGTGATTCCTTACGAACGACTGACGGTTTGCTGCCGTTGACGTCCGCGGATTCGAAACCCGGTTCTGCCCTGCAATAGAGCTTGCGCGATTTGGGTGTCCATTTGCCTTGGCGACTTCCGAGTCAGACACTCTCGTGTTTTGCCTCGTCAGTGAGCCAGCGCGATTTACTTGGCCGCTAATCGTCGAGGGCCTCCGAGCGTTCGAAGTTATCGATCGGTTGCGCAACGGTGTGAACCCTTGCGATCTCCCAGCGGGCATTCCACCGCTACCATAGTAGTATCGAGGGGCGCCACTTACTTCGCCGACACTTCTGCCGGTAAAGTATGCACCGCTGCTACGGAGAGCCGGTGCTGCTCGAAAGCCGCCGCCGTCGAAACGCGCGCCACCAGAAAAGCCTGGAGCTGCACGTGAGCCGCCACCAAAGTGGCCGCCTCCACCAGAGCCGCCTTGGTGAAGACCAGCCCACGTTGGCTGAGCGAGGCCTACAAGAGCGATACTTGCTAAACTGAAGAATTTAATTGTTTTCATGCCACCAACTTCGTGGCGGCCTCGCTTGCCTGCGATTGCGCGTCAGTGTGATTTTACGATGCTACTGAAGAGTTGCTTCGTGGTCTCTCGTTCGAGAGAGAACGTGAGCCCACAGGAAAATGTTCTTCAATCGCGTTGATCAACTCAGGAATGCTGACGGGCTTAGCAACAAATGGATGTCCCTGGATATTGAGACCACTCTTTGCCTCGGCTCTGGTCACCAACGCCGTGAGAAATATGATCGGCGTGTTTTGCAATTCACGGTCGGCCTCGATTCGCGCTGCTACTTCGCCTCCGTCGATCTCTGGCATCACGATATCCAGCAAGATTAGGTCTGGCCGAAAATTCCGGGCGCTCTGATGAGCCTTGGTAGCGTCGTTTTCTTCGAGCACCAGATAATGCCCTGTCCTTTCGAGAAGCACTTTCACCAGGTGAGTGGTGTCACGGTCGTTATCGACAATCAGGACGCGACGTTTTTCTTTCATTCCCGAAGCGCCAATCGAACTTGGCCAGGAGAAACCAGCGTTGGTTTCCCGGGGAAGAAAGTCTGCTTCGATGACCCTTTTCATACCTTTCGCTGACGTCATTTTGCCTTCCTAACTTGTCAGCCACGTAACAAACCAGGCTCCGAGAAAGCCGATCACTACTCCAATTAACGGACTGGAAACGGCGAACCAAAGCGGAATCGCCTCTCGTAACGGAAGCGAATCGCGCCTTCGCAAATGCCGGTTCGCGCGTTTGTTTGTATTCGTATTCGTGCTCAGCATTGTGTTCTTGTTTTCGTAGTGCGTTAATCAGACGGGCGGATGATCCTTGGTTGGCGAAACGAGACCGAGCAACTCAGCAAGCCGCGATTCGTAGGATTCGCAGGTTGGACAATCGCCGTTTGGCTGGACCCATTCGGGATGCTCCGCACGCAACGCGTCGTGTATCTGTCGCTGAAGTTCACCGTAAGAATGGATCCCATCCGGCACCCTCGGAAAAGTCTTTGTTTTCATCGGCCAAAACGTCGGCAGTCATCGCGGCGCCGCCATTTCGCGTTCGCCGGATTTTCCAGTGACACTTGAGGGGTGATTCGTAATCTCTCTTTCGAGGGAGCGAATAAAGCGAGATGAAGGGGTTCTCGGCCGAACGCGAAACCGCAACGGCGACGCCGCTTGCACTCTGAGAGTGTTCGCGGGCAGGGAGCCGCCGCTCTACAGCTGAATCAAGCTGCATGGCAGAGAAGGCGTTGGCGGCAGCTAAGACCATGACAACGACGTAGGCAGCAAACAAAGATACGGAACTCCAATGATTATTTCGCAATGCCCACAATTTTTTGGAAATGTTTCCTTTTCTCGATCGCGTCGAGCATGAATGCCGCAACAGCTTTGCGAGAGAGAGCGAAACCCATCCTGGGAGCGGCACCTTCCCGGCTTCGATAGGCAGTGTATTGTTCCTGAGTGAGACGCGGAGGACGGGCGATGGTCCAGTCGAGACCATTGGCTTGCACGATTTTCTCCATGGCAAGCGAGTCACGCATGTGATTTCGAAGGATAAAACTGGCGATCCGGTTGGGAATACCAGGAAAGTGCGCTGCCGCCGAGAGAATGACGAGCCGCTTCACTCCCGACCGCTTCATTGCGTCAGTCGTCGCGAGAGCGCTGTCGGTGCAGAAGTGAGCTTGGTTTGAAGACTTCTCGTGGCCCCAGTGTCGAAACGACCGCATCGTGATTTTGCATCGCGTCAGAAAGTTGATCTTCGTCCACGGCATCTCCTTTCAGCACGGTAAGCCGCTCATTTTTCAAGGTGATGCTTTCAGGTGAACGAACAAACGCGGTTACATGATGACCTCTTGCCAGAGCTTGCTGAACAATCTCCAGTCCGGTCCGGCCAGTCGCTCCGACGACAAATAGCTTCATAATCGATCCCTCATCATGATTTCAATTGGTGTTCCGTTCGCAGAACGTTCTGCCTGGCGAAAAAATGCTCATGTGACATCCGAATCAGCTCCATTGCCGGTTCCAAATCCTTTGCATCGTCCGCAAGAAAAGTGACGTATCCTGCTTCCGGCGCCCAACGGTGCGGGTATGCTTTGTCTTCCGCAAGAACTTGCTCCTGATCACCCTTCGACAATCGAATATCGCAATGACCGTGGCCATGGATATGCATGAACATTGTCCGTCCGACAAAAAACGCGTGTTCGTGGATTCCCGAATTCTGTCGCTCTGTCACACCGGACAAGTTGAGAATCCTTTGTCGTAATTCCTGATGAAGCTCTTCTGGAGATTTCATAATATTCCTTTCGGTGCGTGTCGAAAAAGCATCACCTAAACATCGGCCCCGACCCGACCGCCGCCGTTTCGCGTAAGCAGGATTCTCGCGTACCACTCGCGAGGTTATCTGTGATCTCTCTTTCGAGATAGAAAAAGGATCGCTAATTGGAAATGGAGAGCAGCCCGAACCGGTGAAGTGCGAAAGCGCAGCTATAACTGAATCAAGCCGCGTCGTGTGGCGCTGGCGACGGCTTCAGTACGGCTGACGACGTTCATCTTGGCGAAGATGGCTTTCACGTGCGATTTCACGGTGCCTTCACTGATGAACAGTGCCGAGCCGATCTCCTTGTTGCTTTTTCCCTTGGCCATCAGCTTGAGAACATCGATCTCTCGCGTGCTCAAGGTTTCGCCGCTGACGCGCTCGGCTAACTTTGCCGCCAACTGAACAGGAACACACGTTTCGCCGGCGTGCACTCGGCGGATGCAATCCATCAATGCTTCGCGAGGCACGTCCTTGAGCAAATACCCTTTGGCGCCGGCCTGGATCGCGCGATAGATATCTTCATCGCCGTCGAATGTGGTCAAAACGATGATGCGTGCGTTCTCAGCGCCGGCGCGAATCTCCTTGATCGCGCCGACGCCATCGAGCTCTGGCATTCGCAAATCGAGTAGCGTCACATCGGGGCGATGTTGTTTCCAAAGATCGACTGCTTCTCGTCCGTTGCTGGCCTCGGCAATAACCAGCATGTCCGGCTTGCGGCGAATTAGCGACACCAAACCTTCTCGCACGACGCTGTGATCGTCGGCGATCAGGACTCCGATACGCGATTTTTTCTGCGCAGTTTTCGGACGCCTAGAACCGGCGTCGCCAGCAAAAACGGGAGCTGTTGTCTTGGGCGCGAGCTTCCTTTTGGATTTCACGAGACCGATTGATCATTAAACGGCAAGGTCACGAGCACGTCCGTGCCTTTGCCGCGCGCGCTGCTGATCTTCAGCGTCCCGCCCATTTGTTCGACTCGTTCGCGCATGCCGGCCAGACCGAACCCATCATGTCGATCTCTTATTTTGAATCCGTCGCCGTCGTCACGAAGTTCCAGGCGAAGTTCCCTTGTGTTGAAGGTCAACCGGGTTTCAAAATTGCGCGGGTGCGCATATTTGAGAGCGTTGGTCAAGGCTTCCTGTCCGATATGCAGGAGATTTTCCTGCCAAACCAACGGCAGATGGCGCATTTTGCCACGAAGATTGAAAGTGGTGTGAAGCGCAGTTCCTGCGGTTGTGTTCTTAATGAGTCCTTTTAGTGCCTCCCAAAAGTTGCCTCCTTGCAACGCTTGCGGTCGCAACGCGTGAACCGATCGGCGTGCCTCATTTAAACTTTGGCGCGCCAATTCACCGGCGCGCCGCAAATGCTGGTTCGCTTCCTTGCGACGGCAACACGCAATTGCGTCTTCGACTGCTTCCAATTGCACGATCACACCGGTGAACCCTTGCGCCAGCGTGTCGTGGATGTCTCGTGCCATTCGATTTCGTTCTTCCAGAATGGCCTCCCGTCGGCTTCGCTCGGCAAACTCATTGAGTTGAATTGCCAACATCGCCTGGTGTGCGAGCGCTTGTGCCAATTCGATCTCTTCGGGCCGATACGGCGGCCGCTCGCCATGACGAATCCCGATGAATCCTTTCACGTGACCGCCGACCAGCGTGGGAATTCTCAGGAATTTCTTTGTTCCGCCAGATTTCAAATACTCGCGCAGCTCCTCTGAAATGTCAGGATCACGGTCGATATCTTCGCAAGCCACGGGCGCTCCAGAAAAAAACATCTCACGAAGACCAGGATCCTTCTTCCA
>Ga0126381_100004647_pt1 | contig 14981 bp, 10 predicted proteins | sample PanSoiMetPlot_28_FD_96465 | JGI IMG/M metagenome (GOLD analysis project Ga0126381, IMG submission 96465) | Tropical forest soil microbial communities from Panama - MetaG Plot_28 | ecosystem: Environmental > Terrestrial > Soil > Tropical forest > Bulk soil | place: Panama | collected 2016-02-17
CTTTTTACGGAAGCGCGCGCCGCTGGCCTCTTCTCCGGTCAGTTCCTCCAGATTTACGCCGGCGCCCAGATCGATTGGAGCGCATCCGGGCGCGAGGCGGGCGAGCAAACCGGCACTGTAACGAGTCTGGGCCAATAGAGCGTCGGCGCGCGCAAAGCATAGGTAGAAGACCGCAAAGTGATGATAGATGTCCTGCGGATGGAACAGCGGCAGAATCACGACCGGCCGCCGGAACAGGCGCGCAATCGCAACCACCGGCGGCATCAGCGCGTACGGCGTGAAGCCGGCCATCACGGCGTCGTAATTGCGAATGTTGCGGACCAGGTAAGTAAGCAGACGGATCGACCACGGTCCGCGGCCGGCGAGCATTATCAAGTCATATATTCGCGGCCGGCTGCGCGCACGGAGTTGATAATAATCGGGCAGATTGCGCGATCCTCCAACCATCGTTCCGAAGCGCCGCTCCTCCCGCTCCCATCGCTTGAGGATTCGGCGCGAAAGTCGATGGCCGAGCCGAGGGCCGATGTGGAAGGTGGCCGGAAAGCGCAAGATCCTGATTCCGTCAGCCGAGGTAATGCCGACGGGGTGTTCGGCGGACCATGCGCTGGTGAACGCCGATGTCGGATTGGAGTTTCTTGTACAAGTCGTCAGTACATCAACTTCAACGCCCAGCTCGGCCAGCTTCCTGGAGAGCATATACTCATACCGTTCGGATCCGTTGACGAGATCGGGAGTCAACTGGGGAAATATATGAAGAACTTTCACCGCGGCGCTAATCGAAGTTGATAGATAATACGGCAATACCGACTTTTCTGTTCCACCGATCAATCAATATATCTTCGCACAGCAACAGTACTTCATAGTCGCCGGCCGGCAAGTGCGCCGGGTAGGTTTGCCATGTCCATCCTTCCCCGCAGACGCGGAAGGTTTTATCCAGCGATGCTTTCAGGCTTCCGAGCGGCCGTATCACGATGCGTGTCTCGCGGTCTTTCGGGGCCGAAAAGGCGACGGTGCAGCTTAGCGACGCGTTGCGAAGCCTGAACCAGGCCGAGGCTTGAGGCGCACTCCATCGAAAAGTTCGGGTGCCCTCGCTTTCCGCGTCGTACCAACCGAAGTTCAGCTGATGGATGTCGGTTTTCCCGTCCATCAGCACACAGTTTTTTGCCTGCGAAGGGTCCGGATGAACCGCCTGGTTGTTGGGCGCGGGCGGGGGATAATGTCCCCAACTCGGAGCAAGCAGATGAAAAAAAGAGCCGCGGCGCAACGCAAACTTGATTCGGAGACGGATCGCCGAGGGCAGGTGGACCAGGTTCCATTGCCAAGCCCGGATCAGGATCGAAACGGTTTCACGCGGCTGGGCGGCGGTGAAGGCGAACTCGTGGCCGAGCCATGCGGGCAGTCGCAGGACCGGAAAGTACTTGATTACGGTTCGGATCCGGTTGCGCTCGCAAAGGAAAGCCTTGTTGCCGAGAATCTTGTCGCTATATCCAAATCCGTGATCGATCCAGGCATCCGGCGCGACGGCCACCTGGTATCCTGACTTCCACGCCCTGATACCCAGTTCGGTATCGTCGTAATAGTTAAACAGCCTTTCGTCCAGCGGTCCGACGCTTTCCAACACGCTCCTGCGCGCCACCATCCCACATCCCATCGCATACAGCACGTGATGAGGTAATTGCGCGAACTCATAGGGAGTATCGAAGCAATAGTCACCGCCATAGCCCTGCAGGTTAACCGTGCCGCCGGCGCCGTTCATTATGATTTTTTTTCCGGCAAAGAATACCACGGGGGCGACTACGCCGAGCCTGGCGTCGGAGTCCAACAGGTCCACCACGGCCCTGAGCCAATTCGGATCGGCATATCCGTCATTGTCGATGAACGCGATGATCGAGCCCTGTGCGTGCTTGACGCCGAGATTGCGCCCGCCGGGGACGCCCAGATTTCTGCCGCTCCGCACTATCGAGAGCCGTCCACTGCCGAGATATTTCTCCATTACGGCGAGGCTTGCGTCGGCGGAATCATTATCAACCACCACAATTTCGAAATCATCGAAGGTCTGCGCCATCAAATGGTCCAGGCACTTGCCGATGATCCGCTCCCCGTTGTGGTTGAGGACGACCACGCTTACACGCGGCGACGGCGCCGCCCGGACTGGCTTGACCATCGGGATGCATGCCGCCGGATCCGGCGCGGCCGGTTGATGGCCGAAGTCGGCGGACGTGCCGTCCGTGTTCAAACTCATTTGCGCGCAACCACGAAGTATTCCTGATCGCCGTAGATCAGCTTGTTGAGGTAGTCAGTCGCACGATTGAACTCGTCGGTTGCTGAGCCATTGGCGCCCGTTGCGAGCGGCGGGATAGGAATGACTCCCGCAGGCGGCGAAGCGAACTGGCTGGAGACTTCGGCGAAGCCGGCGGATTCGAGCAGGAATTGCAGCGTTTGCGGGTGTACCAACCGCACATGGCTGGGGTCCATCCAGAACCATTTGTAATGCACGAACAGAGATTCGGGATTGAGTGTTTCCAGTATCGCAACGCCGCCCGGTTTCAGTTTCTGCCAGGCCAGGCTTACTAGTGTGGCGAGCTGGGCGCTGGTTAAATGCTCGATCACCTGTGCGGAGAAAATCCCTCCCACCGAGTCGTCGGGTTGCTCCGCGAGATAGTCGAGCGCGTCGCGACGCTGAACTTCCAGGCCTCTTTCCTTGCAGTGCAATACCATGTCGAGATCAAGATCGACGCCCTTGGCTTCAATTCCTGCCTCCCGCATGAGTTCAAGAAATTCACCCTTGCCGCATCCGACATCGATCAGCGGGGCCTGGCCCGTGAAATAGCCCAGATAGTCGCGCTGTTTATGCTTGATCATCGCCGGATCCCGCAGGCGGTCTTCGAAGCCGGCGTAGTCCATCACGGCGACCGCGGGGGGCGTTGCGGGCAGGATTTCATGGACATGCGCGGCTGCCCCGTTGCCGGCCTCGACGCTCAGGAGGCGGCGCAGGCGGCGCTCGGCGCGCGAAAGCCGCTCCCGCGCCTGCCGGAACTCTTCGTAATGGCTGTTAGCCTGCGCTTCGGCTTCGGACTGGGCAGCGCGCGCCGCCACGATCGCGGCGGCAAGCTCGGGCATTCGCGCGTCGAGCGCGTCGAGACGCTGGTTGACCTGGTCCCATCCGGCGAAGCGCTGCTCTTGTTGGCGCAACCGCTGGTCATGTTGTTGAAGGCGCTGCTCGTGGTCCTGTTCCTGCCGATATCGCGTCCGCAAATCCTCGCCGAATCGATCCAGTTCCTGACGCGTTTCCGTCTGCCGGCGCTCAAGCAGTTCAATCTGCCGCGCCCGCTCTTCCAGCCCGGCCTGCCGTTTTTCCAGCGCCGTTAATTTAACCGAGAAGTCGGCAAGCGCCTGAGTTTGCATGGCGACGTCCCCGGCAAAGGTCCGGGTAAAACGCTGGGCTAACGCCTGGGCTTGGTTCTTGAACTGCTCAGCGCTTAAACTCAGCGTACCTTCACTGATGGAACGGATTTCCTGCATTTGGGGAAGCAGCAAGTCCATCTGCCCTTTCAGATGCGAGGTAAGGCGAGTATTTGCGGCGTTGTACTCTGACTGGCGGCGGATGATCGGCTTCAACAGTCCGCCGACGATCCTGGCCGCGGTCAGTATCGTCCGCCCCAGCATCCTGCGGTTTGGATCGAGGGAGACGCGGCTGAGGTCGTAGGCCTGGTTAAGCGCTTCCAGGTCGGCTTGCAGGGGCTGATCGGTCCCGGGCGGAGCGGCGGTCGCCGGCGCCGAACCCGGTTCCGTTGGCAACCGGCTGTTGCGGACCTGTGTCCGTATCTGTTCCATCGTCTGGTCCAGGTTGGAGGCGCGCGAATCGTCCATCTGACTCTCCTCGTGTCGCGCGTATTTTTAACCCAACCTAGCTGATTAATCGGGCTAATTCAGCCCGTCGGAACTTCGACTTTGCCGGGCCCGAAGGGCCTTAAACCGTATGAGCCCTCCTAATTCACCGCAATTCGAAGGCGCCGGCTGGCGAGTTGCCGGTACTGGAGAAGGGAATGAAGGGCGGATTGAGCACCTGTACATACGCCGCGCGCGCCACGGCTCCGGCTGGAAGATTGAAGGTCAGGCTCCTCGCGTTGACCAGCGTCAGGGGAATCTTTGGGGTGCCGTCGGAATTGAGGCCGCCCAGATTGACCACCGCGCCGCCCTGGAGGTTGAAGAAATTGATCACGCTGAAAGTGGAGAACCCCGCTCCGCTAATTGTTACCGTGGAACCCGTCTGTTCGATGCCGCTTACCGAGATCTGAGCCCCGATCGGAACGGAAACGGCGGCGCTGGCGAGAAAATTGCCGATATTGGTGACCACGAAGGCGCCGGGGCCGGTTGACGGTCCTGATGAGCCGGAGGGCAAGGGAAACGTCAGTTGGGTCGAACTCAGGCCCGGGTTGCCTGGATTTAGGAAGAACGGCCCGACCTTTCCGCCCGGACAGTCGCAGAACAGGTCAACCCCGACCCCATTTGCGATGTCGAAGCCGCTCCCGGTCAAAGTTACATTAGAACCGGGCGCGACCACCGTCTCGACATTGGCCACGGCAACGCCGGGGTCCGTGCTGGTGGCAGACAAGCCGACGCCGTTGATGGCCGTGAGGCTAGGCAGGCCCGCGGCCGGGTCGCCTTGCAGCAGCGCCAACACGACGTTGGAAATGATATGGCTCTCGTCGGTGTTCACAACCTCGACACTCGCGACTCCCTCACCCTGGCTCACAAATGTGGGTACGAAGACGAGCAAGGTGTCGGGCAGGAAGGCTCCCGGGTCCAGCGGACCAAAATTGGCGGCGCCCACGGAGGTAGCGACAAAGAGATTTATGACCGATCCGGGAGTAAACCCGCTGCCGATGACAGCGAAGTTATCGCCCACGTAGATGACGGGCGGCAGAGCGCTGATAAAGGGCCCGGTAGGCGCCGGATCGGCAGTTCCACTTGCTTTGGGTGAGGCCGCGCTGTTTTGTACTGGGCCTCGGGCCACGCCAGTGCCGGCCGTGAACCCGAACAGCAGCAGCCCCGCGATTGGCAGCAATCGACGCTTGGCCACAGTCCCCCCTTATGTGAAAGCCTTTTCGGGACACCTTTCCCAGCAAAGGCTCGACTAACAAAGGCAATTTATCAAATGAAGCGAGCTCAGACCAAATGGGGCAAGCCCTGATTACGAGTGGCGGTTCGGGGGTTTCAGCGTTCCTCGCCGCTCAGGAACAATGACACACCCAGCAAGGAGAAGAGCATATTGGGCAGCCAGGCGCCCATCCACGGGGGCATTATGCCGGAACGGCCGAAGGAGATGGTAAAACCCAGCGTGATCCAATAGGCGAGTCCAAGCCCGAACCCAAGGATAAACCCGCGTCCGGCACTCGAGGCGCGCGGCACCGGATCCAGGCTGAGGGCCAGTCCACAGAACACCATTACCAGGCAGGACAGCGGCAGAGCGTACTTCACGTCGCGATCAACGAGGTAGGAACCGGGGTCCAAGCCGTTGCGGCGTAGCTTGGCGATATAGGCGTCCAGTTCGGACAAGCTGAACTCCTCGGGACTCAAAATGGCGAAAGCAAAATCGGTAGGCTTGGCTTCGAGGTGAAATTTAGTGGCCGGAGTGGCGGCGAGCATTCCCGGATGCTTCAAATCAAGCACCTTGAGGCCCGAGAACACCCAGTCCTTGCCGTTCCAATCAGCGCTGTTGGCGTTATAGATCGCGTGCAGCTTGTATTGCGGTCCGATCTGGAAAATCCGCACTCCAACCAGCCGCGTATGCATGAAGTCATAGACTTTGAGGCCGACGAAACAATCCCGGGTGCGCAGCCAGCTTTGCGCGCTGTAATTGAACAGCGGCTGATTGTGAATTACCCCATCGAGCAGATATTTGGAGCGACGCGTCGCGGCAGGTACAACGGTTTCGTTCAGCACGAAGGTGACGCCGGAGAGCAGGGCGGCGAGCAACAGCAACGGGAGCGCGATGCTCACTCGGCTAATCCCCAGACCCTGCAGGGCCAGCAATTCGCCGCTGCGGTTAAGCATCGCCAACCCCATCAGCACCCCCGCCAGGCAGGCGACGGGGAGAAGTTGGGCGGTCATCAGAGGGACCTTAAGCACCAGGTATTCGAGGCCGGCGGGCCTGAATAAGCCATAGGACATGAGGTCGTCGAACTTGTCGATGAAGGAGGCCAGCAGGTCAAGGACGATAAAGGTGATCAACGCACCCAGGAAGGTTTCGCCGAAAGTCCTGACCACCAGCAATGCGGCCGTGGGCGGCAAGCGATGGCCGGGCCGTGCACGCGTGGATGCGTTGATCTCAGCCCCGCTCAGCCGCCATCCGGGAGCGCCCACATCAATCGCCGATGATTCCATTGCGGGCTTCAAACTGACACCGTGCCGGTGCGGCCCGTCAACCGCGGGACGGCACAGCCAACATACTACGTCCAGCGAGGCTGGCTATCGAGAGATATCCTCGGCATTCGACGGCGTGGCGAGGTTTGAACTACGATTTAAACGTCGTTTCTTACAATGAAGCAGACGGCTGCGGTACCGGCCGTGCCAAATGCGGACGGTCCAGATGAAAATTCTGTTAATTTCCGGATCTCGCATTGTCGGCGGTGCGGAACGCGTTACGTTGCAACTCGGCCGAACCCTGATTGAGCGGGGCCATTGCGTTGAAGCATTGTGCCCCGGCCGCGGCGAGTTGCGAGGCGCACTTTCCGCCGCCGGCATCGTGGTTTGTACGGCCGCGATCGGCGGATCGCTCAACCTGCTGACGCCGTTTCTGATTGCGCGGGCCTTTGCTCGATCGCGTCCGGACATCCTGATGGTTACGACCAGCGACGAATGGGTGTGGTCATGCCTGACGCCACGCCGCAGCGGATATCCGCGCCTGATCCTGGTCCGTCACATGGGACTGCAACTTCCGTCGCGAGTCCGCCGTCTGGCGGGACGCCGTGCCGACGCGATCGTGGCGGTCGGCACCAATGTGCGAAAAAGCCTGCTTATCGATTCCGCAATTGCGCCGGCGATGGTGCATGTAATTCCCAACTCTGTCCGCTTCCCGGTGCGTCAAACGCTGCCCGATTCGGGAGAGCGGACGCGCGCACGCGCCGCGCTTGAACTGCCCGGTGGCGGCCGATGGATTGGCTTTCTTGGCGGGGTCAATCTGGGCAAGGGAATCGAGGACGTGATGGCGGCAGTGCGCCGCGGTCAGCAAAGTTTGGGCGACGTTCAACTGCTGGTGTGCGGAAGAATGGACTCCCGGCAAAACACACCTTCTTGCGCCGAGTTGGCGCGCCGCCACGGCATCGAAGAGCGGGTGCATTACCGCGGACATCTGGACGATGTGATTCCGGCAATCGTGGCGTCGGACGTCGTCGCGGTCGCGACGCGATCGACGCTGCGCGAGGGATTGTCGCAGACCGCGATCGATGCGATGGCGTGCGGAACTCCGATTGCAGCCTATGCTTTGGATGGTGTGACGGATGTGGTCGGCGAGACCGAGCCAGCGGCGGTTGTGGCGCGGCCCGATGATATCGAAGACCTGGGCGCCGCCATGGTCAAATTGCTGAGTAACGCCGAGCTTGCCGCAAATATCGCCCGACGCGCTCTCAACCGCGCGCGCGATGAATTTGATCCGCTGTTGATGGCCGATCGCTACGAGCAGCTCTTCGCGCGTTTGATTGAGCAAGCGCCGCGGTCGGCCTAGGAGATGCTTGCACGGATGCTGACGCCGCGGCGAAGTACGGTGCGAACTGTCTAAAGAATTCGGGAGTGGGACGGGCAGCCCTGACCGCCATGAAGTCGCGTACCAAACGACAGGTGCGGCACCATATTTCCAAATGGCGAGCGGAGCGTGCGCCCGCTACCGGGAGGAAGCTAGCCGAAACTGTGCTCGCGGTCGGGTTGCGCTGGGCTTAGCTGGTCTGCAAACAGTTCGCGAAACGGGGCGCAATTCGCAAGCAACTCGGCAACTGAGCCCTCGCCGATAATTGTGCCGTTGCGCAGCATCGCCACGCGCGCGAAGCGGCTGACCGTGGCCAGCCGATGCGCCATCACGATTGCCGTGCGCCGCTCCAGCCATTCCTTCAAATTGGCGAAGATGATGCGCTCGGTGTCGCTGTCGAGCGCACTGGTGGCTTCGTCCAGAACCAGCACCGCGGGGTCGCGTGCGATGGTGCGCGCCAGCGCGATTCGCTGGCGCTGACCGCCCGACAGGTTGCGTCCGGATTCGGCCAGGTAGGAATCGAGCCCATGCGGCATCGATGCGACGTACGTCTCGAGCCCGGCCAGCAAAACCGCTTCTTCGATCCGCTGGGGCGAAGCGTTCCACGCGCCATAACGGATATTGTCCAGCAGCGAGCCGCTGAAGATGAACGGTTCCTGCTCGGCCACGCATACCGCGCGGCGCAAGTCCGCCATCCGCAGCTGCGTCAGGTCGCGGCCGTCGAGCAGAATCCGCCCCGCGTCGGGCTCCAAAAATCGCAGCAGCAAATTTGCCACAGTCGTTTTTCCAGCTCCGCTGGAGCCCACCAGTGCAATCGTTTCGCCCGCACCCACGTTCAGACTGAAGTCCGCCAAGACAGGCTTGCGCACGAAGTTCAGCTTTACATGCTCGAAGCACAAATCGCCGCGCAACGGCGGGAGGAGCGCAACCATCCCGTCGCGCTGCGCGCGTGGCAGGTCGATGATCTCGTAAACACGGGTGGCGCAAGCGATCGCGCGCTGCGACATGCTATGAACTTCACTCAGGCGCCGCAGCGGTTCCACGGTCTGTACCGCGTACAGGCAAAAAGCCATCAGCCCGCCAGTGGTGGCGAGGCCGGCCGTTACCAGGCTGCTGCCGTACCATACCACCGCCAGCAGACCTGCGGCGGCGATTAGCCATACGGAAGAAATCAGCGACGCCGACCAGAACTCGCCACGCAGCATCTGGCGGCGCCAGGTCGCGTCCTTGGCGACGAACCGGTTGCTTTCCATGTGCTCGGCGCCGAAGCCTTTGATGGTCGTCAAGCCGTGAAGCTGCTCGTTGAGCGTGGCGCCCAGGTCGCCGGCGGCGCGCTGCGCCGCGGCGCCCCATTTACGCACCAGCTTGCCCAGGCGCGCCAGCGGCATCGCCACCGCCGGTACAACCACACCGGTGACCAGCGCGAGACGCCAGTTGAGCCGAAAGAGCATCGCGATCGCGCCAACCACAACCAGGGTTTCGCCGACGCCCCGGCGCAGGATTTCGCGCACGAACTCCGACAGGGCGCCCGCGTCGTTGAACATCCGCGACATCAGCTCGCCGGTCTGGTAGCGGCGCACCACCGTGAGGTCGGTTTCCAGCAGCCGGTCCTGTGCGCGGTCGCGCAGCGATTGCACCAGGCTCAAGTCGATGGCGCGCAGGGAGTAGCGGGAAAAGAAGATCCCGGCCACCATCACCAGCGCGGTCAGCGCCGCCCGGATAAACAGCCTGGACATTTCGGCGCGGTTGCCGGTGAGAAGCGGCCCCTCCGCCCACAGCTTGGCGATCCAGGTCAGGTAGAGCTGCGCGCCGCCCAGGGCGGCGAGGCTTAAAAACACCAACAGCAGATGGGCGCGCAGGCGCAGGCAATCGCGCATCAGGCGGCGCAGGACCGGAGCGGCGCTTTGCTCGGGTGGCGCGCCGAAACCGGCCAGGCGACGCCCGCGCGACGCGGCTGCCAGCACGATTCGCTTCCAATGTCCGACGGTGTCCCAATAAAGCCGCCGCGCGTCCTTTCGCCCCTCCGGATGGCGCGCGGCGCGCACAACTACGGTCGCGATCTGGCGCGTCTTGTGGCGAAACTGGCGCAATTGATCGGCGAGCAGCTTGCTAAGCGGCCATAGCTCGACAGGTATCTGGCGGGCGCCGAGGGCGCGGCAGGCGCGCAGCCGTTTGTGACCGTCGGCGATTACGAAACGCGGGCCAATCCGGATGACAGACACTGGCGGAAATTGCTCTCCGCGGGCCATCGCCTGACGATACGTGTCGATTTGTTCCTGCGCGTGGGTGGTGGTGAACAGGTCCACGACCTCGGCCGCGGCGACCATGCGCGTGGGAAATTGCGCGCGCGAAGGGTCGAAGCATACAGGCACCGAACCGGCTCGCCCGACTCCTTCAGATGGTCCCAATGAGCCTGCCACTGATTTCCCGTATGCGTGACAAAATTCCTCGCGGCCAAACAGCGGCCGCGCCCTTCGCATCGCAAGTCTAACCGGAAACGGGCGTCAAGACACGCCGATACTGGGGCGGTATCTTCGATCCTGCCGTAGCCCTTGGATCTGTTACCTATTTCGCCAGTTCGCATCGGCACCCTCATCCCCGTTCCGGGGGAGATCTTTGCCGGAAGTGAAAACTCCAGGCGCAAATATTCGTGTATTTTGAGCTGTACCGATTCAGCGTGAGGGCATGTTTGACACCAGTAACTTGTAAGATCCGGCGCTTTGCTGAACCTGAAAGCCGGGCGGATCGGGATCGTCCGTTCGCTCGACGATCCGGCGCGCGCCGGGGAAGTCATGCGCATTCGTTCTCTCCGGCACCGGCCGATCGATGAGAAACGACAGCATCAATCGTGCGCATTGCGGGACCTGGCGGGTCGCTATAACCAAATCCACAGCATCCTTGATGCCGGGCGCCAGAGCTGCCGCCGCCGCCCATTCCTTGTTGCATAATCTGCCGCGGGGAATCTCGACCGTGGTCCAGTAGCCCAACGCGACCGCAAGATGGGCCACGAACAACACGGCCAGCATGCTGAGCCGCCAGTGGTCAAACGGTTCGATTGCAAACCAAAGGCAGACGAGCAGCAGCGGCAGGAGCGGGAGCAAGTAGCGCGTATCGGCGTCAAAGGCCCACACCACGTACAGCACGAAATAAAACGGCGCCGCGGCCGCCAGGACGTCGCGCCGGCGGCCAATCAGGCGACGCCATCCGATAGCGATCAACACGAAGATTGCCAGGTAAATGATCGTGTCGATGTGCAACCATTGGCCGCGCCCCGCGTACGCCTTGAACATTCCGGGCACGACCAGGCGCCCAACCTCACTGATGCGCAAGCGCAACCCTTCAATCACACGCGGCAGCATCGGCGTTGGGGCGTTGAAGAAGCCGTTCAGATGCGTACCAAAGACGGCGCTGGGCGCGCTGCGGGCGGTCGCCAGATCATAGATGACGAATGCGCCCATGGCCGCGACCGCCGGCGACAGCACCGCCGCGATCATCGACAAGCCTCTTGTCCAGCGCAATTTTCCGTCGCGGACGTCGAGCAGCGCGGCTGCGGCGAAGCCCAATGCCAGAAGCACACCGGTCTCGCGAATCATAACGAGCGCGATCAGCAGGACGACACCCGCCGCCGTGCGCATCGCTCCGGCGCGCCACCGCGGCGCCTCCAGCGCGGAATCGAATACGAGGACGGCCCAGATCATCACGGCCATGAACGCGACTTCGCTGAGCGTGCGGCGGTAATAGATCCAAAACGCAACGTTCGTCATCGCAAGCCCGGTCAGTATCAGGGCCGCCGCCGGCGCGAGGCTTCGCGTCCATCGATAGACGCCGGCCATGAAAATCAGCGCCATTACCCAGTGGATGAACGACAGCTCCAGAAAAGGCCGGGCGGAGATCAAAAATGCGGGGCTGATCAGAATCGGATAGCCGGGAGGATAGCCCAGGTGAACGCCGCCCAGATTGCTCAGGCGATGGGTGAGGGCGATGCTGCGGGCGATGGACAGGTAGGCGGTTGCATCGGGCGTGGGGTACCACCACGGACTGATCTGGATTGCCAGCAGGATCGCGAATAGCGCCAGCCACGGCATTGGGCGGGCGTTTTGCCGGGCCAGCCAATCCTCCAGGCCCGGTCCGCTCCCGGAACTACTCAAGGCCCGTCACCGTTGCGGCTGCGAGCGGCGGGATCGGCGCCACAGACCGACAGATAGACGGCCAGCGTTTCTTCGGCCGTCCGCTTCCAGGAAAACTGGCGCGCGCGGCGCAGTCCCGCCTCCGACATCCGGCGGCTCAATTCGCGGTCGCCCAACACCCGGATCACCTGGGCAGTGAATGACTCGGCGTCGCGCGGGTCGGCGTATAGGGCGGCGTCGCCGCCTGCTTCGGGCAATGAAGAGGCCGACGATGAAACCACCGGCGCTCCACAAGCCATCGCTTCCAGAACCGGCAGGCCGAAACCTTCGTATAGCGACGGATAGGCGAAGACCGCGGCGCGGCTGTAGAACTCCGCCAAATCGGCGTCGGGGACATCGGCTAGGATTCGGACCGACGGCGCCAGGCGCCGGAATTCCGGCCGCGCCAGCGGACTGGTCCATCGCCATCCTTCGCGCCCGATAACGACCAGGTCCACGGCTTCTCCCCGCTCGTGCAAACGGCGGAGCACCTCGAACAGAATGATATGGTTCTTGCGTGGTTCCAGCACGCCAACCGTGAGGATGAACGGCCGCGGGACCTGATAGCGCCGGACAAACGCGTCGGTGTAAACGCCCGGAGCAAGTCCGGGGTTGACGCCGAGGGGAATGTTAACGATGGCGTTCTGCGCGGCCATATCCCTGCTTAGAAGATCGCGGCGCGTATTGGCGGAATATACTATGATGCGGTCGCAGCGCAGCAGGGAGGGCCGCGCCAACACGCGGAATCCGGTTACCCGGAGCCATGGATGAAGCTGCGGAAACAAAAGGGGCGTAAGATCGTGCAATGTGGCGACGCGCTTTATACTGCGAGGCAGAAAGGCGCCGCCGAACTGATTGGGATAATGCACCAGGTCCAGCCCGAGGTTGCGCACCAGGCGCGCGTACGGGAAATCAACGAGTCCCAGCGTCCGGGTGATTTTCGACGATCGCAGAAACACGTTGTGAGTGCGTGGATCGCGGTAAACGTCGAGCAATCCCGGGCCGAAGCGGATCAGGTAGTATTCGTTTACGGGGTCGACGCGGAACAGATGTTTGATCAACTGGTAGATGTAGACGCCGACGCCGCCATTGGCGATCCGGACCTCGCCGCCGGCAACCCGTTCCATCAGCCCGTCGGTAATGATTCCGATTTTGAGCCGCCTCGCGGCGCGCGTCGCTCCCGCCATCAGCCGGTGTCTCCAGTGGCGTCCCGGGGGAGGACCGGATCCTTAATCTTGACTGGCAGGGGCAACAACGCGGAAGATCCTCGAAAGCTCGTGGTCCTGCGCCAATTAGAAGCGGTATTACGGTGCGGCCGGCAATGAGCGCCTCTCCAAGGTTTAATCGTTGAAAGCGGTGGCTTCAATGCGTGGCACCAACCCGGCAGCGGTAAACCTGGCGCCCCCAAGCGCCAGCGGTCCGCGCGAAAGCGGCAACCTGGCTTTCCTGCTGCAGAACCTGGTGCTGAAGGATTTCCGAATCCGCTATCGCAACATGTCGCTGGGTGTATTGTGGTCGATCGCCAACCCGCTGGTGATGATGGGGGTGCTGACTTTTGTCTTCACCCGGATCTATCCCAATCCCGCGGTTTCCAATTTCGCGGTGTTCGTACTGTGCGGCCTGGTGCCGTTCAATTTTTACAGCTTGTCGCTCAACGCGGGCACCACGTCGCTGCTCGACAATCAATCGCTGGTGAAGCGGGTGCGGTGCCCGCGCCGGATTTTTCCAATCGCGGCGGTGTTGTCGAACTGCCTTCATTTTCTGATCCAGATCGCGCTGCTGTTTGCCTTTGTTTTTGCTTTTGGATACCGGGCCAACCGTTTCTGGCCGTGGCTGGTGATAATCTGGGGGCTGGAAGTATTCTTCATGTGCGGCCTGTCGCTGATAACCTCCGCGCTGGACGTTTACTACCGTGACGTCCGCTACCTGGTTGAAGCTTCCAACGCGGTAATGTTCTGGCTGGTGCCGATTTTTTATTCGCTGCAAATGGTACCGCAGCAGTTTCGTCCGCTCTACCTGCTAAACCCGATTGCCGCCGTGGTCGTGGCGGGACGCAATGTGCTGCTGGAGGGCAAGGCTCCTCCAGCGGAGCTGCTGGCGCCGATAGTGATAGTATCGTTTGCCTTCTTTGCGGTGGGCTTTGCCGTGTTCGGACAGCTCGAGCGCAATCTCGCGGACAATCTCTAACCAACCGATGAGCAGGTCCACCGCCAGCCGGCCCGCTATCGGGCAAGATCCCAACACGGCGCGCACCGATTTGGCGGGCGTGGAGGGCACGGGGCGCGTTCTGCGCTTCGAAGAAGTGTCCAAAACGTACGCCCACAACGCGCCGCGGATGCTGCTGCGGCGTGGCTTGATGTCGTGGTTCAAGCGCTCACGGACCGACGTATTTTACGCCTTGCGCAACGTCTCCTTTGACCTGAAAGCCGCCACCAGCCTGGCCGTGGTGGGCGCCAACGGCGCGGGCAAGAGCACACTGTTGCGCTGTGCCACAGGGATCTCTGTGCCGGAGTTCGGCCGTATTGAGGTGCGCGGCACGATCGCGGCGCTGATGGAACTGGGGGCGGGATTTCATCCCGACCTGACCGGCGGCGAAAACGTGGTGCTTAACGCATCGCTGCTGGGCTTGACCCGCAAGCAAACCAACGAGCAGTTCGACAGCATCGTCGAGTTCTCCGGCCTGGCCAACTTCATCGACGAGCCGCTGCGGACCTACTCCAGCGGCATGGTCCTACGGCTGGCGTTTTCGGTTGCGGTCCGCGTCGATCCGAATATTCTGGTAATCGATGAAATTCTGGCTGTCGGGGATATCGATTTTCAGGAGAAATGTATCGCGGAGATCATGCGCCTGAAGCAAAGCGGGAAGACCCTGATTTACGTTGCGCACGACATGAAGCTCCTGCGCAAACTTTGCGAAGAGGCGCTCTGGTTGGAGCACGGTGAGGTCCGTATGTTCGGCCCCTGTGCTCAGGTGATCGACGCGTACGAGGCGGCGCCGCCGCCCTCCTTGTAGAAGCCTGGTTTATGCGCAATGTCAAAGGAGAACTTTGGTGGCATACGACATCCCTCGC
>Ga0126381_100004649_pt1 | contig 14978 bp, 19 predicted proteins | sample PanSoiMetPlot_28_FD_96465 | JGI IMG/M metagenome (GOLD analysis project Ga0126381, IMG submission 96465) | Tropical forest soil microbial communities from Panama - MetaG Plot_28 | ecosystem: Environmental > Terrestrial > Soil > Tropical forest > Bulk soil | place: Panama | collected 2016-02-17
ATTCAATAACACGGACACGGAAAATCGGAGGGGCGGGGCGTTCAGGAGTTGAATCTTGATCTGGTAACCTCCCGCGCAAGAGAGAACGACGGGCGACGATACGGTAAGAAGTTTCGCAGTTCCGTCCGCGTTAATAAATTGCAACGGATTGGTATTTCTCGTGGTGATCTCTGGGACGGCATCAACGCAGGAGGAAGTAGCAGCCGGTACAACCACGAAATATGCTAACAAGATATTTATATGTTGTCAACGTCCAACAAGCTTCCAGCTTGCCCGTGGGTTGACCTTCCAGGTCGACGTCCCATCCGCAAATACGTCGACAGAAGTAGAGGCTGATCCGGGGTCGTCTCGAATCAGGGGGCTGCCGCAGCTACGTCGACCTGGAAGGCCAAGCCATCCTGCAGCGACGGGACCGCAGGCTTGCACACTGCACTACCGCAACCCCGAACCCTACAAGGGCTCGATTCCCAGCTTGGCGAAGAGCGTGCGGTCGTGATCGAGCTCGGGATTTTTCGTCGTTAACAGAACGCTACCGAGAAAAAGAGAATTGGCGCCGGCTAGGAAACAGAGGGCGTGCAGCTCATCGCTCATATACTGGCGTCCTGCCGACAAGCGAACAACCGTGGCCGGCATCATGATCCGGGCTGTGGCTATGATCCGGACGATCTCAATCGGGTCCGGTCGCCGAGCGCGCGCCTGAACAGGAGCGCCTTCCACTTCATTCCAGAGATTGATCGGAACGCTTTCCGGATGTTCGCGGAGATTCGCTAGAACCAACAACATTTTCAAACGATCCGCGACGGTTTCGCCGAGGCCGATTATGCCTCCGCAACAGACCTTCATTCCGGCGTCCCGGACTCTCTCAAGCGTATCCAGACGATCTTGAAAGGTACGAGTGGTAATAATCTCCGGATAATATTCAGGCGATGTGTCGATGTTGTGATTATAGAAATCGAGTCCTGATTCGCGAAGCTTTTGCGCCTGTTCTGCGGTGAGCATACCCAGCGTCGCGCATGTTTCCATACCAAGTTGTTTAATCGATCGGATCGCTTCACAGACTTGCGTGAGGTCCCGGTCCCGTGGGTTGCGCCAGGCGGCTGCCAGGCAGAACCGAGTGGCCCCTGCGGCTTTTGCTTCTCGCGCCTGATCGACGATCGCTTCCGGCGCCATCAAGCGAGTCGACGTCACCGCCTGATGATGCGCACTCTGCGAACAATAGGCGCAATCTTCCGGACAACTGCCGGTTTTGATCGATAGAAGAGCGGATTGTTGAACCCGATTGCTTGGGAAAAAACGCCGATGCAAAGATTGAGCCTGAAAAACCAGGTCATTAATTGGAAGCTGGTAGATCGCCTGCGCTTCTTCCAGCGTCCAATCATGCCGGATCGCTTCCGCCCGACAATCTCGCGACTCAGCAGAACCTTCCGAACAAATCATGCGATTGCCGTGAACCGTATTCCTTATTCCGTATTCCGTAAACAAAAGAAGCAAGCAGGCCCGGTAGTTGGGATCCGTGATCCGTAATCCGTGATCCGTGATCCGTGATCCGTAAGCGGGGCTATTTACCCCAACGATTAACAACCGCGTTGGTTACAGCCTCACGCACCGCCTCATGACGCATCGCCCATTGGAACTGAAAAATGGGGTTGTCATATTGTTCGTCGAACTCTCGCTTCATCGCTTCAGCGATCTTTGTGGCAGTCACCGGGCCACGTATCCTTGAAGCAACGTCTTCCACGATCTCAAGGCAATACGTGATGACCATCTTTGCAGCGCGAAGCGACAAATCATCCAGCTCTTCAGTGCAGACCAAAAAGAAATTCTCCCACGTCACTTTGCTGACGCCCCGTAACCACTGTTCCTTACCTTCGAAAAACGCGCCTTCCTTTCGGTAAGGTTCTAGCAGCTCATCGAGCGACTGCAGATTTTCCTCGGTTCCGAACGTCCATTTCCTTTGTTCTGTCGCAGTCTGACGGGTTTCTTTTGCGATAGCCATTTTTAGTGCTTCTTTTTGCAAATTCCGTGTGCAATTCTTCTAACATCGTAATCCCCACAAAGTAAAGTGCGCAAATACAACAAAGTTTTTCAGACGTTACCAGTACTCAAGACCGAGGACCAACTTGGTTTTGGAGACGATCTGATCGAGGCCTTCTACAAGTTAACCCCGGCCGAAAGGAAAGTCATGACCAGTATCCTCGACCGCCTCAAGCCGGGCCTGACTGACTATGAGTATGACGACTTCGATTCGTTGCCGGCCGTGCTGAAACTGCTGACGTACCACCGGTTGGTTTTGCACAACGGCGATAAACAGAACTCGGTGCTTTATGCCCGTTGGCTGAGCTCGGTGACAATGGTTGAGAGAAAAATGAATCTCCGCCTCGATTCCGGGCTGATTCGGCACCTGGAAAGGCTAAAGGAACATCAGAAGCGGGACGCGGAACGAAGCGGAGTCAAGTTAGCAAGCCAATACTCTATCCGGTTTTACGAGTGGGCTTGGAAATGGCGGCAGGTTGGATTGAAAAGGATTTCGATTCCGCAGATTCGCAAGGTGTTGGGCGTTGATGAAGTCCGAGACGCGCAGGGAAATATCGTGAGTGAAAAGTGTTTGGTTCATTGGCCGAATCTGAAACAGCGCGCGATTGACCGAGCCCTGGACGAGATCAATCGAAAGACGGACTTGCATGTGCGCCTCGTCGCCGTCGGGCAAGCAAAATATCGACGAGTTCTTTCTTTGGCCTTTGAAATCAAGGAACTGGAGAAGAAGCGCAGACCGAAAACACCTGCATCGTTTGTCTCGTAGGCGATGGTGAGTGCGATGCCAGGCCGGTAGGGCTGAGCTTTAGCTCAGCCCTACCGACTATGTGTCGATGGTCGATCAGGTCTAGATTCGGGTTACATGATGGGAAAAAGCGATAAACTGCCGCTTTGCCGGCACCTCAGCCCGGATGAAATTCTCGATATCCGAGCCGTCTCCCTCAATTTTCCCTACAATTTTGCGCAGCCCCCGCAACCGCCAATTCGGTGGTCGCTCTGCGATCTGATCGACCATTCTCGCTTCCCGATGGCAACAGCGGATGCGTGCGATAAGTGGGGGTTAAAATATTTCGCTCTCGAGAGCTTTGTTCGGTTGATTGATTCCAGTCAGATCGCGCACCCCGGTTATCTCAGCCCGATGACGGTGGCAAAACTTATCGCCTACTGTTTGCAAATCGCAGAATCGACCGCAGAATCGATGGAAGCGTTGACGGGGCGTGCAAGGTACCACGGAGAACAGCTGATTGAACAGATCTTCGGGCTGGCTCGCGACAATCGGCTCGCGACGTTGCCTTGGCAGCAGTTTGTAACAAGCACCCGGCATCCGACAGTTCGCTGGGCAATTAACAATGCTGTCATGAATCGGTGGGGTGCGGAAGGGTTTGCACCGGAAGACAAGGCAAGTGTAGGAAACGAACCGGCTTAGAAGAGCGCGGTTTTTTCTGAATCGGGTTCCATCAGGATCCGGAGCTTCAGGCAGTATGATTCGTGGAGCGCTGAGACACGGAAGTTAGCCAGATCTTCGATCAGCTGATTTTTTCCGGGGAAGTCTTTACCAAGCGAGATTTCCACGTCGGCGAACGAATAATGAAGGGTGATGAGCCGGTCCCCGAGCGTATCGATGCTGAGGAGATAAGAATAAGGAATGATTTTTGTACGTGGTGGACTGGCAAAAGAGAATGCGCATGCGACCCCAGCTTGGTTGCCGGGATGGCAGACATAAGCTTGATCCTGGATAGCCGAGATTGTTAGGGAGGTAGGCATAGACTGTGACCAAGCCTCCGGCCTGACCTTCCAGGTCGACGATTCTTCGGCTCGAAAGCTCTTCCGGATATATGATAACATTATATCTTTTAGATACAATACTCGATTTTATAGTCCTGATCTTTCGGTTCAGAAGCGCCGACAATCGCTACCTCATTGAAGGAGGAAATAGCGATCTGGAAGAGGGTGCATCCGGAACCGCTCTCATGGGCGGACGCCGATGAGTATGCGAAGCGTTTTACCCGCAAGATTCAAAGGTTGGCTCGATGCAGGATCCGGCGTTGGGTCTAACGCTTTCTACTGATTGCTCCGCTGCAATTGACCCCGCGATGGCTGCAGTAGCGACAACGCTTCGCCCACGAGGAAAAGTGACCCAGTGACGAGAATCGGTTCCGTGAATTTTCGGGCGGATGAGAGCGCATCGGCTAATGACTCAAATGATACCGTTTCCGCAGGCAGCAAAGACCGGAGTTCGTCTGGCGGCATTGCTCTTCGATTCTGGACCGGTGCGGCGAGGAAACGGTGTGCAATTTCGGTGAGCGATCTGCTCATCGTGAGAAGATTCTTATCGCGAAGACCGCCGAAAACGATCGTCGGACGTGCGCCACCCATTTGTTCTTTCCAAGTTGTCACGAGTCGGTCGATCGCGGAAGGGTTATGGGCGCCATCGAGAACGATTCGGTCGCCTAAACGTTGGAATCGTCCGGGCCAGGAAACATTGGCCAGGCCTTTGGAAACACTCGGGTCATTAATTTGAACACCGGCGTTTCGAAGCGCTGCTAAGGCGATCGCGGCGTTGATTCTCTGATGAGATCCGGCCAAACCAACCGGCTGACGTTCGATGGGAAACGTGACGTACTCCAGCCGAGCAGAACGTTCGGTCGCTACCGCATCAATGACTGCCCGGACCTCGGCATATTGAGGCCCTGAGACGACAGGGGTACGAGGCTTAATAATGGCCGCTTTCTCTCCGGCGATTTCTGCCAGGGTATCACCCAGGATGTGCTGGTGATCGAGATCGATAGAGGTCAAAACCGATACCAGAGGGATGACAACGTTTGTTGCATCCAGGCGACCTCCCAGACCTGTTTCGAGGATTGCCAGCTCGACTCTCTCCTTTTGGAAATGGTCAAAAGCCAGAGCAGTGGTGATCTCGAAAAACGTTGGGTGATGTTCAGGTTCGATTAATGCGCGAATCCTTTCGATGCCGGAGACGACTGCCTCATCCTGAATAGGGACACCATTGATCTGGATTCTTTCGTTGAATCGCACCAGGTGAGGCGAGGTAAATAAGCCGGTTCTAATTCCGTGAGCACGCGCGATAGAGTCGAGAAAAGCGCAGACAGAGCCTTTGCCATTGGTTCCTGCGACATGAATGCACCGGAGCTTTGCTTGCGGATCGGCCAAAGCGGACAAGAGGCGGCGCACGCTGTCGAGCCCGAGCTTGATTCCAGAATCCTGAGTGCCAAAGAGCCACTCGATCGCGGCGGTATAAGTCACGTTACGTCAGATCTAACGGGAGGTCGCCGGTGTGAGATAGGTCAGCGCTGATGCCAGCATTGAGCGCAGGTCTTTGCGGTGGACGATTCGGTCAATGAGCCCGCGTTCCTCGAGAAATTCGGCGGTTTGAAAACCGGCAGGCAAATCTTGATGTGTTGTTTCGCGGATCACACGAGGTCCGGCGAATCCGATCATACAGCGCGGTTCAGCAAAAATGAGGTCGCCAAGCGAAGCAAAGCTCGCCATTACTCCGGCGGTGGTAGGGTGGGTCAAAACCGAGATGTAAAGCAATCCTGCCGTAGCGTGACGGGCGAGGGCACCGCTGGTCTTGGCCATCTGCATCAAGCTCAGCATTCCTTCGTACATCCGTGCTCCGCCGGAAGTGCAAACGATAATGACAGGCCTTTTGTCTTTGGTGCCGGCCTCAATCAACCGCGTGATTTTTTCGCCGACAACCGAGCCCATTGTGGCTGCAAGAAAATTGAAGTCCATTGCTGCGATTGCGACCGGTTTTCCGTCCAGGTTTCCGAATCCAGTTAGAACGGCATCTTTGAGTCCCGTTTTTTCCTGGTAGCTTTTGAGTCGATCTGTGTAGCTGGCGACACCTTGAAAATTCAGGACGTCGACAGAAAGCATGTTCGAATCAAATTCCTGAAACGTTCCTTCGTCGATCAAGTTAGCGATCCGCTCTTTTGCCGACAGGGTAAAATGGTATTCGCACTTTGGGCATATTCGTTGATTCTTTTCGAGCTCCAGGGTATGGATCACCTCACCGCAATCGGGACATTTTTGCCAGAGTCCTTCGGGCATTTCTTTTTTCTTATTGGCCGACAGTTTCAGCGACGGTTTCTGAAAGATTGGCATGTTGATTCCTGGCGAGGCTAACCGCGGGCGACAGTAATGGCGCGAACCGATTCCGCCCCGTTGGCCAAAAGGGTCTTGGCACAGTTGTGGAGAGTAGCTCCTGTCGTCAGAACGTCGTCAACCAGTACCAAGTGTTTTCCGCGCATGGACCTATTTTCGCTCAGACTAAAGGCGTTACGCAAGTTCTGCATGCGGTCGATTCGATCGAATCGTGTTTGTGTGCTGGTATAGACACGACGCACCAGGATATTCCAAACGGGGACCTGGACCCTGTGGGACAAGACTTGGGCTAGCGCTTCCGCCTGGTTGAATCCTCGTTCTCTCCGCCGAGTCGGGTGTAGCGGCACCGGCACAAAGGCATCTATCGGTATTGCCTGAATCCGATCGTCGTTCACAGCCTCGACTAAAAACTCTGCCAGCAAACTGCGCAGGTAGGCGTGGCCGTTGTACTTGAATCGATGCACTAGCTCGCGCATGGTTCCACGGGCCAGGTAAGCCGAGACTGCGCAGCGAAACGCCGGTTGCCAATCTTCGCAATTGGGACAGTCGAAAGGCTCATCAATTACCCCCTCAAACGGTCGTGAACAGGTTTGGCAGAAAGGCGCCTTGATCGGTAGCAACCTCGCGCGGCAACAGTTGCAAAGCAACTCTCCGGACTGTTGGGGGACGCCGCAGACTACGCAATTAGACGGGTAGAATAACTCAACCAGCGTGTTTATCGTTCGGACGAGAGGGCCCGGTGCCACGCAGAAATAATAACCAGATCAGGAACCAAAGAAAAAGAAGGATTAGCAGGGAACCCAACCCAAAAGTTAGATCCTGGCCAAACCAAGGCATCGCGTCCTTCGTCCGATGGGTCAGCTTGCTGAAGCTCATCTTTCCAAAGACCACACCGGCATGAATGCCGATCGGCAGCCAGAGTGATCTGGTCTTAACTGCAGCGTGTGCAAGCATTAGTCCGAGGATGCAAATGGTCGAGAACAGGCCCGATAAAAGAATCGGATCCGAAAATTGCCAGAATACCTGGGGGAACAGTTCAAACCCAGAGTACCAATGCACGTCAACGTTCTGGTCGTACGGCGGCTTGAGAAAATGCAAGATCGAGAAAAGAGCCGAAGTAACTACCACGGCCGGCAATGTTCTCATCGATTGCCGGAACAGGCCGAGAATCGCGCCGCGAAAGAGTGATTCTTCAATCAGGGCGACAACTATCGCCGTCAGAAATATTCGTGGTAATTGGTTCCAAGGCGCCGGCTCTTTTAAAGCCGCGACCTCATTCGCTAACAGGCAAACGCCGAGCCCTAAGACGATTGCCGTTGTGACAACGAAGCCACCGGCAAGATGAAAGATGCGCCGCGGATTTCTGGCAAGTCCAAGGCTTGTAAATTGATGAAGTCCGATCCAGCGCAGTACTGGAATCAAGAGTGCGAACGCTGAAAACAGAAGCGATCGATTGAAGTAACGTGCGAAGTCTGTATCCCCGAGAAAGGCGAAGCTTTTAATCGTGGAAAGATGTTGTCCGGTCCAATAGAACCAGGGAGCGAGAATTGCGGCAAGCAAGACCGTTCCGAGCAAATAGACGATAATTTTCAGGCCGGCGCTCAAGAGGGAAAGCAATTAGCTTGGATCGGTAGCGTCCGCAACCGAGGAGTGAGAGATGAGATGTGAAAGGTGAGAAGTCGGAGACAGAAGACGGAAGACGGTCGACAGTAGACTGGAGACATGATCGGATGCACAATCGGCACGCATGGACGGAACGGGACGAGGACGGAATCAAGCGCGAGATTCGGGTGGTCAAGCATGGAGGCGCTTGGCGGTTCCAGTCAAAACGGGCGGATCAAGAGCGATGGATTTATTACGACGAGCCGCCATTGCAGGACTTGGAGAAATTTCGAGAAATACTTTTTCGCAAATATCAGCGCCGCCGCGCGGCGTACGAAGATGTGCGATGGGCTGAAATCGAGTTAGTGCGGTTGAAGAATGAGGTGGGATGAGAGTTGGCAAGGCCTCCTACTGTCAAAAATTCTCGTTGAACACCCCTTTGGCACGAAGCATTCCGCCATTGAACTCGAAAATTTCGGTCGATACTGGCCAAGGACTGTTATGGTACAGGCTTTGGATCTGTTCTGCGAAGGATTGCACGTTGACGGCCAAACGCGGAAAAAGGAAGATTGTTTGCCGGTTTGGTATTGCGACGAGGCAGTCTGGCCCGAGAACGCGTCGATATCGATTACCTAACTCGGGTAATAGCAGAATGGTCGATAACGTAGGATCGTCGCTACGAAAACAAAGCGCTGTCACTGTCCCACGAGAATCCCGAATAACTTCGGGATCCAGATGTTGAAGTAATTCGCGGGCGTGCGCTGTCGAATCCCGCTTGGTCGTCTGCCGGGCGTCGGAATCGGGCGGTACGGCTGAGACCAGATTCTCGCCTTCTACCCGATAATAGTTGAAGACGGTCTTTGTTGTGCCTTCAATCGGTTCTGAGGCGGTATAACGGTAGAAAGCGGGGTCTGCGATCAGAAGCAAATCCGCGGCTTTTCCGGAGCCTGCTCCTAGTAGTGTAACCAGTAGAAAGATCGCGTGCCGACGGTTCAGTTTGCAGTTTCTCGATGGTCGCGTACTTCTATTCAGCATCATGATTTCCTTTCTCGATGGGGAACTTGTAGAAGTCTTACCAACGCAAGTAATCATTTCTGTCCAAGGCGTTGGATATCTTGTTCAAATTCCGCTCTCAAGTTTCGATCGATTACCGCAACCCGGAGCACGTGTGCGATTATTGACGCATTTCGTAGTTCGTGAAGATGCACATTTGTTGTTTGGCTTTGTTACTGCGCCTGAACGGGATCTGTTCCGATTGCTCTTGCAGCACGTTTCGGGCATTGGCCCGAAGCTGGCTTTGGCTGTGCTCAGCGGAATGAGCGTGAATCAGTTCAAGACAGCTGTGGTGAACCGCGATATAGACGGCCTGGCGAGGCTGAAAGGAGTCGGAAAAAAGACGGCCGAGAGGATCATTTTGGAGCTGAGAGATAAATTGGGTGTGGCTGCCGCTTGGGAGGTAACCGCAGCTGGCCGAGACGATCAGCAGACGCGAATGAATGACGCAGTATTAGCGCTCATTTCTCTTGGATTTAAGCAGGTCGAAGCGCAGAAAGCGGTGCGTGAAATACTCGCTGGAAAACGTTCTGACTCTGCCGATACAGAAGAACTGGTCCGCCAAGCCCTTAAGCTTCTTGCCTAGCGCATGGTTGGATCAGTCGAGCTCGAGCGTATCCAGAAAATTCGGGATCGGTTCCCGAAAGAAGGCCTTTTCGCTCGAAAAGAGTGGCTGCTTTCGCCTGAACCTTTTCTGATCAGCTCGGCTTTTGCCGACGAGCTGGAGAGGCTCGGACATTGGCTACTGAAATTTGTCAAAGCGTCAAATCTCTTATATCAGCAGAGCGTAAAAGGAAAACAGCCCTCCTGGATTGCGCAATATCTCGATGCGGGCAAACCGCCGGAGCTGATAGAGCTTGGTCGCAAGTTTCGAGACGAAATTCCCAGAGTCATTCGTCCCGACTTGATACTTACGGAAGAAGGATACTCAATTTCGGAGCTCGATTCTGTGCCGGGCGGAATCGGCCTCACTGGTTGGCTGAACCAGACCTACAGCACTCTTGGATTCGATGTCCTGGGAGGAACAGACGGCATACTGGAGGGATTCCGAGGTATTTTACCGCGAGGACAAATTACGATCTCCAGTGAATCCGCAACCTACGAGCCGGAGATGCAATGGCTTTGCCGTGAGCTGAATCACAAATATGGCGAGCATTGGAAAGTCGTTATGGCCGAGCAGGCGGCCTTTCGGTCACCGGAACCGTTCTATCGGTTTTTCGAGCTATTCGACCTGCCTAATTTACCTTCTCGAGTGTCGCTGCTGGCCGCGGCTCAATCCGGTGAACTGCAAATAACTCCACCCATCAAACCGTACCTCGAGGAGAAACTTTGGTTCGCGCTTTTCTGGGCTCCGCCGCTGCAAGAGTTCTGGCGCCGGCACTTGAGCGATCGTCACTGGCGTAAGCTTCGATCGCTGATTCCTCGAAGTTGGGTCGTAGATCCGGCTCCCGTGCCTCACTACGCAGTCATTCCAGGACTCGGTATTCAGGATTGGCGCGACCTCAAGAAGTTCAGTCAGAAACAACGGGAATATGTTTTGAAGATCAGCGGCTTTTCCGAGCTGGCATGGGGCGCGCATGGTGTATTCATGGGCCAGGACTTGCCTCACAAGGAGTGGGCTGATCGGATCGATAACGCGATTAATTCTTTTCCGCGGAATCCATATATCCTGCAGAAATTCTTCAAGGGACGTCTTGTGGATCAGCCGGTCTACGATTCGAGGACGGAAGCCATCGGTACGCTTCGAGGGCGCGTGCGTCTTTGTCCGTACTATTTTGTGCTTTCGGAAAAGGAGATCCGTTTAGGAGGCGCATTGGCGACAATCGTTCCTGCCGATAAAAAGATCCTCCATGGTATGCGGGATGGGATCATGGTCCCGACGGCGGCGAAAGTGTGAGTTCAGGAGACAGGGGAGACAGAAGAGACCTCCTGTATTCCGTCTCCAGCATTCTGTCTCCTCACTTACCTATTGCTACCTCGCGTCCCCCTGCGATTGAATCCGCTACGGCCTGCACGACGCGCATGTAGCGGACGCCTTCTTTAAAGCCTGGTTGCGGATGGATATTGGCCGGGGAGCGGACCGCTGCGATAAAGTCTTCCTCGACGCTCCAGCGTTGCTCCAATTCTTTTGGAATTTCGATCTGGACTGCTTCTTTGTCACCGAGCCGCCCGCCGGTGATTTTGTCGGTCTCGAAGTCGTAGATTAGCATGCCATTGTCACCGAATAGCTGGAGGCGGTCGCGCTTATCGAGCGGGGCGATCCCGCTGAATTCCATTACGCCTTCCATGCCATTTTCGAAGTGGCAAAGCGCTAATACCAAGTCTGGGATCCTGATTTCATATCCCTGACGAATTGGGGTGATGGTTTTCTGGTGAGCGAAAACATGAGTGATTGGGCCGAACCAGCGCTGCACGACTTCTGCATAGATCCCGAGCGTTAGTACATTCAAACCAGAGAGCTCTTCGCGTTGGCGCCAGTGCGGCGGGGTCTCAGGATCGATATATACACTCGAAAAACTCTGGAGCCGGAAGTGGTGCGGTATACCGAGAAAGCTCTCCGCCATCAATTTCTGCACGAACAATGTTCCTCGCAGACCGTGAGGAGGAGGACAAATCATCGTCACAAGGTGCGGATTTCTTTGGGACGCAGCGAGCATCTCTTCGGCCTCAGCCAGATTGAGCGCCATGCGCGCCTGGCAAAACACGTGTTTGCCGGATTCAAGAGCCGAAACCGCGATTGTGCAGTGTAGGTAGGGTGGAGTCCCAATCCAGATAATATCGATATCTGGATCGGAAACGAGCTCGGCCCAGTTTCGATGCGGAGTCGCTTCCGGAGCGTACTCTCGGCAAAATTGCTCCGAGCTTTCGTAGGTCGAGTTGCAAACGGCTGCGATCTCGACATCCGCGATCTTTTTCAGCGCCGGAAGATGGCGTGTCTTAACGATGTTTCCGGCACCAACGATTCCAATTCTTAACTTAGAATGCCGCGTAGACATGACCAGTACCGTTACGTTACTGGGAGTCAGAGTGTTTTGTCAGTAATTTGTTTAAGAAAGGAGTCGGGTGCTCTTGAGGCAAAATCTGCGCTTTCCTTTACTCCAGATGGCCCGTGGTCCACAACAAACGGTCGACTGTCGACGGTGGACCGAAGACGGTTAACCCCGAAAGCATTTCGGGGGAGGCGCGGCTCCGTCAGGCAAATTCTACGGTCTGCAGGTGACAGATCCGCTTAACGCAGTGATCCCAGGTCTCGTGCCCCGTCAGAATCTCAATGTCGACACGCAGGTAATAAATCGGAACGGGTAGAGGATCTATTTTGGGTAATCGAACAGCGTCTTTTTCGGTCGTGATAATTGCTTGGACATCCCGTTTGACGCAACGCTGTAAGAATGTTTGGAGCTCTTTCTCCGTGTAGCGATGATGATCGGCAAAGTGCCGTGATAGTTCGATCTTCGCGCCAAGGCGGCGCAACCCCGATTCGAAACTCTCCGGCGCCGCGATTCCGCATAACGAGGCAATGTACAGATCCTGCAGATAGTCGAGTGGGAGACGTTCGTCCCTATAAACGTGTTGAAGATAGAGTGGGCGATGCGCACATTCGATGATCTCGGCCGTTCGGTTGAATCGGCGAATCCGTTGGATCAGAGCGTCATTCGATTCTCCGTTGCATTTGGTTATTAGAATATAGCTCGCGCGTCGGATGTTCCGAGGAGGCTCTCGGAGAGTACCCCTGGGAAGGAGGTGCTCGTTGCCGAAGGGCGCCTGGCGGTCTATCAGGACGATATCGAGGCGATGTTTGAGATGGAGATACTGCAAACCATCATCTAATAGCAGTGTGTCAACGTCGAGTTCCTTGATTGCGTGCAGCCCGGCTTTCACCCTGTCTTTATCGACCACCACTGCTACCCCGCGCAGGTTAGAAGCCAGCATGTATGGCTCGTCTCCGGCGGTAGCGGAATCCAGCAAGACGTTTTTGCCGTCGGAAACGACACGCGGCGGATCTGGAGTATTTTGATCGATCAGTCGCTCTAACCAGCTTTTCTTTCGGCGCTTGTCGATACTCTTGTAGCCGCGGCTCAGGATAGCGACCTTGCGTCCGCCCCGTTGCAGAGCGCGCGCGAACTTTTCGACTACAGGCGTTTTCCCGGTCCCTCCGACAGTTAAGTTTCCGATGCTGATTACCAAACAGCCAAGCTGATGTTCTTGCAGGATCCGGTTCCGGTACAGATAGAGCCGGACTTGAACAATTGCCAAATAGATGAACGAGAGCGCACGCAAAATGACCCGAAGAAGTGAGGCGCGAAACCCAGGCTTCTTGTTGAGGATAACTTCGATCGCGTACTGTTCGAGGTCGTCAAGCCAACGTCTCATTCTGTAATTGGTGTGGGCAAGATCTTTGCGCCGGCGTTATCAGCGCTGACGATTAATACTTTGGCGTTTGCTTCAGTCGCGCTTCTCTGCATCGCGGCTGCAACCTTTTCGCCATTCGATAGTGTTAAACACGCGATTGTTGACCCTGATCCGCTCAAGAATCCACCGATGGCGCCGCTTTTGGTCGCGGCGTCTAATACTTTCCCAAGAAAGGGAACAAGTGGTTCGCGGTACGGCTGATGGAGTCGATCGGCGAAAGCATCTTGTAGGAGGTCATAACGTTTGGAGGCGAATGCCGCTGCGATCCGGCTTACATTAGCAAGATTCTGGACAACAGCTTCTCGCGGATAAGTCGCGGGGACCACTTTGCGCGCGTCACTAGTTTTCACCTCGAAATCAGGAATAAATAGAACGAATTTAATTTCTGGATCGATGTCAAACCGGTCAACTCGATTGATAGCGCTGTTAACGATCGTAAATCCGCCGAAGATAGCTGCTGCAGCGTTATCCGGGTGGCCTTCCAGCTTGGTACATAGATTGCAAATCTGTTCCAATGCAAGCGGCTGGTTAAGGTAGTGATTGAGGGCGATGAGTACTCCGGCTCGTACGGTCACACTGCTACCGAGCCCACGAGCGCGCGGGACATCGCCGGCTATCGTGAAACGAAAAGGAAAAGGCAAAATGCCGGAATGCCTGAAGAAGAGCTCCGCGGCTTCTGCAACAATCTCCGGCAACGGTATCTCTTGGTCGGCTCGATCGATGATGACTCGATTCCAAAGCTGCAGCGCGGCACCCAGGCAATCGAATCCGGGACCGAAATTAGAAGTTGTTGCAGGAACCTGAACGGAGACCGACATGGGCGAAAGGATACAGGACCGGGCGGCGCACAGCCAATATAAGATCGTGTCGGCGTGTGGGCGTATCGGGGTATCGACGTGTTTTGCCGTCGAGGGCTCGGGCCGATACGCCGACACGCCGATACGCCGATACGCCGACACGCCGATACAATCCTTCCCACCCTGGCGCTCACGATTGGCGCACGATGCCGGTGCCGAGGTCAGCGGACGCGCTAAAGGAGAAGAGAAGCTTGCCGATTAGGAGAGTGGGCAGCATGCCATCCGTAACCAGAAAGATCACCGTTTCAGATTTGCATCCTAGAGGTTTGCTTGATCTTTTCCGGCAGGGAACAACTTGGGTAGCACTCGTTCGGCAGGGTGATGGCAAGCTTGCGGATGTGCCATTACCATCGGCTGTAGTTAGTCGAAGGGCAGCGTTAGAATTCCTAAATAAGGAGCTGAACGGGAAGAAGTTGTAGAGGGCGACCCTACCGGTTTACGGAATCGGTAGGGCCGGTTTCCGCGGATAACGCAATGTCAGGAGGGGTGTCGCGCACGAGGCCGAGGTGACCACGTAGCCCGGCCGCTTGCGAATCGGCGTCAACTTAAGGATCTCAAATGGGGTTGCATTCACGCGCTGGCGGTCGATCCGCCAATGGCGCGATCAAGCCATCCCGCCTAGGCGGGACTAGAAGCTTCGGCCGAATCCTCCCGATCGTGGAACGTGGTTCGTTGCTGGTACGGTTCACGATTCATTGTGACGTTCCAATGCGAATGAGTCCGAGAGATGCACCACCAAATCGCGATCAGCCGTTGCTCTTCGGCAGCATGCCGTTTAGGGTACACCACATATCGGAGATCATCAGTCATGAATAACCAGCCAGCACCTCATTCGATTGTGGTTCCAATGGTCGTGGAACAGACAGGTCTTGGAGAAAGGGAGTACGACATCTA
>Ga0126381_100004650_pt1 | contig 14977 bp, 15 predicted proteins | sample PanSoiMetPlot_28_FD_96465 | JGI IMG/M metagenome (GOLD analysis project Ga0126381, IMG submission 96465) | Tropical forest soil microbial communities from Panama - MetaG Plot_28 | ecosystem: Environmental > Terrestrial > Soil > Tropical forest > Bulk soil | place: Panama | collected 2016-02-17
CCCCGATCCTGAGGCCAAGTCTTTTCATCGTTAAACCATCCTGCTAATTGCTCGGTGAAAATCTCCTCGCACAGCTCGCGCAAGGCTTGGTCGACATCGGCTCCCGTGTCACACTCGGGGATCAAGTAGATAGTTGGCTCTTGTACCAAGTCCGGCAAGGTCAGAGACTGACTGGTTGGATCGACCATGTGGAGCCAATCCAGAAAGGGCCGCTTCGGCTCTACCACAACCGCCGACCTATTTAGAGTGGCCATCGATCCTCTCCGGCTACGCTGCCACACGTTCGTAGCGATGGTGTAACCCGCCCACCTGGGGAATGGCTATAATCGTCCCTTGTTTCACGACGGCTCGCGGTTCAGGAGCGTCTTTGTCCAGAGAAAGGTGGGTCCGGCAGCGGTGATAGTAGTCGAAATACTTCCTCAACAGTCTGGTCAGGTGCCGCTGGTTTAGAACCACAGCATGGTCTAGGCACTCACGCCGAATCGAACCAATTACCCGTTCTACAAATGCGTTCTGCCAAGGACTCCTTGCCGCAGTAATCACCTCTTTCATCCCCAACGACCGGATACGATTCCGAAACTCATCGCCGTAGCTCGCGTCACGGTCGCGGACGAGATAGCGCGGAGCATCACGATTCGCAAACGCTTCCACTATTTGCTGTCCCGCCCATTCGGCCGTGGGGTGCTCCGTAACTGCGAAGTGAAGCACTTTCCTACGCCGGTGCCCTAGAACGAGAAACACAAACAGAACCCGCATTCTCACCGTCGGAACCGTGAAGAAATCCGCGGCCACGATCTCTCCGATGTGGTTCTTCAGGAAGGTCTTCCAAGTTTGCGAGGGTGGGCGCTCAATGCTTCGCAGGATGCGGGAAACAGTCCGCTCTGAGACCTCGATTCCAAGTTTGAGCAATTCTCCGTGGATCCGAGGCGCACGCCAGAGCGCATTCGCCAGAGCCATAGTCTGGATCAGCTCGCGGACGTGCTTGCCAATCGGCGGTCGACCTAACTTCTTTCCAGGTTTCGACAATGTTGCCCAATACTTTCTGAAACGCTGCCGCTGCCAGCGCACCACCGTGTCCGGGTGAACGACGAACAGGGACTTTCGCCAGCCCCTCCAAGAACCAGCTAGGCGATCCAGAACAAACGATCCCAACGAGTCAGTCTAGGTCGTTTCTGCTTGCGCTTGTAAATGGAGAGTTGTTGGCGGAGCGCGAGATTCTCGAGGACAAGCGCCTGATGGCCACGCACGAAAAGCCAAACCAGACGAAACAAACGCAACAAAAGCCCAAGCATGGCTCGTGATTGTTCCTGCTACGCTGTTGAAAAGTCAAGATCGTACGCCCGATCTAATTTTGGCGAATCACAGACAGTTTACGTCAGCGTCGCTCGCGAAAGTTGCACCTTCTTATGTGCGTATCGAGTTCTTGCGGAGTACAACAGCTTCCGAGTTGCGACCGTTTTCTGGAAAGCAGCCATCGAGATCTGTTGGATACAGTCCCGAAGTCGCGCCTTCCTGCAAATTCAACTCGGGTTGGGAATGCCGACAAGCCGAACCAAATCCGCAAATCGCGAGTCGGAGCTTATGGGATCGAGGCGCGGGTCAACCTTGAGATAGATCAACTGGTCAGAATGCTCGCGAAAAGCCAGATCGAGCGATTTGAATGCCTCGTCTTTCCGGCCGAGACCCACATAGATGAGCGCAAGCTCATATTGGTTAACGTAGCGGTGTGAGGACTCCTCCTTCAGCTCCGCAATTAACTTCTCGGCCGTTCCCTTGTCGCCAGAAACGGCGTAAACATGTCCGATATCCGATACCACCGCGAGATTTCCTGGAAGAAGGTTCTTCGCGATGCCCATTTCATGCAGAGCTTCCGAGTACATCTTCTTCTGCTCAAATGCCAGACCACGATACCAATGGGCCAAAGCGTAGTTCGGATCCAGTTCTAGCGTCTTGGCCAACTGCTCCAAGGCTCGATCGTATTGCCTGGTGTACAAGTAGTGCCAGCCAAGATGCAGATTGATGATCGGGCTGACGGGATCAAGATCGAGAGCGCGATTGGCTTCTGCTAACGCTTCCTCGCGGCGCCCGCTCGAGAACAGCAGGTGCGCGTACCAGTGATGTCCGTGGGCATAGCCGGGGTTCAGCTGGAGTGAGCGTTTGAATTCGGCCTCCGCAGCCGGCCAGTCCCAATCGTAGTTCAGCTTCACATAGGCGAGCGAGTTGTGGGCATCGGAAAGCGAACTATCAAGCTTTAGGGCCTTTAAGGCCGCCGCTTTCGCCTTAGGCTGAACCTCGTTTGGCGCTAGCCCCCCTACGTCGAAGGAAGATCCGAACAAAACATAGCAGTCGGCTAGGCCGCTGTAAGGGGCGGCATAACCAGGGTCGCGGTCAATCGCCTTTTGAAAGTAGTCCATCGCCCGGTCGAATGATTCCCGATTTCGTTTGACCCAGAAGTAGCGGCCCTTGATGTAAAGCTGGTAAGCCTCTGGGTCCACCGGGTGGGAAGTGGAGAGCCTTGCGTGCTCTTCCGGTGTCAGCTTGATTTGAATCTGTTGCGTGATGTTGCGCGCCACGTCGTTCTGAAGGGCCAGGACGTCGCGCAGGTCACGCTCGTAAGTCTCCGCCCAAAGGTGCCTCTCTGGCGAAGCCTGAACCAGGTTCGCCGTGATGCGCAGGCGGTCCCCAGACCTTGCCACGGTCCCTTCCACCAGAGCATCCACTTGTAATTCCCTCGCGATCTCCGGCAGCGGTTTCTTCGTGTCCTTGTACCGCATTACCGACGTTCGTGAAATGACACGCAGGGCGCTGGCCTTTCCCAAGTTGGTGATCAAGGCCTCCGTCATGCCATCGGCGAAATAGTCCTGTTCGCGGTCGTCCGAAAGATTCTTGAGCGGAAGGACGGCCACAGAGTCGATATGCGCCGATGCGGAGGCCTCCCCGAACAACCTGGAGCGCATATTTCGGACATTCAACCCCAACAGAGCTGTGAACAGGGCAACCAAGACGAAAGCGACCAGCGGAAACACGCGCCAGAATCTGCCGCGCGCAGCAACAGGAGGCGCGACGGGTTGAGGTACGACCGGAGAATCTAGTGGTCCGATAAAGCGGTAACCGCGGCGGGGGAGGGTTTCGATAAAGCGAGGATTATTAGCCTCCTCGCCGAGTGCTTCACGCAATCGTGCGATGGCGTTATGGAGGCTGTGGTCGAAATCGACAAAGGTGTCGGCGGGCCACAGCCGGGCACGCAACTCCTCCCGCGTGACTACCTGTCCCGGATTCTCCAGCAGAATAGCGAGGACCTGTACCGGCAGGCCCTGAAGGGGAACCCGTACGCCTCGCTTGCGCAGTTCCCCGGAACGCACATCCAGCTCGAAAAGACCGAAGCGCACGACCTGGGTAGGTGGCGTTGCGGACGACATGCTCCTGCACCCAACTGCTGGCGAGTCTACCACGGACCCTCCAGCCCTTTTCGACCGTGGGACTCAACCGGATCGCTTGTCAAAACAGCAACTTATGCGATGAGGAAGGAATGGGGTGGAGAGGAGGGCGCGTGCCTTGACCCTTCCCCCAGCTTCCCGGATGGTGCTCGCCACACGCCAACCGTACCTAGCTTCAAAACGGGTGGGGTAACCGACAAAGGAGGATGACATGAAGTTCAAATGGCTATGTGTGGCGCAGATTCTGACCGCGCTGTTGCTGGGCACTCGGTTGCCGGCGCAGAACGTGGTGACCGATTGGAACGCGATCGCCTCGAGCACGATCGTCGCGAAGGGCGGTAAACCTTCGGCAACCTCATCGGTGTGGTTCGCCTATACCAGCATTGCGGTGTACGACGCCGTGGACGCGGTTCATGGGCAGTTCCAGCCGTTTTACTATCAGGGAGGGGCGTCGCCCGGCGCTTCCGACGAGGCCGCCGCAGTAGCTGCGGCACACGGGGTGCTGGTCCACTACTTTCCCACGCAGCAGGCCACTCTGGACGCAACATACCTCGATTCTCTAGGGAAGATTACCGCGGCGGCAGACGCAAAGAGCGCGGGCGTCGCTATCGGAGAGGCGGCCGCCGCCGCACTGATCGTCGCGCGCGCGGACGACGGTCTTGAGGCGAACGTGCCTTACACGCCGGGGAGCGGACCGGGAGTGTGGCAGCCCACACCTCCCAAGTTCGCACCGGCTTTGACCCCTTGGCTCGCACAGATGCGGCCGTTCACGATGAAAAGCGCCTCCCAGTTTTTGCCCGATGGACCAACGGCGCTCACCAGCGAAGACTGGGTCGAGGACTACAACCAGGTTCGCGTCCTCGGCCGCGTCGACAGCACTGTGCGCACTCCGAAACAAACTGAGATTGGGCTGTTTTGGACTGAGCACACCGGCCAGCAGTACGCCAGGGCTTTCGGCTACCTTGCTGAGAACTACAAACTCAACGTGATGGAGTCAGCTCGGCTGATGGCCGTTCTGTGGACCGGCTTCGCCGACGCAGCCATCGGCTGCTGGAATGCGAAGTTTACCTACAATTTCTGGCGGCCCGTGACGGCGATTCGAGGTGGCGGAGCCAACCCTGAACTGGCCGCTGACCCCACCTGGGCAGCTCTTGGCAGCACCCCCGCACACCCCGAGTATCCCGCTGCGCATGGATGCGTCACTGGGGCCGTCTCCAGCTTGATCAGCGACTATTTCGGGACTCAGAAGGTGCACGTCGTAGCAGACAGCCTCGCTTTCAGTGACGGTGTTCACACGCATATGTTCGAGGACACGCGGGAGTTGTTTCACGAGGTGTTCTGGGCACGTATCTATGCCGGCTTCCACTATCATCATTCGCTCGAGGACGGTGGCAGGCTGGGCAGAAAGGTTAGTAAACAGCTCTTCGGTACACATTTCCGCGCCCTCGTTGACAACGAATAATGGACGAGTGAGGTCTCGGGCGCACAAATGATGTAACCGGTCCCTCGTGCACGGGAAGGGGACTCCTGCTCAGCGATTCGAGTAATGGAACCCCTCCCCATAACCTTGGAGTTTCTGCATGTCTAGCAAACGATTTTCGAACTCTTTTGACCAAGCAACTCCTAGGAACTGGCAGCTGATCAAATCTCAATTCTGGGTCGAGTTTCCGAGTCACAGGCCCTTTAATACTTGTAGAGGAGGTTCTCCGGCAGGGACTGGGATGGCAGCCGGCGAGTACGGTATGGCCCGAATGTCCCGAATCATCCGCAAACGACTAGCATGACGCGGGTCAGGAGCATTGCGGCGAATCTCCGCCGAGATTTTCCGCCCCCCAGAGCCCACTAGCCCATTGCCCATTTTCGCCAAAACAAAAATATCCATAGAAATATTTTCGGTCCCGACGGAACGATGCGCCCGGTGCGGGGATAAGTTCCGGCCAAGGCACTGTTGCGACTGCAATTGATGCAGCGGGTTAACACATCTCACCCGACTTCCTGACCCTTTATATCAAGCAGAAGGTTCGTCACGGCAAGGTCGAGCAGCGGCTAAAGACGGCCAACGGCTTTCGCCAAGTTGATCTTCACCCGGCGATTGCTGAGCTGCTCAAAAAGTTCGTTGATGACCGGAAAGCTGGTTTCGTCTTTCGCACACGAAAGGGGAACCCAGTCTCGCCGACGAACATAATCCGGCGCCATCTGCACAAGGCGCTGGAGGAACTGAAATACGTGAATCCGTACACCGGGACGCACAAAGCGGGCAACCATGCGTTCCGCCGTTTTCGGAACACGTATCTGCGAAATTACACCGACTGTCCCGAGGGCCTGGACAAATACTGGATGGGCCACGCGGGGAAGAAGATGAGCGACCTCTACGACAAGATCAAAGAGGACGTAGCGTTCCGCAGAAAATGGGCAGAACGGTGCGGATTCGGGTTTGAGTTGCCCCTAGTTGTACCGAATGTACCGAAAACAGCCGAAAAAGTGGAGGCCGCGCACGCGGCGTAAATCGTTGAGAATGGTCGGGGAGAGAGGATTTGAACCTCCGACCCCCTGGTCCCGAAACAACGGAAATTAGCCAAAGTGTTGATTTTTCAATTCATAAGAGTGGTGCTTCAACCGCATAAACTCATGTAATTCTTGTTGATCGTTCTCAGTCAGTTTCTTATGGGTGCCCCAGAATGGGTGCCCCAAATTTCACCGGTCGAAGCCGATTGACGCGTGCAGCCCCCTGCCGTGCGCAAAAACTGGTCACTCACCGCCAAGATTCGGAAAGCGCGGTGGTTTGCGGGATTCCAGGTCGATAACTCATCCGGTAGAATCCCGCTGTCATGCGCTGTGTCAAATCCGTTGTTAGGCGAATGCATTCTGTGAGCGGCTGGTCGGGAGCATCCGACAGGAGTGTCTGGACTTCATGATTCCCGTGAATGAAAAGTCTCTTCGGCGGACTCTTGCTGAGTGGGTTCGCCACTACAATGCCTGGCGTCCACACAGCAGTCTGGGACCGGGCAATTCCTGACGAACGCATGGATCTTACCGTGCTACCGAGCATAGCCCGTGGGTCATGGCTCGAAACCGGTGCTTTCGCGGGTGGACCAGTTTTTGCGTACCACAATCGAGAACAATCCGAAGGCTTCGGTAGGAGTGACGTGATGTCAACACCGGCACAAGCGAATCGGGAAAATCAATTCGAACAGCTTGGAAAGGCTGCGGGGCCGTGTGCGATGGTGCTCTTCGGCGGTGCTGGAGACCTGACCATGCGTAAACTAGTTCCAGCACTGTACAACCTTGTAAAACTGAATCTGCTTCCTCGAAACTTCGCGGTCATAGGTGTCGCATACGACGAGTTGAGCCTTGAACAATTTCGGTCACAAGTTACTCAGTTCTTGCGGGCTGAAGATCGAGGGACTAAGACCTGCGAAGAGTTCACGCGGCGGCTTCAGTATCAACGCGGGGACTTTGCCGAGCCGACCACATATTCCGTACTGGCGGACCGACTCAGCGATCTAGATCGGGAATACAAGACCGACGGGAACTACCTTTTTTATCTCGCCACCGCGCCAAAGTTTTTCGCGCAGATTGTTCAGCAGTTGGGGAGATCTGGCCTTTCGATGGAGGATCAGGGGCGCTGGCGCCGTGTCGTGATCGAAAAGCCTTTTGGCAACGATCTGCAGTCTGCCACGGCCTTGAATCGAAAAATCAAAGAAGTGTTGGCCGAAAAGCAGATTTATCGAATTGATCACTATTTGGGCAAAGAGACAGTGCAAAACATTTTGGTTTTTCGCTTCGACAACGCAATTTTTGAGCCCATCTGGAACCGCCGTTACATTGACCATGTCCAGATCACGAATGCAGAGACCGTTGGAGTGGAACGACGCGGCGGATACTTCGATAATGCGGGCACGCTCCGTGACATGGTTCCCAACCACGTGATGCAGCTCCTCAGCCTTACCGCCATGGAATCTCCCTTGTCCTTTCAGGCCGATGCCGTTCGCAATGAGCAGGCAAAGGTCCTGCATGCCATTCAGCCCCTGGATTCTGAAGATGTGCTGCATTGCAGTGTGCGCGGCCAATACGGCGAAGGTATGATCGCCGACCAACGAGTGACCTCGTATCGCGCAGAGCCAGGTGTTTCCTCCGAGTCAAGGACGGAAACATTCGTTGCCTTGAAGCTGAACATCGACAATTGGAGATGGGCGGGTGTGCCGTTTTATCTGCGAACGGGAAAGCGGCTGGCGAAGCGTCACACGGAAATCGCAATTCATTTCAAGCGCATTCCCTTCGCAATCTTCCAGAACTCTCCCGTTCGCAAACTGCACACCAATCAACTTGTCATACAGATTCAGCCTGCGGAAGCGATATCGCTAAGCTTTGGCGCCAAAATTCCTGGTCCTATTCTCCGGGTGGGATCGGTAGACATGAGTTTTGAATACTCCAAGTATTTCGGTGCCGATGCGCACACTGGCTACGAGGTGCTGCTCTACGACTGCATGATCGGTGATGCGACCCTGTTCCAGCGCGCGGACATGGTTGAAGCGGGTTGGGGAGTGGTCGATCCGATTTTGGATGTCTGGAAAGTATTACCGCCGCGCAGATTTCCCAACTACGCGGCCGGCAGCTGGGGCCCGAAAGAAGCCGATGAATTGATGGCACGTGACGAACGTCAATGGAGGGAGATACTAGCATGATCCTCGCAGGGGAGATCGGTGCGACTCGAACTCGCCTGGCTGCCTTTGAGACAGAGGGGAACAAGCTACAAAAGGTGGTCGAGAAAATCTATATGAGCCAGGAAGAAAGCAGCTTGCCCAAAATCATCGTGCAATTTGTGAGCACGGAAGGAATCCCGGTGCACGACGCGTGTTTTGGGGTTGCCGGTCCGGTACGTGGCGGGCGGAGCAAGATTTCCAATCTCTCCTGGGTCATCGATTCGCGGGAACTAGCCACTCTGCTCAAACTCAAATCGGTGGGTCTGATTAATGATCTGGAAGCCTTTGCGTATGGCATCGATGCGCTGGAATCAAGGGATTTCGTTACTCTCAGCGCGGGGTCGGAAGATGCGGAAGGGAATCGAGCGGTAATCTCGGCGCGAACTGGCCTTGGGGTAGCAGGACTCTTCTGGGATGGGCACCGGCACCATCCATTCGCTTGCGAGGGCGGGCATAGCGGCTTTGCGCCCAGTAACGATCTGGAAATCGAATTGTTGCAGTACCTTCAGAAGAAGTACGGTCGAGTGAGTTGTGAGCGGGTCCTCTCGGGTCCGGGGATAAGGAACGTCTACGATTTTCTTCGCGACACCAGGAAATCAGAGGAACCCAATTGGCTGAGTGAGCAACTCAGCCACTCGCAGGATGCTCCTGCTCTCATTTCGCAGGTTGCGTTGGAAAACAAAGCGGCAATCTGCGAGCAGACACTCGCGATCTTTGTCGCTATCTACGGATCTCAGACTGGTGACTGTGCCTTGAACTATATGTCTACAGGCGGAATTTTCATCGGCGGCAGCATCGCTGCGAAAATCTTGCCCAAGATGAAGGATCCGATCTTTCTGCGATCATTTCTGGACAAGGGTCGCATGGAACCGGTGCTCAAGGACATGCCGGTCAAGATCGTGCTGAATGACGATTCTGGAATCGTGGGAGCCGCGCTTTACACACTCATTCGGAAGGCCTTTCGGACAGCATAGGCGGTACAGCACGCATGCCCTTAACCCAGCCACGGGGCGCTTATGCGGCTGACACATCGACAGGGCACATACCTGTATATTCACATACCTATATATTAAGGATGGATGGAAACGTCTTCGGACTAGGCCGCCCGATCGCAACGGTGGTGCAATCCGCCCAGGCGGTCCTAGGCAAGCACCTGCCCAGAGGTTACGCACCCAGTTCGGCACCCCGGCGTTCCCTTTCCTAGTCCAAGATGCGTGCGGTCCTCGTGATGGTAGAAGACATACTCGGAAAGCAGGCGCTTCAGGGGCAATCACATGGTCGGGCAGGTCGCGGCGACAACTCCCCACCCAGCGCTCGGCGACTCCATTCTGCCAGGGACTTTCGAATGAGGTCAGCACCGCGTTTATTTTTAGGGATCGAATCGCTGCCGGGACCTCTGTCGCCTACCTCGCATCCCTGTCATGGATCAGAAATCTGGCAGCCGCCCCAAAGGGAAACGCCTCCCGCAACTGCTAGATGATCCAAGCGCTGGTCGGACGCTTCGTGAGGTTGCAATGCAGGATACGCCGGCGATTATGGCGGATGACAAAGAAGCAGTGGAGGACGCCGAAGGTGATGGTGGGCACGGTGAAGAACTCCATGGCCGCAATCGCTTCCCTTCCTTGTGATTCGCAAGAAAGGCGCGCCAGCGCTGGCTGGGATCTCTCGGAGCCCGCTTCATTCAGCGGGAGATGGTTCTCTTGGATACCTCAAAGCCCAACATGAGAAGCTTTTCGTGAATGCGAGGCGCCCAGGTTGGGTTCTCCGGTTCTCCGGTACCATCCGGAAGATCAACTCCCGAACTTCCATCGGCAGTTTTTTCCTGCCGAGCTGTTTCCTGGCCTTCGAGAGCAAGCTCCAGTACAGTCGAAATCCGGCACGATGCCAGCGAACCACCGTTTCGGGAGTGACCAGGAGGAGAGACCTTCTCCAGTCGGTCCAAAACAGGCACGCCAGCACCCAGAAGAGCTTGTAAAAAGGGCTCAGTTTTGGTCTGGCCTGCCTACGCTTCAGTACCCCGAGTTGCTGGCGAAGCGCCAGATTGTTCGGAATTAGTCTGCGACGCGAACGAAAGCAAGGGCCACCAGTCCCAGACTCAGCCGGGCGAAGTTGAACATGTACCATCGTCATCGCAAATCTTCAGATTGAGGAAATTGTGCAAGATTGTTGATTTTCGAGCGCGGCCAGAGTTTTGGCGAGGCACAGGTGCAAAAAACGCGGGCGGACACGCCTCAGCAGGTCACGTGAAGGATCGCGTTGGTTGCTTTCGGCTTTCCATTGAGCATCTCAATAGCTTTGGTAGTCGGTAGCACGACTAGCTCAACCTTCCGGCGTTCCGCCTCGCGTTTCACATCCTCCATCACGGGCAACCTGCCGTAAGCGCCTGTGCCGATGACAAGTCGGTGACATTTCCAAGGGATGTTTTCTTCTATTGAAACAGGAGTGTGGCCGAATGCCTCGCTAAACTGCTTCGACGGTCCTTTTTTCCGTTTGCGGATTTCGCCACGATCAATGACTACGTCGTGTTCACAGGTCGAACCATCGATCCGGATGGTGCCGAAGGAAAATTGGTCGAAGCGCATATGCTTCTCCTTGCGCCGTCCAGTCAGGCGCTCTTCTTTGAGGTGAGGGCCGAGAAGGGCGACCAGCGCTGCTCCACTTCCTTGCTGCCGCAATGCGGACACAAAACTTCGCCCTCTTCGTAGTCGACCAGGGAAAGGACTTTCGAAAATGCTCTCTTGCACGCGTGGCAGAAGAATTCGTAGTGGGGCATGGCCAGACCTCCCGCGCGATGCGAGAATTTTAGGCCCCTTGATTGCGTGGATTCAACCAGGGGTCTCGACCTTAAGGAAGATCACAGTTTCTCGTGAAACCGGTTCACCGCGCGACGATTCGACCTTCCGGCACTTCGACTTCGTCCACGCCGCGGAAAGAGAAAAAAAGCTTCACCAGATACTTCGGCGGGTCCTCGGAAACCTGTCGGACGATCGTGCCCACGGCATCGGTGACTGCCGCGTGGAAAGTGACCGAGCCCACCTGAAGGCCGGCGAGATTCACCCGCACCTGTTGGCCAGGCTGCAGCATTCGCACATTTTGATCCTGAGCGCGGGGATTTACAACCGGACCCTGTTGGTAATGTCGGCTAAGGCCCGTGCGGGCTGCACATTTTAGCCGAAGTTGTTCATGTTTATCTCTTGTAGAATGACTCGCAATTCGCTCCTCAGGACGTCAAACTGACGCAGCTTTTCCTTTGGTCGTTTCCTGACTGGGAAGAACTTCCACAGCCGTCAACTCCCGTTGCCGATGCATAGAGAAGTAAGCAAGAAGTAAGGTCAGCATTAGCAGCCCAGCACAACCATTACTAGAGCGAAGCGTCCGAGGGTGCGGACCGAAGCCAACGCCTCTGCCTCATCCTGACTCGCTAGGATCAGCCAGCTCAGTTTGGGGTAGCTGTGCTTGAGTCCGGTATCGGCGAACCCGACGATTCGATTTCCGCTTTTCGTCGCAGCCACTACATAACCAGTCTGTCGGCCCTCCAGCGTTGCGAGCGCGTCCTGTACAGCGGGAAACTCTTCAGCCTTTAGCCGCAACTCGGGGCTGACATTCGCAGCGCTGATTACGGTGCCGTCGTCTCTTAGCAGAAGCACACGTCCGCTTCGACCGACCTGTTGCTGGTCCAGTATGGAAAAAATCCGCGTCGTGTCCACCAGCGCACTGACAGCACCGATGAACTTCTCTGTTTCTCGCTCAAGAACCGGCGTATCAATCTCAATGTACGTGGAGCGCGTGCGCTCATCGTATCGTGCGTCTGTCACATTCACCGCTCCTTGTCCGCGGGCGACGGCAGGCCAGTATTCGTTCATCGCCTGTGCGTAGTGTAGAGGTTTGTCTGTAGCCCCAACCGTGGCTCCGGTCTCATCTGCGACGACCACCTTGAGCAACCCTAAATTTGCTGTGCGCTGCTGCTGTAACCAGCGAGAGGCCGGCGATGACAATAGTTTCGTGGTTTGTGCGTCGCTACCCGCTGTGTCCCAGTCCTGCTCAATCTTCTGGATATAGGCAGCAACAGATCCTTCGCTCCTCTGAGCATGCGGGCGGTTGGAGGTTGTAATGGCATCTACGATGCTGGTTTCTGCTGCAATCGAATTTACATCAGCGACACGATCGTTGATGAATTGCGACACTAGCACACTGTCGGCTTGTGCAATGGTCTTAAAGTTCGCTCCGGTGGTTTGTTGAAGACGATTGTCGCTGTAGGAGGTGAGGTAAAGCCCGACGATAGTGAGCGGAACGATCACCACAACCAGCGCGGTAAGCAGTTTCTGTAATGAGATCTTCACATCGAACGGCATAGATGCCCCTTGTTCTGTGAAGGCATCAGATCCCGAAGCAAGGGAGGCTCGGCTCGGATCGCCAGATCTGAGCCTTCACTGCGGTCATCGTCAACTGGGAATAGAGTCTGATTCTAACGCCGCGCCACTCTCCTGTCGTTAGCCAAAATTCTGTGCGTACCGTCCATGCGTGCAATTGCATCAATCATGGCCTAGTCGATCGGGGTTATACGCCCACAGACACGTCCGGGGTGCTGAAGCTTACGTTGCCAACGGGCAAGATTGGTCTCTTAGAAAACCCAAGGCGCGCCAGACAACCATCATGAAGATGCATCGTACTAAGCCTGATTTCCAGCTACGTCAAAGTCCTCGTCGACACCACTACGTCCTTGCCCTTTTTCGTATTCTGTGGAGTGCTGCGAAAGATAATACAGTCTCGTGTGGCAGATCTCGTATAGCTGATTGGTAATGAGTTTTGCGCGGTCCTTTGGAAGATTCCCGCCGCGAGAGGCAGATCGCATTTCGCCCGGAGCCTAGATAAATATAAGAGCCACGGCGAGCACGCTTCAAATAAAGCCCACGCAAACCAAATCAAGGCTGAGCTGAGCCGTTATGGAAAGACTTCATGAAAAGAACGAATCACGCTGAAGGAATTCTCGGGTTGCGGATGATTCCCGGGGCGAATGCAAAGCAGCGCTTTAAGTCCGGCGCTTTTGGCTCCTTCCAGTTCGCGGTCAACATCCGAGATGAAAACAATTTCTTCTGGCGAACGCTTCAAGGCCCTAGAAATCCTTTCGTAGCTGAGGGCTCGATCTTTGGGCCAATGGTCGTATCGAAATACGCCGACAGAAATCGGCTCAGGTCGCCAACCGCCGTGTGGGCGAAGAGAAACTTTTGGGCCAAACGCTTCCGCAGGAGAATGTGGCGATCGTTTTATTCTGTGCTTGCCAGCGCTTGCATGCAGGTGTCACATCATCAAATACTTCGCTGCGTAGCTCGCCACTCGCATATCCCTCCGCCCAGATCTTGCCCTGAAGTGATTTCAGTGCGGTCAATTTGCGATCACGTTCGATCAGCCAATCAATGTAGGCCATGAACGATCCCGGTTCGTGCGGGTTTGGCAATGCAGGTGGACTGAACCCCTGTCGGGCATCTTCCACGTGTTCGCGCCGGAGGCCATCCAAATCCTTGAGTACGTCCGGTGAAGATCCGTGCCGCTCCAGGAATTTCGCGGCATGTGACCGTGCATACGGGAAAAGTACCTTGAAGACAAAATCAATGAGCGTAGTGGTCCCCTCGATATCCAAAAGGACTGCCCGAACCGGATAATCAATTGCTGCAGTCACGACCGCATCGCGGGCCGCGCTGGAAGATAAGAGGGCCCCAAACAAACCGGCTAGTAGTTGCGATCCAGCCCGCTTTCTGTATAGTGTGGCGTCCAACCCGACTGGTTTTGAAACAAACGGATTGCCCGAATGGTTCGGTCCCCGCAAAGATCAAACCAATGCCAGGTTCCTCGGGGCACACGAATCAAGTCTCCGGACTCTACCTCAACTGCGGCAAGTTGCCCCTCGCGAGGATGAATGTGAAACAATCCGCGACCACGGAGGATGAAGCGCACTTCATCTTCGTCATGCCAATGTTCACGGCTGAATTTTGCCAGCATGATATCCAGGTTTGGGGTCTCAGGGGTCACGTCAATCACATCCGCCATGACGTAGCCTCGGCGCTCCTTCAACTTCTTAATTTGATCCCCGTAGATCGCGAAAACCTCTTCCGACGACGCGTGTTCCTCAACTGCCTTAGGCAGTTCCCAGCGTTCGTAGTCAATGCCGACTCTCTCTCCCCGACGCTCAAACAGGATGGCGGCTGGAATACGAGCTTTACTGAGACTTTTGATCACCAGCTTGCCGCCTGAACTCTGCTTCGCAGATATGGGCAAAGGCGCAGCCGAAACTCCTCGATAGAAAAGAAATTTTTCGACTTCGTCTCCCGCGGCCGTCTTGACCCGAAGTGGCGCAGCGGCCGTCTCTCGAGCTGCGTAGTAACGAGTCTGGCCAGAGTCGCGCGGGAATTTGAGTCTGAGATTCGGAGAGACGGCGACACTGCTCCACGTAACACTTCCATCCGAAGGCAAATGGTTTAGATCAATATCCTGCAGGACAGCAGCGGGCTGAACCTGAACAGCATGCGGATACCACTCCGTGATGAGTCCCTTCGCGAATGCGGCCTTCACTGACAAGGCTTGCTCACGGGGGCGTAGAAGTACAGCACTGGCGTTTCCATGCGAATCGTGCCTCGCAGGCCAAACTTGAAGCCGGGGCTGCTGAGGTGCTCCACAAACCCAGGCAGTTCGGTTGGGTTTACAAACGGAATCCATTGGACGGCACGGCCATCCGCATCGGCAATGGCCGTGAGAGTCCCCCATTCATGGGCGATTACGCCGGGCGTGGTTTGCGGCCCCGCTCTAAGGCGATCGGCGAAGCACAAGGCCAAAAGTCGGACA